>OBXM01000035.1_pt1 | contig 178375 bp, 183 predicted proteins | sample 1538141 | NCBI WGS metagenome assembly OBXM01 (sample SAMEA2580153, study PRJEB22360) | human gut metagenome | biome: human gut; feature: human-associated habitat; material: faeces | place: Denmark | collected 2008/2010 | reverse complement strand
TTTGATGCTTCGATCTTTAAAGAAATTACGGGGATTGATGTAAATTAGGAAATTAAGATTTACTGGCCTAGAGATTCCGAGAGATTATATTAGCAAGAAAGGAGGATAGGTTCCGCGGGCAATAGATATCTTCCTAAATAAGTGCTATGAACAAAAAAGAAGAATTGGTAAACACACTGTTAGTCCGGTTATCTATCCGGCTCACACCGCAGCAACTTACAGAAGTACAACAAAGCATGTACCTAATCCTAAACGATTATGAAATCGCAGATAGAAAAACGGAAATAGCTGTCTATAATCAGGACAAGGATCACAGGATGTATAACATGTTTTTCGTTGCAAAAAAGGTGTCAGGCTGTTCAAGCGAAACGCTGAATTATTATCATTATGTTCTTCAAAGATTCCTTCAAGAAATAAGGAAGGAAATAAAAGAGATTGACACAAATGATATCAGGTACTATCTGGCTGAACGGGCAATGAGAGACAATATATCCAAGGTGACGCAAGATAATGAGCTACGGGTATTAAAATCCTTTTTTAATTGGCAGCAGGAAGAGGGGTATCTTCAACATAGTCCGGCCAGGAAAATAGCGAAGATCAAACAGGATTACAGGATCAAGAAACCATTCTCTGAAATTGAATTAGAGAAGCTAAGACGGGAGACGACTAATAAAAGAGATCTGGCAATCGTAGATGTTTTATACAGTACCGGATGCCGGGTGTCTGAAATTGTTAAAGCGAATAGGGAAGATATCGCCGGGGACGAATTGATCGTATATGGAAAGGGCGGGAAAGAAAGGGTTGTATACTTAAATCCTAAAGCCGTCCTTACTTTAACAGAATACATAAATGACAGAGAAGACGACAACGAAGCTCTATTCGTTCATCTGCGGCAGCCGCATAGCAGGCTGAAAAAAGAAGGAATAGAAAGTATGATCTGTGAGCTTGGGAAACGTGCAGGAGTAAAGAAAGCACATCCACACCGGTTCCGCAGGACAGTGGCCACAAATGCATTGAATCGCGGAATGCCAATGGAAGAGGTTCAGCAGTTGCTGGGGCACAATGATATTCAAACAACTTCCATTTATGCAAAATCTACGCAGGCAAATGTCAAAGCAGATCATAAAAAATATGTGGTATAGGGAGACCATAGGGAAATGACAGAACAAGAAATTTTAAAGGCAGCAGAAATCTATTGCAGTTCAAAGAATTGTAATGAGTGTGAATACTGGAAAGCTGGCCAGAGATGCGCAATTAACTATCCTGCAAAAGAGGGACAGAAAGATGCAGAACATTAGGCCGATATCTCAAGAAAAGTGGGGAATTACCAAGCATGCATTTTATCAAGCTTACCATTTCGCAATGCGCTACCATGAGTTCCGAGATATTCTGAAATATAAAACAGATACAATGGGAAGTCAGGAGATAAACGGCATGCCAAGGGGGAGCAGGACGGGAGATGCAACGCAAAACCTTGCGATTGTCCGGCAGCAGGCAGCAAAGAATGTAGAGATGATAGAGCGAACAGCCATTGAGGCGAGCGGGGAACTATATCAATACGTTTTAAAAAACGTCACAGAAGAAGGCGCATCATTTAAATATCTGACAACCGTTATGAATATGCCGGCAGGAAAAGACATGTTTTATGACCGCAGAAGGAAATTCTACTTCTTACTTTCTAAAAAAATATAGGAGGAATCAATGTTAGGAAAAATAAAAGCCATAGAGGAAATATATGGTGTAAGATTTAGGAATACGGGAAAGATAGACGGAATGAAAGGGAGCCGTTTAGGTATGTTACAAATATTTAATGATATGAAAGGGTACAGTGAATATGACGGATATAAAATCGCAACAGATAAACATGAATTGTGCATACTGATTGATAATAAGCAAAATTGCTTCGAACAATGGGGATATTTTTCAAGTGAAGATGATTTTGAGCGGTTTATAGGAAAGGAGGTAAAAGAAGTAAATTTGACAGACGTAGCCTTGAACAAAGAAAAGGCTGAAAAAACGGCACCATTTGGATACGGAGCCGGTGGAATACAGTTTGTTGATTTTGTGATTACAGACGGAACAATATTACAATTTGCAGTATACAACGATCATAATGGTTACTACGGACATGGAATATTATTTTTAAAAGATGAAGATATACTGTTTGAAGATATACTTTGAAAAGAACCGTACTCACATACATTTGTTTAAGTTATTATAATAGTATCGGAATAGGGAACGGGAACAGGGAAGGCAGCCAAGCGGCAGCAGTCTTTGTTCCCTTGTTTTGTGGAGTGGTTTGTTCGAAGGTTCGATTCCTTCTTTCCACATTTAGCAGAGTGGCCACAGCATAGCGCGTCTGTCGCGAAGATTCGTAATTGCTGTCTGCTAAACATGTAGTAGTTTACTGGTGAAAACAACCGGGCGCACCGGAAGAGTCAGGTTCGATTCCTGAATACATGTTCGCGGATTAGTGAAAGGGTATCACATCGGTCTCCTTAGCCGAAGTTATAGGTTCGACTCCTATGTCCGCAATTTTTGTCAGGAGGATAAGATGCTGAAAAGTTGTAAATATTGTGGAAGGATTCATGACAGTAAGTTTAACTGTGGCAAAAAACCGCAAACAAATAAGAAGAATACAAAGGAAACAAAGTTCCACGGATCAAGAGTATGGACAAAGAAAAGCATAAGGATCAGGGAAAGAGACGCTTACCTTTGCCAGTGCTGCATCAGAAAGATGAAGGGAACAATAGAAGAGTATAACTATAAAAACAACATATCAGTACATCATATTGAGCCGTTATCACAAGCTTGGGATAAGCGGCTGGATGATAACAACCTGATCACTCTCTGTGGGTATCATCATGAAGAGGCAGAGAAGGGAAACATAAGCAGAAGGATATTGAAACAGATTGCCGAGGAGCAGAATAGCAAGGCAGATGAGATGTAGCCCCCCCTGGGGACAGCAAAATGAAATACCATCGGCCTTGTAGACCGACACCCTACCTTTATCCATAATTTATTCCCACATCAGGTTTTCAAATTTGAAAAGATAGGAGGGATAATAAGGCCAACACCTACAAAGCCAGCAAATGTACTTTCGATGGAAGGTCGTTCCCATCGGACAAAGAAGGAAATGCGCCAGCGCAAGCAGGCTGAACAATCTTTGCTGACCGGAGAAAAAATCAGAGAAAAAACCGAAGTAAAACAAAATAAAATTGCTCATAAAGAGTTCCTCAGAATAAAAAAATTATTAAAAAATATAGAAAAAAATGATGATTTGTACGGAGTAGTGATCAACCGATATTGTCTTCTCTATGCTGAGTGTTTTGAGTTTGAGAAGAAAAGAGAAAAAATGTTTGAACAGCTCTGTGATCTTCAGGAAAAAGAAGATGAATTGATTGAACATGAGGAAATGACACAAAAAGAATTCTACGGGATAGAAAACAGCATGCAAAAAAACTTAATTGCTCTGGACCGTCAGGTGCAGTCAAAAAGAAAAATGCTTCTGGAAATCGAGAAAGAAAATATAATGACCATTGCATCCGCTTTACGTTCGGTGCCTAAAAAGGTGGAAAAAAAGAAAAATCCTCTGATGGAGGCATTGAATGGTTCATGACGGAAAAGCCTATCAGTATGCGACTTGGTGTGTCAATGAAACGGATGGTAAGGTACCGAAGTATGTAAAAAAGCAGGCAAGGGACTGGATTAACATTGCTGACGGCAACGATCCGGATGCTTATGTCGATGAAGAAGCGTATGAGAAAATATGCCGATTATTGAAAATCATGATCCACCCAGATCTTAGATGCAGCATTTTCGATGGGCTGGAAGATTACGCATGGCTGTTTATTACCGCAACTCTTTGTACAAAGCTGAGAAATTCTGAATTTGAATCCCGTTTTTATGTTACTGCATTGCTAGAAATTGCAAGAAAGAACTTCAAGACCTTCACTAGCGCAGTGATCTTTATTATATTGATGCTTACAGAACCGGATTTTTCCCGGTTTTTTTCTGTTGCGCCGGATTTATCACTTTCCAGTGAGTTGCAAAAAGCGATTCGCAAAATCATAAAAGTGTCTCCGGCACTATACGATGAAGATGAATCTGCGTTTAAGCTTTTGAGAAGTCAGATCATTTGTGTTTTAAATGAAAATGAATATACTCCACTTGCATATAGCAAAGACGGTATGGATGGAAAACTTGCAAATACATTCCTTGCGGATGAAGCTGGTGCATTAGATGAATACCCCGTGGAAGCTATGCGATCTTCGCAGATCACGTTATTTAACAAGCTGGGGATCATCATTTCAACACAATATCCGAATGATAATAATGTGTTAGTGGATGAAATTGACCTGGCAAAGAAAACATTAGATGGCCTAACCGATGACCGGCGATATTTTTCTTTGCTATACGAACCGGATCAGGAGTTACAGACCGGGGATGCATGGAAAACTGATGATCGTGTTATTTACCAAAGCAATCCGGTGGCAGTAGCACATGAATATATTTTTGAAGAACTTAAAAAGAAACGTAATCTGGCAGTAATTTATGAAAATAAAAGAGAAAATTATTTATGTAAGCACAGCAACATTCTGTACAAAGGGCTTGGAACCGAAGGTTATATTGATGTACAGAAAGTAAAAGAATGCAGGATAGAACAAAACCTAGAGTTTTGGAGAGGCCGCCGCGTATGGCTGGGAGTTGACCTTTCCATGACGGATGATAATACAGCTGTCGCTATGGTAACAGAGGATGAAGGAGTCATTTATGCAAAAGTCTTTGGATTTTTGCCGGCTGACAAGATTGAATATAAGTCAAACAAAGAGCATGTTGATTATAAAAAAATGATCAGAAATGGATATTGTTATGCCTGCGGAGAAGAAGTTATTGATTATGGAGAAATTGAAAAATTCATCCTGAATATCGAAAAGAAATTTGATGTTGAAATTGTCCAAATTGGTTACGACAAGTGGAATGCGCTTGCAACGGTGCAAAAACTTGAAGCGGAAGGATTTGAATGTGTCGACATTAAGCAGCATAGTTCTGTTCTTCATATGCCTACGAAATTGCTGAAGGAAAAAATCCTTCAGCATGAATTTCAGTATGAAAGTAATCGTTTACTTGAAATCAACTTTCAGAATGCCAGGTGCACAGAAGATACAAACTTAAATAAATATGTGAATAAGAAAAAATCAAGTGGAAAAGTCGATATGGTAATTTCCCTTATCAATGCAATCTATTTGATACAACAGGATATGTTGTATGGAAATGATGGATTTATATGTCAGATGGCATAAAGGAGGTATAAAAGGAAGTTTTTTAAAAGAAAGGAACGGGCGGAACCTGAAGTTAAAGAAACACCGGAAATGAACGAAGCTCTGTTAAAAGCCTTTATCTATGGTGTTGAAATGGACCGGGAAAAAGCGATGAATATTCCATCTCTTGCGGGGGCAATTCTTAAAATAGCGGATACAGTGGCGGCAATCCCTATAAAGCTTTATAAAAGGAATGGTGATAAAAATGAAGTGGTAGAGGACGAAAGAACGGTTCTTTTAAATGAAGATACCGGGGATACATTGGACGGCTACCAGTTCAAACATGCGCTAATCATGGATTACTTTCTTGGAAAAGGCGGTTACGCCTATATAAATAAAAATGGAAGGAAGATAGAAAGCCTGCATTATGTAAAAGAAAGTAATATTTCATTCCAGGAAAACACGGATGTTATTTTCAAAGATTATCGGATCATGGTACAGGGGAATACATACGATCCGGAGGACTGGATCAGGCTATTGAGAAATACAGAAGATGGGGTTAGGGGAAAAAGTATCATAGAGGAAAATAAGGAACTGCTATCAGTTGCCTGGGCTGCTCTAAGATTTGAGAGAAATCTTACATCAAAAGGTGGGAACAAAAAAGGATTTCTAAAATCAGAACGCCGCCTTAACAAAGAACAAATCAATTATTTGAAAGAAGCATGGAGAGAGCTTTATTCAAATAATGGAGAAAGTGTCGTGATTTTAAACGATGGTATGGACTTCAAGGAAGCATCGAACACTTCGGTGGAAATGCAGCTCAATGAAAATAAAAAGACAAATGGGATAGAGGCGTGTAAGATTGTAGGAACTCCGCCAGCCATGATTGAAGGAAAAGCCACAGAGCGAGATGAGAAGATTTTTATTAAATATGAGATCAACAACGTCTTAAAAGCTTTGGAAACTGCGATAAACCGGGCAATGCTTCTTGAATCAGAAAAAGGGGAATATTACTTTGAAGCAGATACAGATGACCTGAACCGAAGTGATATTGAAAAGCGATACGCTGCATACGGGACAGGCATTGAAAAAGGATTCCTGCAAGTGGATGAAGTGAGAAAAAAAGAGAAGATGCCACAGCTGGGAGTCGAATTTATAAAACTCGGATTAAATGATGGATTACTTGATCCGGTCGCAAATAAAGTTTATGTGTTAAATACCAATAAAACCATTGATCTAAACAAATTAAGAAAGGGGGAAGAAGTAGGAGAATTGAACTTAGAGAACAATCCGTCCTCATTGACGGATACGTCAATGCAGTCGGGAGAGACAGCAGGATAATCAGGGACCGAAGAACCGGAGAAAAATTTATAGAACAGATTGTCCCCGGAGCTTTCAAAAAAGCATTAGAGCGGGCAGATGATGTTGAAATTTTATTGAACCACGACCATTCAAGGCGACTTGGAAGTACAAAGGAAAATATAAAATTATTTGAGGATAATATCGGCCTTCGGGCGATTGCAGAGATCACGGATGCTGAGATCGTGGAAAAAGCAAAAGAAAAGAAACTTCGGGGCTGGTCCTTTGGTTTTGTCGAAAAGAAAGCAAGTGAAGAAGATACAAAAACCGGGGTAAAACGAAGGTATGTGGAAGAGCTTGAACTAAAAGAAGTTTCCTTGATTGACGAAAGGAAACTTCCGTGTTATGCAGGAACTTCGGTCTATTTGCGGTCGGAAGGGGAAGAAGTGATTGAGGAGCGGGCCGAGGAAACAGAGGCCGTATATGAGGATTTAAGAGCCGGAGAAAAACCGGATCTTTCATCATACAAAAATAGAATAAAAAATTTAGGAGGGAAAATTAAGGAATAAACAGAGAAGAATTGTAACAACAAAGAAAGAAATCCAGGAAAGAGCAGAAAACATTAAGGGTTTAAAAGAACAGAGGGCCGCCTATCTGGAAGAATTACAGGGAATTGTAGAAACGGCAGAAACAGAAGAGCGCGCTATGAGCGAAAAAGAGCAAAAAAATTTTGACGATCTGGAAAAGAAGATCGTCGGAATTGATGCAACGATCAAGGCAAAAGAAAAAGTCCGCTCGATGTATCCTACAAAAAAAACAGAGCAGCAGGAAGAAAAAACAGAAGAACTCAGTGTAGAAGAAAGAGCATTTGTTGATTATCTTCGAGGAAACGCAACCGAAGAACGTGCAGAAAACCTGACATTTACGGATAACGGAGCAGTCATTCCAAATTCAATTATGAACAAGATCATTGAAAAGGTCGTTGATATCTGCCCGGTATACCAAATGGCAGATCGGTATAATGTAGGCGGAAATATTTCGATTCCGTATTATGATGAAGAAACAAGTTCTATTACCATGGCTTATGCGGATGAGTTTACCGAACTGACTTCAAGTTCCGGGTCATTCAAATCCATTGATTTATCCGGATTCTTGGCCGGAGCGTTGACGTTGGTGTCAAAAAAACTGATGAATAACAGCAATTTCAATGTTCTTCAGAAGGTCATTGAGTATATGGGTAAAGCGATTGCGAAATTCGTAGAACATGAATGTCTGATCGGAACAGCAGATAAAGCGGCCGGAATGACCGGGGTAAAACAGGTGATAACTGCGGAAGCAGCAAACGCAATCACAGCAGATGAGCTGATTGACGTGCAGGAAGAAGTGCCTGATACATACCAGGGAGACTGCATCTGGATTATGAATAAGGCAACAAGAAAAGCCATTCGGAAACTGAAAGACTCTGACGGAAATTATCTATTAAACAGGGATGTATCGGCGAAATGGGGTTATACATTGCTTGGAAAAGATGTGTATTGCTCTGACAACATGGATAAGATGGAAGCAGGAAAAGAAGTGATTGTTTACGGGGATATGAGCGGCCTTGCTGTAAAGGTCACAGAAGAAGCAACAATCGAAGTATTAAGAGAAAAATATGCAACAATGCACGCCGTTGGCGTGGTTGCCTGGATGGAAATTGATACAAAGATAGCAGACGTTCAAAAAATTGCAAAACTAAAAATGAAAGCATCTGCATAGGAGGAGCCTTATGGAAATAAGAGCACTAAAAAATTTTTGTGGTACCATCACAATGTCAAAAGGAGAAGTCAGAGAATGCGAAGAGACGGAGGTCGTAAAAGACCTCCTGAAAGTCGGATACATTGAAAAAGTGAGGAAAACAAAGAATGAAAGCAAATGAACTCACGCCGGAGTACATAGCTGATTACCTAAAAATTGACGATCCCGAAGAAAGCGATTTTAAGGATATTGAAATATTTCATTCCGCTGCAATCGGCTACATAAAAAATCAGACTGGCATTGATGATCAGAAGATCAACTCAAGTGATGATTTGACAGTAGCAATTCTTGTTCTGGTAGAAGATATGTATGATAACAGAAGAATGTATGTTGATAACCAGAACATGAACCGGGTCGTGGAAAATATCATTTATCAATATTCACAAAATTTGATTTAGGAGGCCATGATGAAGCAAATTAATATTGGTAAAATGAACAAAAAAATCTTTATCATATCAAGGGAAGAAATAGAAGATGATATGGGTCAGACGGTCTATCGGGAAGTAAAAGGGGCGAAAATATGGGCGACTGTCAAATCTATCCGGGGAGGAGAATACTATGAGGAATTAAAAATTATCCCAGAGATCTCCTATGTGATCTATACAAGGTACAGGGAAGACATTAAAACTGATACAATCCTTGAGTATAAGGGGAAAAAATTAGAAGTGAAATATGTTGCGGATATAGAGGAACAACACCAGATGCTTGAGATTCAATGTACGGAGTATGTCAAAGAAGGTGATATAAGTGATATCTTTTGACTTTGATGGAATTGAAGAGATCGAGGAACAGTTAGAAGCGGCCGCAAAGAAATTCCCCGATCTTGCTGAAAGTACCTTGAAAAAAGAACAATCTGAATTTAAAAAAGATATGAGACGAGAGACGTGGAATAAGGTAAAAAAGGGAACCGGAAACATAGTAAAAGGATTTCATTTTGACAAGATATATCGTTTCAGAGCGGATTTTGAAACAAACTTTCTTGCCGAGGAAGGAAAAAAGAACCCTCATTTTCATTTGATTAACAATGGACACGAGATGGTCACTCCGGTCAGCAGAAAAGGGAAGAAACTCAAAAATGGAGGTCAGACGGTCGGGTTTGTTCCTGGGAAACGGATCAAAGAGCCGGTTATTGCAAAGTGGCATGAAAAACACGCAGAGCGGGCGGAACGGATGCTGAACAGGATATGTGAGGAGGCGAATAAGTGATAGAATTAAAAAGCATAAAGAATGCCTATATCAGGATCCTGAAAAAGCAATGTCCGGAAATTAAAAAAATATATTCGATAGAAATAGAAGAAGGATATAAAACCCCTTCTTTTTTTGTGCGTATTATTCCGCTTATTTTCAGAGAAAGAGCAACAATCAGCATTGTAAAATCACAATGCATGATCGAGACAACGTTCTTCCAAAAAGACAAGAATGAATCTCAACAGCTTGAAATAGCTGAAAAGATCAGAGAGGGGATCGGAGACTATATTGAAGTTTGTGAAGAGAAATTAAGGGTCATGGATGCGGAGATAGGATATACCGGGAAAGCACAGAATATCATGCAGTTTACGTTTAACATTGAATTTTATGAAGATATCCGGCAGATCGCAACAGAACCACCAATCGAAAATGTAAGAGTAAAGGAGGAAATGACACATGGGGATGCCACAAATTAGCATCAGATTTTCCGAGCTGGCAAAAAGTGTAACAGATAGAGCTGGTTCAAAAACTGTTGGGTTGATCCTAGCAGCAACATATAAAGAAAAAATTTTAAAACTTGCTCCGGGGGATAAGGTTCCAACAGGGGTAGATAAAAATGCAGTTGAAATGTCTTTGATCGGAGGAGAGCAGAAGCCAAAACGCACGGTTATTGTTTTTGCGGGAGAAGGATTTACAGAAATAGATGCCGCGTTAGAAACGCTGGAAAGTGAGCAGATTGATTATCTTGCGCTTAATGGAACAGCAGAAGGGGTCCCACAAAAAGTTGTGGACTGGGTAAAAGAGCAAAGAGACCAAGGAAAGAACGTCAAAGCAATAATGAATTATGCAGCAGATCATGAAGCTGTTATCAATTACGCAACAGAAAAAACGACAGTAGACAGTATGGAATATACCGCAGATCAGTTTTGCCCGCGTATCGCAGGACTCCTTGCAGGAACACCGATCACAATGTCTGCAACTTACTTTGTTCTTCCGGAAGTACAGGATTGTACAAGAATGAAGAAAGCAGAGATGGATAGTGCAATCAATGAAGGAAAACTGATCCTTTTCTATGATGGAGAAGATATCCGCATTGCAAGGGGTGTAAACTCACTAAAAACGATAACTTCAGATAAGGGAGAACAACAAAAGAAGATCAAGATTATCGACATTATGGACACGATTCGGGCAGATATCACACGGACAGTCCGCAATAACTGGATCGGGAAGGTTCCAAATACATACGACAATAAATGTCTTTTAGTATCGGCGATTCAAAATTATTTGGATGACTTGGTAAAACAGAGTGTTTTATCTTCGGCAGCAGTAGAAATTGACATAGAAGCAAACAAAGAATATTTGGAGGCAGCAGGATATGATACAACGGAAATGTCCAGCGATGACTTGAAGAAAGCAAACACCGGTGACAGTGTCTTTTTGAAAGCAAGTATCGGAATTGTTGACGCAATCGAAGATATTATTATGGAGATCACTATTTAGGAGGTAGAGAAAAAGGGATAGTTACAAAGCAAATCAAGTAATTAACGGAACTTGGGGTGAGGTCTGGTTAAATGAACAATACATGGCTGAAGCGATTGGGTTAGAGGCAAAATACAAGATTACAAAATCAGATGTAAACCAGACCGGGACACTCACAAAAGGAAAGAAGATCACGGAGATTGAGGGAACTGGTACATTAAAATTAAATAAAGTTTCCTCGTATATGCTGAAACTGTTGCTTGAGGATGTAAAACAAGGGAAAATGCCGGATATAACGATCATTTCAAATCTAAAAGATCCAGCCGCAGCTGGGAATGAGCGAGTAAAAATAACCGGCGTAAGCTTTGATGAATTAACGATAGCGGACTGGGAAGCTGGAAAATTAGGCGAAGAGTCCTACGCATTTACTTTTGAAAATGCAGAACTGATTGATGCGGTATAGGAGGAGAAAAATAAATGAATCTAATTGATAAATTATTACAAATTGATAAAAAGAAACTGACGGAGAAGAGAGAAAAAACATATGAATCAGGCAGAATGCAAGAATTAATCGGAGATCCGCAAATTACAATCAGGGAAATTGATCCGGAAAGGTTATCTGAATTACAGTGCAATGCAGTAAACGCAGAGACAGGTAAACCAGATCTGACAAAAATGTATGACATTAACCTGCTTATTACAACAGAAGGGGTAGTAAATCCGGATTTAAGAGATAAAGGCCTACAAGAGCATTTTGGAGCAGCCACTCCAAAAGATCTGGCAAAGATGATATTTAAAAATGAGGTCATGGAGATTGCTGATGCAATTTCTGAATTGGGTGCACCATCAGTTAAGGCGGAAACAATAAAAAACTAATTTATCGAAAAGAAGATATCAGCATGGGGTATCTTCTTTTTCGAGATCATAACATTCTGCCAGAGCAACACATGAAGATGGGTCCAAATCAGCGGCAAGTGGTGTATGGTTATCTGCTGAAAGAATGCGAAGAAAGAGAGGAGGCGCAAAAGGAGCAGAGTAATTGATGCGACACTCAGATTAGTCGATAAGTTTTCATCACCATTGTCGAAGGCCGCAAAAAACATGGAGCATCAGACGGGGCTGATGCAGCGGCAGGCAAAACAGATTCAAAAGGCAGGAAAATCAATTCAATCTGTTGGTTCTTCTCTGACCAGAAAAGTCACCATGCCAATCATAGGGGTTGGGGTGGCGAGTGGAAAGATGGCTGACACTTTCCAAAGGAACATGGGGCAGATTAATACCCTGTTAGACAACACGAGCCATTTACAGGGCTACAAAGATGCGGTCCTGCGAACATCGAATGATACCGGGCTGGGGCTTGATACAACAGCGAAAGGAATGTATCAAGCAATTTCGAGTCTGGGTGACGGAGGGAAGAAAACAGAAAAGATATTTGATGCCATGGCGAAATCCGCAAAAGCAGGCGGAGCCGAAGTGAAAGACTCTGTATCCCTGATTTCTTCCGGAATGAAAGGGTACAATAGCATTTCAGAAACGACCGCAAAGAAAATTTCTGACCTGGCATTCCAAACGCAAAAACTTGGGGTGACCACGTTTCCAGAGATGGCAGAAAGTATGCAGCCACTATTTCCGCTTGGAAACAGTCTGAATGTAAGCTACGAAGAACTGTTCGGATCCATGGCGACATTGACCGGGGTCACGGGAAATACAGCGGAAGTTACCACACAGATGAAAGGAATCTTCATGGGGCTTTTAAAGCCTACGGAATCCATGCAAAATCTGATGGCAAAATATGGCTATCAAAACGGGCAAGCAATGATCAAGGCGAAGGGCATGAGTGGGGTCCTTCAAATTTTGAAAAAAGAGACAGGCGGCCAGTCCGATAAAATGGCAAAGCTGTTTGGAAACTCACGAGCCTTGGTTGGAGCATTGGCCCTGACCGGTTCCCAATATGATACCTTTAATCAAAAAACGAAAAAGATGAAGGATTCAACGGGATCAACAGAGAAAGCATTAAAAGCAATTCAAACGCCGCTGAGCAAGATCAGAAAGTCCGTCAATATTGCAAAGAACGGAATGACGGTTTTCGGGGAGGCTGTCTTAAAAGTAGTTGTTCCACCAGCAACAAAGCTGGCAAATAAGGTAAAGGATCTATCAGAACGGTTTTCAAAACTGAATCCAAAGACACAGGAGACGATTGTAAAAATTGCTATGGTAGCGGCAGCGGTCGGACCGGTAATTTTAATGTTTGGAAAGATGGTTTTTTGGGTAGGGAAATCATATCTTACATGGGCACGGTTGCTTAAAAGCATAAACAGATTTGGCGGTATTGCCGCAATGATTAAAAGTCCGGCCGGTATCGTGATTATTGCGTTACTGGCAATCGTAACAGCAGCAGTCTTAGTTTATAAGAACTGGGATAAAATCAGTGCTGGCGCAAAAAAGATGGCTAAATTCGTAATATCGGCCATGAAAAGTGCAGGAATTGACGTAAAGCAATTAGGAAAGACCGTAAAAGCGATAGCCTCTAATATAAATAGCGCATTTAAAACAATCATAAAAATATTGAAGAGTTTACTAAAAGCTCTTGCACCGATAGCGAAGTTTATCGGAGGAACGTTGCTGAAAATCGTGAAGCTGGCAATGAAGTTGATGATCGGATATTTTTCAGGATGGATGAAATCTACACTGGATATTATCAAAGGTGTTACAAAAGCCTTTTCGGGGATTGTAGATTTTATCTCCGGAGTTTTTACGGGGAATTGGAAAAAGGCCTGGCAGGGCGTTAAAAAAATATTTTCTGGTATTTTTGAGGCCTTGTTAGGAATAGCAAAGCGGCCGTTGAATGGCATTATCGGCCTGGTGAATACCGTCATCGGTGGACTGAATAAACTGAAGATCAAAATACCAAATTGGGTACCAGGAAAATATAAAGGAAAATCCATTGGATTTAATATTCCTAAGATCCCGGCCCTTGCAAAAGGTACTCAAAATTGGAAAGGCGGTATCGCACAGATTAACGAGAAGGGCGGAGAGATTGTTGATCTGCCAAACGGCGCAAAGGTTTGGCCGCACGATAAAAGCATACAAAAAGCCAAAGAAGAAGGGAAAAAATCAATCGTAATTCAAAAGCTGGCCGATCAGATTATCGTGAGGGAAGATAAAGATATTGACCGTATTGTGGATGCGATTGTAAAGAAACTATTAAAAGTTGTAGTGTGAGGAGGAAGAAAGGGAATTTTGGTTAAACAATGGAAGTGATAAAATCAGGCTTGCAGTGATCCCGTCTTCTTATAAAATCTCAGACGGACAAAACAATACAAGCGTAAACGTACATCGAAAAGGGGAAGTAAATCTGCTTGGAGAAAAGGCACTGAGAACAGTTGAAATCAGTGCCTTTTTCCCAGCACAGGAATATGATTTCTGTCAATATAAAGGATTTAATACAGATCCATGGCATTATGTAAAAAAGATAAAGTCTTGGAAAGATGGAAAAGTTACACCACAACTTATGATTACCGGAAAACCAAATATTAATATGACGGTAAGCATTGAGAGTTTTGAATATGGGCAAGATGATGGAACCGAAGATGTCAGTTTTGCGCTCAGTTTAAAAGAGTATGTGGTAGTCAAATATACAGTACAGCCCAAAAAGACAAATACAAAGTCAGGGAAAAAAGTAAAAAAGAAAAGTAAGACAAAAAAGAGATCGAGCAAGAAAACAAAAACATCAACATATAAGGTGAAAAAAGGAGATACTCTATGGGGTATTGCAAAGAAGAAAACGGGAAAATCATCGAACTGGAAAAGAATCTACAAGAAAAACAAAACGATCATTGAAAAAACTGCAAAAAAACACGGGAGGAAGTCGTCCAGTAACGGACATTGGATCTACCCCGGAACAAAGCTGGTGATAGAAAAATGAGCCTAAAAGTTAAGTGGAAAAACAATGACATTACAGACATTACATCGAACTATTCTTGGTCAGGAAGCAGTTATCAGGCAGCAAGGACTTTTGAATTTGGACTATTAAATCCGGCCGGTGATCAGAATTTTAAAATTCCTGATATAAAAGTCGGAGATATTGTTTGTTTTTACGATGGAGATGATAAGTTATTTCACGGAAAGGTGACAACCAGAACCAGGACCGGAGAAGCAGGAAATACAACCATCACCTGCAATGACTTTATGATTCATTTGTTAAGAAGCAAAGGAACGTACAAATTTAAAAAGAAAAAACCGGAGCAGATCGTGAAACTGATCTGCAAAGACCTGAAGATTAAGACAACAAGCCTAGCGAAAACTGGGGTAAAAATATCAAAAATCTTCTTTCAAGAAAAAGAATACTACAACATGATCCTGGCAGTTTACACAAAGGCATACCGAAAAAAAGGGAAGAAATATATGCCGGTTATGGTAGGGGATAAGCTTTCTGTAATAGAAAAGGGAAAACTACTTAAAATTGAATTGAATCAGGGAGAGGGAATCACAGAATCGGAGTTTCAGGAGACAAGCGATTCTGTGATCAATAAAGTCGCAATATATAATGAAAAGAATAAGAAGATTGGCACGGTAACAAACAAGAAATGGATTCAAACGTATGGAACCTTTCAGGAGGCGATTACGGTTGACAAAGGCAGCGGGAAAAAAGAAGCAAAGAACACACTAACAGGAATAGAAAAAAGTGCGTCCATTACTGCGATTGGTGACATCCGGTGTATCTCAGGATATGGATTAAAAATACATGATGATGATTCCGGACTGACCGGAAAATTTTACATCGAAAATGACTCCCATACCTGGGAAAACGGCACGCACATGATGACTTTAGAACTTGCATTTAAAAACATCATGGATACCCAGGATGGTGATACGGAAGATAATAAGACAAAGAGCACAGGGATATTGAATGGAAAAAAAGTAAAAGCTTTGTTCACGGCATATTACCCGGCCAACAATAAAATGGAAGGCGGATTTTATGATTGCAAAGGGAAAAAGCTCGATCCATCAAAATATACCTGCGCAGCGCCGAAGTCAATTTCCTACGGAAAACAGATTCAGGTCCTTGGAACGAAAACGTCCAGGGACAAAAAAGTGCATAAGGTCAATGACCGCGGCGGACGGATCAACATTGAAAATGGAGTTTATCACTTTGACTTATTAATGAAGACAAAAGCACAGTGCAATAAATTTGGAAAGCGAAAAGGATACGCAATCATCGGGAATGGAACGGGATTTAAGCAGACAAGTGCATCCGGAGGGAAAGCGGATAAAGTAATCGCTAAAGCAAAAACATATAAAGGGAAAGTAAGATATGTATTTGGTGCTGCAAGCCCACAGAGTGGTAAATCGGATTGTTCTGGATACACGCAATATGTTTTTAAAAAAGCGGCCGGAATCAGTATTGGGAGAACGGCAGCAGCCCAGGCAACTAAGGGAAAGAAGATATCGAAGAAAAACTTGAAGAAAGGAGATTTGGTTATCTTCCAGGGGACTTATAAGGCCGGGGCTTCTCATGTCGGGATTTATCTTGGGAATAAACAGTTTATACACTGTTCAAGTTCCGGAGGGGTGAAGATCAGCAATCTAAACAGCACATATTATGTCAAGCACTGGATGCAGGGAAGGAGGGTGCTGTGAATCAATATGAACAGTTATTAGAGATCATGAAGAAGATGGGAAGCAAAACAAATCCTGAAGAACTTCAGTTGGCCGAAGCAGTATCTTCAACAGAAATACAAGTCGGAGGGAACAAATTAGATACAGACGACTATAAGATAAACGAAAATATCAAAGATCTGAAAGCTGGGGACTTGGTCTTGGTATATAAGATAAGAGATGATCTCTACATAATTATTTGTAAGGTGGTGTGATATGTTTCCATTTGAAGAAGATACAGAAGAAGAGATTATTAACGAAGAGGAAGAAGAGTGGTATCCAAAAGAGTATGAGGTAGATTTTGCGACAGGAAAGCTGACCGGGAAAATTGTTGAAGGATCAAAGGCTATTGCTGTATGGTGCTATCTTGCCTTATTGATTCCTAGATACAAGTATTACCAGTATTCATGGGACTATGGAAGCGAATTGAGCGAATTAATTGGAGCGAATAATTCGGACGAATACATAGAATCAGAAGTTAATCGTTTGGTAACGGAATGCGTGTCAGAGAATCCTTATGTCACTGGGATTGAGAACATTCAGATAGAAAGGCAGGAAAGCACACTCAAAATTACATTTACGATCATTACGGACTATGGAGAGGAGGAAGTTGATATCAATGTATGAAGAAATGACATTTGAATATATCCTTGAACTTATGATGGAAGATATGCCGGACGGTCTGGATACTTCTGAGGGGAGTTTAATTTACCACGCTTGTTCAAAATGTGCAGCACAGCTGGAAGAAGCGTATCTTCAACTGGCCGCAGTATATGAAAATATTTATCCGGATACGGCCGATCTGGACCACCTTGTATTATTCGGTCAAGAGAAAGGTATCTATATCGAAGAAGCAACAGCAGCAGTTTTCAAAGGGAAATTTAATATTCCGGTAGAAATCGGAAGTGAGTTTTCCGGAGACGATTATGATTATATCGTTACAGAATTGATTGACGATATAACACATACGTACAAGCTGGAATGCGAAGAGACGGGGACGGATCCAAATGGATGGCTGGGAGAATTAACATCTCTTGATGATATCGACGGTCTGGAAACAGCCGAGTTGGTTGAACTCATCGAGCCTGGTAGTGAAGAGGAAGACGAAGAATCATATCGGATGAGGCTGTTAGATAGTTTTGAAATTAAACCATTTGCCGGAAATAAAGCGTATTACATTCAAGAGATAGAAAAAATTGAGGGCGTAGGAGGGGTAAAAGTGTATCGCAGAGAGGGAGGAACCATCCCGGTGTATGTGATTTCTTCTACGTATGAAAGACCGGCTGATGATGTCATACAGCGAGTACAAGAGGCAGTAGATCCATTACAAAATAATGGAGATGGAATAGGGATTGCTCCGATTGGCCATTCTGTTTTGATCAATGGAGTAGTAGAAGAAAAGATTAATCTTGATATGGCATTAATCTTTGACGATGGTTATACATATGAAGATCTGAAGAGTCAGATTGAGAGTGCAATTTCAGAATACTTTCTTTTGCTTAGAAAAGAATGGATAGAAAAAGATAATATTGTGGTAAGGAAAGCAGGAATTGAAAATGCAATATTTAACATTGAAGGAATCCAAGATGTGACGGAAATAAAATTGAACGATTTCACTGCAAATATAACACTTGGTGAAAACGTAATACCTGTACAGGGGGATATCATATGCAATTAGAATACCCTGAATGCGTGATAGCCATTGATGAGATCAAGGCTGTTTATGACAAAGGTGACATTATAGAAAAAAAGTTGTTTGGACATATAGAAGCGGCTGATCAAGATACGAACATTACAACTTCTACGGAAAACGGAATAAAGAGAAGAGAAGAAATCATAAAAGTGAATCCAAAAGATACGGAATCTCTTGAAGACAGAAGGTTCCGTATTTTGATCAAATGGTATGACAGCTATCCATACACATTCCGTGACCTTATTAATCGTATGGATAATCTATTAGGGAAAGGAAATTATACGATTGTTATAGATAATGACACTCAGGAAATGATGTGTCGCTTAGAACTTAAAAAACGAGCAATGTATGATGAGTTTGTAAAATTGCTAGAAACAATCGTACCTCTTAATATAAAAATGGATATTATGCTTCGGTACCGGCAATGGTTAGAATATAAAAATACTGCATGGAAAGATTTAAAAACAAAAACATGGTATGAAATGAGAAACGAGGTAAGGTAAATGGCAGAAAAGAAGTATACAGAGCATTTAGGACTTACGCAACAGTCAGAAGAGGACTTTGTTGACGGCGAAGAAATATCAAGAAGTTTCAAAGTACTTGATCAAGAAGTTTTTTCTCTGATAGAAAAAACGAATAATTTAAAAAATGAGGATCACTATTACTCAAATGACTATTATACATTCCCTGAGAAAATAAATAGCATTACATATGGTGAGGGAAAATATGTTGCTGCCGGGGAATATAATATATACTCATCCATAGATAAAAGAAGTTGGAATATCTCAGACAGCAGATCTGGAATATCTGTCGCGTATGGAAACGGTAAGTATATGGCTGTTGTTTTACATAATGGATATTACAATCTTCTTGCATCGTCAGACGGAATCGAATGGTCAGAAATTCAGATCCTAGTGGATGGAGCACAATCCACTAGAAAACTAAATGAAATAATATATGAAAACGAGAAATTCATAATTGTTGGAGATGGAGGTAAAATTTATACATCAGACGGAACACAGGTTACAGAGCAAAGTAGCCCTACAAGTATAGACTTAAAATCTATTTCTTCCGGAAATGGAATATTTATTGCTGTAGGTTATAAGTCGACCACTAGTGTTCTACTAAAATCGGTCGATGCAGTTACGTGGGAACAAGTGCCTCTTTCCTTGCAATTCGCAAGGAATCAGTATGACAAAATCGTATTTGGAAATGGTATATTTGTTCTAAAAGATAGAATGAGATGTTATACAACAACAGATGGCACTGATTTACTAGCACATAGTACCCCGGAACCCCCATCGGGTGGAGACGTTTGTTTTGCAGGTAATCAGTTCTTTCTAACCTGTCGAACTAGAAATTTTATATCGACAAACGGAATTGAATGGACGGATATAACAAAAGAATTTGCAGGAAAGATTACTGCAATAGAATATTTTAATGATGAAATCATTGGCGCAACGGCTGAAAATATATTGATTGGAATTAACAGATATACGGTGGATAGTATCAGATCAGATATTGCTGAACTAAATTCGGCTTTATCGAAGACTGCCGAAGATTTGAAGCAGGCTAATACAAGATTAAACAATAAGGCAGATCAATCTAGCCTTAATTTTACGAATACAAAACTAAACGTAATTGGCACAGTATATAGAAACATAAAGGAAATAACAGTTGGAAGCGGTGGAGTGGATTCGTACTCGGGCGGCGCATCTATTGCAATTCCAGCTGGTACATACATAGTTACCGCTAAAGGAAATTTTACATCCAACGCGTCAGAGTCTACGAGGCGTGTTCAGGTTTATAATAATACCAAAAACGCAAGTATATCTACGAGTTCATGTTATGGAAAAAATTACTTATCATTTAAAGAAGTATGTATACTTGACTTAACAGAGCAAAACATATTATCATGTCGACTTTCTACTGGAATTGGTGCAAATTTAGCCGGATGTGGCACGGAGATAGCCGCAATACGAATAAAATAGGAATTTAGTTCAGGACCAATCTGGTCTTTTTTTGTTTGCGACATCGCAACAGAGGAGATAAATATGGAAATACGAGCAGGACCGGAGACGGTCTTATTTTAATGAAAAATATTATTATAGAAGGGAGCGGAAAGTTTGACTGAATGGAATGTTTATCTGGTTATTGTTAGTCTTTTAGGTACTGCCTTAGCGATTGGTGCACCGGTAATTAGATTAAATACGACTATAACAAAATTGATTGACAAAATTGACAATTTAGGAGGAGATTTATCTGAACTGGAAGCAAGTAATCGCAGAAGTCACGAGCGTATACATAAGAAAAATGATGAACAGGATAACAAACTTGCAGAACATGAAACCCGGATTAAGATTTTAGAAAAGGAGAGTAAAGAATGAGAAATTGGAAGAGTTGGGCAAAAGCAGCAGGAGTAAGGGCAGTAAAGACAATGGCACAGACGGCAGCTGCCATGCTGCCAGCGGCAGCAACCATTAGTGAGGTAAATTGGAAGACAATAGCAGGTACAGCAGCATTAGCGGGTGTGACATCTATTTTGATGTCAATAAAAGGACTTCCAGAAACAGATACCTATGATTTGAACGCAGAAGAATTGAGGGACACTGAATATCATGAGCCAGAAGATGTAGAACCGGATACAGAGGAAGAAGGTGAAAAATAGTGGCTAAATATAATGTACATGGTGGGCATAATCCTTCGGGGAAAATTGCCTGTGGAGCAACGGACTTCTTGGATGAATCAAAAGAGGATCGTAAAATTGTAAAAGCCCTTATAAAGTATCTTAAAAAGGGCGGAGCAACGGTTTATAATTGTACTGTGGACAATGGGAAGAGTCAGGGTGATGTATTAGTAAAGGTTTGTGCAAAATGTAATGCGCGGAGTGTAAAGCAGGATTTTTCTGTGCATCTAAATTCTGGACGGAACGATAACAAGGGAGATAAGAAAGTTGGAGGTTTTGAAGTTTGGGCGTACAGCTGGGATACATCTAAGAAAGCGGTTGCAAATCGATGCAGAAAGAAAATGAAAGGGTTTGGGTTCACTGATCGAGGATTAAAAACTTCAAAAGACTTGTACTATTTAAAACATACAAAAGCACCGGCAATGCTATTTGAGATTTGTTTCGTAGACGATAAAGATGATTACCTTCTGTATAAATCTGTAGGAGCAGACAAGATTGGAAAAGCCTTGGCAGAAGCCATATTAAATAAAACGATTAGAACCTCAACTGCAAGTAAAGTGATCGGTAATATAAAAGCAGGTGCAAAGGTCAAAATAAAAGCAGGTGCGGTGTATGGCGGAATTAGCAAAGGGAAGAAAGTGCCAACAGTTTATCTTGGTAAAAAGTATACAGCTACGAAAGTGTGTAAAAATAATGGGCAGCAAGAAGCCCTTATCAAGCAACTTAACAGTTGGGTTCCAACAAAATATCTGATGATTGTTTAAACATAGGCCGGGAGAAATCCCGGTCTTTTTTTGTGCACAAATATTTAAACCTCTTTATGCAGATACTACATTAAAAAAGAGGAGTGTGAAATAAAATGGCAGTAGCACATAAAGGAAGTGTTTCTATGTCTATGTTACTAATTCCTGTTGGCTTACACCGTGTTGTCATTGATGATGATATTCATTTTAATCAATTGGACAGAGAAAGTGGTGCAAGAATAAAGTACAAAAAATATTGTTCTCACTGCGGAAAAGAGGTCACTTCTGCAGATATCATAAAAGGATATGAATATGAGAAAAATAAATATGTAACTATGAGTGAAGATGAATTAGAACTATTAAAAACCAACAAAGATCGTACGATTCATATCGAGCAATGCTCTAAAATGAGTGAGATAGACATGATTTATTATGATAAGGATTATTATGCAATTCCAGAAAGGGGCGCTGAAAAAGCATACGAAGTAATTCGGCAGGCTTTATTGGCTTTAAAGATGGTTGGAATAGCGAAGACCGTCATGGGACAGACTGAAAAGACAATCGTCCTTTATCCAACGAAAGAGGGATTTATTGCAAAGACGCTTCATTACTATGAAGAAATCGCAGAGATCCCAAGGAAAATTCCAAAAATTAAATTAGAAAAACAGGAACTAGATTTAGCAAAAACCCTAGTTCAAAATATGGAAAGGAAGTTTGTTGCAGAAGAATTTCGTGATGAATATCAGGAAAGATTGAAAGCAGCTCTTATGCAGAAAATACAAGGAAATGATGTCATTGCGGTTGAAGACAGTGAAGCTCCTGGAAATGTACTTGACTTGATGGAAGCTCTACAAAAAGGTGTTGAGATGACGGAAAAGCATAACACTAAGGGGACTGCTTAATGTTTTCACAAATTGATCCTATGCTTATTTCAAAAAGAATGGCCCCTTTTAATGATCCTAACTGGATATTCGAATTAAAACTGGATGGTTGCCGATGTATTGCCTATTTGAATGAGAATACAAGTCTGAAAAATAAAAGGAACATGGAATGGTACGCAAATTTCCCGAACTGAAGAATTTGAATCAATTCATTACAGTTCCTGTCATTTTGGACGGAGAGTTGGTGGTCTTAAAAAATGGAATCCCTGATTTCTATGAATTACAAAGAAGAACGTTGCTGAATGATTCTTTTAAAATTCAGATGGCAGCAGCACGGTTACCGGCATCGTTTGTGGCATATGACTGCCTGTGGTTTAAAGATAAATCTATATTGACACAACAGCAGCTTCAGCGAAAAGAGTATCTAAGAAAAGCGGTTCAAGGAGAGGATGAGAGATTTGCAGTTTCACGATTTATAGAAAACAATGGGATCGGGTTATATCAGTTGACGGAAGAACAAAAACTCGAAGGAGTTGTTGCGAAGAAAAAAGACAGTCTTTATTTTCCTGGGAAACGCAGCAAAGAATGGATAAAGTTTAAGCGCATGGAAGACGAGGACTTTATTGTAGCAGGATATATTCATAAAGGAGGCCATTCCTATAGTGTTATCCTTTCAAAATATCAAAATGGGAATCTTCTATACAAGGGGCACGTGATAAGTGGAGTTGGTAAAGAAAGTGTTCAGCAATTAACTCCGACAAGTAGAGCACCTTATAATATCCTTCCGATTGGATCGGATAATGAACATGCAATCTGGGTGATTCCTGACCACGTCTGTGTTGTAGAGTATATGCCTAATACAAAAAATGCTCTTAGGCAACCTGTATTTAAAGGATTTAGAACAGACATAGATCCGAAAAGTGTACAGCAAGAAAAAGAGTAGCCTGATCCATTGGCTACTCTTTTGTCATCTAATATAGATAATTATTCATGGGTTTATATTCGTCTTCTAGGAGTTCCGAACAGGAATCCATAATGTACCAATTATTTTTACTAGCTATGTAACAGACGGTATAAGTGCGATATGTACCAAACCTATTTATTAAAACCCGGATTTTGTATTCTACATAAGAATACTTGCGTCCTGAATAATCGGAATATTCTCCCTGTTTAAGAAACAGCATTTCTGCAATATTAAATTTTTTTGTTCCAGAGATAGCGCAAATCTGAAAACTTTTTTTATCGTCAGCCATACTAATTAATTTCATAGAATCTCCTTTTCTTAAGAACATTTGTTTGGTTTTGATTATATAACAGTATTATAAAAAAGTAAACATATGTTTGATAAAAATCATGACACATAATGGAAATGATAAAAACATAGATAAACAGTTAAAAACATGATATAATGAGCACAAGAAAAGAGCGGTGACAGGACCGCCCTAATCTTATTTGGTATGTAGCCGGTATTATGCCGGCTATTTTTAATCTTCTAATGTACTTTGCAGATTTTCAAGAATTTTTTCAATTCTCTTATTTTTCTTTTCTACATCGGTTTCTTCTTTAGCTTCTTGGAGATCATCAAGAAGAAATCTAATAAAACCATTGAATTGTTTATCTGTCATTCCCATATCGTTCATTGTGTACCTCCTCTCTCCGCCTGTCCGGTGATTCGTTAAAGCTATTCTTTAACTATCTTTATTGTAGCATATGTGTACGCATATATCAAGTGTTTTCTTTGAGCTTTTCAAAGATAGTTTCTTTAATAAAACCATTTACGCTCTTCCCGTGCTCATCAGCATATTTTTTGATGGCTTCATATTGGGACATTTGCACATCTAATGGTATACGTTTAATTTTACTATCTTTATATTTTTTACTTGCTTTATATCCGCTTTCGGAATATGCCATTATCTCACATCCTTTCATTTCCATTATATCATTATAAAAAGAATATGTACACATACAAGATTGACGAATATATGTGTACATATTTGTGTGTTTTACCTATTGATATATGTGTACGCATATGGTATTCTAATACTGCAATAGGAAATACATAAACAAAAGATACAATTTGTGATAAAATGAATAAAAAGCGGAGGTAGGAAAAATGAATGAGGTAGTAAAAAAAGCAATGGAAATGGACGAATTTAATAATGATCTTCCAGATGTAGAAGCGGGGGGGGCAATAGAACTTTCGGAAATTTGGGATGGAACAGGAGAGATACCAGAGGAATCATTTAGCTATCAGCTTACAGATACTGATTGGATTAATTACTGTTTTGAAATTATTGAGAGAAATGAGGATATGTTAAAAAACAAGATAAGAATTTTAAATATAGAGTTATTATAAAATTAGGAAAGGATGAGTGATATGCAGGATAAAAAATGTGATACAGAAAAAAAACAAAGAGAAATTTTGAAAACAGAGTGTGAAAAAAAAGGATTGAAAGTATTGAAAGAGCAAAAAAGTATAGAACAAGCGTATGAGGGAATTGTGATTGCTGCATCGAGGGATAGAATTTCAAATAATCCACTTACGACAGCAAGAACAGTATTTACAGATGAAGATTAAGAAATAAATGAAAAGGTCCGGCGTGTAGCCGGGCTTTTGCTTATTATAATAGGAAGAAATAAGTTCATACGCTATTACTATAAGGTCATCCACTCCGGACAGCTTACCCGTTTGCCGTCACAGTATTGTGTCAGGATCGGTTGGCGCACGTTCGGCCGGGACAGATAACTGGCGAAGATTTCATCCACAATGGTGTTGATGGAATCATATGTTGTCTTTCCATTGATCCATTTGTGGTCATAGGCGGTGGAGGAAGTAATCGTAAAGTCGTGTCCTTTGTTTCTGTACCATTCAGTGTAAACTCTGTTCAGAGTAAAGGACATGATCGCCAGAATGTTGGCCTCCAGGGACGAACGAGGCCATGTGGAGTAAACCTCACAGGCAGCCACATTTTTAATGTAGTCTTTATAGCGCACATAATAGTTTTGGGCGGTCTGGTCAGTAATAGCTCCGTCGTGGACAATGACGAATTCAGGGATCACTACCCGGCTAAGTACGATCTCACCGGATTCATTGACTGGCTTGATCTCATCTTCTGCAATTTTAGGAGGATAATCCCCCCAGAGGGTATGAGGGCCTATGACTATATTATCAAGTGTTGTAGTTGCAGTTTCCAAGGGAACCATGGAAACATTTTGAAGACCGTTTGTATCTGCCAGAATCTGAGCTCCCGAGATCGTTACCGGCTCATAGCCGGGTGCTGTCACATGCAGATTATATTCTGAGTATGGCTGGTTTTCACTCGGGGAAAGACTGTATTCCACCGGAGGAGCATCAAGCGCTACCTCTTCGGTCTGTCCGTTCTGATCAGTGGTTACTTCCTCGAGAACCTGATCGGATTCTCCGGTATAGGAGATAGATATAGTAGCATTCCGCACCGGAACATATCCAATGGTAGAGTTTACTTGAATTTTTAAGTTGCCTTTGTCTGCCATTTAAAAAATCCTTTTTCTTTTACTATATGCCGTCATGATAAAAATATAACCAGAGTCACTTCTGATGTGTGTTTCCTAGATTTAAGAAATATGATAACATTAGAAAAGAATAGGAAGCAAAAAGAGAAAGAGGTAATCATGGAAAATCAGGAAGAAAAACAGAAGCACAAGAGACGTATCCGGTACAGCGGAACCCATCCTAGAAATTATAAAGAAAAGTATAAGGAACTTCACCCGGAAAAATATCCGGACACGGTTGCAAAAATTATTCAAAAAGGCAGTACGCCTGCCGGCATGCACATTTCTATCTGTGTGAAAGAAATCCTTGAGTTCCTCCAGATCAAACCGGGACAGACCGGTCTGGATGCAACGTTAGGTTATGGAGGGCACACGCTGGAGATGATGAAATGTCTGGAATCGAAAGGACATATGTATGCTCTGGATGTGGATGCCATAGAACTTAAGAAAACTAGAGAACGCCTAGAGAAACTTGGTTACGGACCGGAAATTTTAACGATCCGTCAGCTGAATTTTGCAAAGATTGACGAAATAGCGAAAGAAGCAGGACCGTTTGATTTTGTCCTGGCGGATTTAGGCGTCTCGTCCATGCAGATTGACAATCCGGACAGGGGATTTTCCTACAAAACAGAAGGTCCGCTGGATCTGCGCCTAAATCCTGAAAAAGGAGTTTCAGCAGCGGAGAGGCTTAGAAACATCACAAGACAGGAGTTACAGGGGATGCTGATGGAGAATTCAGATGAGCCTTATGCTGACGTGATCGCCCGTGCCGTTGTCTCTAAGATTAAAAAGGGAACAGCCATCGATACGACTACAAAATTGAGGGAAGTGATCGAAGAGGCTCTGGAATTTCTGCCGGAGCATGAGAAGAAGGGAGCCGTGAAGAAAACGTGCCAGAGAACATTTCAGGCTTTGCGGATTGATGTAAATAGTGAGTTTGAAGTTTTGTATGAATTTTTAGAAAAGCTGCCCAATGTACTGGCAAAGGACGGCCGGGCTGCAATCCTGACCTTTCACTCCGGGGAAGACAGACTGGTAAAAAAATCTTTTAAACGTCTGCTGCGGGAAGGGATTTATCAAGAGATTTCAACCGATGTGATCCGTCCGTCGGCAGAAGAATGCAGGATGAACAGCCGTGCACGGTCGACAAAGATGAGATGGGCTATAAAGGCGTAATAAGTTCTATAAGTCAGGAGGATGAAGGGATGATTTATGAGGAAAAAGAACTGGAAATGGAAGGCGTGCTTCAGACAGCCAGACAGATGTGTACTGCTGCCAGAACCGCACCGAAAGCAAGAGGACTGAATGAGTGCTGTGATTGGTGCAATCAGGCAAACTGCCAGGGATGCAGGGAGAACCAAAGCGTCTGTGTATTTGATCCGATGGATCTGGGAATTGCATTGGGCTCGGCAGTCAGCGTGGCGTCCATGAATCATGTGGATAATCGGATCATGTTTTCTGTTGGAAAAGGAGCATTATCATTAGGGATGCTGGGACCGGAAGTGAAGATGATCCTTGGAATTCCGCTGGCGGCAGCAGGAAAGGCACCTTATTTTGACCGCAAATAACTGTTTAAGGGAAGCTGAAGAATGGCTGAAAAATGTTGTATTATTTTGAAAAATATAGTAAAATAGAACAATAGAGTGGTTTGTGTATAAAAGCTATTAATGAATCATTCCCTCTAAGGCAGTCGTTATGATAGGTACTATCAGCATTTATACGATATGAGGGTGCATACAAAAGAAAGGGGTGGGGCAGTGGATTTACAAGTTTTTGAAATTCGGCTAAAAGTATATCTGTTAGAAGATATCCCTGTAGAAGCAGTTCAAAAGAAGACAGCCGCACTGATTGACATTTGTCTGAGCAGAGACGAAGCACTTCAAAAATTTCATGAGGCAAATCAATTTAAAAATTATTCTTTTGGAAATCCATATCCATTAGAAAAGGACAAAATTTATAAAAAGGATAAGGTGTATGTCATAACAATCCGCACCATTGATCCACAGCTTGCAAAAGTATTTTCCGAAAAATTAATTCATGAGCGATCCGATGAGATGCAGGCATTAACCTGCGAAATCAAAATTATCCCCAAAGAAAAGAAAATTATTGATACGATTTATTCTATCTCTCCGGTGATTGTGAAAGCAGAGCGCTACTGGAGGGGTGTTTTTTCTTTACAGGAGTATGAAAAAAGACTGACCGTAAATCTTATAAAAAAATATAATGCCTTCTGCGATACAAAGATAGATGAAGATTTTGAATTCATTCGTATGATTGAGGTCAAAAACAGAACTCCGATCACTGTTTCTTATAAGAAAATAAAACTTTTAGGAGATAAAATTACGTTAAAGGTAGCGGACAATGAATTGTCACAGGAACTGAGTTATATGACTCTGGGAACAGGACTGGGAGAAATAAATGCGCGGGGGGCTGGTTTTGTAAATTACAGGTGGATGTAGGAGGTAGCATTTTGCTTAGAGAGTGTACGGAAATATTCAAGGAACAATTACAGCAAAACAATAATCTGCTGTTCGATTCTTACATACCGGCCAACGGAACATATCTGATCGTGAAGGAAGACGGAACATTATTGGAGCCTGTGGAAATTGAACTCGATAAAAAAAGCGGTCAGATAAACCGCACCAACCGTTATTTCACTAAAATCTGCCAGTATGACTATTACAGCAGGCTGATCGATATGAATAAACCGCAGGACAACAAAAAAATCATTCATTCCAATAATTATCTTTCATTTTTTGTGAAGAAAGAGAGTTTTCAAAACGGAAAACTGGATGCGGAAGCCATTGATCGTTATTTTGATGCGGTCAGCCATCCGGAGCTTAAATATAAGGGACAGACATTGAAGATTTATCAAATGCTGGAAGAAGAAATCGGAGGTGTTCCCAGGGATATAGCAGAAAAGAACCGCATGTGGATAAAAGAGAATATTTTTCAGCTGGATGTGGATCTTTCCAAAAAAGATTATCTGAAAATATTTTTTGAAGCACCGATGGAGCAGTATCAACGGGAAAATGACAGATATCTGGTGCCGAATATTTATAACAGCAATGATTATAATCTGGAGATGAAAGGCGAAGTTTACGGCCTGCCAAATAACAATCTCGGAATGAATGCGAAAAAACCTTTCCTGTCCAGCCGTACGAAAAAAATTGAGGTGCCGTTTCTGCTGAACAAAGAGGAAGTCCTTCTTCAGAAAAAGTTTTTTGATCATCTGATGAACTTTGCCATGGCGGGTAAATCCAATGTATATATCGATACGGATCAAAGGACGATATGTGCGTTCAAAAACAATGAAATCATTGATCGTGATTTTAAGGGATATTATCTGCGGATTCAAAAAGGAAAAGAAGTAGAAATCCACAGCAGCGATATTATTCCAAGTTATCACCCTTCTGTAAGAAGGCCGTTAGTATATCGAAATGCCCTTTCCTATACTCCGAAAGAGCATAAAGAAGGAACCGAATATGGCACTTATTATACGAAAGAGAAGATCCAGAGTCTGCTGGACGCAGTTTTCTTTTCTAAATTTCTGAAGGGCAATTATTTTACGCCCCAGGATAAACTGGGAATGAATGATGGATATATCAAGCGGAATCTCATCATTTCCAGGGAAGCTATTTTTGACTGGCTGTACAAGGATGAAGAGGTGCAGGCCGCAAAGGTTCTGGGAAACGTATCTTTGGATTTAGTACTGGGAGCGTTGAAGGAAGGCTACATTTTTAAGGCCATGGACTGCTTTAATTTGCGCCACTCACTGTTGGAATATTTTTCGGATAAAGGAGAGGATACGATGGAGAATAGAATTAATCAGATAGTGACCGATTTAAAGGCAAAACTGGATGCGAAGGAAACATCTGAAATACAGTCAGATAATGAATACTTTTTTGCCGTCGGACAGCTGGTACAGTATTATATTTCATTAAATAAAGGAAAAAAGAAGACACATGCATTGGTAAATCCGTTTTTAAATGCAAAAACAGATGCAGTCTTAAAAAAGAAACTGGTACAATTTTTCTTGAAATATAATTATGATATCGAAGTATCGAGCAGACGTTTCAATAACCTTTACTGCATGATAACGGAATATGAGCTGAAAGGGCAATTTGAGAAGGATTTGATGATAGCAGGATATTTACACAGCAGTCTGATTTATGTACCAAAGGAGGATAAGTAAATGGATAAAAGAGTATATGGAGTCTTAGGAATTTCTTCAATCATGGCTAACTGGAATGCCGATTTTACCGGATATCCGAAAACCACACAGGATGGAACAACCTTTGGCAGTGACAAGGCACTGAAATATCCAATGAAAAAAATGTGGGACAATGAAGGGAAGAAAGTTCTTTATATCAAATCTATGAAATTTTCCGACGGGAAAAAGGGTGAAGTGACATTGGTTCCAAATTCCCTGAAAGAGCGGTACGAATATTTATATGGCATAGAGGATCTGAAAAAATGTAATGACACAAAGGAAGTGATCACAAACTTATTCCAAGCGGCAGACGTAAAAAATTTTGGAGCAACGTTTGCCGAAGAAAAAAACAATATATCCATCACCGGAGCCGTTCAGTTTGGACAGGGATTCAATAAATATGAGGGGACAAGCCCGGAGGAACAGCAGATTTTATCTCCGTTCAGGGACGGATCGAAAGACGATAAAAAGGAAGAAGCGAAAAACTCTACACTCGGAACAAAAATCGTCAGCAATGAGGCTCATTATTTCTATCCGTTTGTTGTAAATCCTCTGGCATATAAAGAGTTTGTCCAGCTGGGCGTGACTGACGGATACACAGAAGAAGACTATGAGAATTTCAAACGCACGGCGTTAGTTTCAGCCACTGCTTTTGCCACTAACTCAAAAGAAGGCTGCGAAAATGAGTTTGCTCTGTTTGTGGAGACAGATCCGGATTTATATCTTCCGAACCTCTCTGAATATATGACATTTACAAAGGGAGAGGATAAAAACATCATCGCATTTGAAGATACCGCATTTTTAGATGATCTCGCAGACAAAATCAAAAGCGTGGAAATTTACTATAATCCTTATACAACCAAATTAGATTGTGAAATCCAGGGAGCAAGATACTATAATATCATTACACAAAAAGAGGTGTAGCCAATGGAAGTATGCAAGGTTACTCTGAAAGGAAGGACTGCGTTTTTCAAGAAGCCGGATGTGAACAGTTATTATTATTTTACTTATGGCCAGATTCATAAAGTTGTTCTTCTCGGGATCTTTGGAGCCGTACTTGGCTATTCAGGCTATGAATCCATAAAAACAGATAAAAGGAAAAAGCATTCCATGGCAGGACCAGGTTTCCCGGAGTTTTATGAACGGCTCAAAGACTGCAGACTTTCTATCGTGCCGAAGAATGAGAAAGGCTGGATTCCGAAAAAAATCCAATACTTTAATAATTCAGTCGGCTATGCCTCCAAGGAGCAGGGCGGCAATCTGATCATAAAAGAACAATGGCTAGAATCACCGGAGTGGGATATCTATATTCTCCTGGATTGTGAGGAGAGCCGTAAACTCTCTGAAGCTTTGATGGGCAGGCGCTGTGTTTATTCTCCTTATCTCGGGAAGAACGACCATCCTGCGGATCTTTTGCATCCTGAGATTATGGAGGCAGAGGAAATTTCACCGGAAAACAGGCAAATGGATTGTCTGATGCCAAAAGGAAAAGTCACATTTGCATATTTGGATGAAGACGACGATGAGGAAGAGGATTTCTATAAGTATGAGGAAGGACTGCCGTATGCATTGGACCCTTACACAAATCTTTATGTTACAGAGCCGTTTGTCTATACGAACCAATATGTAAAAGAGTGTGAACTGCCCTTATACCGGGCGGGAAAAAATATCATTGTATTTTATTAAAATACCGCCGGAGAGGATTCTGTCTTTGAGCAGAATTCTTTCCGGCGGGTTTTTACATTATTAGGGGGAACAGATATGTATTTTGATAAAGATGTTGTAAAAATAGAGGATCTGATCAGACAACCGGAGCGGTATTTTGCTCACAAGCCAAAGAAAGATGACAGGAAAAAAGAAACATTAAAAGAGCACACCAATCTGGCAGAATCTTATTTTCTAAAGATTTTTGAGGAAAAGAATCTGGAGCACTGCATGGAGGTGTTTGAAAAAAAATATTTTGATCAGATCAGCTGGGACGCGAAGAATCTTTTCAGGAGTATGATATTTGGAATTGTAACCTTTCATGATTTTGGAAAAGTAAATCCTTATTTTCAGAAGGAGAAGATGGATCATGAAATGCCGGAGACTAAAAAGATTTTTTCTAATAGCCATCACTCTTTGATCTCGGCTGTTCTTTATTTTGAATATTTTATGGAAAAAGTATGGGCGCTTGACAAGAGTGATAAGAAGCAGCTGAAGGAGTTCTTATTTCTGAATTCTTATTTGATAGCAAAACACCACAGTGATTTAGACACATTTGCAAATTATCTCAAAAGTTTTGAAGATGAAGATATTTATCATTTGATTGAAATGTTGGAAGATGAAGAAAATCTTGAATTTTATAAAAAGCGATTCAAGTGTTCTCTTGGAAGAGAAAAACTTGGGAAAGCCGCAGGAAATGTAAAAAAGACAGCCCGTGATAAAAAAAGCCGGACCAGGCAGATTCTTTTTTACGCGTATGAACGGCTGATCTATTCCCTGCTGGTTGCCAGTGACCATTATGCTACATCAGAATATATGAGTGGAGTGCAGATCAGGCATTTTGGCGGAATGGAGCATATAGATGAGTTTTGCAGACAATATTATGGGACAGAACTTAATCATGGAATACGAAATTATGAGCAGGAAAAATATTTGGAAGAAAAAGCTCTGCAGAAAGAAGAGAATATCAATATTATGCGGACGGAACTTTTTCTGGATGCTGAAAGGGAATTAAAAAAGCATATGGATCAGAACGTTTTCTTCATTGAAGCACCGACCGGAAGCGGGAAGTCGAATTTGGCTGTCAATTTAAGCTTTCAGCTTATGAAGAAAAATTCTCGCATTGGAAAGATATTTTATGTATACCCATTTAATACATTGATTGAGCAAAACCTTGAGTCTATGGAAAAAATATTCGGGGGATCAAAGGTTATGGAGGATATTGCAGTGGTAAATTCCATGAAGCCGATTCCAATGGATCGGGTTAAGTTAAAAACAGATGAGCTTCAATATTATCAGGAAGCACTGCTGAACCGCCAGTTTTTAAATTACCCTATGATCTTAACGACCCATGTCAGCCTGTTTGATACGATGTTCGGGAGCAGAAAAGAAAGTACATTTGGCTTTCATCAGCTGGCAAACAGCGTTCTTGTCTTGGACGAAATCCAGAGTTACCGAAACAGTATCTGGACGGAGATTATTTTATTTTTAAAAGAATTTGCATCATTTCTTAATATGAAAATTATCATAATGTCCGCCACACTGCCGAACCTGGATGTGTTATCTCCGGAACTTGAAAATGCCGTGCCGCTGATCAGGGACAGAGAGAAATTTTTTTCTCATCCGGTTTTTAAAAACAGAGTACATGCGGATTACAGTCTTATGAAAAAAGACTTTACCATGGAAGATCTGCTGGATCATGTATTAAGTCAACAGGAGCTTAAGAAAAAGGTCCTGGTAGAATTTATAAAAAAAGAGTCTGCTTATACATTTTTTCAAATGCTTCAGGAGGATGGACGACTGGAAGTACCGGCTGAACTGCTCACAGGAGATCAGAGCATTCTGGAGAGAAAGCAGGTGCTGAAAAAGATTGATTCCGCAGGGGAGCAGGGCATGATTTTGGTGTCAACCCAGGTGATCGAGGCCGGCGTAGATATTGACATGGATATCGGATATAAAAACTGGTCTAAATTGGACAGTGAGGAGCAGTTTATGGGTAGGATCAACAGGTCCTGTAAAAAGCAAGATGCAGTCGTATACTTCTTTGAAATGGATAATCCGCGGCATATTTACCGGGACGGAGATGCCAGGATAGAAAATCTGGAATATACGCTGGCCAATGAAGAAATGAGAGTGATTCTTTCTGAAAAAGCGTTTCAGAAATATTACGGTTCTGTTTTAGAGGTATTAAAGCAAACCTTTATGGAAAGTACGGGAGATTACGGAATCACAGCATTTTTTGCGACACAGCTCGGTCTCCTGGATCATACTAAGATTGAAAAAAGAATGCAGCTGATTCAGGATGATATGTGGAGCATGTCAGTTTACCTTTGCCGAAAAGTAGAAGAGGAAGATGGGACAGTAATCGATGGAAAGGAAATCTGGGACAAGTACAAAGAACTTTTGTTGGATCAGAAAATGGATTATTCCAAGAAAAAATATGAGCTTTCAGAAGTCAGGAGTAGGATGAACTACTTTACTTATACGATCCAGAAAACAGACTTAATGTACAGTGACAAAATCGGGGAACTCTATATGATTGAGGATGGGGAGAAGTATTTTCAGAATGGAAGACTTGATAAAATGATGCTGGAAGGAAAGGACGGGACACCGGATTTTTTATAGGATGGAGAAAGCATATGGAGATCAATGGGACGTTAATCAATTATTATTTTCACTGTAAACGGCAGTGCTATTTGTTTGGAAACCGGATGAATCTGGAGGATAACAGTGAGGAGGTTAAGATCGGAAAGGCGATTCATGAGCAGAAAGCAGAGCAGGGAAAAAATACAGAACTGGCGATTGAAAACATTAAGCTGGACCGTTTGACAAAAGAATATCTGACAGAGATCAAAAAGTCTGATGCCGACCCGGAAGCGGCAAGATGGCAGATTTTATACTATTTAAAAGTGCTGAAAAGAAACGGGATTATCAGAAAAGGAAAACTTGAATTTGTTGAAAAAAACAAAAAAGAAAAGAAGATTGAGGTTGTGGAGCTGAATCCGGAACTGGAAGAAGAATTGCGGTTGTATGAGGAAAGGATCAAAGAATTGCTGGAAAGTGATCATGTACCGGGTGTGTTAGGAAAGCCAAAGTGTAAAAAATGTGCGTACTATGAGTACTGTTATATCGAGTAGGAGGAGAAGGTATGGGAAGTACAAAATATATTACATCCATGGGAGAATTGACACGAAAAGATAATTCCTTATGTTTCAGAAAAGACGGAAAGAATATTTACATACCCATTGAAAATACAAAAGAAATTTACTGCCTTAATGAGGTATCTATGAATTCAAAACTCTTAGACTTTTTATCACAGAATCATGTGGTTGTACATTTTTTTAACTACTATGAGGGATACAGCGGTACATTTTATCCGAAGCCCCAATATATGAGCGGCAGGCTCTTAATGAAACAGGCAGAGGCTCATCAGACAAAGCGGATAGAAATTGCAAGGGCTATTGTATGCGGAATCGGAGAAAATATCAGGGAGGTTTTATATCATTATTATAAGCACGGCAATGATGAAGTGAAGACAACGATTGATTGGCTTGGAGATGAATTCATCAGACAGGTAAATGAAGCGTCAGATATTAAACAGCTGATGTCAGCGGAAGGGGAAGCATGGCAGAGGTTTTATCAAGATTTTAAAAGCTTTCTTCCAGAAGATTTTGTTATGAACAAAAGAGTAAAACGTCCGCCGGACAATCCTATCAATGCCTTGATTTCCTTTGGAAATACTCTTTTGTATGCGAAGACAATCTCGGCTATTTACCGGACACATCTGGATCAGAGAATCAGTTTCCTGCATGAGCCGTCAGAAGGAAGGTTTTCGCTGAGTCTTGATATGTGTGAAGTGTTCAAACCTGTTATTGTATATCGGACTATTTTTGATCTGGTGAATCGAAAGCAGCTGAAAGTAGAGAAGCATTTTGATAAGAGAGTAAACTATTGTCTCTTAAATGAAGATGGAAGAAAAATATTCATTGAAGCATTTGAGAAGCGAATGGAAACTGCATTCCAGCATCCGAAATTAAAACGAAAGGTAACGTATCGAACTGCCATTAAATTGGATTGCTATAAGCTGATTAAATTTATTTGGGAGGATAAGGAATTCCGGCCATTTAGTCTGAAGGAGAAGATGTAGATGAAAAAGAAGATGAATTACAACTATGCTTTTGTATTTTACGATGTAAATGAAAAACGAGTGCAGAAGGTGTTTAAAGTCTGTAAAAAGTATCTGACCCATTTTCAAAAATCTGTATTCCGGGGAGAAATGTCCCCTTCTAAACTGATTAGGCTCAGGAATGATCTTAAAAAAGTATTGGATGAAGATGAGGATTTTGTCTGCATTATTAAGCTGATGAATGATAATGTATTTGGGGAGGAGATCTTGGGAAATCCGGAAGATAATGTGGGAGAACGTTTGATACTGTGAAGATTTTTCATTAACTTTCATCAGTTTTTAACAGGTATTTATCGAACAACAAAAAGTTTTTGAAAAGCTGTTTTTTGCTTGGTAGACTAGTTCACTCCAATGAAGATTAGGTTTGATGTGGAAATGAACTAGTCTGTCTGAAAGGTATAATATATGAGAAGATCGGTGGGTCGAGCTGTTGAGGATGCTATTAAACTAGTCTTGAAAATGGATTTAATTCCACAATAAGGAAGGTTGTTTCCCAACCATATTTATATTAAAACTGAAAAAAAGCGTGATTTTATGCGGGTTAGGAGGACATATGGGAGAAAATCGAAATTTCAGGGCGGAGGTTGGGAAAATATTTAAAAAATGTTGAAAAATAAGGGTTTATAGGGTATGATAAAAAATAGAAATGGCTTAAAAGCGTTGGATAAATAAAAACATTAGATGTATTGAAATTAAATTTTTGATCTCCACGCTACCCCTGCTACCCAGCGATAAATAAAAACATTAGATGTATTGAAATCGGGGTTGTACGGGTCTGTAAGGTCCCAACCTTCCCAGATAAATAAAAACATTAGATGTATTGAAATGATAGTGGAGGATGAGGACGATGTGGAGTAATCGATGATAAATAAAAACATTAGATGTATTGAAATATTAAATCTAAATTTAAATCTCAGTTTAGTTCACTGATAAATAAAAACATTAGATGTATTGAAATAGGGAAACTGATTGAAAGAGAAAAAGGGATTGCAGATAAATAAAAACATTAGATGTATTGAAATAGAATCGTTAGTTTCGCATTTGTATGAAGTAACATGATAAATAAAAACATTAGATGTATTGAAATTATCGGGCAGCAAAAAAATATTGACAAATATATATGATAAATAAAAACATTAGATGTATTGAAATAAACAAGGAATTACATTTAGCTGCAAGAAGTCGTCGATAAATAAAAACATTAGATGTATTGAAATAATGATTTAGGAGATTATACCGTATCCACCTATTGATAAATAAAAACATTAGATGTATTGAATTCTCCTCTCTTACATAAAATTTTTTACATTTTTATCTTTAAGATATAAGTGAAGGATTTTTTCTGGAATTTGTTGAAAAAACAGGATGATTGTAGTAAAATAGTAGATAGAATGGTTGAGGATTTAGGGATTATAATATAGATATGATGAACAAAAATGTCTTACATAGATATGGGGACCAATCCGTTTCAAAATGGGATAAGAAAAAGAATAGCAAATTCATTAGAATAGCTGACTATAGCTGTTCTTATAAGTATGTTTTGCATAGAAATAATTAGACAGAAGTTGTAAATATACAATTTCTGTCTTTTCCTTTTGTTAATAAGGGGGATGAGAGTCAGTTCAACAAAAATCGGGCATAGTATTTATAACTTAATTCTTAGTAATGTAGAAATGTATTTGTATGAAACGAAAATGTAAATATTAAATAAAAAGGAGAAACAGCTGTTATAAAAACGCTGAGTATTGATTATGAAATTCCTAGTATTTTATCGAAATGAAACACCTTTACATATGGGAACAGGAACTGAATTAGGGGTTGTTGACCTTCCTATACAAAGAGAAAAGCACACTGGGTTTCCTAAGGGAGAGGCATCGAGTATCAAAGGGACTTTTAGAAGTATCAGTGAATATAAAGACTATTTTGGTAAAGAGAGCGATAGTGATTCGGATCAGGGAGAGCCAGGAAAGATTTGTTTTACAGACGCCAGAATCCTCTTTCTCCCTGTAAAAAGTAGTGGAAAAGAGTTATTTGTATGGGTGACATGTCCATTTGTTTTAAATAGGTTTTTAAATGAGATTGATGGATCTAAAAGGTTTGAGAAACTAACAAGAAAATTCAGAGAATGGGAAGAAACACTTGATGATAATAAAATAATTATGATAGGTAAAAATGAAGATCCAGGAGACAAAAAAATACTGGAAGATTTTGAATTTCAAGTTCAGGAAAATAAGGAATTAATATTTCCTTCGGATAACATCGTTTCAAAGAAAGATAAGTATCTAAGAAATAAAATACAAAATGATATTTACATGATCAGCAATGATATGTTTTCTTATTTTTGTGAATTCAGTACAGAGGTGATTACCAGAATTAAACTTGGAGAAAACGGAGTCGTACAGGATGGCGGACTGTTTACAGAAGAATTTTTGCCAGAACAGACTGTACTATATAATTTTGTAGAGGATATGCAGAACTGTGATGGAAATTCTTTTGCTAAGACAATATTGGAGGAACAGGGGGAAGAAATAAAGGAAGCAGAATCAAACACATTGCCTAGAGTTGAGGGAATGATTCAACTTGGCGGAGATACGACAATAGGAAAAGGAATTACTTCTTTCGTGGCAATTAAGACAGAGGAGGGCAAGTAAGTTGAAATCAGAAAAGGAACGTTTGACTTATATAATGGACTGCATGAAAGAATTTAGTAGTTCGGATATAAATCTCCTCAAAAAAATACCAGCTTATGTCTATAAATTTGGACTGGATTATACGATGGAGTTTTTGTTTACAAAGAGGTCAGAAAATGATTCTGAGAGACATATTTTCCAGTTCATATACTTTTATTTGTTTGGTGAAGGGGGAATGAAAAAAGATCAATGCAAATTTCCTTCTGATAACGAAAGTTATGCTGAGTGTGTAAGAGATACAATGAAATTATGTAAAACTGCAATCTTGATGTCTGTTCATCCTGAAAGCAATAATGCCAATAAAAAATGTAATGACCAACTAAAAGGGAAAGAATACATGACTAGAATTGAGCATACAGAGCAAGAGCTTTTGGATATTCAAAATCCATATCTACATTATTATTTTACTAGTTCCAAAAAAGATTTGTTTGTCAGAACTCCTAATATACCTAAAGAGTATATTCATCATAAAAAAAATAAAATACAGTCAATATATTCAAAAGAGAAATGGCATACTTTAAATTTTTCTTTGCAAAGATTTGGAGAAAGCAGAATGCTGATTGGGGCAGGTCAAACAATCAAGAAAGAGTTATATTTTCATATGAATTTTTTATATGGCATCCCTGAGCTGCCAGCGACAGCAATCAAAGGAGTCTTTCGTTCCTTTTGTGAACAAGATGGGCACATATCTGAAGCAAAAATCAAAAATTGGTTTGGCGATGAAGACAATGAAGGACAAATTATATTTTTAACGGCTACCCCGGAACAATACACAATCAAAAAGGATATCATTTCTAATCAATATGGTAATTATTATCAGCAATCACAAACTGGGAAAAAAATGAATTTTCCAACACTAAAAAACCCAAATTTGGTAAATTTCTATGCAGTAGAAATTAAAGATATGACGATACAAATGATAATTGGAAAAGACAATAGGGATAAAGATGATATAGAAAAAGCATTTCTTGAGTGTATTCAAGTATGTAATTTTGGGGCAAAAGGGGCGGTTGGTTATGGCTATCTTGAAAAAAAGAATTAAGTTAGAATTAATAACGGCTATGGGGACACATGGTGCTAATAATAAGGAATTAGAATTTCGTATTACAGAACTGAAGTCTGCCATGAGATTTTGGTGGAGAGCTGTACAGTGCTTTGATTCCGCAGAAGAGTTGTACCGTAAAGAATCAGCATTGTTTGGAAGTTTAGGTAGAAAGGCTCCGGTCAGCATACGGCAATATAAATTTGATAGACCAAATGCGCAATCCATTAAATTAGGAAAAGGGGGAACAGTAGATTTCTTCGAGGAAGGAGAAGTGATTGAAATTGAATTGCTTTCCCACGACTCTGAGAAATTAGATAAATACTTGCAAATTTTAAAACTGACCTCTTATCTTGGAGGAATCGGACAAAGAAGCCGGAAGGGGTATGGAGCCTTTAAGGTTATTGAAAATAATGATGCTGCACCAAAAGAAAAAGATATAATTAAGATACTGAAGCAATTAATTATCAGTATTATTGGTGAAGACCATATAAAACAGTTAAATAAAGGGCAAAATATTATTTTTAATTGTAACGACCCTAAATATTTATGCCTGAACAAGATTAGGATTGGCAGAGAAAGAGAACTGAAGAAATTCTATAAAGATGTAAAGAAATGTATCCATGAGACGGCCAATACAAAAGAATATTTATTAAATGCATCTTGTTATGGCAGCGAAGGTTCAAAAGTAATACCGATAGTCAGTGAATTTAGAGTAAAGAGATATAACAATTTTGTCAGGAATTATTGTCAAACATACATTAAGTATTTAATAGAGGGGTAATTATGGGAGAAAAGTTACTGTTGGTATCAGTCAGCGGTGTTCAAGAATACATTAGTCGTGCCAAAAAGACTGCAGATCTTTACGGAAGCAGTCAGAGAGTCATTAAGCAGATTTTATGGATAAAAAAAAGAATTCAAAGAGAGTTTGAATCCTGCGAATTATTGCTGGGTGAGGGTGTTGTCGGAGATCCGCCGAATTTTTTTATTGCTAAATTACAGACAGACAAAACTTCTGAAGAAGTAGAAAAACAGATTTTAGATGTATTGATGAAAGAAGGAGAGAGATGTTCTGAAGATCTGCCATGTTTTATTACCGTATGTTCTATGAAAGAGAATTATCAGGAGACATATAAATTTTTGTACCGAAAATTTCAAGCGTATAAAAATAATAGGCTGAACGCATTTTTGCCGAAACAAGAATCTGAAGAACAAGTGACATCCCATATTTGTAGTATTTGTGGAATTCGGTTAGCTGACGCTCTAGTTGATGAAGAGTATTTGTGCAACGAATGCCATAACAAAAGAAAAGAAGGAAAACGCATTGCATTTCCATCAACAGAGAACTTTGGTTCTCTATATTACGCACTAGTACGAATTGATATTGATGATATGGGGATGTACATCTCAGGGGAAAAAGGATGGGAGAGGGATGAAGAATTACATAATTATCAGAAAAAAATAAGTCGGGCAGCAAATGAATTTTTCATAAAAGAGAAAGAATTCATTAACCAAGAGGTGAAAAAAGTAACAGAGAACGAGAACGCTGTGATCTATGCCGGGGGAGATGACATGCTCTTTTTTTGTCCTGTTTTTTGTATAGAGGATATTACAAAGAAGCTAGAGTCAGACTGGACTGAAATGTGTGATTCAGGGATGACATTTTCTAAAAGTATTATAGTTGCACACTGCAAGGAGCCGCTTCGATATGTTCTGAAAAAGTCCAGAGAGAGCATGGAACAAGTAAAACAACATTATAGAAAAGACGGAAAAGGGGGATGCTGTTTCTCTGTTTTATATAGGGGCAGTGGTTCAAGAATGATTTTTGTAAAAGGCGATAGAATGCAGGATCATTTTTACAGCCTGATTTCCGCGTTTTGCAGGCATCAGTTTTCAAGAAGCGTTATTTTTCAAATGGAAGAGGAATTCATGGGCTGGGGAGAAAACTTTGGTGTGGATGAATATACAGATTTAAGATTCATCATGAATAATGAGACAAAAAGGATTGTGGGAAGGAAAAGCGAGGGAAGGAGCTCTGAGGAAAAACAAGAATTAACTGATTTGTTAATTAATCTTAGAAATGATGTTACAAAAGAAGCCAAAGATGGATTTTGCATAGACTTTAATGCTTATTTTGATCTGATGCATATAGCAGAGAAATTAGCATCTTTCAGTGAAAAATAGGAGGAATGGGATGGGGATCATTACAGTAAAAATAGAACCGTGGGATACAGTTATGTTTCGGGATGGGACTTTATTGGATAAAAAAACTTCTAATTATGTAGAAAGCAGATTTTTTCCGTATCCCTCTGTTTTTTATGGTGCAATATGCACGAGTTTGATGGAAAATGGATATTTGAATGAGGTTCATAAAACTCTTATAGAAAGAAATACAACAATACTGGAAGATGTTTTAAAAGAGAATTTAAAAATCAGACAGATATATTTAGAGATGGAGAATGAAATTTATCTTCCTGCTCCAAGAGATCTTATGGTAAATGAGGATGGTGACATACGGGATAGTAATTTTCAAAAGGGATTGCTTTATACGAATCCTCAGCTTCAAGAAAAAGTCAAACCAGCTTCGGGAAAATATATCAGTTTATATGAATTTATGACTTGCTATGATATATCTGAAAAAGAAGAAATTTATTTAAAAAATCAACAAGAGTTTGCAGGTGAATATCAAAAGACAGGAATAGAATTGGAAGATAATAAGAAGATAGCAAAAAAAGAACATCTATATTTTACAACAATGAGAGATTATACATATAAGAATACTTGCTTTCTTATCGAGGCAGAGATGCATGATGAAATATCAAAGGGATTTAGAGCGAATATTTTATTAGGGGGAGAGGCCAGGATGGCCAGGCTGGAATTATTTTTGGGGTCATTGGACGAGTATCATAAAGATGTTAGAGAATATAACAAAAAGAAAAGCAGCAGTGAAAACTTAAAATTAATCTTTACCACACCGTTTATTATGAAGAATGAGAAAAGTCTGGAGAGTGTATTAAAAGAAAAAGGAATTTCGGTCTTGTCAAAGATTATAGGAAAACCAGAGACAGCCGGAGGATGGGATATGGCAAAGAATAAGCCCAAAGAATTGAAAAAAGTCATCCCAGAAGGAAGTTTATATCTGTTAAAAAGCAGCCAATTTAAATCTAATACGAATGAACAAAACAAAAAATTATTATCGGAGATACTGTCGGATGTAATTGTTCAAAAGCATCGAGGATTTGGAAGTTTTATACTGGGAAATGAGGAGGCTGTCTATGACTGATTTTGAAAATAGATGGAGACAAGCTCAGGAAAAATGCGATGTATATGTCATGTGTTCTACACTAAATCAAATTGTAAACTATCTGCCGGTAGAAAATTTAAAAAATAGGGAAAGCAAATCTTTAGAAATTATAAATTTATCTTATGAAGACGGGGAAAATAAACGATTTTCAAATAAGATGTGGGACGAAAATTTTTCTTCAGTTTATCACCACAGATATGAGGAAAGGCCATGGATTGACTCTGATGATATAAAATTGCCTAGAAGATTTAAGTGTGAAGATTATATTAGAAAAATTGAAAATTGTATTGAGGACAAAAAAAATAAAAACTTTATTTGGAATGTCACGGGAGGACAGAGAAATATATTATTTACCGCAATGAAATATATAGAGGATAATGCCGATACAAGTTCAAATCATACAGTTATGTACTTAGAGGGAAATACCCAGAAGATTACTGTTGGCTATTATGATACAAATGAGTGGAAATTTGGAGCTGTAAACAATAGTTATAGAAGCGATACAATAGATTTACACAACCTGTTTCGTCTGGCAGGATACGAAACGGATATCAGTGATGCTGTATTTATTCATGAAGGAAAAAACGAAGGAGATTTTTTAAATCTGCTGAAGGCTTATTCTAATTTTTATTCCAAACTATATGAAGTAAATGAAGAAGTACGGAAAAAGTTAATCGAGTCAAATAAGTGGAATAAGAAAGAAAATAATGCAAATGAGTTTTTTAAATTGCTTGACGGTATAAACCATAAGGGTAAAGTAACTGATGATATTGAGATAATAAAAGAGTCGTTAAATAATAGAAGCAATTATCTTTTTGGATATTTTCTGGAATATATGGCGGCAGCAGTGATTTGGAATGCGGTACAAGAAATATCAAAGCCAGATGCAGATTTTTTTCAGAGTTTATCCCATAGTGTAAAAGTATACAAAAATGATTGGAATGGGAAAGAAAAATTTTGTGAATTGGATCTTGTCTTATTGCTGAGATCAGGACAAACAGTTGTTTTTGAATGTAAATCTGGGTTTATGTCAGCAGAAAACGCAAAGTCACGGGAGTATACAGCTTATGCGCTAGGCGGTGTATATGGAAAACCTATATTGATAACACCACTGAGCAAGCGTGAAGCAGTAGAAGGTGTAAAGTCTGATGGATATGAAAATATAATAAAGGCATATTCATCTGCACGCCGGGCCGGATTGGAAGTTTTTCATTTGGATACTCTTAAAGAGGATTTAAAGGATTTGTTCAAAGATGCACTGTGAGAAAAAGGGGGTGAATATTATGAGCATTAAAAACAGAGCAAATGCAGTTTGGTGTATAGCAAATACGCCAGTTTGTGCAGGGTCAGGCGAAGGAGATTTTAGAGCGGACTGCAATATCCAAAGAAGTGATGATTTCCCTAAAATAAATGCAGGGACGTTCAAAGGAAGTCTGCTCTATAAAATGGACGGTAAGCTAAAAAAAATAATTCAAAATAAATCACCGGAGCAGGCAAAACTTTCTTTTTCAGATTTAAGGCTGCTGTTTTTTTCGGTTCAATCGTCACATGGGATTTACAGGCTTTTAACAAGTGTAAACTGTTTAGAACAATTCTTTTTAGAAATTTCATGGAACGAATATGAATGTGATGATGTTTCCCAAGAATTGAAGGGACTGAAAAGGCGGGTTGTAGATGGTGTGATATGTCAGTGGTCTCATCACGATGATACAGAATGGATTGGAGGATATAAATTACAGGCTGTTAACTATAAAGATAATGTGATAAAGGATCTTTTAAGAAAGCTTGGACTTTCCCAAACAGTGATCAAACATATTGGAATCGTATCTGATAAAGATTTTAGATATTTTACTAGATATCATACAGAGATTATTACTCGCAACAGACTCGAAAATCAGGCACTGTTTACAGAAGAATATTTGCCGGAAGGAAGTATTTTGTATGGATTTATTTGTGAATTCAAGGATCTTGTCAGACCAGTAAAAGCACCTGTGCTTCCTCAAATTTCTAGATGGATTGAAACGAATGAAAAAGAAGGTAAAGTATATCAGATTGGAAGAAATCTTAATACTGGAAAAGGAAGTGTGACAATCAGTGAAATGAAAAGGGAGGAAGTAAAGAATGGAAAACCACTTTGTAGATCTAAATCGTCGTAGGGCATTGGCTTCCTATAATGCAATCAACGACCTCATAGAACATATTGAGGAATCAAAAGATCTTGGAGATCCAAAAGTACAGGAAAGTATAAAAAGCAAAAAAGAGCAATTAAGAACCATCTGCAGAAAACTTCCAGTTCTTATGAGGGATAATGGATTTATCACTACTTTTGCTTTTTTAAAAGGAAAAGGGACGTCTTCAATAGAACAGAAAATATTTGAGCAATCAATGAAATGGATTTCATTTGTCTTTTCAATTCCAAAAGAGGCGGACAACGCATTTACCTACATAATCGATGAAGTTAGTCAAAAAGAATATATGATGATATCCAGGGAGATAATTAAATATTTTGTTTGGTTAAAGAGACATGCTGAAATGGAAGTAAAAAGAGACATTACAACAATAAGCTGTACACAAAATGATGAATAAGAATTTGAAAAATAATGATTCGTCATTAATTTGGATAAAATTTTCTAATTGACACTATAATAAAAATATTATATTATTGTATTATAAAATTAATACAAAAGGAGACGCATTCTTTATGCTGAAAAAGCTGATTGCCCCAATCATTGTGACGGTTTTCACAATCGCATTTTTATTATTTTACTTTGGACTGATTTTTGTACTCATTCCATTATCTGTCGTTCTCCGTCTGCTGATCGGTCTGATTCCGCTTTGTCTGGCGGGTGTCTCCGTTTTCGTACTCGTTGAACGCATTAAGGAAGTAAGGAGTGGTGAGGAAGATGATCTTAGTAACTACTGAAGCAATACCGGGAAAAGATTTTGAAGCATTAGGAATGGTCAAAGGCAATACCATTCAGACCAAAAATGTAGGAAGAGATATTACTCAGGGGTTTAAACATTTGGTTGGCGGTGAACTGAAAGCCTATACAGAGATGATGAACGAAGCCAGGGCGCTTGCCACAAAACGTATGGTAGAGGAGGCAGAAGCATTAGGGGCAGATGCAGTTGTATGTGTCCGCTATGCATCAACGGAAGTCATGTCGGGTGCTGCCGAGATTATGGCCTACGGCACAGCAGTTAAATTTAAATAAACAATGGCATTGCCGGTTCTGGTGTAATTCAGATGGCAATGCTGTTTTTTTGTTGCTGAGGAAAATATTAAACTTGTCCTCTTTGTACAATTTTCAACTTTGATAAATTGAAATCCTGCTGTTTTCGTGTATAATAATACACAGGAGTGAAAAAGATGAAGGAAAATTATCAGAAAAAGTTAGACGGTATCATAGAAGGGCTTCAGGGAAAGAGGCCTTCTCTTTTGCTGCACAGCTGCTGTGCCCCGTGCAGCAGTTATGTTTTGGAATATCTCTCGAAGTATTTTCAAATCACAGTATATTATTATAACCCTAACATTGACTCCAAAGAAGAATACGAAAAAAGAGCCAAGGAGCAGGAGCGTCTGATCTCAGAGATGGAACTTCCGGATAAAGTATCTTTTATAAAGGAAGAGTTTCGTCCGGAAGAGTTCTATCAGGCAGTCAAAGGATATGAAAGAGAGCCGGAGGGCGGGAAGAGATGTCTTCGGTGCTATCGGCTGAGACTTACTGAGGCGGCGAAAAAGGCAGGAGAATTGGGAAGTGACTATTTTACCACGACCCTTACCATCAGCCCACTGAAAAATGCCCAATGGCTCAATGAAATCGGTCAGCAATTAGAGGCGCAGTACCAGGTGAGGTTTCTGCCGTCCGATTTTAAAAAGAAAAACGGTTATAAACGCTCTGTGGAATTATCACAAAAGTTTGACTTGTACCGACAAAGGTTTTGCGGGTGTGTTTTTTCGAAAAACAAAAAATAATTGTCAAAAACCCTTGCAAAAGGTTTTTATTTGTGATAAAATTTTTACAATTTGTAGAGAGATATATCTAAAATAATACCACATATTGCATTGAACTGCGTCTGGCATCAATGCTTGGATTCGTGATTTTTATTTTTGGATATATTTTTTTTATGCACATTTTTAAGGAGGAAACATATTCATGGACGCATTTTTGATTTTGGAAGATGGGCAAGTGTTTAAAGGAAAAAGTTTCGGTGCCAGGAAAGAAGTCATCTGCGAAGTTGTATTCAATACATCGATGACAGGCTACCTGGAGGTGCTTACGGACCCGTCCTATCAGGGACAGGGAGTCGTCATGACATATCCGCTGATCGGTAACTACGGTGTATGTCTTGAGGATGCGGAATCCGTAAAGCCATGGCATTCGGCTTTTATTGTAAGAGAATTATCAAGAACCGCAAGTAACTTCAGAAGTGAACAGGATTTGGAAAGTTATCTGATCGCTAATGATATTCTTGGAATCCAGGGAGTGGATACGAGAGCGATTACAAAAATTTTGAGAGAAGAAGGCTGTATGGGAGGCATGATCACAACTAATCCGGACTATGATCTGGATGAGCTCCTTCCAAAATTAAAAGGGTATCAGGTAAAAGACGCGGTTAAGACCGTATCAAGAAAAGAAAAAGAACATTTTCCGGGAGACGGACTGAAAGTTGCCCTGTTAGATCTGGGTACAAAGAGCAACATTGCAAATTCTCTCAACAAAAGAGGATGTGATGTGACCGTTTATCCGGCATTTACAGCGGCAGAAGAAATCCTCGGGGATCAGCCGGACGGGATTATGTTATCCAACGGGCCTGGAGATCCGAAAGAATGTGTGTCCATTATAAAAGAAATAAAAAAATTATATGACAGTGATGTGCCGATCTTTGCGATCTGTCTGGGGCATCAGCTGATGGCTCTGGCAAACGGAGCAGATACGAGAAAGATGCGTTTCGGGCACCGGGGCGGCAATCACCCGGTAAAAGACCTGGCTACTGGCCGCGTTTATATTTCTTCCCAGAACCATGGATATGTGATCAAAAAAGAGAGTGTACCAAAGAATCTGGCAGAAGTTTCATTTATCAACGTCAATGACAAGAGTATTGAGGGACTCCGGTATAAGGGGAAAAATGTCCGCACCGTACAGTTCCATCCGGAGGCCAGCCCGGGGCCGGTAGATACCGCTTACTTGTTTGATGAATTTATTGAAATGATGAAAGGAGCAAAAAATGCCTAGGATTGAAAGTATTAAGAAAGTATTAGTCATTGGATCCGGACCAATCGTCATCGGACAGGCAGCAGAGTTTGACTATGCAGGAACCCAGGCCTGTCGTGCCCTTCAGGAAGAGGGAATCGAGGTTGTTTTGGTGAACTCTAATCCGGCTACCATCATGACCGATAAGGATATTGCAGATAAAGTCTACATTGAACCCCTGACTGCAGAGGTCGTGGAAAAGATCGTAGAAAAGGAAAAACCGGACAGTATTCTACCGACATTGGGAGGACAGGCTGCGCTGAATCTGGCGATGGAGCTGGAAGAAAAAGGGTTTCTTGAAAAGAGCGGAGTGCGCCTGATCGGTACTTCCTCCACTACGATCAGAAAGGCTGAGGATCGCCAGGAATTTAAAGATACGATGGAAAAGATCGGCGAGCCTATCGCGGCAGGAAAAGTTGTCACAGACATCCCAGCGGGTGCTGAGTTTGCCGAAGAGATCGGGTATCCGGTCGTCTGCCGTCCGGCCTATACTTTAGGGGGAAGCGGCGGAGGAATCGCCCATGACAGAGAAGAATTAGAAGTGATCCTGGAAAACGGTCTCAGACTGAGCCGTGTCGGGGAAGTTCTGGTAGAGCGCTACATCGGCGGATGGAAAGAAGTCGAATATGAAGTGATGCGCGATGCAAGCGGAACCTGCATCACTGTATGTAACATGGAAAATATCGATCCGGTCGGCGTTCATACCGGAGACAGCATCGTAGTGGCTCCTTCCCAGACCTTAGGGGACAAAGAATACCAGATGCTGCGTACTTCTGCGCTGAACATTATCACAGAACTTAAGGTAAACGGCGGGTGCAACGTACAGTTTGCGCTGAATCCGGACAGTTTTGAATATTGTGTCATCGAGGTAAACCCTCGTGTCAGCCGCTCTTCTGCGCTGGCGTCCAAGGCTACGGGATATCCGATCGCAAAGGTGACGGCAAAGATCGCCATCGGATATAATCTGGATGAAATTCCAAATGCCATCACAGGAAAGACTTATGCAAGCTTCGAGCCGATGCTGGATTACTGCGTTGTAAAAATGCCGCGTCTTCCGTTTGATAAATTCATTCATGCAAAGAGAACTTTGACGACTCAGATGAAAGCTACCGGAGAAGTCATGAGTATCTGCGACAACTTCGAGGGTGCCCTGATGAAGGCCATCCGTTCTCTGGAACAAAATGTAGACAGCCTGATCTTTGGCAGCTACGGGGACATGTCAGATGAAGAACTGACAAAGGAATTAGAAAAGATCGACGACATGAGGATCTATGTGATCGCAGAGGCAATCCGCAGAGGATTTGATTACAATACTATTTTCAATATCACAAAGATCGACCGCTGGTTCTTAGATAAGATTGCCGTTCTGGTAGAGATGGAAAAGAAATTGAAAGAAGCAGGGGAATTGGATAGAGAACTGCTGGCAGAGGCAAAGCGCTTGGAGTTCCCGGATTCTGTTATCGGAAAGCTGACAGGGAAAACTGCAAAAGAGATCAAGCAGCTGAGAAACCAGTTTGGTCTTCATGCGGCTTATAAGATGGTAGACACATGCGCAGCTGAATTTGAGGCGAGCACTCCTTACTATTATTCTGTATACGGAAGTGAAAACGAAGTAGAAGAGCTGAGTAAAAAGAAAAAAGTCATGGTACTGGGCTCCGGACCGATCCGTATCGGACAGGGAATCGAGTTCGACTACTGTTCTGTGCACAGCGTATGGGCATTAAGAGACGTAGGGTATGAAACCATCATCGTCAATAACAACCCGGAGACGGTTTCCACGGACTTTGATGTGGCAGATAAGCTTTACTTTGAACCGCTGACAGCCGAGGATGTGGAGAGTATCGTGGATCTGGAAAAACCGGACGGAGCCGTAGTGCAGTTCGGAGGACAGACTGCGATTAAGCTGACACAGGCTCTGATGGAGATGGGAGTTCCGATCCTCGGGACAAGTGCAGAAAATGTAGATGCGGCCGAAGACAGAGAGCTGTTCGATGAAATTCTGGAAGAGTGCTGTATCCCAAGACCAAAGGGAACGACCGTATTTACATGCGAGGAGGCGCTGAACGCAGCACATGACCTGGGTTATCCGGTTCTTGTAAGGCCGTCCTATGTTCTTGGAGGACAGGGAATGCAGATTGCTGTTTCCGATGAAGATATTGTATCCTTTATCGAGATCATCAACCGCCAGACCCAGGAGCATCCGATCCTGATCGACAAATATTTGGTCGGAAGAGAAGTGGAAGTGGATGCCGTATGTGACGGGGAAGAGATCATCATTCCTGGTATCATGGAACATATCGAGCGTGCCGGAATTCATTCCGGAGACAGTATTTCCGTCTACCCGACGATCAACCTGAGTGATAAGGTGAAACGGGTGATCGCAGAGTATACAAGGAAGCTGGCGAAATCATTGAATGTAGTCGGCCTGATCAATATCCAGTTTATTGTCTGTGATGAGGAGGTTTATGTCATCGAGGTAAATCCTCGTTCCAGCCGTACGGTACCTTACATCAGCAAGGTAACCGGAATTCCGATCGTAGATCTGGCTGCCAAAGTGATCGCCGGAGCCAAGATCAGGAATCTGGAATATAAGCCGGGACTCCAGGAAGAGTCTGAATATTATGCGATTAAAAAACCGGTGTTCTCCTTTGAAAAACTGAGGGGCGCGGAAGTCAGCTTAGGGCCGGAAATGAAATCCACCGGAGAATGTCTGGGAGTTTCCAAAAACTACAATGAGGCATTGTATAAGGCGTTCCTCGGAGCGGGAATTAACCTTCCGAAGTACAAGAAGATGATTCTCACGGTGAAGGATTCAGATAAAATCGATGCGGTGGATATCGGAAGAAGATTCGTGGATCTTGGATACGAAATTTTCTCCACAAGGAGCACGTGCAGAGTGCTGAATGAAAACGGAGTGCCTGCCCATCCGATCAACAAGCTGGAAGAAGAATCTCCGAACTTGCTTGATTTGATTTTAGATGATAAAATAGATTTAATCATAGATACACCTTCTCAGGGAGTAGGGCGCAGCAGGGACGGATTCCTGATCCGCCGTTATGCGATTGAAACCGGTGTGACTTGTCTGACCAGTCTGGATACGGCAGATGCACTGCTCACCAGCCTGGAATCAGGAAGCAGAGACAATTTATCAGTTGTGGACATTGCACAAATTTAAACGTACAACGGGGTACCTTTAAGTCTATTAAAGGTACCCCTTTTTTCAGTATTACAGGAGGACGGTGTTCCCTCTGCCCTGATTGACAATAAAAATGTAACTTGATAGAATTATCTTAACCGCTGGCTGTAATTTTAAGTCAGATATTAAAAAAGAAAAGAGGAGTGATGATATGGACCGATATACCAAGCAGGACATCATAGATCTGGTCAGGGAAAATGACGTACAGTTTATCCGGCTGCAGTTTTCCGATGTGTTCGGGACGCTTAAAAATGTGGCAATCACTGCAAGACAGCTGGAAAAAGCATTGGATAATAAGTGTATGTTTGACGGGTCTTCAGTGGACGGTTTTGTGCGGATAGAAGAATCCGACATGTATCTGTACCCTGATCTGGACAGTTTTCTCATATTTCCATGGCATTCCCAGAGCGGAAAAGTCGCGAGACTGGTCTGTGACGTGTACGGACAGGACGGACTTCCATTCATCGGGGATTCCCGCTATATCCTGAAGAAAGTGCTCAGGAAGAGCAAGAAGCTTGGATATAATTTCAATGTAGGGCCGGAGTGTGAATTCTTTTTGTTCCACACGGACGAGGAAGGCTGTCCCACGACGCTGACTCATGAAAAAGCAGGCTATTTTGATGTGGCGCCGCTGGATCTTGGTGAGGCGGCCAGAAGAGATATGATCCTGAATCTGGAGAATATGGGATTTGAGATCGAAGCCTCTCACCATGAGGTGGCTCCGGCTCAGCATGAGATTGATTTTAAATACGACAATGCACTCCGTACTGCGGACAATATCCTCACCTTTAAATTTGTAGTAAAGTACATTGCAAAACGGCATGGGCTGTATGCGAGCTTTATGCCGAAGCCGATCTCCGGTGTGGATGGTTCCGGAATGCACCTTAATATGTCTCTTTGGAGCGAAGGCCAGAATATGTTCGCAGACTCCAGAGGCGAACTGGGGCTCAGCGATGAGGCGTACCACTTTATGGCAGGCCTGATGAAGCATGCGCCGGAGATGTCGCTGATCACAAATCCATTGGTGAATTCCTATAAGCGCATCGTGCCGGGATATGAGGCTCCGGTGGATATTTCCTGGTCTCCGGCAAACAGAAGTCCGCTGATTCGTGTGCCGACGGCCAGAGGAAGCGGAACACGTCTGGAATTCAGAAGCCCGGATTCTGCGGCCAATCCTTACCTTGCGCTTGCAGTGAGCCTCGCGGCAGGGATCGACGGCCTTGAAAATAAGCTGCAGCCCGGAAAGGCATCTACAAAGAATCAATACGAAGTTACAGAGAAGGCAAAATTAAAAGCCGGTATCGGGGCCCTTCCAAGGGATATGAAGGAGGCAATGGACCTGTTCAAGGACAGTGAGTTCATGAAAGAGGTGCTCGGACATCATATTTTTGACCGGTATCTGGATGCAAAACAGGGAGAATGGGAATCTTATCAGAAAAATGTCTCTCAGTGGGAAATAGATGAATATTTGTACAAGATTTGACAGGCAGAAGGCAGGCGTCATTCATACGGGGAGGTGGGAAGCTTGGTTCATATTTTTGTTCTTTTCCCGAAACAGGAGCAGGCAAGGAGTATCCGCAACCTGCTTGTGAGAAACGGATTTGAAGTGACGGCTGCCTGTGTCACAGGCGCCCAGATCATGCAGCGGGCCGAAAGCCTGGAAGACGGGCTGATCGTCTGCGGATATAAGTTTGCGGACATGGTCTGCAGTGAACTGAGAGAATATCTCCCTGACGGATTCAGGATGATTGTTTTAGCTCCACAGGCGAGTCTGGAATTTTTGGATATCCAGGGGATGGAGTATCTGCCAATGCCTTTAAAGCCCCCGTTTCTGATGGAAAAAGTACGGGAAATGGCGGACGCTCTGTGCAACGCTCAGAAGAAAAAACGGCACAGGCCGAGACAGCGTACGAGGGAAGAGCTGGAGATCATCGAAGAAACGAAGGAACTGCTGATGAAAAACAACCGGATCTCAGAACAGGAAGCCCACGAGTATATTCAGCGCCGCAGCATGAACAGCGGTGTGGGACTGATTGAAATGGCTAAGATGATCCGGGATTCATATAGATACTAAACGGACTTTTATAGTAAATTATTAGGAGGACATCATGTTTAAGATTAACGAAAATTATTTAAAATTACCAGGAAGTTATTTGTTTTCAACCATTGCCAAAAAGGTCAATGCATACCAGGAAGCCAATCCGAACAAAGAGCTTATCCGTCTGGGGATCGGGGATGTGACACAGCCGCTGGCTCCGTCGATCATCGAGGCGCTTCACGGCGCAGTGGATGAGATGGCGGCAGCGGAGACCTTTCATGGCTATGCACCGGACCTTGGATATGAATTTTTAAGAAATGCTATCATGGAAGGTGATTACAGGTCACGGGGCGCGCAGATTGAGGCGGACGAGATCTTTGTCAGCGACGGAGCAAAGTGTGACTCGGGAAATATCCAGGAGATCTTTGCACAGGATAATAAAATCGCTGTCTGCGATCCTGTTTACCCGGTCTATGTAGACACCAATGTCATGGCAGGCAGAACGGGTACCTATGATCCAAAGAGTGAGACATGGAGCGATGTGATCTATATGCCGTGTACGGCAGAGAATAATTTCGCGCCGGAATTTCCTGAGGAAGTGCCGGATATTATTTATCTGTGTTTCCCAAATAACCCGACTGGTTCTACGATCACAAAAGACCAGCTTCAGGGCTGGGTGGATTATGCCAACAAAAACGGAGCGATCATCATTTATGATGCGGCATATGAGGCATATATTTCAGAAGATAATGTGGCCCACACCATCTATGAGTGTGAAGGAGCACGGAACTGTGCCATTGAGTTAAAGAGTTTTTCTAAAAATGCAGGCTTTACCGGTGTGCGCCTGGGATATGCGGTGGTTCCGAAGGATCTGAAATGCGGAGACGTAAAACTCCATGATTTATGGGCAAGACGCCACGGAACAAAATATAACGGTGCACCATATATTGTTCAGAAAGCGGGAGCGGCTGTTTATACAGAGCAGGGAAAAGCCCAGCTGAAAGAACAGGTCGGCTACTATATGAATAATGCAAAAGTCATCTTTGAGGGATTAAAAGAAGCGGGATATACCGTGTCCGGCGGAGTCAACGCACCATATATCTGGTTAAAGACTCCGGAGGGAATGTCTTCCTGGGATTTCTTTGACCACCTGCTGGAGCAGGCGAATGTGGTGGGAACACCGGGATCAGGATTCGGACCGAGCGGGGAAGGCTATTTCCGGCTCACGGCATTTGGAAATTACGAGAATACGGTGAAAGCCATTGAACGGATTAAAAATATATAAATGTATTTTGCAGGACCATGCCTTTGCCGGCATGGTCCTTTTAAAGTTCCTGACACAGAGTTTTGTCAAAATATGACGATTCATTGACATTTTACACAGAATGTGTTAAGTTAATTTTAATAATGTTATAATAAGTTCACAATACGCAGGAAGGAGAGGGAGACACAGAGGGATATGAAGCATAAGATAGCAAAGGGAACGATGGCAGCCGGACTGTCACTGGCATTCATTCTCGGAGTTTCTACATTCGCAGACGCCAAAGGCGATCAGTACCAGACCGGTCTTGCGGGATCTGCGGCAGCTATGGAACAGTACACAGAGTCAGACAGTTCAGCACCAAAGAAAAATGTAAAAGCAGCCTCGGCTACGGCGGCAGTGAAGAAGACGACAAAGACACAGCATATTACAGAAGTTAAAAAGCAGCCGGCAGCGACTTCCGCAAAACAAAAGGTGACAGCAAAACAGCCGGTGACGGCTGCGGTACAGAAAAAGACAAAAGAGCCTGAATTTTCTGCTTCATTTTACAGGGGAAAGGCAACACCCAACGTGCGGTCTGTACTGAATATCAGAAAGAAAAAGAGTATTTCCAGTCCTGTGGTTGGAAAGTTCAAAAAAGGAAACATCGGCACAGTATTAAAAAAGGGAAAAGAATGGAGCAGGATCCGTTCCGGAAAAGTGACCGGTTATGTGAAGAACGAGTATCTGATCTGGGGAAGCAATATTCACAGTTACGCAAAGGAACATAATTTTCCGAAAAAAGCAGTGGTGAAAGTAGATACACTGAAGGTCAGACAGAAACAGTCTACCAAAGCAAAAGTTTTGACACTGGTCTCCAGAGATGACAGCTACAAAGTCCTCGGAGAATCTGCAGAGTGGGTCAATGTGAAGGCAGACGGGGACAAAGGCTATCTGGCAAAAGATTATGTCAGTATTGGGTATTACTATACCAGTGCAAAGTCAACGGTAAAAAATACAAAGACAGCAAAGAGTACTGCGAGTACAGAGAGAACAACCGAGAGCGAAAGGCAGGATTCCTCTTCTCAGGAGAGTGGGAGCAGTTCCTCAGGAACTACCCGCCGGCAGGTTGTAAATTATGCTCTGAAGTTTGTGGGGAATAAGTACCGCTACGGCGGAAACAGCCTGACAAACGGCACGGACTGTTCCGGATTTACTCAGCAGGTGCTCGGTCATTTTGGTTATAACATCAGCAGAACATCCTATTCCCAGGCAAACGATGGACGCACCATCTCCATCAACAGCGTCAAACCCGGAGATCTGCTGTTCTATAAACGGGGAGGCCGGATCAATCATGTGACCATGTACATTGGAAACGGTCAGGTAGTCCACGCGAGCAATTCCGCCCCATATCCAAGGGGAGGCATCAAAGTATCCAGTATGGGATACCGGACACCGTGCAAAGCAGTGCGCATCATCAACTAAGTGAGAGAAGATTATTTACATATACCAAGAAACCGCCGCGGTTCACAAATGTGAACCACGGCGGTTTCTCTGTAAAAAGCAAATGGAACCATCCAGTAAATATTATGTCCATTTTGACCGGTTTGGAGGCCTTGCATTCGAAGAGATGTTAGTTTTTCTTCTTTCAGAAAAGGCTCGGAGGCGGTGTGCGAAGCACAGTGAGGCTGTTTGAGCGTCAGCGAGTTCCGAACGGGCCGCCGGAGAGACTTTGCTGAAAGTTAGAAAATCTTACATCTCTGAGACAGCAAGCCGGAAAACAGGTCAAAATGTCACACATTAAACTTAAACACAATCACGTCTCCGTCCTGTACGACGTATTCTTTCCCTTCCTGTCTCACCAGTCCTTTTTCTCTGGCTGCCGCGATGCTTCCATTTTCAACCAGATCATCATAGGAAACCACCTCGGCGCGGATGAAGCCCCGCTCGAAATCAGTATGGATCTTTCCGGCCGCCTGGGGTGCTTTTGTTCCTTTTGTAATCGTCCAGGCCCTCGTCTCGTCTTCCCCGGATGTCAGATAACTGATCAGGCCAAGCAGTGAATAGCTGGCAGAGATCAGTTTATCAAGGCCTGACTCTTTAAGGCCCAGATCCTCTAAAAATTCTTTTCGTTCTTCGTCTTCCAGTTCTGCGATTTCCTGTTCAATCTGGGCACAGATTACGAAAACACCGGCATCTACATCTTTTGCATAAGTTCTCACTTCATTTACAAACTCGTTGGATGCGGCATCATCCATGAGATCATCCTCACAGACATTGGCGGCAAAAATCACAGGCTTGATCGTTAAGAGATTGCAGGAATTCAGGATTTCCTGTTCTTCTTCATCATCGGTCACGAATGTCTTGGCCAGTTTTCCGTCTTCAAGATGGGCTTTTACCCGCTCCAGAAGTTCTACTTCCTGGGCGAGGGACTTGTCATTTCGGGAACCTTTTTTTGACTTGGCAATTCTTCTGTCAAGAACTTCGATGTCGGAAAAAATCAGCTCAAAATTGATGGTTTCGATATCCCGAAGCGGGCTGACTGAACCGTCTACATGGACGATGTTTTCATCTTCAAAGCAACGGACTACATGGACAATGGCATCGACCTCACGGATATTGGCCAGAAACTGGTTGCCGAGGCCCTCACCTTTGGAAGCTCCCTTGACGAGACCTGCGATGTCTACAAACTCGATAACTGCGGGAATGACTTTTTTTGAGTGATACATCTCGGACAGCACGTCCAGCCTTTTATCCGGCACGGTAACGATCCCTACGTTCGGGTCGATGGTGCAGAACGGATAGTTGGCAGACTCGGCACCCGCTTTCGTGAGAGAATTAAACAAAGTACTCTTACCTACATTTGGCAGTCCTACGATTCCTAATTTCATTGTGTATTGATTCCTTTCTTAATGTCTTTGCGTAAATATAGTCCTGTGATCCAAGGACATTGATACAACAAGTCTACCATAAGAACCTTGAAAAGAAAAGAAAAATGGGATAAGATGAAACGACGGAAAGGAGTAATGCGAATATGGAAAATGAAATCCGGTTTCCATTTTTGGGTATTGTGTTCAAACATGTGGGAGAGGGCATCAGTATCGGAGGATTTGAGATTAAATATTACGGTATGGTCATTGCACTGGGTTTTCTGCTGGGGATGCTGGCGGCGGCCAGGATGGCTAAGAAAAACGGAGTTAATCCGGAGCTGGTCTTTGATTTCATCATCGCGGTGATGATTCCTGCTATCATTGGGGCAAGACTTTACTATGTTATTTTTTCCTGGGATTACTACAAAGATCATCTGACGGAGATACTGAATACCAGGAGCGGAGGCCTTGCCATTTATGGAGGGATTATCGCTTCGGTCATTGTGATGGTAATCTTCTGCAGAGTGAAGAAAATAGAATTTTTCAAACTGGCGGATATTGCGGTGCCGGGGCTGCTGATCGGCCAGATCCTGGGCCGGTGGGGGAACTTTTTCAACAGGGAAGCGTTCGGCGGCTTTACCAATGGGCCTTTGGCTATGCAGATCCCCACAGACTATTTCGTAAAACACGGAAGACTTTCGGAGATTGTGGATGCCGGGCTGTATGACCAGGCTGTGTTTGTGGGAAGCGGAAGCCATATGAACACCTATATTCAGGTACACCCTACGTTCTTATATGAAGGACTGTGGAATCTGGCACTGCTGATCATCATTGTCATCATGTCCAGGCACAAAAAATTTGACGGCCAGATGCTGGTAATTTATGCCATGGGATATGGGATTGGACGATTCTGGATCGAGGGTCTTCGGACAGACCAGCTTCTGATCCCAGGGACACAAATCGCCGTATCCCAGGTAGTTGCGGTACTTTTGGCTGTTGGGGCACTGCTCGTCCTTCTCTGTAAGTGGAGAAAACGGAAACAATAAAAGTGTGGAAAAGAAACTGTTCACAGAAAAAATTCTGTGGACAGTTTTTTTATTTCTTGATTTTTTGTGGACAATCCATTAGAATGGAGACAGTAGTGGTGAGAAGTGGTGGATAGTGGGTAGAAAAGACCACAGAGTGTCACAACTGATCATCAGGTGGAGCGCACCCGGTTTGGGAAACGGCAGGTGATTACCATGTTCATGGGCGAATACAATCACACAATCGATGCTAAAGGCAGACTGATAATCCCCTCAAAGTTCAGAGAAGCACTGGGCAATGAGTTTGTTCTTACAAAGGGATTGGATGGATGCCTATTCGTGTTCCCTATGAAAGAGTGGGAGGCTTTTGAGGAAAAATTAAGAAGCCTGCCGCTGATCGATAAGAATGCACGGAAGTTTTCGAGATTCTTTTTGGCCGGAGCATCCACTTGTGAATTGGACAAGCAGGGCAGAATCCTGGTGCCGGGCACACTGCGTGAATTTGCACAGATGGATAAGGAAGTAGTTCTTACGGGCATGCTGGACCGTATTGAGGTATGGAGCAAAGAACAATGGCTTGAAAATAATGCTTATGACGATATGGACGATATTGCCCAGAGCATGCAGGAACTAGGTTTGAATATCTGAATGGAAGGAAAGACAAATGGATTTTGAACATGCATCTGTGTTGTTGGATGAAACAATAAGGGAACTAAAGATAAAACCGGACGGTATCTACGTGGATGGGACTCTTGGAGGAGGCGGACATGCCTTTCATGTTCTTAACAGGCTCTCTGAAAAGGGACGATATATTGGCATTGACCAGGACGAGGATGCGATCAGGGCAAGCACCAAGCGGCTTGCTCCGTTTCAGGATAAAGTTACGATTGTAAGAGATAACTATGTGAATATGCCGAAAGTGCTGAAGGATCTGGGGATATCCCGTGTGGACGGAATTCTTCTGGATCTTGGCGTTTCCTCTTTTCAGCTGGATGAGAAGGACAGGGGATTCACATACCGCGAGGACGTACCGCTGGATATGAGGATGGATCAGAGGCAGACTTTTTCTGCAAGAGACATAGTCAATGGATACAGTGAACAGGAGTTGTTTCATATTATCCGCGATTATGGAGAGGACAAGTTTGCTAAAAATATTGCCAAACATATTGCAGCAGAGAGAGAGAAAGCACCGATTGAGACAACAGGACAGCTTATTGAGGTGATCAAACATGCAATACCGATGAAGGTGAGGGCTGTGGGAGGACATCCTGCAAAGAGGACATTTCAGGCCATCCGGATTGAATGTAACCGGGAGTTGGAAGTCTTAAAGACAAGCCTTGACCAGATGATCGAGCTGTTAAACCCCGAAGGAAGACTGTGTATCATTACCTTTCATTCTTTGGAAGACAGAATTGTGAAACGGGCATTCAGAAAAAATGAAAAACCGTGTACCTGTCCACCGAATTTTCCGATTTGTACCTGTGGAAATGAATCGAAGGGTAAGGTTATTACAAGAAAGCCAATTTTACCGACCGAAGAAGAACTTATGAGGAACAAAAGAGCAAAAAGTTCAAAATTAAGAGTGTTTGAGAGAAAATAGTGAGGGGGAGAACAGCGAAGTGAATAAGACGAGACAAGAGCGATATGAATTTATTTACGGAAATACTGCGCGGAAAATGGAAGCGGCACCGGCAAAACCCGAGTATGAACCATCCAGGCAGCCGAAAAGGAAACCGGCAGTACGCACGAAAAGAAAGACAACACCTCAGACAAAGGCAAACCAAACAAAAGCTCTGGAATTTGATTTTGCGTTTATCAAAGCGCTGGCAGCAGGAATGCTTGTGATCGCACTGGTAAGCTTCTTCTATTTATCGGAGCAGTCAAAACTGGAGCGACAGCGGTCTGTGGTCTCTTCCAAGAAATCGGAGCTCAGCACACTGCTGGTCGAAAATGAGGATCTGAACCTGGAGATCGAACAGAGTATCAATCTTTCTGCGATCCAGGAAACGGCCATGAAGAAATATGGAATGAAGAAACCTGCGCAGAGGAAGGTGATTGCATATGAAAGTAAGAATGTTGACTATGTGAGACAGTACAATAAAGTACCCGATTCAAAGTAAGGAGCGGTTTTATTGAGAAAAAAGAAATATAAGAAGATCAAAAGAATAAACAATGCTATGAGAGTCAGAGCTCTGTCTGTATCGGCTCTCATAGCAATTCTTTTTATTTGCCTTATGGGCCGGCTGGTTTATTTCAGTGTGGCAAAAAATAAGACATATGAAAAAAAGGTTCTGGCACAGCAGAATTACCAGAGCCAGACGCTTCCGTACAAAAGAGGAGATATCCTCGACAGAAACGGAAACACGCTGGCTACCAGCCAAAAGTTATACAGTCTGGTCCTGGAACCGAAAAATATCCTGCGGACAGAGCAGACTCAGAAAAATGCACTGTATGCACTGACGAAATATATGGATCTTGACCGGGACGATCTGCTGTCCTATATGAAAGACAACAAAGACTCTTATTACTCAGTGTACAAAAAAGACATGAAATACAGCGAAGTGGCAGATCTGAAAGATTTTCTGAAATCGAAAAACGGAAAAAAGGTTGTGGGGATCACTTTTTCTGAAAAATATGTGAGGAGATACCCCAATAAGAGTCTGGCAAGCCACCTTCTCGGGTTCGTATCCGACGGAAGCATCGGAACAACGGGGATTGAGCAGTATTATAACAGTACACTGTCCGGTGTGGATGGAAGAAAATACACTTATCTGAATGAGGAACTTGAACAGGATGACTCTATTGTAGATCCGGAAAACGGCAAAACACTTGTGTCTACTATTGATATCAATATCCAGAAAATAGCGGAAGACCGTTTGGCAAAGTTTGAAAAAAAATACGGCAGCAAGGGAAGCTCTATTCTGGTCATGGACCCGAACAATGGGGAAGTCCTGGGAATGGCCAACTCAAACAAATATGATCTGGAACATCCCAGAGATGAAAAAGGTCTGCTCTCAAAATATTCTCAGAGCCAGATCGATTCCATGTCAGAAAAACAGAAGGTAAAGGCTTTTAATGAACTATGGAAGAATCCAATCGTCTCCAACAGTTTCGAACCGGGCTCTACCTATAAACCGTTTACGGTGGCGGGAGGACTGGAGGACGGGATTCTCAAGGGAAATGAACACTATTACTGCAGCGGATATAAACAGGTTGGAAAATACAAGATTCACTGTTCTCACAGAGATGGGCACGGAAACCTGAGCCTTTCAGACAGCATTGCACATTCATGCAATGTGGCGTTGATGGATATTGCCTTTAAAGAAGGAAAGAATGTGTTTGCAAAATATCAAAAGGATTTTAACTTTGGAGTAAAGACGGGGATCGACCTTCCGGGAGAGGCTGAGACGGCAGGACTTCTGCACGGCGCGGACCGGATGACGAATGTTGATCTGGCTACCAGTTCCATAGGACAGTCCTTTAACTGTTCTATGATACAGATGGCATCCTCTTTCAGTTCTCTGGTCAACGGAGGCAGCTACTACAAGCCTCATGTAGTGAAGCAGACCAGGGATGACAAAGGAAATGTAGTGAGCAACAAGGAATCCGAACTGGTCAAACAGACGATCTCAGCTGATACATCCAAGAAGCTGCGCACTTATATGGAAGAGACAGTAGAAAAGGGAACCGGTAAAAAAGCGCAGATCAAAGGTTACAGTGTCGGAGGAAAGACAGGGACCGCACAAAAAATTCCGAGAAGTGCAGGGACTTACATTGTCTCCTTCTGTGGATTTGCTCCCGTAGAAAACCCTAAAGTTGTTGTATATGTGGTCATAGATGAAATCCAGAAAGACTCACAGCTCAACACCGGACTAGCTGTTGAAATGGCGAGAGATGTATTGAAAGAATCACTGAAGGACATGAATGTGCCGAAAACGAAAAAATAATACCTGACGGAAACAGTGGTCAAAAACTCATACTTGTTACACTGGATTCATATATTTTTATCAGTATGGATTCCGGAGTTTTTTATGAAAACAAGTTATAAACGAAGGATGCTTCTCATGGGCGGCATCTTTGCATTCTGCCTGATTTTTATGGCCGGAAGGCTTGGCTATCTGATGATCGGGCAGGCCGATAAGTATCTGGCACTGGCCAAAGACCTGCACCAGAGAGAGCGGGAGATCAAGGCCCCCAGGGGGAATATTTATGACAGAAACGGAGTGAAGATCGCATCCAACAAAGCGGTTTACTCTATCTCTGTGATTCACTCCCAGACAAAACAGAAAAATAAAGTCGTATCGGTCCTTTCAAAGGAACTTAAGATAGATGAGGCAGAAATCAAAAAAAAGGTTTATAAAAATTCAGTTAGGGAAAAGATTAAGAGTAATGTTGAAAAAGACGCAGCTGACCGCATCAGAAAATATGAACTTGCCGGCGTTAAAGTGGATGAGGATTATAAACGGACCTATCCCTATAATGATCTGGCTTCAAAAGTCCTGGGATTTACGGGAGGAGACAATCAGGGGATCGTAGGGCTTGAGGTGACATATGACTCTTACTTACAGGGCAAGCCCGGAAGAATCCTGACACTGACGGACGGCGGAGGAAGAGAGATTGACGGCGCCTACGAGGAGAGGGATGAGCCGGTGGCCGGCAATGACCTGTATACCACACTGGATGTGAACCTGCAGAACTATGTGTGGCAGGCCTGTGAAAAGGTAAGAAAAGAAAAGGGAGCAAAAAGGGTTTCCATGATTATCATGAATCCTCAAAACGGAGAGATCTATGCCATGGTCAACACTCCTGAATACAATTTAAACGAACCGTTTAAACTGAAAGGGAAAAAAGAGAATACCACAGGAAAGAAGAGGCAGGAGCTGCTGAACCAAATGTGGAGGAACACATGTATCAATGATACATATGAACCGGGATCTGTTTTCAAGATTGTGACTGCAACCGCCGGTCTGGAGCTTGGCAAGGTAAAAGTGACGGACCACTTCAGCTGTCCGGGATTCAGGATCGTAGAAGACAGGAAGATCCGCTGCCATAAAACAACGGGCCACGGAGCCGAGACTTTTAAGGAGGGCGTTATGAATTCATGCAACCCGGTTTTCATGGAAGTCGGAGCCAGGGTCGGAGTAGACGGCATGTATACGATATTCCGCCAGATGGGGCTGTTTGAAAAGACCGGTATTGATATTCCGGGTGAGGCAAACTCTATTATGCACAACAAGAAAAATGTGGGGGCCGTGGAACTTGCGACGATGTCTTTCGGGCAGTCCTTCCAGATCACTCCGCTTCAGCTGATGAGGGCTGCCAGCGCCGCAGTCAACGGGGGCACTCTTGTAACGCCGCATTTCGGCATGAAGGCAGTGGATTCATCGGGAAAGACAGTCAAGACTTTTGAATTTGCTAAAAAGAAACATGTGATTAAGAAAGAAACATCCGAGACGATGAGAGAACTTTTAGAGGCAGTGGTTTCAGACGGTTCCGGAAGGAACTGCAAGATCGAAGGATATTCCATAGGAGGAAAGACTGCGACCAGTGAAAAGCTGCCCCGCGGAACAGGGAAATATATTTCCTCATTTTTAGGCTTTTCAAAGGCAGAACATCCAACCGTGATGGCTTTGGTCATGATCGACGAGCCGAAGGGAACTTATTACGGAGGAGCCATCGCAGCGCCGGTGGTCCGGGAGGTATTTAAAGTTGCACTTCCTTATCTTGGAATTTCCAAGGATTATACGGTTGATAAAACAAAGAAATAAAGATATACTGAAAAGATAAGAAAAACAAATGAGGTGAAAGCATGAATTATAGTATCGTAAAACCAATTTTAATTGCATTCTTCGTCAGCGTGGTGCTGAGCCCGATGATGATTAAATATTTACAGAAGCTGAAGTTCGGCCAGTTCATCCGGGGAGAGGGACCCGAGTCCCACCTGAAGAAGTCAGGGACCCCGACGATGGGAGGCCTGATTATCCTGCTTGGAATCATTGTGGCTTCTCTGTTTTATGTGAAAGATTATCCGAACATTATACCGGTTCTCTTTGTCACCCTCGGATTCGGTTTCATCGGTTTTATCGATGATTATATCAAAGTCGTGATGAAGAGAAACCTTGGACTCAGGGCCTGGCAGAAGATGCTGGGACAGATCATTGTGACCGGAGTGTTTGCATACTATCTGATCAATCATACAGATATCGGAACCTCCATGCTGATCCCTTTTTCGCACGGAAAATATTTGGAGTTAGGAGCACTGTTTGTTCCCGCTATCTTTATCATCCTGCTGGGAACCGTCAACGGGGCCAACTTTACGGACGGACTGGACGGTCTTGCATCCAGTGTCACTGTTTTGATCGCTACCTTTTTTACGGTTGTAGCCATCGGAGCGGGTATCTCCGGAAATGATCCGGGATTGTGGCCGATCACTTGTGCCACCGTGGGGGCTTTGCTTGGATTCCTAGTGTTCAATGTTTACCCTGCGAGGGTATTCATGGGAGACACAGGTTCCCTTGCGCTGGGCGGATTCGTGGCTGCCACAGCGGTTATGCTGAGGCTTCCTCTGTTCGTGCCGCTTGTGGCCTTCATCTACATGATCGAGGTATTATCGGTTATGATCCAGGTAGTTTATTTTAAGAAAACAGGAAAAAGAGTTTTTAAGATGGCGCCGATCCATCACCATTTTGAGCTGTCCGGCTGGCCGGAGACAAAAGTTGTTGCCATATTTGCCATCGTCACAGCAATCTTATGTCTGATCGGCCTGATCGCCATTTAGATAAGGAGCAGTAAATGACATTAAAAGATAAGAAGGTTTTAGTTGCGGGAGCGGGGAAGAGCGGAATAGGTTCTGCCAACCTCCTGATCCGTTCCGGGGCATCTGTCAGTCTTTATGACGGAAATGAACACTTGAAGGCACAGGATGTCTATGACAAACTGGAAGGAAAGAAACAGATTCCGCTGATTCTCGGAAAACTCGGACCGGAAGAGGAAAAAGAATTTGATCTTTTAGTACTTAGTCCCGGAATCTCTGTCAACGCCCCGGTATCAAGGCAGTTTATGGAGTCCGGCAAGCCTGTCTGGAGTGAGATTGAACTTGCATTTCATGTTTCCAGGGGACAGATTGCGGCTATCACAGGCACGAATGGAAAAACAACGACCACAGCGCTGGTGGGAGAAATCATGAAGTGTTTTTACAGCGACGTGTATGTGGTTGGGAATATTGGAACACCGTATACGAGCGTTGCTTTGGATACAAAAGACGAAAGCGTTATTGTGGCCGAGATCAGCAGTTTTCAGCTGGAAACGATACAGGACTTCCGCCCCCAGGTTTCGGCCGTTTTAAACATTACACCGGACCATCTGGACCGACATGGTACAGTGGAAGTCTATGCAAAGACAAAGGAATCCATTGGAAAGAATCAGACCGGGGATCAGGTGATGGTGCTGAACTATGAAGACGCAGTGACCAGAAATATGGCAGAGAGGGCAAAAGCCAGGGTCGTATTTTTCAGCCTGGACCATGAACTGGAAGAAGGAGTCTATTTTAAAGACGGATCTTTCATGCTTGCAGAAAACAAAACAGTGCAGACCATATGTACAGAAGCCGATATTAACCTTCTGGGCGGGCATAATTATGAAAATATTTTAGCGGCGATTGCCGTATCCCACTATATGGGAGTTCCGTCAGAGCAGATCAGACAGGGAGTTTCTGGTTTTAAAGGAGTGGAACACCGCATAGAATATGTAGATACCATTAAAGATGTTGCATACTACAATGATTCTAAGGGAACTAACACCGATGCCGCCATCAAAGGGATCAAGGCCATGAACCGTCCGACGTTCCTGATCGGGGGAGGGTATGATAAAAAAGCAGAATATGATGACTGGATCGAGGCCTTTGACGGCAAAGTGAAGGAACTCATCCTTTTGGGCGCGACGGCAGAGAAGATCGGTAAAACAGCCGAAGCCCACGGTTTTTCCCAAATCGTATATGTAGATACTCTGGAAGAAGCAGTGGAGTATGCATCACAGCATGCAGTTTCCGGTGACGCAGTCCTTTTATCTCCGGCCTGTGCAAGCTGGGGTATGTTCCCGAACTATGAGGTACGGGGCGACCGCTTTAAGGAGTATGTAAAAAAATTAAAGGAGCGCTAAGATTTGAAAGAAAGCAGAGTCAGTGAAAAATACATGCCAAAGCGACGTTATCTCGATTATCCGATGCTTTTTATCGTGATGTTTCTCGTTGGATTCGGCCTGATTATGATCTTTAGTACAAGTTCATATAAGAGTACGCTGAACTTCGGGAATCCATATCACTGGCTGATCAGGCAGTGTTTTGCAGTTGGAGTAGGAGCGGTCTTTATGGCAGCACTCACATGGTTTGACTACAGGATTCTCAACGCAAAGGTCATTGCCTATGGCTGCTACGGCCTCAGCGTAGCACTTTTGATCATCGTACTATTTATCGGTGCCGCTAAAAAAGGAGCTGTGCGCTGGATTTCCATCGGAGGATTCCAGTTCCAGCCTTCCGAAGTCGCAAAAATTTTCCTTGTGATCTATCTGGCATACATATTATCACAGAATGCCCATCGGATGCGTACCATGGCTGCTGCTGTGAAAGTCATCATACGATGTCTGCCGATTATCGGCCTGGTTGCCTATCAGAACCTCAGTACGGCTATCGTTCTGACAGCAATGGTAGGGGTTATGATTTTTGTGGTAAGTCCGAAAACCAAAGAACTTCTGGGGATTGCCCTTTCGGGTGTCGCCGGTTTAGTGCTTTACCTGACGTTTTCCAACAGTTACCGGAATGAACGTGTGGCGATATGGAAAAATCCAGAGACACACCCAAAAGGACTTCAGACGATGCAGGCACTGTACGCCATAGGTTCCGGAGGCCTGTTTGGGAAGGGCCTGGGCCAGAGTATGCAGAAGATGGGCTTCATACCGGAATCCCACAATGATATGATCTTTTCGATCATCTGTGAGGAGCTGGGCTTATTCGGAGCTGTCTGCCTGATCCTTCTGTTTATGCTTTTAATATGGAGAATGCTTCTGATCGCCATGAATTCGGATGATCTGTTCGGGTCCCTGATCGTGGTCGGGTTTATGATTCATATCGGAGTGCAGGTATTTATCAACATTGCAGTTGTAACAAATACGATCCCTCCGACCGGTATCCCTCTGCCGTTTATCAGTTACGGCGGAACTTCGATCCTGGTGGTTATGGCGGAGATGGGGCTGGTCTTATCGGTATCCAGGAAAATACGCATGTAGAGGAACTGATTATGGATAAAAATGAAAAGATAATTACAATCAGTCAGGCCAAAAAGCAGCAGAAGGGCCCTGGGAATAAGAAAAAAATTATCGGCTGCATTGTCGGCCTGCTGCTTATTCTCTGTATTATTTTATTTGCAGTATTCCAGACGAAAAAGATTGTCATAAAAGGGAACAGCCATTACACAGAGGGTGAGATAGAGGCCGCACTGAAGAAAAATACATACACGGGCAACGGGCTGATTCTGTTTCTGAGAAATAAGATTGCACCTGTAAAGACGCTTCCGTTCGTAGACTCTGTAACGATAACTCTTAAGGGAACTGATCGGGTGACGGTGCAGGTCAATGAAAAAAAAAGGGCCGGGTGTCTGAATTATAACGGGAAATATGTTTATTTCGACAAGGAAGGATATGCGCTGGAAATTTATGAGAAGCACTATGATGATGTGCCGTTGGTCACAGGGCTGAATTATAAAAAAATTGCACTCGGTGAAAAAATACCGGAGAAGAAGGCCAGCGTATTTGAGCAGATACTAAAAATTACCATGGCCATCGACAAGTATGAACTTCCGGTAAGCCAGATCCATTTCAATGCAGAGGGGCAAGCCCTCCTGATCAGCGGAGATTTAACGATTAATCTGTGGAACAGCCAGGAGCTGGACTTGAAACTTACAGAGCTTACGGGAATCCTTCCGAAGATGAAAGGAAGGAAGGGAACCATCTCGATGAAATATTTTACAAAGGACAATCCAATTGCGATTTTCAAGAAGAAAAAGTAGTTGAAAGTTTAACAGAAAAACTGTATCATGTAAGAAGATAACATGAAAAATAGTATGGATGAGTATAAGAAAATTTGAGATAGAGATTGAAGGAGGAGCATCGTGGTCGAGATTATGCCGAATGTAGAAAGCACACAAGCCAGAATTTTAGTCATTGGAGTCGGGGGAGCCGGCAACAATGCAGTTAACCGCATGGTTGACGAAAATATACAGGGAGTGGAACTTGTAGGAATCAACACGGACAGGCAGGCCCTGTCTTTATGCAAGTGCTCTACGAAGATCCAGATAGGAGAAAAGCTGACCAAAGGTCTCGGTGCCGGTGCAAAACCAGAGATCGGAGAGGCCGCGGTGGAAGAAAATCGAGATGAGATCACTCAGCTGGTACAGGGTGCCGATATGGTCTTTGTCACCTGCGGTATGGGCGGCGGAACAGGTACTGGAGCAGCGCCCGTGATTGCCGAGATTTCAAAGTCTCTTGGGATTCTGACCGTCGGTGTTGTCACAAAGCCCTTTACCTTTGAAGGAAAGCCCAGAATGAACAATGCTGTCGCGGGAGTGGCGCGTCTTCAGGATCAGGTAGACACGATGATCGTAATCCCGAACGACAAGCTGCTTCAGATCTGCGAGAAGAAAACAACCATTCCGGACGCCCTTAAAAAAGCTGATGAAGTGCTTCAGCAGGGTGTTCAGGGAATTACCGATATGATCTACAATCCCGGACTCATTAATGTTGACTTTGCAGATATCCAGACGGTTATGCGCGACAAGGGTATCGCACACATCGGTATGGGTGTTGCGGATGAGGAACTGGAAGCAATTAAGGCAGCCATGGAAAGCCCGCTCCTGGAGACTACGGTTTCCGGAGCTACCGATATCATCGTCAACTTCTCAGGAGATGTGGGTATGCTGGAGGCACAGCAGGCAGTAGAGTACTTGAAGGATACTGCGGGACAAGAAGTCAACGTTATCTTCGGTACTGTCAACTCTGATATGGGTGACCAGATCAGCGCAACCATCGTTGCCACGGGAATCCAGTCTGAGGCAGGAGCCAGAGGAGCAGGATTTAAGAAGAAAAGCATCACACCTCCTCCCGTTTTTTCTGGACAGCCCATTTACAGCAGCCAGCCGAAAAGTGAGCCGGCCGAAACATCAGAATCTACATATGGGAGCAAAGAACAGGAGACTGCCAGTGTAGAGGACCATGATTCAAAAATCGTGATTCCGGAGTTTTTATTAAAGAGCAGAAGAAAATAAAATATACGTGGGACAAGCCCGTATCTTGCCGTAAGGCAGGATACGGGTTTTTTTGTAGAATTAACGTAGCTGTCACTTCTCTTTTTTGACAAAGTACGTGCGCCTCTTTCTTTATAATAAGCTTATGTTTTTTTTGATGATGTTTTTGGAACAGTGGCTGGTCCTTCTGGGGCTGCTGCTTATTTTAAGAAGTTCGCTGAAATCACAGAGTTCTGTCTGGCGTATCCTGCTGGCATCAGCGGCCGGAAGCGGACTCGGGTGTCTGACGGCATGGGCGGCGGAAGGAAATCAGGCAGTCCAGCTTGGATTTCTCGCGGCAAGCATCGGAGCGACCTCTTGGCTTGCATTTCCGCTCTCTCTAAGGAAAAGTCTGATATGTTCCGGATATTTATTTGCACTCTCGGCCTTGCTGGGCGGACTGTGGAGCTTCGTTAAATACCGTTTATCCATCCATATCTGGATTTTCGGCTGTTTTGCGGCGTTTCTCCTCTTGGCTTTTTTGTACTGTGCGGTCTGGGAAAATATCAGGAGCCAGAAAGATTCTTTATACCAGGTATCATTTGAACTCCTCGGCAAGACGGTCAGAGTCACTGCTTATTTGGATACGGGGAATTTTTTATACGAACCGATAGAGAAGATCCCGGTCTCCGTCATGGAGGAACAGGCACTGGATCCATATTTAGATGAGTCATTAACCATTTTAATAGAAAAACATAAGCTAAAAGATATAAGAATGATCCCGTACAGGACGGTTGGCAGGGAAGACGGCCTGATGATGGGGATTCTTGTAGCTAATATCAGGATCAAGAATAGCAGCCAGACATGGATGGCAGAAAGAGGATTGATAGGACTGTCAGAGAGCCCGCTTTCCCGGGACGGCCACTATCAGTTATTGCTTCATCCGGATCTGGTCAGATAAGGTAATGGGAGGTTGTACAGTGCTGAAACTTAATGTGACATGCCAAAAGAGGACATTTTTAGCGAAAGGAAAAGAAATCCACTATATAGGGGGTGCAGAAATTCTGCCGGCTCCTCTGGAAGCAAAGGAAGAGGAGAAGATGATACATAAGCTCGGGACAGCGGAGGAACCGGAAGCAAGGGCAAAGTTAATTGAGAGAAATCTCCGTCTGGTAGTATATATAGCAAAGAAATTTGACAATACAGGGATCGGTGTTGAAGATTTGATCTCTATTGGAACGATCGGACTGATCAAAGCCATCAACACATTCAATCCGGCCAAAAAGATCAAGCTTGCTACATACGCTTCCAGATGTATTGAGAATGAAATCCTGATGTATTTGAGAAGAAATAATAAGACGAAGATGGAAGTGTCCATCGATGAACCACTGAACGTGGATTGGGACGGAAATGAACTTCTGCTTTCGGATATCCTCGGAACAGACGAGGATATTATTTACAGGGACCTGGAGCATGAGGTGGACAGGAAGCTTTTGCTGAATGCCATGAAAATCCTCTCTGACCGGGAGAGAAATATCATTGAGCTGAGATTCGGCATTAACCAGAAGGACGGGGAGGAGAAAACACAGAAAGAGGTTGCCGATTTAATGGGAATCTCCCAGTCTTACATATCCAGATTGGAAAAGAAGATTATTAAAAGATTAAAGAGAGAGATGTCCCGGATGGGATGTGTCTGATCAGTGTAAGAGAGAAAGCCGCATGGGAAAAATCCTGATGCGGTTTTTTCATTTCATAGGAAAGTTCTACGACCTTGTGTTACACGAATACAGATGGAAAAATTTCCTTTGTAATCGGGCTTTGAAAATGAGGGGAATAATGTTATACTACTGATAAAGTGAAAAGGAGAAGACAAGTGAGAGTAAAGGGGATAAAGAATAAACTTGCAGTATTTGTTTCAGTAATCGCATTGGCTGCTGGAATTTTTTCCGTCAGCTGTGCCTCTGTTTTTGCAGAAGAAAAAAGTGCGGAAGAAAATGATCCGGCCAACAGTTGGCGGTTCAAAGATGGAAAACCGGTAAAACAGCAGGAGCCAATAGGTCCATCCATATCAGCCAGAGGAGCCAGAGCAGTTTCAAATGCATGGAAAAATGTAAACGGAGTGTTTTTGAATTCTTTGGGAGATCCAATTCCAAATGCCACTGCAAAGGGAATTGATGTGAGCAAATGGAACGGCAAAATTGACTGGAATAAAGTCAAAGCAGACGGAATTGACTATGCGATTATAAGAGTTGGATATGGTGAAAATTTAAAGAGCCAGGACGATCCCACATGGGCATATAATTCATCTGAATGTGAGAGAATTGGGATGCCTTATGGAGTTTACATATATTCGTATGCAACTAATACGACGAAAGCAAAAAGCGAAGCAGAACATGTGATACGTCTGGTCAAGGGTAAGAAGCTTTCCTATCCGATTTATTATGATATGGAAGATGAGAAATTTCAGGGAGGATTGTCAAATCAGAAACTTGGAGAAATTGCCGATACTTTTATAAAGACACTGGGCAGTGCAGGTTATAAGAATGTCGGTGTTTATGCAAATAAATACTGGTTTACTTCACGGCTGACAAGCAGTGTATTTGATAAATATCCAAGATGGGTTGCACAGTATAATTACCGCTGTGATTATACTGGAAATTATCATATGTGGCAGAGTACAGATTCAGGAAAGGTCAGTGGAATCGGTACAAATGCAGATCTGAATTTTAAAATAGGCTCATGGAACGTCAATGCACTGCAAACGGCGGCTGTCTCCTCGGTGAAGCTCATAAACGGTTCTTCCTATACATTGAAGAAATCAATCGCGCCATCCAATGCTTCCAATAAAACTGTGACATGGACCAGTTCCAATAAAAAAGTGGCAGCTGTCTCTTCCGCGGGAAAAATTACTGCAAAGGGCGTGGGGAAAGCAACGATCACAGCGAAGACATCCAACGGGAAAAAAGCAGTCTGCAAAGTTACTGTCCGGCCCAAGACAAACAAGATTATAAAGCTAAAAAAATCCGGAAAGAAAAGTATTAAGATTACCTGGTCTAAGGTCAGCGGGACTACAAAATATCAGATTTATATGTCAAAAAAGAAATCTTCCGGTTACAAGAGGATTAAAACCACATCGGCTAAAACATTCAGTTTTACTAAAAAAGGGCTGAAGAGAGGCAGACGTTACTATTTTAAAATACGTTCATATAAAACAGTTGGAAAAACGAAGTATTACAGCAGTTACAGTCCAATAAAATCAGTAAAAAGATAGGAATATGAAGCAATAAAAAAGATCCTGAGCAGGCAATGTCATTAAGTTAAGATGATGTATTAAGATTCCTATATCAGAAATGGTATAGGAGTCTTTTTGTTTTGTAAAAAATGGTTGACATAATGATTCGAATGTGTGGCCGCTTTCACTGCTTATTCTATAAAGATGTAGCGAAAGCGGCCCTTGTAATTAAGAAATATCTTGATTGCAAGGAGGAATATATTATGTCAGATTATAATGAAGATATCCGTAGATTATAACTACAAATATCTTCATTTTTTTAATCATTATAAAATTAACTTAATGACATTGCCCTATGGGATCTTTTTTTAAGCATTTATTCGAAAGTGACGGTATTATCGAGTCTTTGATAGGTGTAGTTTTTTGGTTTATACTGATAGATAATTATAAGGCTGTCTGGACTTATATATAAATACTGTATCTATGGTGGTGCCTTGTTCATGGCTCCATCCGGGACCCTTAGAATATTAGCTCTGTCTATGTACCCGGTCAGAGTCGGCACTAACAACGCGATCAGGATCGCCAGAATAACCAGCATGACGATTAATTCAACTAAAGTAAAGCCTTTTTTGTTTCCTTTTAAACGATTCATATAAACCCCATCCTTTGTCGTTTGTTTTTCTTAATTTATCACAGGAGAATGAAAATATATAGTCAACTGAGACAACTTGTGATATGATAATCCTACAAATGTAGGATTATTGAAAGGGGCAAATGATGAAGAAAAGTTTTTTGAGAGCGGGAAGGAAAGTTTTTGCGGTGTTTATGGCTGTCAGTTTGATGTCGGCCACACTGCAGGTATTCGTAAATGGTAATCAGTCAGAAACTAAGCAGAAGAAGGAACAAGGAGAAGAGAACAGCTGGCGTTATAAAAACGGTATACCGATATATTCCGGACAGTCTTTCAGCAGATCTTCAAAAACATATTCAAATGCCTGGAATAAAGTCAACGGCATGTTTGTCAATGATCTGGGAAATGCGATTCCGGGAGCAGTGAAGAAGGGGATAGATGTCAGTCAATATCAGGGGACGATTGACTGGGAGAGGGTGAAAGCATCAGGTATTGATTTTGCTATTATCCGGTGTGGCTACGGAATGAATCAAACAGACCAAGACGATAATCAATGGCTGCGGAATGTATCAGAATGTGAGCGTCTGGGTATCCCCTATGGAGTTTACCTTTATTCCCATGCAAATACAGTAGAAAAGGCCAGAAGTGAGGCAGATCATGTAATTCGTCTGATTGAGGATAGAAAATTATCATATCCTGTTTATTACGATTTGGAGGAGGATTCTTTATCAAAGCTTTCAAATTCCAAATTGGCACAGATTACAGAGACTTTCACCGGAAGATTGAAGGCGAGCGGTTATAGCAATGTAGGGATATATGCAAATAAAAGTTGGTTTGAAAAGAAATTGACAGACAAGATATTTCAAAAGTATCCCAGATGGATTGCACAATATAATAGTTTATGTACTTATTCCGGAAGCTATGTTATGTGGCAGTGTACGAATAAAGGTACGGTAAATGGCATTAACGGAAATGTGGATATAAACTTCCTGATCAGCAGTATTCCGGCAAAGAGTATTAAACTGAGCAAAAAGTCTCTGTCGCTGAAGAAAGGTTCGTCCTGTATACTGAAAAGTTACATAGAACCTGAGAACTCATATCCGGCAGTTAAGTGGTCCAGTTCCAGTTCGTCTGTGGCATCCGTCAGTTCGTCAGGCAAAGTGACGGTCAAAAGGGTAGGGACAGCGGTTATCTCCGGAAGAACAGGAAACGGAAAAAAGGCTTCCTGCAAAATTACGGTGATCCCAAAGACGAATAAAATAAAGAAACTGAAAAAGAGCGGATCAAAGGGGATTAAAATAATATGGTCAAAAATTTCCGGTGTGTCCAAATATCAGATTTATATGTCCGGGAAAAAGTCCTCCGGATTTAAAAGAATTGCAACCGTATCTGCAAAAAAAGTATCTTATACAAAAGGCAAGCTAAAAAAGAAGAAAAGATATTATTTTAAAATCAGATCGTATCAGACCATAAAGAAAAAGAAAATTTACAGTAAATTTTCCAAAGTAAAATCTCTCAAACGGTGATCTAAAGATATTCCTCTTGTAAAAATGGCTGCTTTAGTGTAGATTAGCCTTACAGTCATTAAACATCAGGAGGATAAAGATATGATAATTGCATTGATCGCACATGACAAGAAAAAAGACGAGATGGTGGAATTTGCAAAGAAGTATAAAGAGACATTAGCAAAATATGACTTGGTCGCAACCGGCACAACCGGAAAACGGGTAGAGGAAGCCACAGGACTTCCGGTGAAGAAATATCTTTCAGGACCGTACGGCGGAGACCAGCAGCTGGGAGGCAGGATTGCAGAGGGAAAGATCGGACTGGTCGTTTTTTTCCGGGACCCACTGACCGCACAGCCTCATGAGCCTGACGTGTCTGCACTGCTTCGTGTCTGTGATGTGCACAAGGTACCGGCAGTCACCAATACTGCGGCTGCAGAACTGATGATTCAGATGTTTTAGCTGTCAGGACTGAGTATTTTGACTTGAAAAATGACAGATCATAGTGTATATTTATTTTGAAAGCTGTGCGACTGGCGGATAGTGGAGAAACCACGGGGAGCACGGCAGCAGAAATGCCGGCCGCCTGGGCAACTTTTATTCAGTATGCCCAGGCGGCCTCTTTTATTACATTGAAAAGGTCTGCGAACCTTTCGTATGGAATAAAAACCTCTCCGCAAAGCTGCACACAGATACAAAAGGAGGATGCAAGGCAATGAAGATGTTGTCATTAGAAAACGAGTTAAAAGGGAATTCATATCCTGGAAGAGGAATTGTGATCGGAAAATCACCAAACGGGGCCTATGCAGTGACTGCATATTTTATCATGGGAAGAAGCGGGAACAGCAGAAACCGTGTGTTTATCGAGGATGGAAAAGGCATCCGGACACAGGCTTTTGATCCATCAAAACTGAGTGACCCGAGCCTTATCATCTATGCTCCGGTTAAGGTACTTGGAAATAAGACGATAGTGACCAACGGAGACCAGACGGATACAATCTACGAACTCATGGATAAACAGCAGACATTTGAACAGGCATTGAGGACGAGAGAGTTTGAGCCGGATGCACCGAATTATACTCCGCGTATTTCAGGCATTATGCATGTGGAAAACGGAACCTACAACTATGCAATGTCTATTTTAAAGAGTAATAACGGCAATCCGGATGCATGCAACCGCTATACATTTGCCTATGAGAATCCGGTAAGCGGAGAGGGACATTTTATCCACACCTATATGCAGGACGGAGATCCGCTTCCAAGTTTTGAGGGAGAGCCTAAATTAATCGGTTTAGACGATGATATTGATGCGTTTACAAACCGTGTATGGGAAAGTCTGAATGAGGACAACAAAGTATCTCTGTTTGTGCGTTATATCAATATCAAAACAGGAGAATATGAAACAAGGATCGTGAACAAGAATCAATAGGAGGAGACCATGAAGGAATTAGAGTTAAAATACGGATGCAATCCAAACCAGAAGCCGTCAAGAATTTACATGGAAGACGGTGAACTGCCGATCAAAGTGTTAAGCGGTAAACCGGGATATATTAATTTCCTTGATGCATTAAACGGCTGGCAGCTGGTGAAGGAACTGAAAAAGGCGACCGGTCTTCCGGCGGCAGCTTCCTTTAAACACGTTTCTCCCGCTGGCGCGGCGGTAGGTCTTCCGATGACCGATGTGGAAAAGAAGATTTACTGGGTAGATGACATGGATATGGAATTTACTCCTCTTGCCAATGCGTATGCCAGGGCGAGAGGTGCCGACCGCATGTCTTCTTTTGGAGATTTCATTTCACTTTCCGATGTGTGTGATGCGGCAACGGCCAAGATTATAAAAAGAGAGGTGTCTGACGGAGTGATTGCTCCGGGATACGACGCAGACGCACTTGAAATTTTAAAAGAAAAGAAAAAGGGAAACTACAATGTGATCGAGATCGATCCGGATTATGTGCCGGCTCCGGTAGAGCGCAAAGAAGTGTTTGGTGTTACCTTTGAACAGGGCAGAAATGAACTGAACATTGATAAGGATTTCTTTAACGATATCGTGACGGAGAATAAGGAACTGCCTGATTCTGCCAAAATCGATCTGGCGATTGCAATGATTACATTAAAGTATACCCAGTCTAATTCAGTATGCTACGCAAAGGACGGACAGGCGATCGGCATCGGTGCGGGACAGCAGTCCAGAATTCACTGTACCCGTCTGGCAGGACAGAAAGCCGACAACTGGTATCTGCGCCAGGCTCCGAAAGTCATGGGACTTGAGTTCGTGGACGGCATCCGCCGTGCGGACCGTGACAATGCCATTGACCTGTATATCGGGGACGACTATATGGATGTTCTGGCCGACGGAGCATGGGAAACTATTTTTAAAGTAAAACCGGAAGTGTTCACAAGAGAAGAAAAGCGTGAATGGCTGGATCAGATGACGGGTGTGGCACTTGGATCAGATGCATTTTTCCCGTTTGGCGATAATATCGAACGGGCACACAAAAGCGGCGTTTCTTATGTGGCTGAGCCGGGTGGCTCTATCAGAGACGACCATGTCATTGCAACATGCAATAAATATAATATGGTGATGTGTTTTACGAAAATCCGTTTATTCCATCACTAAAGTATAGCAGGAAGGAGAGGAACCACAATGGTTTTTCTCCTTTCTTAAGCTTATGAATGCGTCTGGCAGTAGATGAGGATTGCTTTGGAAACAAATTTGGCAGTTCCTTCTCCGCCGGCACGGTCTATAGACTTTTTCATTCTGTCATCACAGGTTCGGAGGTCGGATCTTTGTTTATGAGACGGCCGAATTCCGCAAAGTTTGCCATAAACTTTGTATTCATGACCTTCCGGTCCTCCTCTGTATAATCCTGTGTCTTTTGTTCATCTTCGCAGAAAGCATCGGTACCGCCCCCAGCTTTTTCTGGCCTCGGATTTATAGCTTTCCAGCGTTTCTTCGTTCAATGTCTGATAATTCAATGATTTCACTCCTAACATTTGAATTACAAGAGCGAAGTCGATCAGATGTTCCAGCCGGTCCTTTTTGATCCTCAAAAGCTATATCTGCTGATCTAATGCTTTTTGTCGGTCAAAATCCGAACGGTCCAGGATCTCTCTGATGTCTTTTAAAGAGAATTCAAGTTCCCGGAACAGTAAAATATTCTGAAGGCGTTCCAGTGCCCGGGTGACGTACAGCCCGTAGCCAGCCTCTGTGACACGGTCGGGACATAAAAGTCCGATCTCGTCATAATAGTCGAAAGTGCGTACACTGACATCGGTTAATCTGCTTACTTCTCTTACTGTTTTCATCCTGGTCTCCTCCTGGTAAATATAGAATAGCCTATCACGCCGCGTGAGAGTCAAGAAATAAAATAGATTACAGGAACTCTGTCATGTGTTTGCGGTACCAGAGTGGCATCATGGTTCTCTGACAGCGGGGATTTTTTCTGGCTTCTACGCCGATAGTCTCGAAAAATACTTTCCAGAGGTCTGTGTAAATATCCGAAATTTCAGAGGTCTTCAGTCGGTTTAACTCATCCTCTGAGAGGGTGGTCATATAGTAGTCCTGATCACAGGGATGGACGACGGCAGTCCATCGGTTATCGTCGATAATCATCCAGTTTTCGGAGGGCATGCGGTCCGTAAACTGGGGAGCCAGGATGGTCAGGACATCACACTTGGGTTCAATATGGGAGATGAGAACATGGTCTATTTCGGAAAAACGCAGAAATTCCCGGAACAGATGGGCTTCATTTAGGACTTTCCGGTCCAGTTCAAACAGATTCATTACAGCAGGCTCCTGCAGCATATTTACAACGGAAGGCCCATAGTGAAAACCATAGATCAGGAACCGGTAGATTATATCCAGTTTTTCTTCCTGAAAAGACATGGCAGCGCGGTATACCATCTGGTAAGCGCGAAAAGAAATCTTTTTTTGTATGGAACGGATGACACTGGCGGTCTGATTGGGATCGTGATCTACATGACGGTAATCACAGAACAGTTCGAGATTCCCTATGGGTTCGGTTTTGAGGCGGATATTTTTGTGGCCTAAGCGGGATGCCCAGGCAGTGTATATACAGGACATCATATCTTCAAAAGTATCTTTGCAGGTAAAAATTATCATATATTTTTCTCCATTAAAATCAGCCGGCTCTGAAGAGGCCTCCGGACTTATATCTGGCCGCTCAGAGACTTACAGGTGTCCTCGGCTGAGGGGCTCGATGAAAAATTCTGATCGTCAAACAGGGACAGCTGTTCATATGTCTGGGGATGGTCGATCTCCCAGGACTTTTTGTAATCCTCTCCGATCAGCTGGCGGGTGATGAAGTTCTCCTCGATTGGGATATGAAACATCATCTTTCCGTTACAGGTGATAAAGTATTTTGCACGTTTCAGGACGACACCGATCTTTTTTAGATTTTCAAATGTCAGGGAGCGCTGTCTGCGGCTCTTGACAATACGGTAGGCGGATTTGGTCCCGATGCCGGGAACCCTTAAAAGTTCCGCGTAGCCTGCACGGTTGATCTCCACAGGGAAAAGCTCCAGATGCCGCAGTGCCCAGTCGCACTTGGGGTCCAGCATGATATTGAAGTTGGGCCTGTCAGTACTCAGCAGTTCCTCTGCGTGAAAGCCGTAAAACCTTAACAGCCAGTCGGCCTGATACAGCCGGTGTTCCCTGAGAAGCGGAGGCGCCGTATCCAGGGAGGGAAGGCGGGAATCTTCATTGAGCGGGACATAGGCTGAGAAGAAGACACGTTTCAGATCAAACTTCTGGTACAGCTGCTGGGTAACGGAAAGGAGCTGAAGGTCATTCTCTGCGGTGGCTCCGACAATCATCTGAGTGCTCTGCCCGGCGGGGACAAACGGTGCGGGCTTGTCCTTGGCGGGCGGCAGGAAAGAGTTCGATGCCAGCTGTCTGTGCTCCTCGATGCGGCCGGACCGGACATCGTCGAAGATCGTGTGCTTTAAATTGCGGTTGCCGCCAAAGCGTTCCATCATAGGGTCCTTGCCGATGGACAGACGATGGTCTGCGATGCCGGAGCGGATCTGCTCCATGGGCTTTAAGATCGTTTTCTGTGTCTTGTGAGGAGCCAGATCTTTTAATCCTTCCGGCGTGGGCAGTTCCAGATTAATGCTGACGCGGTCCGCGAGATACCCGAGGGTTTCCAGCAGTTCTTCCGGCGCACCGGGGATGGCTTTCACATGGATGTAGCCGTTGAAATGATACTGGTTTCTTAACATAGACAGTGTCCGGCACATGAGCTCCATCGTATAGGAAGGGCTCTTTACCACACCGGAGCTTAAAAACAGCCCTTCGATGTAGTTGCGGCGGTAAAACTCTATGACTAAGCGGCAGACTTCCTCAGGGGTAAACGTGGTGCGCACCCGGTCGTTGGATGAGCGGTTTAAGCAGTACTTGCAGTCGTAGATACATTCATTACTCTGAAGTATCTTTAAAAGGGAGACACAGCGGCCGTCGGATGCAAAGCTGTGGCAGATGCCTGCGGCCACTCCGTTGCCCAGTTTTCCCTTTTCACCTCTGCGGTCGGCTCCGCTGGACGTGCAGGCTACGTCGTACTTGGCTGCATCTGCAAGAATTGTTAACTTCTCCTGCAATGACAGGGAAGGGCTGAAAGTTTCCATAATTCACCTCACGATATCGAATGTTTGTTCTTTTATTCTAGCACAGCGTTATACGAAAAGCAAGGAGGAAAAGAACAAAAGTTCGAATGAAAAGCAGTTGCGGCAATACGCTGATAAATGGTATCATTATACTTAACGGAAAAACAGTACAGAAGGATGAGGGGGTTGTATGAATCATAAAAATAAAACGATTCTCGGCAAGGCAGCGTTGTTCGGTTCTGCACTGATATGGGGCAGTTCCTTTTTTATTATGAAAAATACCATTGCCAATGTCCCGGAAAATTTTCTGCTGGGGATAAGATTTTTAGCGGGGGCATTGCTTTTGTGTATCTTTTTTCATAAGAAACTCGGAAAGATAGATAAAAGTTACTTTAAGACAGGATTTGTGCTGGGAGGATTCTGGTTTTGGGCTTACTGGTTCCAGACAGAAGGACTGTATCACACGACGCCCGGAAAGAATGCATTTTTAACAGCTATTTACTGTGTGGCAGTACCTTTCGTCACATGGATATGGCAGAAGAAAAAGCCTACAAAACAAAACTTCCTGGCCGCACTGATCTGTATCACAGGGATCGGGCTGATTTCGCTGAACGGAAATCTGACCATTGGCATCGGTGACGGACTGACTCTGGCGGGAGGCCTTTTATTCTCCCTCCATATCACATATCTTGGTATGAAAAGCGGCCAGAAAGATCCGGTACTGCTCACAATCGTACAGTTTTTGTTTGCAGGACTCTGGGGAGCCGGACTGTCCATATTGACCGAAGACATCGGCACCATTCATTGGACGGCCGGACAGGCAGGCAGCCTGGCTTATCTGGTCATCATGTGTACTGCTGTGGCAGTAACCTTTCAGAGTGTGGGGCAGAGCCGGGTGAGTTCGTCCTCCGCATCCCTGATCCTGAGTCTGGAGTCCGTGTTCGGTGTGCTCTTCAGTGTGATTTTTTATGGAGAGAAGGCGACGGTTAAGATACTGATCGGTTTTGTGCTGGTGATGACGGCAATTTTGATCTCTGAGACGGATTTGGGCAGAAAGCCCGGGCGCAGTCTCTATTGGAGAAGACAGGTTGATGAATAAAAGAATTATCAAATGTGGTATAATTTATCATGAACAGAGAAAAATTTTCCGTCTGTGCGCACGGCGGATCAAGTATAAAATAAGGAGCAAATTTCGGAGGCTATGATGAAGAATTATGAATTGGTAAAAGAAGAACAGATCAAAGAGCTGAATGGGACCGGATATGTGTACCGTCACAAAAAGACAGGGGCCAGGGTTGTGGTGATATCCAACGAAGATGACAACAAGGTATTCCAGATTGGATTTAAGACACCGCCAAAAGATGATACCGGAGTTCCTCATATCATGGAACACTCTGTACTCTGCGGCTCCAGGGAGTTTCCATTAAAAGACCCGTTTGTGGAACTGGTCAAGGGGTCCCTTAACACATTTTTGAATGCAATGACATACTCTGACAAAACGGTATATCCGGTGGCAAGCTGCAATGACAAAGACTTTTTTAACCTGATGCATGTGTATTTAGATGCAGTATTTTACCCGAATATCTATACGAAACCGGAAATCTTAAAACAGGAGGGATGGCATCACTCTCTCGAATCAGAAGATGCGCCCGTGATCTACAACGGCGTCGTTTACAACGAAATGAAGGGTGTGTTCTCATCCCCGGACCAGCAGCTGGCGCGTCTGATCCAGAAGTCTCTGCTCTCCGACACTCCGTACGGGTTTGAATCCGGAGGCGACCCGGAAGCGATCCCTGAACTCAGCTATGAGCAGTTTTTGGATTTCCACAGGACTTATTACCATCCGTCCAACAGCTATATTTATCTGTACGGGGATATGGATGCGGAAAAGTACCTGACATTCATAGACGAACATTATCTGTCTGATTTTGAAAAGAAGCAGGTGGACACATCATGGAAGCCCCAGGAAGCTTTTAAAGAAGTAAAGAGAGTAGAGGCAGTATATCCAGTCAGCGAACAGGATGAGATACAGAACAAAACGTTTCTCTCCTATAACGCAGTCATAGGAACAAGTCTTGACAAAGAACTGTATATCGCATTCCAGATTCTTGACAGGGCACTGTTCTCCATGCAGGGCGCGCCGGTGAAAAAGGCTCTGATGGAAGCCGGGATCGGCAAGGACATCAGCAGTTCTTACGACAATGGCATCGAACAGCCTGTATTTTCTGTGGTGGCCCAGGAGGCAGACGAGGCAAAAGAGGCAGATTTTGTGCGCATCATCGAGGAGACCCTGCGTAAGATTTCCAAGGAGGGAATTCAGAGACGCAGCCTGGAATCTGCGCTGAATTATTATGAGTTTCAATATAAAGAGGCCAATTTCGGCAGATTTCCAAAGGGACTGATGTATGGGTTACAGATGTACGACAGCTGGCTCTATGACGATGATGAGCCGTTTATGCATATCAAGACCAACGATGTGTTTGAGTTTTTGAGAAAACAGCTGGACGGCAGCTATTTTACCGATCTGATCAAAACCTATATGCTGTCCAATACACATAAATCCATTGTGGTGCTGAAGCCGGAAAAGGGCCTTCAGAGCCGGAAGGACCAGAAGACGGCGCAGCAGCTGAAAGAATTCAAAGAAAGTCTTTCAAAAGAAGAGATCAGGCAGCTTATTCAGGCTACAAAAGAGCTGAAAGAATATCAGGAGGCGGTGACTCCGAAAGAGGACCTTGAAAAGATTCCGCTTTTGGATATTAAAGATATTAAAAGAGAGATCCGGCCTCTCTGCAATGAAGAAGTATCGGTGGACGGAGTAAAGGTCATATGGCATCCATATTTTACAAACGGCATCTGCTATCTGAAGATCGTATTCGATATGTCGAAGGTCCCGGCAAGGCTTGTGCCTTATGTGTCTCTCATGTCAGAAGTATTCCGTAGCGTAGATACGCAAAAACACAGCTATTTTGAACTCGGAAATGAGATCGGCATAGAGACCGGAGGCATGGTGACGACGATGGACGTTCTGCCGGCTGGTGCCGAAGGAGTGAAAAGTTATTTTGTCATCAGGACAAAGTGTTTTTATGAAAATGCAGAAAAGGCATTTGAACTTATGGAAGAGATCCTGTTTGAGAGCAAACTGGACGACAGGAAACGTCTGAAAGAGATCATCGGGCAGATCTACACCAATATGAAGACGGATCTTACCCAGGCCGGACATAAAACGGCATCCAACCGTGCCATGTCCTATTTCTCTCCTTATGCAAGGTATAAAGAGCAGATCCAGGGCGTTTCCATGTTTGAGTTTGTAAAAGACTGGTATGAATCCTTTGAACAGGAGAGCAGCAGGATCACAGACAGTATGAAAGAGGCATGCAGGTATATTTTCCGAAAGGAAAATATGATGGTGAGCTACACCGGAAAAGAAAAAGAACCGTCCTTTATGGAGGATGCGGTGCGTAAATTCACAGCACGCATGTTTACCGGCGAATTGGCCAAAGAGGAGACAAAGATCCTGCCGGAGAAAAAGGAAGAAGGATTTGCTACGGCCGGCGGTGTCCAGTATGTCGCATGCGCAGGAAATTTTGCAGAACAGGGTTATGAATATACGGGAGCTTTAAATGTTCTCCAGGTAATCTTTTCCTATGAATATCTCTGGCTTAATATCCGTGTAAAGGGCGGAGCCTACGGATGCATGTGCAGTTTCATGCCTCAGGGAGACAGTATGTTTGTATCCTATCGGGACCCGAATCTCTTAGAAACTTACCAAGTCTATGAGAGTGCGGCTGATTTTGTGGAGCATTTCGATATCGATGACCGTGACATGGTAAAATATATCATCGGAACGATCAGCAACATGGATACTCCGCTGGAGCCGGATGATCTGGGAGAGAGAAGCTTCCAGGCTTATCTTCTAGGAAGGACAGAAGAAGAACTTCAGAAGTACAGAGACCAGGTGCTGTCCTGCAGTCAGGAGACGATCCGTTCGCTGGCACCGTATGTGCGCTGTGTAGTGGATGCGGGAAATAACTGCACCATAGGAAATGAAGATAAACTGAGAGAAGCTAAGGATAAATTTAAAGAAATCAAACACGTATTTTAGGAAGGAATTTTATGAACACAGGAATGAAATCGGGATTTGTGACACTGATCGGCAGGCCAAATGTGGGGAAATCTACTCTGATGAACCAACTGATCGGACAAAAGATCGCGATTACCTCGAAAAAGCCCCAGACAACCAGGAACAGAATCCAGACAGTATTCACCGACGACAGGGGGCAGATTGTATTTTTGGATACTCCGGGGATCAACAGGGCAAAGAACAAGCTCGGCGACTATATGCTGAAAGTCGCCGAGAGGACTCTTAACGAAGTGGATCTTATTTTATGGCTGGTGGAGCCGACCACCTTTATCGGAGGCGGAGAGCGCTATATCATTGAACAGCTGGGCAAAGTAAAGACCCCGGTTATCCTGGTGATCAACAAGACAGACACGGTGAAAGACGAGGAGATTTTGAAAGCGATCACCACATACAAAGACGTATGTGAGTTTGCAGAGATCATACCGGTTTCCGCACTGAAGGGACAGAACACGGACGATGTCATAGACAGTATTTTTAAATACCTTCCGGAGGGGCCGATGTTTTTTGACGAAGATACGGTCACGGACCAGCCGGAGCGGCAGATCTGTGCGGAGCTGATCAGAGAAAAGGCACTGCGTCTTCTGGACCAGGAAATTCCCCATGGGATTGCGGTAGTCATTGATTCCATGAAAGAGAGAAGGCACGGACATATCATTGATATCGATGCGACGATCGTGTGCGAGAGAGATTCCCATAAAGGGATCATCATCGGAAAACAGGGCAGTATGTTAAAGAAGATAGGTAGCCAGGCACGGATAGAGATGGAAAACCTTTTGGATATCAAAGTGAATCTTCAGCTCTGGGTGAAAGTCAAAAAGGACTGGCGTGACAGTGACATGCTTCTCAAAAACTACGGGTACAACAAGAAAGAAGTATAAAATGGGTCAGGAGATCAAAGTAACCGGTCTGGTATTGAACGCCGGAAATATCGGAGAATTTGATAAGAGAGTCACGCTTCTCACAAAAGAGCGGGGAAGGATCACGGCGTTTGCAAGAGGGGCGAAAAAAGCCACCAGTCCATATGCCGCGGCCTGTCAGCCGTTGACATTCGGAGAGTTTTCCCTGTATGAAGGAAGGAGCTCCTTTAATCTTATGTGGGCGGATGTAGGCCATTATTTTGAAGGCATCAAGGAGGAGCTTCTTCTGGTCTCCTACGGAAGTTATTTTTGTGAATTTGCATCTTATCTTACAAGGGAAAACAATGATGAAAAAGAGATCCTGAAACTCCTTTACCTGAGTCTCAGGGCGCTTGAAAAAAAGACCATAGATCCGAAGCTCATACGCAGGGTGTACGAGATAAAACTCATGGCTCTCTACGGACAGGGAATGGAAGTCTTTTGCTGTACACAGTGCGGCAGCATAGAGGAGCTCAGTTACTTTGACAGCGGTGCGGGAGGGATTCTCTGCTCAAACTGCAGGAAATCCGGAGGAAGAGCGGTACATATATCCGGATCTGCGGTATATACGCTTCAGTTTATTTTAAGCAGTCCCCCGGAGAAGCTGTATACGTTCAGAGTTTCGAAGGAAGTTCTGAAGGAACTTGAGTCTGTCAGCGAGTCATTTTTAAAACAGTATGTCAGCCATCATTTCAAGTCGCTGGATTTTTTGGAACTGCTTTGACTTTTTTAGCATATCTCTTGAAAAAAGAGGGGTTACACGCTACAATAGAACAGATTATAGGAAATGAAGAAACGGTGAGGTAGAAACAATATGGAATTAACAATGGAGAAAATCGTAAATTTAGCAAAGGCCAGAGGTTTTGTGTACAGCGGATCTGAGATTTACGGCGGATTGGCAAATACATGGGATTACGGAAATCTTGGCGTGGAGCTTAAAAACAATGTGAAGAAAGCATGGTGGAAGAAATTTATTCAGGAAAGCCCGTACAATGTAGGTGTGGACTGCGCCATCCTGATGAATCCCCAGACCTGGGTTGCTTCCGGACATCTCGGCGGGTTTTCTGACCCTCTGATGGACTGTAAAGAGTGCCACGAACGTTTCCGCGCAGATAAGATTATCGAAGATTATATGGATGAACACGGCATGGAGATTGAGGGCGGCTCTGTGGATGGATGGACCAAAGAAGAGATGGTGGATTTTATCAATGATCACGACATCGTATGCCCGTCCTGCGGCAAGAAGAATTTTACGGATATCCGTGAATTCAACCTGATGTTCAAGACGTTCCAGGGTGTGACCGAGGATGCGAAAAATACAGTTTACCTGCGTCCCGAGACGGCTCAGGGTATTTTCGTAAACTTCAAAAATGTGCAGAGGACATCCAGAAAGAAGATCCCGTTCGGCATCGGACAGGTAGGGAAATCTTTCAGAAATGAGATTACTCCCGGAAACTTTACATTCCGTACAAGAGAGTTTGAACAAATGGAGCTGGAATTTTTCTGCGAGCCGGATACAGATCTTGAATGGTTTGCTTACTGGAAAGAATTCTGCATTAACTGGTTAAAGACACTTGGCATCACCGATGATCAGATGAGAGTCCGTGACCATGGAAAAGAAGAACTGTCTTTCTACTCCAAGGCAACTTCAGATATCGAATTTTTATTCCCATTCGGATGGGGAGAGCTGTGGGGCATAGCGGACCGTACAGACTATGATCTGACACAGCATCAGAATACTTCAGGGGAAGATTTGACCTACTTTGACGATGAAAAGAAAGAGCGCTACATTCCATATGTAATCGAGCCGTCTCTTGGAGCCGACCGTGTGACTCTTGCGTTCTTATGCGCCGCTTATGACGAAGAAGAACTGGAAGGCGGAGATAAACGTACCGTCCTTCATTTCCACCCGGCTATTGCACCGGTGAAGATCGGAGTGCTTCCGTTGTCCAAGAAATTGAGCGGAGGGGCAGGCAAGGTTTATGAGATGCTTGCAAAATACTACAACTGTGAGTATGATGAGCGCGGAAATATCGGAAAGAGATACAGAAGACAGGATGAGATCGGTACACCGTTCTGTGTGACATATGATTTCGACTCTGAAGAAGACGGCGCTGTGACCGTCAGAGACCGTGACACTATGGAACAGGAACGGGTGAAGATCGAAGATCTGAAAGAATATTTTGAAAAGAAGTTTGACTATTAAAATCTAACGTTTGAACCGGCCGGGCAGTTATCCGGCCGGTTTTTTATTTCTTAGGAAAGTCCTTGAATTACAAAGCTTTTTAATATGCCAGTCGTTCACTGCTTTCTTCCAGATAAATGATCCCGCAATAGGAAAATCCGTTTTTTCTGAGCAGTCTCTTTATGACCCTGTTATCATGGTGAGTATCGATCCTTATTCCCTTATAGATATGTTCATAAGAATAGTCTCGTCCTGTTTCATAAAGAGTCTGACATCAGAATAGAGTGCCATAAATTCGGCTTTGTGTATTTTTTAGTGCAGACAAATCAGGGAGGATGAATTTATAATTTGAGATGCAGTCAGGCTAAAGTGTTCCCGGAGTTGCGCAAGGCCGCGGGTCACGGCGCCTTTGCCGGGGCCGCCACAAACCGGAATCTGGAAGAGATGGTGAAGCAGAAAAGTTTCCGGGAAGATTTATATTATCGTCTTATAGTGTTTCCAATCCATATACCGCCCCTCAGAGAGCGCAGGAAAGATATTGAATCCCTGGCACTGCTGTTTCTTGGGAAACTGAACAAAAAGTATGGTTTCAAGAAATCCTTTTCTTTCGAGACACTGGAACTCTTGAAAGAGTACCGCCGGCCCGGAAACATCAGAAATTGAAAAACCTGGTGGAGAGAGCGGTGATCATCAGCAGTGAGGACCTGATCGGGCCGGAAAGCATACCGGTGGATCTGAGAGAAAAAAGAAGGGTAAAAAGGGACAGAAATCCGCATATTGATCTTAAGACTTATGGTAGCGTCAGAGAAGCCGCAGCGAGCCTTGGAATGACAGCGCCTACCTTTGTAAGAAAACGAAAGCAATATATAGAGAAATTGTGATCTTTTTATTATCCTAAGAAATTTGTAATATTTTCTGCATAGTTTTATCATACTTTTCTGGTATACTAAATCATATCAGGCAACAGGAAGGGAGAAACTATGAGGAAATTGGTATTTAATAAAAAGTTTTTGGCTGCAGTGGGGATCGTCCTTGCAGTGGGCGGATGCTTTTTTGTAAAGGGAAGGATGAATACAAAAGCTGCGGATGACAGCATTTTTGTTCAGAATATGAGTGTCCAATACAAACAGTGCGAGGGAACATCCAAAGAGATTCTGGAAGAAGATATTGACGAACATATCTCAGAGGAGATCATGGCGCTGGAGGAGAAGGGACATACCTACGAGATCGGTGAGGCTTTATCTGCCAAAGACAGTGAGTTTATCCCGGTGATCAAACAGATCAACGATGAGACTGCATATGAGGCCATCGGCGGAATCACAGTGAAAAATAAGAACTATGTAGTAAAGGTAAAATCGGCTCAGAAGATTACCGAGGAAGATGTGGAAAACGCACTGGAGGCGGTAAAGGACCAGTTGAACTAAATAAGATACCAAAGTTTTATACGAAGCACAGAGGAAAAGCTTTTTAGCCGGCCGGGCAGTATTTCTCTGTGCTTTGTTTTGTTGCCCGTATTCAGGCACATATGTTATGATAAAATAAAATCAGCAGGAGGAGATTATATGATTTTAATTAAAAACGGAAGAGTCATGGACCCGGAAACCGGATTTGATAAAGTGACCGATCTTGTTCTTTCCGATGGAAAGATTAAAAGTATAGGAAATACAGAAACAGCTAATTATGAACAGATCATAGACGCAGAAGGCATGGTCGTGGCTCCTGGTCTGATTGATGTCCATGTGCATTTCAGAGACCCTGGATTTACACACAAAGAAGATATGCAGACAGGAAGCCGGGCGGCCCTTCACGGAGGTGTCACCACAGTGGTTTGTATGGCAAATACAAAGCCTGTGGTGGACAGTACAGAGATACTGGATGACATTTTGAAACGGGCACAGAAGCTGCCGATCCGGCTTGTCCAGACTGCGGCGGTATCCAAAGGTTTTAAAGGGAAAGAACTCGTGGACATGGAAGAGCTGAAAGCCCACGGGGCACTGGGATTTACAGATGACGGTCTTCCGCTCATGGATGAAGAGATCGTCCGCAAGGCTATGGAGACTGCGGCAAAACTTGATGTTCCGGTCAGCCTTCACGAGGAAGATCCGAAATATATTAAGCGTCCGGGAGTCAATGCCGGAAAGGTTGCCGAACAGCTTGAGTACGGAGGGGCTTCCGATGAAGCGGAGTCGGTGATGGTGGAAAGAGACTGCCGGCTGGCGCTGGAGACCGGGGCATCTGTGGATATACAGCATATCAGTTCTGCCAAAGCCGTTGATTTCGTGAGAGATGCCAGGGCAAAAGGCGCTCGTGTGACGGCGGAGGCGTCGCCCCATCATTTTACTTTGACGGAAGAGGACGTTCTCATCTACGGTTCCCTGGCCAAGATGAATCCGCCTCTCAGGACGGAAAAAGACAGGGAGAGGATCATCGAGGGACTGAAGGAAGGCACTATAGAGATCATCGCCACAGACCATGCGCCTCACTCTGAGGAAGAAAAGGCAGCAGGCCTTGCAAAGGCACCGAGCGGTATTACCGGACTGGAAACTTCTCTGGGACTTGGAATTACAAAACTGGTAAAGGAAGGACACCTCACTTTGATGGAACTCCTGGAAAAAATGACGGTTAATCCCGCAAAGCTTTATCACCTGGAACAGGGAAGGATACAGGAGGGCAAACCGGCAGATTTGGTTCTGTTCAGGGAGGACGAGGAGTATATTGTAGAGAAGTTTTATTCCAAGGCCTCAAACTCACCGTTTAAAGGCTGGAAGCTCTACGGGAAAATTTATTATACTATTTGCAGAGGCGCTGTTTACAACATTTCCGGGGATTAAAAACTTCATGAGAATGTCATATTTCTGAGATATCTGCATGATATAATTAAGACATAATATTTAGGTTAAGCCGCTTCCACAGGGCAGTTACGGAGGAGGTGTGTCTTATGAAAAGATGCAGTATCTGTTTTACCAGTATCATTTTATCCGTTGTTTTAGGTGCCCGGCTCATTGGTTTTCCGATTTCTGTTTCAGCCGGTGACAGGAAGAATGCAGCCAACGTGTCAATAGGCCGCATGGGTTCCGATGTACGGGGAGGCAAAGGCGCCAAAGCTTCCGGGATGGATAAGGATATCATGGAAGCGGGCCGGTTCACCAGCATGAACGAGGCTTCCATGTATATGATGTACGGAGACGGCATGTATACTTTTACCCAGTCTTATCTGAGAGACCACAGCGACAGGCTGGTCGAACTCAGGGTGAAGGAAGAGGGAAGTCTGATCCTTGTATCTTTTCAGGAGGAAGACAACGCACAGATGCCGTCTCTCCTGGATAGGCAGAAGAGGCCTGCAGGGCAGCGGATACCGGACGGGGCCGTGAAACTTAAGGCAGAACCGGGAACCTATTATGTGAGGCTGCCGAAAGACTTTACCACGGTTTTTATCGCACCGTTTGTCATCAAAGATAACCCGCGTAAGCTATCCAATGAGATATCCTACATTCAGAGCGGGCAGGGAAGATATACATATCACTCCTTTACCATGGGAAAACGGGGAACTGCTGATATCACGGCATCTCCGATCGTGAAACAGAAAACTCCGGTTGTATTTTACGTCCAGAGAAGAGAAGGCCGACGCTGGAAAAATATCGGACGGCAGCAGAAGTCTTATTTTACCAGTGATACAGGCACGGTTGTCTATGGACTGAAGAAGGGAACCTACCGGATTGCAGCAAGAGCAGGTACAGAACAGGGATATTCGCTCTGTGTGATCAAGACATTTATCCCGGCAAAGTATAAGACGAAGAAAAAGAAAGCGAAGACGTTAAAAAGATTTCGGGAACAGTATGATTTGTATACAGTGACAGAAAAAGCGTCCAGATGGTACCGAATTTCAGTTCCGAAGAAGCGGAAAAAGATATTTATGGAAGCAGAAACTTATATGAACTCCGGAAAGATCAGGTTTACCGTTTACAAAAAAGGCAGGAAAAAGCCTGTAAAATCCCTGTCTTTATCGGGAGAAAAGGTTAAAACATTTAGTTTTAAGAGCAGCAAAGGTACCTATTATATAAAGGTCATGAAATCAGGAAAACAGGCAAACGGGTCTTACTGGCTGTATCAGTATTGATCTGAGAATGAGAAGTAAAAAGGAAGAATCTATGTGTTGATGCATAGGTTCTTTTTTTGTTTCAGAGGAAAGTTCTTTGACCTGCCCTATGAAACAAAAACGCTCCGCGGGTTGTGCACAGATGCGTGAGGAAATCATTTGCCCTTGGCAAATCGCATCTGGTACGCAAAGTTGTCAAGCCCTCAAAGATTGAGGTGTTGGGGAGCTGAAGTGGGTTTGCCCACTTTGTTTTCTTCATAAAAGTAAAATACCGATAAGTATTCTGTGAAGTTTTACTCAGATTTAACATAACCTGTCTTTTGAATTTTACATTGGACGAGTAAGATATGACTTGTAGCGATGAAAAGCCAAAAGGAGATTATTATGAGAAAGATGAGGAAAAGAATTTTAAGTGTTCTACTGACAGCAGTGGCAGCGACAACTTTACTGGCAGGCTGCGGAGGCAAAGACGAAGGTAAAAAAGCAGCAGGAGAAGATATCACCGTTGTATCCAGAGAAGACGGGTCTGGGACAAGAGGAGCGTTTATTGAGTTATTTGGAATAGAAGAAAAAGATAGTGACGGAAATAAGATAGATAACACGACAACGGAAGCAATGATCACCAATTCCACTTCCGTTATGATGACGACCATAGCTGAAAATGAGGCGGCGATCGGCTACATATCTTTAGGGTCCTTAAATGATACAGTGAAGGCTCTGAAGATTGACGGAGCAGAGCCGAGTACAGAAAACGTAAAAAATAAGACTTATAAGATCGTGCGTCCGTTCAACATTGTGACAAATGAGAAGAAACTGAATTCCCAGGCTAAAGATTTTATCAAGTTTATTATGAGCAAAGAAGGTCAGAAAGTAGTTGCGGACAACGGTTATATTACGGTCGATGACAAAGCTGCGTCATACAAAGCCTCCGGGGCAAAAGGCAAGATCGTCGTGGCAGGATCATCATCTGTTACCCCGGTCATGGAAAAGTTAAAAGAAGCTTATACGTCACTTAACAAAGATGTAAAGATCGAAGTTCAGCAGAGTGATTCTACAACAGGAGTGACTTCCACAGTTGACGGAGTCTGCGACATCGGGATGGCATCCAGAGAACTTGCCGACAGTGAAGTGAAAAAGGGCGTAAAGCCGACAGTCATAGCACAGGATGGAATTGCAGTGATCGTAAACAAGAAAAACGATGTATCCGAGCTTAAAAGTGAACAGATAAAAGGTATTTTTACAGGTGAAGTGATTTCCTGGGACGATGTGAAATAAGGCCATATGATGCAAAAAGAGAGATAGTGGGGAAATAAAGATGAAACAGTACAAAGAAAAGATCATGAAAGGTGTATTTCTGACCGCAGCCTGTACTTCCATACTGGCAGTCATACTGATATGTGCATTCCTGTTTATGAACGGCTTACCCGCTATTGGGGAGATCGGACCGGCAAACTTTCTGGCCGGAGAGCGATGGATGCCAAAGAATGGATTCTTTGGCATCTTCCCAATGATCCTGGGAAGCCTTTATATCACGGCGGGAGCCATCATCGTAGGTGTTCCCATCGGAATATTTACGGCGGTCTTCATGGCAAAGTTCTGCAGCGGGAAGCTTTATAAAATATTAAAGCCGGCAGTGGATCTTTTAGCAGGTATTCCATCTGTGGTTTATGGTTTCTTCGGTATGGTCGTTTTGGTACCGATGGTCAGAAATATTTTCGGTGGCAACGGAAACAGTATTCTTACGGCGTCACTGCTTTTAGGGATCATGATTCTGCCGACGATTATCGGTGTTTCTGAGAGTGCCATCCGTGCAGTGCCGGACAGCTATTACGAAGGTTCACTGGCCCTGGGGGCGAGTCACGAGAGAAGTGTGTTTTTTACAGTGCTGCCGGCGGCTAAATCCGGTATTCTGGCAGGTGTCGTGTTAGGAATCGGAAGAGCCATAGGAGAGACCATGGCGGTTGTCATGGTTGCGGGAAACCAGGCCAGGATGCCGATGGAACTTTATAGGGGAGTCAGGACACTGACGGCGAATATCGTTTTGGAAATGGGTTATGCCACGGATCTGCACAGGGAAGCGCTGATCGCTACGGCTGTGGTGCTGTTTGTTTTTATCCTGCTGATCAACCTTTCTTTTTCCGCATTAAAACATAAGGAGGAATTCTGATGGAGGCGATGACGGCAAAGCCATTAAACTACATAAAACAGGTTAACAAGGTCACAACGAAACAGAGATTATCTTCATACAAAAGAACTCCGCTCTCTCTGCTTCTGTATCTGCTCGTGTTGATATCCACGGTCTTTACGGCGGGAATTTTGATCTATCTGATCGGATATATTCTGGTACACGGGGTTCCGTATCTTACAAAAGATCTGTTTTCTTTAAAATATACATCCACCAATGTATCGCTTTTTCCGGCTATGGTCAACACGGTCAGCATGACAGCGCTTGCACTTTTATTTGCAGTGCCGCTGGGAATCTTTTCTGCAGTCTATCTTGTGGAATATGCCAAAAAAGGAAACCGGCTTGTGGGGATCGTCAGGATTACTGCGGAAACTCTTTCAGGAATTCCATCCATTGTATATGGACTGTTTGGTATGCTGTTCTTTGTGACCACATTAAAATGGGGACTGTCCATTTTATCGGGAGCTGCAACACTGGCGATTATGATTCTGCCGGCTGTGATGAGAACCAGCGAGGAGGCATTAAAATCTGTCCCGGATTCTTTCAGGGAAGGAAGCTTCGGGCTTGGAGCGGGGAAATTGAGGACTGTCTTTCAGATCGTGCTTCCGTCTGCAGTGCCAGGCATTTTGTCGGGAGTAATATTGGCAGTGGGAAGAATCGTGGGAGAGACGGCGGCACTGATGTATACGGCCGGAACAGTGGCGGAGATCCCATCCAACGTAATGGGTTCCGGGAGAACATTGTCGGTCCATATGTATGCCCTCTCCAGCGAAGGTCTGCATATTAATCAGTCTTATGCCACGGCGGTGGTCCTGCTGGTCGTAGTGATCATCATCAACGCGGTGTCGACATTTATTGCCAAGCGGATAACGAAAGGATAGAACATGGAATCTAAAATTAAAGTACAGAATCTGGATTTATATTACGGGGATTTTAAAGCACTCAAAGCGATTAATCTGGATATTTCCCCGAATGAGATCACGGCATTTATCGGTCCGTCCGGCTGTGGAAAATCTACACTTTTAAAATCTTTAAACCGTATGAATGACCTGGTGGAGGGATGTAAGATCACAGGAAAAGTCACTCTGGACGGAGAAGATATTTATGGAGATATGGACATTAATCTGCTCAGAAAACGGGTAGGCATGGTGTTTCAGAAGCCGAATCCGTTTCCTATGAGTGTCTATGACAATGTAGCCTATGGGCCGAGGACCCATGGAGTCAGGAACAAAGCGCAGCTGGATGAGATCGTGGAGAAATCTCTGAGAAACGCGGCAATCTGGGATGAACTGAAGGACCGTCTGAAAAAAAGTGCCATGGGCCTTTCGGGAGGCCAGCAGCAGAGACTCTGCATCGCCAGGGCTCTGGCAGTGGAGCCGGAGGTGCTCTTGATGGATGAGCCGACGTCTGCGCTGGACCCGATTTCTACCTCAAAGATCGAGGACCTTGCGGCAGAGCTGAAATCCAAGTATACTATCATTATGGTGACCCATAATATGCAGCAGGCCGTCCGTATTTCCGATAAGACCGCATTTTTCCTCTTAGGGGAAGTCGTAGAGTATGGAAAGTCCGATAAACTGTTTTCCATGCCGAAAGATCAAAGAACAGAAGACTATATTACAGGAAGGTTTGGTTGATATGAGAAATCGGTTTGACAGACAGCTTGAACAGCTGAATATTGAAATGATCGAGATGGGTGCCCTCTGTGAGGATATGATTCATCTGGCAGGGAAACTGGTAGATATAAAGAGCAAAGAGATGATTTTAAGGATCAATGATCTGGAAGAAGAGATCAATCAGAAAGAGCGGGACATAGAGAGACGATGTATGAAGCTTCTGCTCCAGCAGCAGCCGGTGGCCGGGGATTTGAGGGTGATCTCTGCGGCACTCAAAATGGTTTCGGATATGGAACGGATCGGGGACCAGGCCGTGGACATCGCGGGCATCGTAAAAAAGAGTGATGTGGTGACTGTGATGAATAACCACACCCACGTGCTGATGATGGCTGCAAGCACGATCGCTATGGTGACAAAAGCTGTGGATTCTTTTGTAAAGAAAGATCTGGATGCCGCGAATGAGGTGATCAAAGCAGACGACGAGGTGGACGCTCTGTTTTCCAAAGTAAAAAAAGAAGTGATCTCTTTGATCCATGAGGACCCGGAAAAAGGAGAGGCCTGTGTAGCGATTGTCATGATCGCCAAGTATTTTGAACGGATAGGCGATCACGCCAGCAATATCGCCGAATGGGTGGAATTCTCTATTACCGGGGAGTATAAAGGAGGAAGTCTGTGATTTATATTGTCGAGGACGATGCAAACATACGGGAACTTGTCATCTACACTCTTCAGAGTACAGGATTTGATGCGGGGGGATATGAAAGCGGCATCAGTTTTTTTAAGGACCTTTCAGCCGGAAGGATTCCTGAACTGGTGCTTCTGGACATTATGCTCCCGGGTGAAGACGGTATCAGTATTTTAAAGAAGATCAGGAACAATCCTGAGACAAAGAATATCCCGGTGATCATGATGACGGCGAAGGGCGCCGAGTATGACAAGGTGCTGGGCTTAGACAGCGGAGCGGATGATTATATTACAAAACCTTTCGGTATGATGGAACTGGTATCCCGGATCAAAGCGGTTTTAAGGCGGGTAAAAAAAGAGGAGCCGACGGAAGAACTCTCGGCAGGAAATCTCTATATCCATGTGGGAAAGCATAAGGTCCTGGCAGACGGCGAAAAGGTGGAACTGACCTACAAAGAGTTCCGCCTGCTCTGTATGCTCATGGAGAGCAAAGGCAATGTGCTCACCAGAGACCAGCTTCTCACAAATATTTGGGGATATGATTTTGACGGCGAGACACGGACGGTGGATGTCCATATCCGTACCCTGCGCCAGAAGCTGGGAAACTGCGGCGCTATGATTGAGACTGTGAGAGGGATCGGTTACCGTATTGGAGGCAGTGAATGAAGCGTAAGATTTTTCTGAATATGAGTTATATCGCCCTGATTACGGTGGTGTGCACTACGGTATTTTTATCTGCGGTTGCTTACGGAAGATATATGTCCCAGGTAAAAGAGGGGATTCAGAACGAGGCCGGATATATGGCAGAGTCCCTGAACCAGCACGAGAACCAGAGTCTGGATGCATACAAAGATATCACGATCAGCAGGATCACGCTGATCGCTTCAGACGGGAAGGTCCTGTATGACAGTACGGGAAAAGAAAAGTCTATGAGTAATCACAGAAATAGAAAAGAGTTCAAAGAAGCGGTAAAAAACGGGGCCGGGGAGAGTACAAGGATCTCTAAGACGCTCAAAAAACAAACGTATTATTATGCTGTGAAGCTTTCGGACGGCAGTGTCTTACGGCTCAGCCGGGAGACTCAGACTATTTTTAACCAGGTGGAGGGAGTACTGCCTGTCCTGATTTTAATGATGGCAGTGGTCTTTGTTTTGGCGCTGGCTCTTTCAAGACTCCTCACCGGAAGGATTATCGAACCGATCAACCGGATCAACCTGGAGCATCCGGAAGATGAGAACACCTATGACGAGCTGTCGCCTCTGCTGGTGAGGATTCACCGGCAGAATGAGGCCATAAAAGAAAAGATCAGAGAGATCAAGGAAAAGCAGATCGAGTTTACGACGATTACAGAAAATATGAGCGAAGGCTTTCTGATCCTCAACGATAAATCTGTGGTGCTCTCTTATAACACAAGTGCCCTCAGGATCCTTGACATCAATGAAGACCAGTGCAGCAACCAGAATGTATTGTCAATCAACCGCAGCCATGAATTCCGCAGAGCGGTGGAGATGGCTTTGGGCGGAGAGCCTTCCGAGGAAGTGATGGAATTCCGCGAGCGCAAATACTTGCTTATGGCCAATCCGGTAACGGTATCAGGCGCGGTTAAAGGAGTGGTGCTGATGATGATAGATGTGACAGAAAAAGAAGAAAGAGAAGAACTTAGAAAAGAATTTTCCGCAAATGTATCTCATGAGCTGAAGACTCCGCTGACGACGATTTCAGGATATGCGGAGCTTATGAAAGACGGACTCGTAAAGCAGGAGGATGTAGGCCGGTTTTCGGAAAAGATCTACACAGAGGCCAGAAGGCTCATTTCCATGATAGAGGGTATCATCAAACTGTCCAGGCTGGATGAAAATCAGATTGTGCAGGAAAAAGAAGAGATCGATCTGTACCAGATAACCTTGGAAATTAAAAATTCTCTGTCTATGAAGGCAGCAGAGTCAGGGATTGATCTACATGTTCTTGGATCTCCTTGCACAGTCTCTGGTGTCCGTCAGATCTTGTACGAAATGTTATATAATCTCATAGAAAATGCAGTCAAGTACAACGACCGGGGAGGTCATGTGTCTGTAACCGCTGCTGCCATGGAAGGGCGGGCTACAGTGATCGTAGAAGATGACGGTATCGGCATTCCACCGGAAGATGCGGATCGTATTTTTGAACGGTTTTACCGGGGAGACAAAAGCCATTCCAGTGAGAGAGAAGGCACAGGCCTGGGGCTTTCTATCGTAAAACACGGGGCGAAATACCACGGCGCCAAAATCGAAGTGGAAAGTGAAGTGGGAAAGGGAACAAAAATTGCAGTTATTTTTTAGCCTAAAAGAGGCGGTCCTTTTTGGATCGTCTCTTTTTTTCTTTCTCTTTTTATGGTATGATTTCAATTAAGTATGAGTTTTTTATCACTCTTTCCGTCGCGCTTTAAAATGCGCTCCTCCAATAGTGATAAAAAACTTTTACAGAGTGGCGCCTTCTGTTTTGCTGGATAATATCTCCGGCAAATGTTACGTCCATTTTCATAAAATAAAGGAGAATTGACATGATCAATGAATTAGTAAAAAAAATAAAACAGCTGGATGCACCGATCGTGGTGGGATTGGACCCTATGCTTGATTATGTGCCTGACCAGATAAAGAAAAAAGCATTTGACGAATTCGGAGAAACTTTGAAGGGTGCCGGGGAAGCAATCTGGCAGTATAATAAAGGAATTATTGACACTACATACGACCTGATCCCGGCAGTAAAGCCTCAGATTGCTATGTATGAGCAGTTCGGTGTGGAAGGACTCACTGCTTTTCATAGAACATGTGAATATGCAAAGGAAAAAGGACTGGTGGTGATCGGCGATATTAAGCGGGGCGATATCGGCTCCACATCAGCGGCCTATGCGGTGGGACATGCCGGAGCGGTACAGGTGGGCAGCAAAAAATACCGCGGGTTCGATGAAGATTTTCTGACGGTGAACCCATACCTCGGAAGCGATGGGATTCTTCCGTTTATTGATGTGTGCAAAGAAGAAAAAAAAGGATTGTTTATTCTTGTGAAGACGTCCAACCCATCCAGCGGAGAGTTCCAGGACCAGCTGGTGGACGGAAAACCTCTGTATGAACTGGTGGCAGAGAAAGTAGCCATGTGGGGTGAAAGCCATATGGGAGACAGTTACAGTTATGTAGGGGCCGTCGTAGGGGCAACCTATCCGAAAATGGGAGAGGTCTTAAGAAAGATTATGCCGAAAAACTACATTCTGGTTCCGGGATACGGAGCGCAGGGAGGAAAAGCAGAGGACCTCAAACCGTTCTTTAATGAGGACGGACTGGGAGCCGTCATCAATTCCTCCAGAGGCATCATCTGTGCGTACAAACAGGAACAGTACGCCGGATTCGGAGCCGAAAATTATGCGGATGCATCCAGACAGGCTGTGCTGGATATGAAAGAAGATCTGAAAAAGGCATTTGTAAAATAAGGAGAGACATATGGGAAAACATAATATAAAGGCTGAGATCGTCAGCCAGAAGAAGCTTTCCGCAGATATTTTTGACATGACACTGAACGTCGGAGATATGGCCAAAGAGGCTTTGCCGGGACAGTTTGTATCTGTCTACGTCAACGACGGAAGCAAGCTGCTGCCGAGGCCAATCAGTATCTGCGGCATTGACGCAAAACACAAAACGGTCAGGATCGTTTACCGGATCGCAGGCAAAGGCACAGAACTTCTGAGCACTTATGAAGCAGGGACCAGGCTTAACGTGCTGGGACCACTCGGCAATGGTTTTATCATGAAAAATGAGAAAGCAATTCTGATCGGAGGAGGCATCGGGATACCTCCGATGCTGGAACTTGCGAAACAGCTGAAATGTGAGAAGACCATTGTGCTCGGTTACAGGAATCAGGATACGTTCCTGAAAGAAGAATTTGAAGCATACGGCGAGGTCCTTGTTTCTACGGAAGACGGTTCCGTGGGGACAAAAGGTAATGTCATTGATGCCGTGAGAGAACAGGCGGGAGAAGGTTCTGTGATCTATGCATGCGGGCCGACTCCTATGTTGAAAGGCGTGAAAGCTTATGCGGAGGAAATGGGGCTGGAAGCCCAGATTTCTCTGGAAGAGAGAATGGCATGCGGCATAGGAGCATGCCTGGCCTGCGTCTGTAAATCAAAAGAAGTGGACGGTCACACCCATGTCCGCAATAAACGGGTCTGCAAAGACGGGCCTGTATTTGACGCAAAGGAGGTAGAGTTCTGATGAATTTGGGAGTAGAGATCGCAGGAGTTTCTTTAAAGAATCCAGTGACCACAGGTTCCGGGACCTTCGGTTCCGGGGAGGAATACAGTGAATTTGTCGATCTGTCCAGCCTTGGAGCGGTGACGACAAAAGGTGTTGCCAATGTGCCTTGGGAGGGAAACCCGACCCCCAGGGTGGCTGAGACTTACGGGGGCATGCTCAATGCGGTAGGACTTCAGAATCCGGGCGTTGATGTGATGATAAAGAGGGACCTGCCATTTTTAAAGAAAGCGGGTGCTGCTGTGATCGTCAATGTCTGCGGGAGAACCGTGGAAGATTATATTGAGGTGGTGGAACGGCTTTCCGATCAGCCCGTGGATCTTTTGGAGATCAATGTCTCCTGCCCGAATGTTAAAGAAGGCGGCATTGCTTTCGGACAGGACCCGAAAGCGTTGTATGAGATCACGAAGGCAGTGAAAGAAAAGGCAGGTCAGCCGATTATCATGAAGCTGAGCCCTAACGTAACGGATATCAAAGAAATGGCAAAAGCCGCGGAGGCAGCGGGGAGTGATGCACTTTCCCTGATCAATACCCTGACCGGAATGAAAATTGATATAGAAAAGAGAGACTTCCTTCTGGCCAATAAAACCGGAGGACTCTCGGGGCCGGCGATCAAGCCGGTGGCAGTGCGCATGGTATACGAGGTGTGCAGTACGGTGAAGATTCCGGTGATCGGTATGGGAGGAATTTTAAACGCGGAAGACGCCCTGGAATTCATTATGGCCGGAGCCACTGCGGTGGCCGTGGGGACAGCCAATTTTACGGACCCCTGTGCGGCAGTCAAAGTCATTGACGGTATCAAGTCTTACATGGAACGCCATAACATAGAAGATATCCGGGAATTGATCGGATGTGTAAAGTAAACTGCAAAGGATGACGGAAGTGAGGCCAGCATGAACATATTATTTTTTTTGACGCCTAAGGAAGATGTGTCATATCTGCCGGAAGATTATACTTTGAGACAGGCGCTGGAGAAAATGAAATACCATGGATACTCGGCAGTTCCCGTATTGACTGGCGACGGCAGGTATGTGGGAACTGTGACGGAGGGGGATCTGCTCTGGGCAATGATGGATGACGCAGGATTTGACCTTGAGAAAGCAGAACTGATCTTTTTAAAAGATATGAAACGCAGAAGGGACAACAGGCCGGTGACGGTCAATACAGATATGGACGACCTGGTGGATGTGATCAAAGACCAGAATTTTGTCCCGGTCATCGACGATGAACAGCGGTTTATCGGGATCGTCACAAGAAAAGATGTGATCGGGTTTTATTACAGAGAATATCAGAAGGCTGAACATAAGGAGGAACATGATGGAACAGTATAAAAAAGAGTTTATTGAATTTATGATCGACTGCAATGTTTTGAAATTCGGAGATTTTGTGACCAAAAGCGGAAGAAACACGCCGTTCTTTGTAAATACGGGATTTTATCGGACCGGAGCCCAGTTAAAGAAGCTCGGAACTTATTATGCAAAGGCCATTGAAGCGAAATTCGGATTTGACTTTGATGTCCTGTTCGGACCGGCATACAAAGGAATCCCGCTGAGTGTAGCCGCTGCCATTGCAATCTCTGAAAACTATGGGAAAGATATCAAATACTGTGCAAACCGCAAGGAAGTAAAAGACCACGGGGACACAGGAATCCTGCTTGGAAGTCCGATCGAGGACGGAGATAAGGTCGTGATCATTGAAGACGTGACCACAGCCGGAACCTCGATCCAGGAAACACTTCCGATCGTGAAAGCCCAGGGCGATGTGGATGTTTTGGGACTCGTAGTTTCTGTGGACCGGATGGAACGGGGACAGGGAACAAAGAGCGCCCTGGAAGAAATCCGTGAAAATTACGGGCTGGAAACTACGGCCATTGTAACGATGCAGGAAGTGGTGGAACACCTGTATAATAAACCTTATAATGGAAAAGTTATCATTGACGATACATTAAAGGCAGCTATTGACGCATACTATGAGAAGTATGGCGTTCAATAAAGAAGGGTTTATTTGTGACAAGAAAAAAGAAAAGGGCAGCCAGGTTTGGCTGCCGGATTTTATTTTATTTGTATCTTATTGTGATGTTTTATTTTGTGCTGTTCAGTGAGCGTTACGGCAGAGAGACAGGGTATGACACATCCCATGTAAATCTGGAATTGTTTAAAGAGATCAAACGGTTCTGGATGTACAGATCACTGCTTACCCCGGAGGCATTCATAACAAATCTGGTCGGAAATGTTTTTGCATTCTGTCCGTTTGGATTTCTGCTCCCTGTCATGACGGAGAAAAAGAGGGGATTCATTAAAGTTGTTGCCGGATCTTTTTTATTCAGTCTGATCATCGAGAGCTGCCAGTATATTTTTAAGGTTGGGGTCTTTGATGTGGACGACTTACTGTTAAACACGATTGGCGGCCTGATCGGCTATATGATCTACAAGATTGCCGTCACGATTTACCGGAGGAAATAACATGCGGGTTAATAAAAAGAAACGCCAGGCCTATCGTCCGTCGGATCATGTTGTATCCAGGGAGTCAGCGGTTTCCAGCATTCTCGGAGCCATAGGAATTTTCGGCTATCTTATTTTAGTCGGAGCTTCCTTTCAGGCGGCCGGAAACGGGGGAATACTGCTCGGCGCAGCTGCGTGGGTGCTGTTTGGCATCTCTGTCTTTGGAATGATGCTGGCAGTGCGCAGCTATCACGATACGGCATCCATCAGGGTCTGGAAAGTGGTCGGAAGTATTACAAACGGAGCTGTGCTTTTGTTTTCAGCTGCTTTGTTTCTGATCGGATTGATTTAGGAGGGAGTTATGGAACGACTTAAGAAACAGATGGAGTTTATCATAGAGGTGGATAAGCTCAAAGACATTATCCGCCAGACGAATCTGACGAATGGGGAGAGAAAAGAAAATGATGCGGAACATTCATGGCATCTGGCTTTGATGGCTGTTTTTCTCTCTGAATATGCAAAGGAACCGGTGGATGTCCTTCAGGTGATCAAGATGGTCCTGATCCATGACCTGGTGGAAATCGACGCAGGCGATACTTATTTATATGATGAAGCCGGAAACGGAACAAAGGCGGCCAGGGAACAGAAAGCAGCGGAACGGATCTTCAATATTCTTCCCGGGGATCAGGCAGAAGAGCTGTTTAAGCTTTGGCAGGAATTTGAGGACCGCAAAACTCCGGAGTCCAAATTTGCGAATACACTGGACCGGATTCAGCCGGTTCTTTTAAATGATGCCACAGAGGGAAGGGCATGGAGAGAACATGACGTCTGCATTGACCAGATTATGAGCAAAAATGAGTATACCAGTCAGGGATCTGATGTACTCTGGACGTATATTCAGGATGTTTTTGAGAAAAATATAGAAAACGGAAATATTAAAAGGAGCTTATAACGTGGATGAATTATTGATGGAACGCCATTTTCTAAATCAGGAAAGGCTCAGGGCTATTTTACAGGAAGACTCTGTAAAAGAGCCTTTTTTGGATTATTTTAGAAAAATGGCGGAGAGGCTTTTATTTGCCGATGAAGTATATGGAGTAAAAGACAAGCAGCTTTCTTTGCTGAAAGTGTGGAATAAAGAGTGGTATAGGAAAATTCTGCCGTCCCATTATGATGAATGCTATGGAAATCCGGACTATGCCCGCAAAGCTTTGGGAGAAGACTTCGGGGATATCTTGTGTTTTTTGTATGCAGAGATACAGGGGTGCTTCATTTATGCGGTGGAAGGACAGCTGTTTGAACTGACGATCATGAATGAACTGTTTTTAGAGATTTATCAGTTGTTTCTGGAAGGAGAACCGGAGAGAAAGACGGCGAGGCAGGTCATCTTCGACCATATGCGTGATTACAGCCAGGAACTCTGCTTAAGCCGAGTCAGAGAACAGCTGGATCCAAGTGTATCCTCGGCATCTGACATTGTGATGAAGTCAGATCTGTCAGATCCGGACGTGCTTTATCTGTACGGCGAGTACGTTTCCGAAAATGAGACAAAGATGCTTTCTTTTTTAAACAGTCTTCCGAAGGAACGGATCAAAGCTATTGCGAAAACGTTTGTGGACGGATTCCATGATGGTTTTATTATCAACAACATTGACATGACAAGAAAGGCAACTGTGAATATTCGTTATCACCTGGGATTTGAACCGATCATCAGGGAGGCTGCGCTGCAGTTTCAGGAGATCGGGCTTACTCCAATTTTATACCGGGGAACTGCAGGCGTGATCACAAGGGGGATGTCGAAGGTGGGATACATTTCCACGAGCCCGAATCCGCAGTTTGAGTATGACCACAGATTTGACCAGGCACTTTTTTTTAACAAAGCTTTTATGAGTCACAAGCTGGAAAGTTACCGGAACGCATATGAAAAGTTGAAGGAGGAAGCTGCTTTATTTGCCGGTCCCGCATGTATGGAGACGTTCGGTGAGCTGCCGTTTACACCGGAGAATAAAGAGACCGGACTGCGCCTTTCCGAGAAACAGGAAAAGCTTTCTGTAGAGTACCAAAATGAGTCCAGCAAGATAGCCAACGAGTATATGAAGCCGGAGGAGCGGAGTTTTACGATCATTGCATATCCGCTTCCGGAAATCGGGAAAAATTTCGAAGAAATTTTCGAGGAGGTGGCTAAGGTCAATACGCTGGACAAAGAAAAATATAAGAAGATCCAGCAGCATCTGATCGATGCCCTGGACCAGGGTGTGGAAGTCCACATAAAGGGGGCAGAAGATAACGAAACAGACCTGTATGTGGCCCTGCGCGAGCTGGAAGATCCTGAGAAGGAGACAAACTTTGAAAATTGTCTGGCAGATGTAAACATTCCGGTAGGTGAGGTGTTTACTTCCCCGAAATTAAACGGGACTAACGGAGTGCTCCATGTAAGTGAGGTCTATTTAAGAGATCTGAAGTTTATTGATCTGAGACTGGTTTTCAAAGACGGTATGATCACAGAGTATTCCTGCCGCAATTTCGAGTCAGAAGAAGAAAATAAGGCATTTATAAAGCAGAATCTTCTCTATAACAGAGAGACTCTTCCCATGGGAGAGTTTGCTGTTGGAACCAATACTACGGCCTATGCCATGGCACAGAAGTTTGGAATTTTATATCAGCTTCCAATCCTGATCGTTGAGAAAATGGGCCCACATTTTGCAGTGGGAGATACCTGTTACAGTCACAGCGAAGCAACTGAGCTGCACAATCCGGACGGAAAAGAGATCGTGGCAAAGAGCAACTGTTTTTCAGAAAAAGGAGAATATTTTAACTGTCATACGGACATTACCATTCCCTATGAGGAACTGGATTCCATCTGTGTGATCAGACTGGGAGGCGGGGAAACAGCCCTGATACAGGGAGGAAAATTTGTCCTCCCGGGCACAGAAATCCTGAACGAACCATTGACGTGACCGGATCCAGTAGGTAGAATAGAAGAAAACAAATCGAATTATGACAAAGGAGACAGAATTATGGCAAGAGTAGCGATTGTTATGGGAAGCGATTCCGATATGCCTGTCATGAGCAAGGCGGCAGATTTTTTAGAGGAGATGGGGATTGATTTTGAGATGACCATCATTTCTGCTCACAGGGAACCGGATATTTTCTTTGAATGGGCAAAAGGAGCCGAGGAGCGCGGAGTCAAAGTGATCATCGCAGGTGCAGGAAAAGCGGCCCATCTTCCGGGTATGTGTGCAGCACTGTTCCCGATGCCGGTGATCGGAATACCGATGAAAACCTCAGATCTTGGGGGAGTGGATTCTCTTTACTCTATTGTTCAGATGCCGTCCGGAGTGCCGGTTGCATCGGTTGCCATCAACGGAGGACAAAATGCCGGAATCCTTGCAGCGCAGATTTTGGCTTCGTCTGATGCCGGTCTTCTTCAAAAACTAAAAGACTATAGGACAACCATGAAAGAATCTGTCGTAAAGAAGGCCGATAAGCTTAACCAGGTTGGATATAAGAACTATGAATAAGAAAAGACTTGCAGCCGTACTGTTATGTACGGCTGTTTGCGCTGGACTTACAGGAGTTTCAATACAAAACCGGAATACTTTGGCGGGGGACCGCCGGATTATGGTGGCCATCGACGCTGGACATCAGAAAAAGGGTGACACCAGGAAAGAGCCCATCGGACCGGGTTCCCGAAAGAAGAAAGCAAAAGTGGCATCGGGTACACAGGGAGTGGCGACAAAGGTTCCGGAATCAAAGCTTACGCTCAGTGTAGCCAAGAAACTGAAATGGGAACTTAAAAAAAGAGGCTATAAAGTCTACATGGTAAGAAGAAAGCAGAACGTCAACATCAGTAATAAGAAAAGAGCGCTGCTGGTGAATAAAAGCGGCGCCGATGTCTGTATCCGTCTCCATGCAGATGCCGGGGGAAAGAGGGTACGCGGTGCTTCGGCCTTATTTCCGACAAAGAAGAATCCTTATGTAAAGAAGTTGAGCAAGCCCAGCAAAAAGCTGTCCAGGGATGTGCTGAAAAAATATTGCAAGACTACCGGTATCAAGAACAGAGGCCTTTCAGGGAGGAATGATCTGACGGGCACAAACTGGAGTAAAGTTCCGGTGACACTAATCGAAATGGGATTTATGACGAATAAAAAAGAAGACAAAAAGATGCAGAAGAGTTCTTTTCAGAAAAAGATGGCGAAAGGAATTGCAGACGGCATTGACTGTTATTTCGGAGAATAAAGGAGACTCTCCCTGTGGGCGGGGTCTAAATAGAAAAAGATACATTTTTAGGAGGAAAAACATGGATTACAAAAAGGCAGGAGTGGATATTGAAGCAGGTTACCAGTCCGTAGAACTCATGAAAAAGCACGTGCAGGCCACAATGAGAGAGGAAGTTTTGACAAACATCGGAGGGTTTTCCGGGGCTTTTTCATTAAAGAAGTTTAAAGATATGGAAAATCCGACTCTTGTATCCGGTACCGACGGAGTTGGGACAAAGTTAAAGCTTGCTTTTATTATGGATAAGCATGATACTATCGGTATTGACTGTGTGGCGATGTGCGTCAATGATATCGCATGTGCGGGTGGAGAGCCTTTGTACTTTTTGGACTATATTGCATGCGGAAAAAACTTTCCTGAAAAGATCGCCACCATCGTAAGCGGAGTGGCAGAAGGATGCAAGCAGTCTGATGCGGCTCTGATCGGCGGAGAAACTGCTGAAATGCCGGGATTTTATCCGGAGGACGAATATGACTTAGCCGGCTTTGCCGTGGGAATCGTAGACGAAAAGGACCTGATTACGGGAAAAGAGATCAAAGAAGGAGACGTGCTGATCGGCATCGCATCTTCAGGAATCCACAGCAACGGATATTCTCTGGTGCGCAAGGTATTCGATATGTCAAAAGAATCTCTGGAAACTTTTTATGAAGAATTGGGAACGACTCTTGGAGAAGCGCTCCTGGCGCCTACGAAGATTTATGTGAAAGCCTTGAAGGCGATTAAAGAAGCGGATGTGGAGATCAAAGGCTGCAGCCATATTACCGGAGGTGGTTTTTATGAAAATATTCCGAGAATGCTTCCGGAGGGGGCACATGCGGTCGTTCACAAGGATGCATATGAAGTGCCTGCTATCTTTAAGCTGCTTGCAAAAACCGGGGATATCGACGAAAAGATGATGTATAATACATACAATATGGGAATCGGCATGATGGTGGCCGTGGATGAAAAGAGTGTGAATGATACGCTGGAAGCCCTGGAACGTGCCGGAGAAACAGCATTTGTAGTAGGTGAGATCAAAGCCGGTGAAAAAGGTGTGACGGTATGTTAAAGGTTGCGGTATTAGTATCCGGAGGCGGCACGAATCTGCAGGCTGTCATCGATGCTATAGAAGAAGGGCGTATTTCCAACGCAAGGATCGATGTGGTGATCAGCAACAATAAAAATGCCTATGCATTGGAGCGCGCCGCAAATCATGGAATCGAAGCGGTGGGACTGTCGCCGAAGGATTTTGAGAGCAGAGAATTGTTTAATGAGGCACTTTATCAGGAATTGGCCGGCAGGGAGATTGATCTGGTAGTGCTGGCAGGATGCCTTGTAGTAATACCTGATAAGATCATTCATGAGTTTGAAAATCGGATGATCAATATTCATCCGTCCCTGATCCCGTCTTTCTGCGGGAAGGGCTGCTATGGACTAAAAGTCCATGAAAAGGCTCTGAAAAGAGGAGTCAGGATTTCAGGTGCTACTGTTCATTTTGTGGATGAGGGAACGGATACCGGTCCGATCATTATGCAGAAAGCTGTGGAGGTCAGGGAAGATGATACACCCGAAACTCTTCAGAGACGGATCATGGAACAGGCAGAGTGGGTGATTCTTCCTGAAGTGATCAATCTGATCGCCAAAGGTAAAGTTTCAGTTTCAGAAGGACACGTAAAGATCGAGAAATAAAAGAAAGGATAGAAGGATGGATATACTGATTGTTGGCAGCGGAGGAAGGGAACATGCCATTGCCTGGGCAGCGGCAAAAAGTCCGAACGCAGATAAGATTTACTGTGCTCCGGGGAACGCAGGAATCGCAGAATTTGCAGAGTGTGTGGATATTGGAGCCATGGAGTTTGACAAACTGGTGGCTTTTGCAAAGGAAAAAGAGATCGGCCTGACCATCATTGGAATGGATGATCCGCTGGTGGGAGGTGTTGTAGACGCTTTTGAGGCTGAAGGACTCAGAGTGTTCGGACCGCGCAAAAATGCGGCGATCATTGAAGGCTCCAAGGCATTTTCTAAAGACTTGATGAAAAAATACAAGATTCCGACGGCGTCTTATGAGAATTTTACAGATCCTGAACAGGCGATGACTTATCTTGAAACGGTCAAAATGCCAATCGTGCTCAAAGCAGACGGGCTGGCACTGGGAAAGGGAGTTTTGATCTGTGAAACTCTGGAGGAAGCAAAGGCAGGCGTTAAGACTTTAATGTTAGACAAACAGTTCGGGGATGCCGGCAATGAGATTGTCATCGAAGAGTTTATGACCGGCAGGGAAGTTTCCGTACTGGCTTTCTGCGACGGAAAGACAATCCGATGCATGACTTCCGCACAGGATCACAAGCGTGCCAAAGACGGAGACCAAGGACTCAATACCGGAGGTATGGGGACCTTTTCTCCGAGTCCATTCTACACAAAAGAAGTGAAAGAATTCTGTGAAAAGTATATATACCAGCCGACGATGGATGCCATGGCTTCTGAAGGACGTCCGTTCACAGGAATTTTGTTCACAGGGCTGATGCTTACAGAAGACGGACCGAAGGTACTGGAATATAACGCCAGATTCGGAGATCCGGAGGCGCAGGTGGTCCTGCCCCGGATGAAAAATGACATGATTGAAGTGATGGAAGCCTGTATTGATGGAAAACTTTCCGATGTTACTCTGGAATTTGAAGAGAATGCTGCAGTCTGTGTGGTGCTTGCATCTGACGGATATCCGGAAAAGTATGAGAAAGGTTTTGAGATCAGGGGACTCGATAAGTTTAAAGGCCAGGATGGATACTATGTGTTCCATGCAGGGACAAAGTTTGACGGAGACAAGATCGTGACCAACGGCGGCCGGGTTCTTGGTGTTGTGGCAAAGGGTGATGACCTGAAAGGTGCCCGCAGCAATGCATATAAGGCTACGGAATGGATCGATTTTGAAAATAAATACAAGAGAAATGACATAGGAAAGGCCATCGACGAGGCGTAATGATTTATGTCTGGGAAGCAGGACAGAGTAGAGATTCTTTGTCCTGCTTCTCTATTTTTTTACATTGACATTCCGTGCTATTTATTATAGTCTAAGTATAACAAAAGATATGAAAGAAGGAAGGGATGAAAATGCTGCTTGAAGTAGATTTTAACAGCGATCAGGCCATTTATATTCAATTGAGAAACCAGATCATCGTCGGGATTGCGTGTTCCGACATCCAGGATGGCGAGTCCCTGCCGTCGGTGCGCCAGCTGGCACAAATCTTAGGTGTAAACATGCATACGGTAAATAAAGCATATGCTATATTAAGAGAAGAAGGCTATTTGAAGCTGGACCGGAGGAAAGGCGCAGTCGTAAGCGTGGATGCCAATGAAAAGGCAAAACAGTTGGAGGAATTGGAAAACAGCCTTCAGATTTTGGTGGCTCAGGCCATCTGCAAGGGTGTGACGCGAGAAGAATTATATCAGCTGATCGACCACGTATATGGGCAGCTTGACAGAAATTAGGAGGACAGAATGAGAAAATTACCACTTACCAGATATTTAAGCCATGCATTGGAGGAGGCGGGGAAGATATCCGCAAGGCTTGGAGCGGAACATATAGAAACTTTGTCTCTTCTGCTGGGACTGTTTAAAATGAAGGGGTCCCTGGCCTGTGAGATACTGAAGATGCACGGGGTGTCTGAGGAGATCTTTTCAGAAGCTTTTAAGGCGCGTACCGCAGAAAAAAAGAGGCGTACAAAGGTAAACACTTTTACCCCCAGAGCAGAGGAGATTTTAAGCCTTGCCGCCCAGATGGCAGTCAAGTACGGAAGTGATGTGCTCGGCACAGAGCATGTGCTGCTGGCGGTTTTGAAGGACGGCGAAAATGAGGCGGTCCAGTTACTGGTACAGCAGAAAATTCCGGTGGACGCCATATTTATTGATATATTGGTAACCATGGGAATCGATTATAAATCTGCCAAGAATGAATTTTCCAACAGTTCGCCGGATGATTATTTTGCGGAAGACGGAGCCGGAGAAAGTATTTTAGAAAAGTTCAGCACGGATCTGACCCAGAAGGCAAAAGACGATGAACTGGATCCAATGATCGGAAGAGAAGAAGAGATGGAGCGGTTGATGCAGGTATTGTGCAGGAGGTCCAAAAATAATCCTTGTCTGATCGGAGATCCGGGTGTGGGAAAGACCGCTATCGTGGAGGGACTGGCTGCGAGGGTCGTGCAGGGGAACGTGCCGCTCAACCTGAAGGATAAGAGACTGCTCTCCCTCGATTTGACGAGAGTGATCGCAGGGACCAAGTACCGTGGGGAGTTTGAGGAGAGGATGAAACAGATTATTTCTGAGGTGACGGAAGATCCTTCGGTGATCCTCTTTATTGATGAGATCCACACGATGATCGGGGCAGGAGGCTCTGAGGGAGCCATGGACGCATCCAACATACTGAAGCCCTCCCTTGCCCGGGGAGACTTTCAGCTGATCGGGGCCACGACCAGTGAAGAATATACCAAGTACTTTGAGAAGGATGCAGCACTTGTGCGAAGGTTTCAGTCTATTTTGGTGGAGGAGCCTTCGGCAAAAGAAGCAGTCAAGATCCTTGAAGGGCTCAAATATAAGTTTGAATCTCACCACAGAGTTCTGATTCCGGAAGAGGTGACTTCCTATGCGGTGGATCTTTCCTGCCGGTATGTCAATGACCGGTTTCTGCCTGACAAAGCGATCGACGTCCTGGATGAGGCCTGTGCCAAAAAGCGGATGAAGTCTTTGAAAGTGCCGGCGGATATGAAAGAGGAACAGGAGCAGCAAAAGCAGATTGTAAAAGAAATGGAAGCTTACATCAGTAGCGGGCAGATTGAAAAAGCCAGAGAACTGAAGATCAAAAAAGAGGAGCTCGGCAAAAGTCTTGAAAAGAAGTACCGCAGGATGGAAAACCAGCAAAAGAAAATACCTTCCATTGAGATGGAAGATGTGGAGGAGATCATTTCCCTCTGGACCAAGATTCCAGTGAGCCAGCTGAAACAGGGAGAGATGGAGAGACTTAGAAATCTGGAAAAAACTCTTCACAAACAGGTGATAGGACAGGATAAGGCAGTGGAGGCTGTGTCCAGAGCCATAAAGCGCAGCAGGGTCGGACTGAAAGATCCAAAGCGCCCCATCGGTTCCTTTTTGTTTTTAGGACCTACCGGTGTGGGGAAAACGGAGCTTTCCAAGAGTCTTGCAAAAGCCATGTTCGGAAGGGAAGAGGACCTGATCCGCGTAGACATGTCCGAATACATGGAAAAGCACAGCGTATCAAAGATCATCGGATCGCCTCCCGGATATGTCGGGTTCGGAGAAGGCGGGCAGCTGAGCGAGCAGGTCAGAAGGCATCCATACTCCGTTATCCTGCTGGATGAGATAGAAAAAGCGCATCCGGATGTATTTAATATCCTGCTCCAGGTGCTGGATGACGGACACATCACGGACTCTAACGGAAGAAAGGTCGATTTCAAAAACACAGTGCTTATTATGACTTCCAACGCGGGCGCGTCCAGGATCATTTCTCCGAAACAGCTTGGGTTTGTGAGGACTTCCGATAAGGAAAAGAATCACGAGAAGATGACCCAGGGTGTGATGGAGGAGGTGCGGCAGATTTTCAAGCCCGAATTCCTGAACAGGATAGACGGGACGATCGTATTTACCATGCTGACGAAAGATGAGCTCCGGGAGATTGCAAAACTGTTTTTGAACAATGTGAAGGAACAGCTGATGAAAAACCATCGGATCTCGGTGAAGATCACGCCGAATGCCGTCTCACTGCTGGCAGACAAAGGGTACAGTGAGACGTACGGTGCAAGACCGCTGCGCCGTGTGATTCAGAGCGAGATCGAGGACGTTCTGGCAGATAAGATCTTAAGCGGTGAGCTTCGGGACGGAGCAGCGCTTACGATTGGAGCAAAAGACAAAAACCTTACTTTTTCGATAAAGGATGCTAGTAAATAAGTAGGAAATATTATATAATAAAATAACAAATGCAGATTTAATAGGAGGATAAGAACATGTCAGTGGTAACAGAGTTGTTTCGCAGCGAAGAAAATGGGACATTAAGCTTCGGAGATTACACATTAGATACGAAAGCCAAAAAGGACAAGATCGAGTTTGAAGGGGATATGTACAAAGTTAAGACCTTCAAGACAATGACGAAGCTGGACAAAAACGGACAGCTGATCTTTGAATCTGTACCGGGCTCCGCAGTCCACAATTTTGCTGCAACAACAGACGGAGTGGCATTTGAGATCGAGGCATCAGAAGATGTTCAGGTAACACTCGAGGTGGAGCCTGAACAGGAGTACCGCGTATATATAGACAATACAAATGTTGGAAACATGAAGGCCAATCTCGGAGGCAAACTTATTCTGAGTGTGGAACTGAATCCGGGCATGACAGCCATGGTCCGCGTGAAGAAACAGTAAGGAGCAGGAACTGATATGGCAAAGGCAAAAACCGTCTTTTTCTGCAGTGATTGCGGACATGAATCATCCAAGTGGCTGGGACAGTGTCCGGCCTGCAAATCGTGGAATACCTTTGTAGAAGAAAAACAATCAGTGACAAAAAAGGGAGGGGCAAAGCCCAGGCGGGCTTCTGCCTCTCCTATGAATATGTCAGAAATTTCTATAAAGAGTGAGGAGCGTATTCCGACAGGCATAGGTGAGCTGGACAGAGTCCTCGGAGGAGGAATTGTGACCGGCTCTCTGTCTTTAGTTGGCGGGGACCCGGGCATCGGAAAGTCTACCCTGCTGCTCCAGGTATGCAGGAATTTAGTAAATGCAAGGCGGAAAGTTTTATATGTTTCCGGGGAAGAGTCCGCACATCAGATCAAGATGCGGGCAGAGAGGATCGGGGCATTTGAGGATGAACTTCTGCTGTTTTGTGAGACGATCCTGGAGGAGATCCTTGAGGGAATCCGCAAAGTCCACCCGGAGTTTGTCGTTATAGACTCCATCCAGACGATGTTCAGTGAAGAGCTGACCGCCGCGGCGGGAAGTGTATCTCAGGTCCGGGAAGTGACGGCTCAGATGATGAGGATCGCAAAAGAAGAAAATATCGCAGTCTTCATTGTTGGACATGTGACAAAGGAAGGTGTCGTGGCAGGGCCCAGGACACTGGAGCATATGGTGGATACGGTCCTTTATTTTGAAGGGGAGAGAGAGGCGGCATACCGGATTCTGAGGGGAGTGAAGAACCGCTTCGGCTCCACAAATGAGATCGGAGTGTTCGAGATGTGCGCAGATGGCCTGGCAGAGGTGGAGAATCCGTCCAAGATGATGCTGAACGGACGCCCTGTGGACGCCTCCGGTTCTGTGGTAGTATGTTCCCTGGAGGGAACCAGGCCGATTCTCATCGAGATCCAGGCACTGATCTCTCCCACGAGCTTTCAGATGCCGAGGAGAACAGCGGTGGGAATTGACTACAATAGAGTCAATCTTCTCATGGCAGTTTTGGAAAAACGGGTCGGTCTCCAGCTGGGCGGCTGTGATGCCTATGTGAACCTGGCCGGAGGCATGAGGCTGGGAGAACCGGCTATTGACCTTGGAATTATTTTGGCCATTGCATCCAGCTATAAAAACATGCCTCTGCCGGAAGATACGATCATCTTTGGGGAAGTTGGGCTGGTAGGCGAAATCCGGAGAGTATCCCAGGGAGACCAGAGGATCAAAGAGGCGGAAAAGCTTGGATTTAAAACCTGCATCCTTCCCAAGGCAAATGTTGACAGCTTAAAAATCAGGACAAACATGCGGCTTTTGGGCGTCGCAAATGTAAGAGAAGCCCTTGATTGTATTTAAAATATGTCTTATATTATTAAAGAATAACGAAAAGTATGGAGGAATGGAGACACGATGGAAGAGGCGATCTCAAAAAATTTTATAGAACAGATCATTGAAGAAGATCTGAAAGAAGGGAAATACGAAAAAATTGTTACCAGGTTCCCGCCGGAGCCAAACGGCTATCTGCATATCGGACATGCCAAATCAATCCTTTTAAACTATGGACTGGCCAAAGAGTACGGCGGAGATTTTCATTTCCGGTTTGACGATACGAATCCGACGAAGGAGAAAACCGAGTATGTGGATTCGATCAAAGAGGATGTGGAGTGGCTCGGAGCAGATTATGACCAGACGATTTATTTTGCATCCGATTATTTTGACCGTATGTATGAATGTGCAGAGTTCCTGATCAAGAAAGGGAAGGCCTATGTGTGCGATCTGACACCGGAGGAGATCCGGGAATACAGGGGAACTTTGACGGAACCGGGAAAAAACAGTCCGTACAGAGACCGGATGCCGGAAGAGAATCTTGAATTATTCCGTGCAATGAAAAACGGAGAGTTTGAAGACGGCAGCAAGGTGCTTAGGGCTAAGATTGATATGACTTCCGGTAATATGAACATGAGAGACCCGATCCTTTATCGTATTGCCAGAATGGAGCATCACAATACAGGTGACGATTGGTGCATTTATCCGATGTATGATTTTGCACATCCGCTGGAGGACGCCTTCGAAGGCGTGACTCATTCCATCTGTACACTGGAGTTTGAGGATCACAGGCCGTTATATGACTGGGTGGTAAACGAGTGTGAGTTCTTACATCCGCCGAAGCAGATCGAGTTTGCAAAACTTTATCTGACCAATGTAGTGACGGGAAAGCGTTATATTAAGAAGTTAGTAGATGACGGAATCGTGGATGGATGGGATGATCCCAGGCTTGTTACATTATCCGCATTGAGACGCCGGGGATATACGCCGGAATCCATCCGCAGGTTTATGGAACTGGTTGGTGTGGCCAAGAGTCACAGCTCCGTTGATTATGCCATGCTTGAGTACTGCATCAGAGATGACCTGAAACTGAAAAAGCCAAGGGTATCAGCTGTTCTGGATCCGATTAAGCTGGTTATTACAAACTACCCGGAAGATCAGGTAGAATATATGGAAGTAAAAAATAATCAGGAAAATGAAGAGATGGGTACGAGAAAGGTGCCGTTTTGCAGAGAGTTGTATATAGAGCGGGATGATTTTAAGATTGAGCGGCCTAAGAAGTATTTCCGCCTGTATCCCGGAAATGAAGTGCGGCTGATGAACGGATATTTTGTGACCTGCACAGACTATGTGGCCGATGAGGACGGAAATGTCACAGAGGTACACTGTACCTATGACCCTGCATCCAGAGGAGGCAACAGCCCCGACGGACGAAAAGTTAAGGGGACCATCCATTGGGTTGCTGCTCCTTTTGCCAAAAAGGCGGAAGTCCGTTTATATGAAAATATTGTAGACGAGGAAAAAGGCGTGTATAACGAGGATGGATCTGTCAATTTAAATCCAAATTCTCTGAAAATATTAAAGGACTGTTATGTAGAGCCGTCTCTTGAGGAGGCAGCTCCGGGAGACAGCTTCCAGTTTGTCAGACAGGGGTATTTTTGTCTGGATACAAAAGATACTTCAGAGGACCACATGGTATTTAACCGCATAGTTTCTATGAAGAGTTCTTATCAGCCTAAATAGGAGCAGAAGAAAGATAAGCTGTTTTGCAACGGCTTATCTTTTCATTTCTTAGGAAAGCTCTGCAAACTTTCCCAAGAAATGAAAAACGCTCCGCGGGTGAGGGTTGGGGAGATGAGGCGGGCTTGACTACTTTGTTTTAATTTTGGGAACAATGAAGGAGAAGAAGATGAAAAACCTTACGGAAATGTCCAATGAAGAACTGTGGGAACTTTTCCCCATCGTTTTGTGCGGCCATAAGGAAGAGTGGAAGCAGATGTATGAAAATGAGAAGAAGCTGCTGCTTCATTTGATCGGGCGGGACCAGGTGGTGAGGATCAGCCATATCGGCAGCACGGCTGTGAAAGGACTTTTGGCCAAGCCTACTATTGATATCCTGTTGGAGATTGAAGAACACTGCGAACTGAAGCAGCTGATCCGGGGATTGGAGAAGAAAGGATATATCTATGTGAAAAAACCAGGGAATCCTCCTCCGCATATGATGTTTATGAAAGGTTATACTTTACAGGGATTTGCCAAGAGGGTCTATCATCTCCATGTAAGGTATCCGGGAGACTGGGATGAACTTTATTTCCGGGATTATTTGGAACGGCACAGAGAAGCGGCAGAAGAATATGGGAAATTAAAGATCGGCCTTCAGAAAAAATATGAGCATGACAGGGATGCCTATACAAGGGCAAAGACAGATTTTGTGAGAGAGTGCACAAAAAAGGCCCGGAAGGAGTTAGGAGATATCTATCGGCCGGAAGGGGAAAAGTGAAAAAAATTTTCAAAAAAGCCCTTGCATTTTTTTGAAGGGGTGTTATACTATATTTTGTAATTAGCACTCGATGAGAGTGAGTGCTAACAATAATCAGGTAAATAAGACAAAAGAATTTCATCTGAATTTTAGGAGGTAATGATATGAATTTAAAACCATTAGGAGACAGAGTAGTACTGAAACAGCTGGAAGCTGAGACTACAACAAAATCCGGAATCGTGTTGACAACAGCATCTCAGGAAAAACCGCAGGAAGCCGAAGTTGTCGCAGTCGGACCTGGAACGGATGAAGTAAAAATGGAAGTAGAAAAGGGACAGAAAGTCATATATTCCAAATATGCGGGAACTGAAGTAAAATGTGGAGATGATGAATACATTATCGTAAAACAGAACGATATTTTAGCAGTTGTAGAATAGGATTTTTGGAGGAGACGAATCATGGCAAAAGAAATCAAATACGGAATTGATGCAAGAAAAGCATTAGAAGCAGGCGTGAACCAGTTAGCAGATACAGTCAGAGTTACCATCGGACCAAAGGGAAGAAATGTAGTGTTAGATAAGTCTTTTGGTATTCCTTTGATCACAAATGACGGTGTGACGATCGCAAAAGAGATTGAATTAGAAGATGCATTCGAGAACATGGGTGCTCAGATCGTAAAAGAAGTTGCAACAAAGACAAACGATGTTGCGGGTGATGGTACTACAACAGCCACCGTTTTAGCCCAGGCAATGGTAAATGAAGGAATGAAAAACCTTGCGGCAGGTGCAAATCCGATTATTTTAAGAAAAGGAATGAAAAAGGCAACAGATGCGGCAGTAGAAGCAATCGCTGAGATGAGCAGCAAAGTAAACGGCAAAGATCAGATCGCAAAAGTTGCTGCAATTTCTGCCAGTGATGAGGAAGTCGGGGAGTTAGTTGCGGATGCTATGGAAAAGGTGTCTAACGACGGTGTTATCACAATCGAAGAATCTAAGACAATGAAGACAGAATTAGATTTAGTGGAAGGTATGCAGTTTGACCGCGGATATTTATCTGCTTACTTCTCAACAGACATGGAAAAAATGGTCGCTGAATTAGAAGACCCATATATCCTGATCACAGATAAGAAGATTTCTAATATTCAGGATATCCTTCCAATCTTAGAGCAGATCGTACAGAGCGGAAAGAAACTTCTGATCATCGCAGAAGATATTGAAGGCGAAGCACTGACAACATTGATCGTTAATAAACTGCGCGGAACATTCTCTGTATGTGCAGTGAAGGCACCTGGATACGGTGACAGAAGAAAAGCGATGTTAGAGGATATTGCAATCCTTACAGGCGGAACTGTGATTTCTGAGGAAGTCGGATTAGATTTGAAAGAAACAACGATTGATCAGTTAGGCCGTGCAAAATCTGTAAAAGTTGAAAAAGAAAACACAGTGATTGTTGACGGAGAAGGATCTAAGGATGCAATCCAGGCAAGAATCGGACAGATCAAGGGTCAGCTGGATGAGACAACTTCTGAATTTGATAAAGAAAAATTACAGGAAAGACTCGCAAAATTATCCGGTGGTGTTGCAGTTATCCGTGTAGGTGCGGCGACAGAGACAGAGATGAAAGAAAGTAAACTTCGTCTGGAAGACGCCCTGGCAGCAACAAAGGCAGCAGTTGAAGAAGGTATTATTTTCGGCGGCGGTTCTGCTTATATCCATGCTTCCAAGAAGGTTGCAAAGATGGCAGAAGAATTAGAGGGCGATGAAAAGACAGGTGCAAATATTATCCTCAAAGCTCTCCAGGCTCCATTATTCCACATTGCTGCAAACGCAGGACTGGAAGGTTCTGTTATCATCAATAAAGTTGAAGAACAGGAAGTTGGATTCGGATTCGATGCATTAAATGGAAAATATGTAAATATGATTGAAGCAGGCATCATTGATCCGGCTAAGGTAACAAGAAGTGCATTACAGAATGCAACCTCTGTTGCATCTACCTTACTGACAACAGAATCTGTTGTTGCTAATATCAAAGAAGATGCACCGGCAATGCCGGCTGGAGCAGGAGCTCCGGGAATGGGAATGATGTAATCGGATTTCATAAGGTGTTTGATTGTAAAAGAGATACAGAAACAAAGAGAAGGCTGATAAACTCGTCAGCCTTCTTTTTTTCATGACATAAAAAATGCATTTCAGTACAAAAGGGTAGACAAAGAGTAAAGAAAGAAGTATAATATTTACAATTCCTAAAATATGTAAGAAGGAGGCGAAAAAATTGCCGGAAGAACAAATGATAAAAGACATGTATAATCTGATGCAGCAGGTGAATTCCAGTATGACAGCCTTTGACGGACGAATGGGACGTGTTGAGAGAAAAGTGGATCTGCTGACGGTAAAAACAGAGAATCTGGAAGAAAAAACAGATATGATCGTTCAGGACATTCAGAGACTGGATGAGAAAACAGATGGACTGAGCCAGGATATCCAGAGGCTGGATGAGAAGACAGACGGACTGAGCCAGGATATCCAGAGGCTGGATGAGAAGACAGACGGACTGAGCCAGGATATCCAGAGACTGGACGAAAAAACAGACGGTCTGAGCCAGGATATCCAGAGGCTGGATGAGAAGACAGACGGACTGAGCCAGGATATCCAGAGACTGGACGAAAAAACAGACAGAATGGAAAGCAGTATTCAGGAATTAAATGAAAGAACCTCTGCTTTGGAAGAAAAAACAGATCAGCTGGATCAGACGACAAAATTCCTAGGTGAACAAAACAGCCTTCTCTTACAGCGCACTGATATTCTCACAGAAAAGTCAAATCTTATGTCAGAAAAAATAGATTTTATATCAGAGAAGACAAATTCCATAGAATCCCGTTTGGAGCGAACGGAAGGAGAGGTATCTGATCTTAAAACGAAAATGGAAGCTGGATTTTCCGATATTCATATGATCCTGGAGAATGAAATCTGCACCAAATTAAATGTACTCTTTGAAAACCGTGAAGATTCATCCAGATACAAGATGGTTATAAGAAGACAGGATGTTTTGGAGACCGATGTCGATCTGTTAAAAAAGACAGTCACAAATCACAGTGTAAAATTAAACAAAATATTTTAAGGAGAAGGAGCCGGTTCTTTCTCCTTTTTTCTGTGCAGAAACAAGGCAGGTTTTTTCATTTGTTAAGAGTATTTTAAGAATTTCAAAAAAATGCTTTGCTATTGTACAGTTTCACGATATAATAAAAAAGATATTAAAAGATGCAGAAAGAGGTGTATTTGGTGTATAAAATAGTAAAAAAAGAGACACTTAATAACTTGGTTGAATTGATGGAAATTCACGCACCATTCGTTGCAAGGAAGTGTGAACCAGGTCAGTTCATTATTATCCGTGTTGATGAAAAAGGTGAGAGAGTTCCTTTGACTATCGCAGACTATGACAGAGAAAAGGAAACAGTCACGATCATTTATCAGGTTGTCGGATATTCCACAGAATTATTAAGCAAGAAGAAAGAGGGAGACTATGTAGCCGATTTTGTAGGTCCTCTTGGACAGCCGTCCATCTTACATAAACGAGAGAGAGTTTTAGGTGTGGCAGGAGGAGTCGGTGCAGCACCTCTTTATCCTCAGCTTCGCAAACTTGCCGAAATGGGAGTCCCTGTTGATGTTATTATCGGAGGCAAGAGTGCAGAATTTGTTATCTTAAAGGAAAAATTTGAAGAGTTCTGTGAAAATGTATTTATTGCCACAGATGACGGAAGCCTTGGAACAAAAGGATTCGTTACGAATGTTCTGGAAGATCAGATTGCAAAAGGCGTGAAGTACGACGAAGTCATCGCGATCGGACCGTTGATCATGATGAAAAACGTTGTAAAAATTACAAAACAGCATGATATTCCGACCATGGTATCCCTGAATCCAATCATGATTGACGGAACCGGTATGTGCGGCGGATGCCGTGTCACAGTAGGCGGAGAGACGAAGTTTGCCTGTGTGGACGGACCGGATTTTGACGGATTTCAGGTGGATTTTGATGAGTGCATGAAACGTCAGACAATGTTCAGAGAAGAAGAACACGAGTGTAAGATTGGGAGGGGTAAATAGTCATGGCAAATATGAGTCCAAATAAAGTAGCAATGCCGGAACAGGATCCGAATGTTCGGAATAAGAACTTTAAAGAAGTTGCTTTGGGATATACGAAAGAAATGGCTATGGAAGAAGCAACCCGCTGCTTAAACTGCAAGAATAAACCGTGTGTCAATGGATGTCCGGTCAACGTACCGATTCCGGAATTTATCGAAAAAGTAGCCGAAGGCGACTTTGAAGGCGCTTATGAAGTAATCACAAGTGAGAATGCCCTGCCTGCCATCTGCGGCCGCGTATGTCCTCAGGAAAATCAGTGTGAAGGAAAATGTGTCCGTGGGATCAAGGGTGAACCTGTTGGAATCGGGCGTATGGAGCGGTTTGTTGCAGACTACCACATGGCAAATGCAAAACCGGCTGAAGTCAACATCGAAAAGAATGGAAAGAAAGTCGCAGTCGTAGGATGCGGACCAGCAGGTATTACCTGTGCCGGGGAACTGATCAAAAAAGGATATGAAGTGACAGTATTTGAAGCACTGCACAAGCCAGGCGGAGTACTGAGCTACGGAATTCCGGAATTCCGTCTTCCAAAAGACTTAGTGGCGAAAGAAATAGAATCCGTTGAGAATCTTGGCGTGAAGATCGAGACCAACGTTATCGTCGGAAGATCTGTTACCATTGATGAACTGATGGAAGACGGATATGAAGCTGTCTTTGTGGGCAGCGGAGCAGGCCTTCCAAGATTTTTAAATATTCCTGGGGAAAACTACCTTGGAGTTTATTCTGCCAATGAATTTTTAACCCGTGTAAATCTGATGAAGGGCTATGAATTCCCAGAGTACCCGACTCCGGTAAAGATCGGAAAGAAAGTTGCAGTCGTGGGAGCAGGAAACGTGGCAATGGATGCTGCCAGAACAGCTAAGCGTCTCGGAGCAGATGAGGTATATATTGTTTACAGACGAAGTGAAGAGGAAGCACCTGCCCGTCTGGAAGAACTTCATCATGCAAAAGAAGAAGGAATTATATTTAAATTTTTAAATAATCCGGTAGCCATTAAGGCAGACGAGGACGGATGGGTAGAGAAGATGGAGATCGTAAAACAGGAATTAGGAGAACCCGATGCCTCAGGAAGAAGATCTCCGGTTCCGATTGAAGGATCTAACTACGATATTGATGTAGATACTGTTGTCATCGCGATTGGACAGAGTCCGAACCCATTGATCCGTCATACAACACCAGGATTGGATGTTCAGAAATGGGGCGGTATCATTGTTGACGAAGAGACGATGGAGTCAAGCAAAGACGGAGTCTATGCAGGAGGAGACACTGTCACGGGTGCGGCAACTGTCATTTTGGCCATGGGTGCCGGAAAGAAAGCGGCGGCAGCCATTGACAAAAAGTTAAGAGGATAATCGGGAGGACAGGATATGAGCAAAACAATTTTTCAAACGTCTGTCTATGAATTGGGAGACCAGGTTGATGCCTTTTATGATGAAGGGATGTTTGTGCTGTTCGGTGAGAATGTTCCGGATACACTGAAAGATTTCTGCCATTTTATCGATGTCAATCAAGTAGACGGGACAATCAGCAAAGGAAACACACTGGTGATTGACGATACAGAGTTTAAGATCACCGCTGTGGGAGAAATTGCCCAGTCTAATTTAGAGACTCTTGGACATCTGACAGTAGTATTCAGCGGGGCAGCTGAGGCAGGGCTTCCGGGAAGCATCTGTGTTGAGGCCAATCCAATGCCTAAGTTAAAAGTCGGATCAAAGATCACAATTGAAGAAGACTAGACGATTGTACAAAGGATTATTGTTTGAGGACAATAATCCTTTGCTTGTTGACAAAGAATTTAGAATTTGTTATAGTATAAAACTATAAATTAGAATACGAAAGACATAGAAAGCGAGGAAAAAATGGGAAAGATAATTGGCCAGGGAATCACATTTGACGACGTATTATTAGTTCCGGGATATTCAGAAGTAATCGCAAATGAAGTGGTGACAGAGACCCGTCTGACAGACAAGATTTCATTAAATATTCCTTTGATGAGTGCCAGCATGGATACGGTAACAGAGCATCGTATGGCGATCGCAATGGCAAGGCAGGGCGGTATCGGCATCATTCATAAGAATATGACCATTGCACAGCAGGCAGACGAAGTGGACAAGGTAAAACGTTCAGAAAACGGTGTCATTACAGATCCTTTTTCTTTAAGTCCTGAACATACGATCCAGGACGCAGATGACCTGATGGGAAAATACCGCATATCAGGAGTGCCGATTACTGAGGGAACCAAACTGGTCGGAATCATCACAAACCGTGATTTAAAATTTGAAACAGATTTTTCAAAGAAGATCAAAGAATCCATGACATCAGAAAATCTTGTCACAGCGCAGGAAGGGATCACCCTGGAAGAGGCAAAACAGATTTTGGGGAAGGCAAGGAAAGAAAAGCTTCCGATCGTGGACAAAGACTTTAACTTAAAAGGCTTAATTACCATTAAGGATATTGAAAAACAGATTAAATATCCACATGCTGCAAAAGACGAACAGGGCAGACTGCTGTGTGGTGCCGGAGTGGGGATCACAGCCGATATCTTGGACCGTGTGGATGCGTTGGTGAAAGCTCACGTAGATGTAGTAGTTGTCGACTCAGCCCATGGACATTCTGCAAACGTATTAAAAGCAGTCAGAATGGTTAAAAAGGCATATCCTGAACTGCAGGTCATTGCAGGAAATGTAGCTACGGCAGAGGGCACAAAAGCATTGATTGAGGCAGGGGCCGACGCTGTCAAAGTGGGAATCGGACCGGGTTCTATCTGTACTACACGTGTGGTTGCCGGAATCGGTGTTCCGCAGATTACTGCGATCATGGGGGCATATGAAGAGGCAAAGAAAGCAGGAATTCCAATCATTGCAGACGGCGGGATCAAGTTTTCCGGAGATATTACAAAAGCGATTGCAGCCGGTGCCAGTGCATGTATGCTCGGAAGTATGATGGCCGGATGTGATGAGAGTCCCGGAGAGTTTGAACTCTACCAGGGCAGAAAATATAAAGTATACCGCGGAATGGGATCTTTAGCAGCTATGGAATGCGGAAGCAAAGACCGCTATTTCCAGACTAACGCTAAGAAATTGGTTCCGGAAGGCGTCGAGGGCCGTGTGGCATACAGAGGGACTGCAGAAGACACCATTTTCCAGTTACTCGGCGGACTCCGCTCCGGCATGGGATACTGCGGGGCAAAAACTGTAGAAGAACTGCAGGAAAAGGGTGAGTTTGTACAGATTACGGCTGCATCCTTGAAAGAAAGCCATCCGCATGACATCCATATCACAAAAGAAGCACCTAATTATAGTGTAGACGTATAAGGATAAAGGACAAAGTGGACAAGACCACATCATCTTCCCAATCCTCACTTTTTGAGGGGCTTGACAACTTTGCGTGCCAGATGCAATTTGCCGAAGGCAAATGATTTCCTTACGCATCTGTGTACAACCCGTGGAGCGTTTTTATTTCATAGGAAGGGACGTAGGCCTTTTCTATGAAATAAAAAAGGAACAATCCTGCGATATCAAGAGATTGTTCCTTTTTTTGCTGAATGGTTTAGGCTATTTATGTTCCTGAAACCATTTTTTGCTGTCTTCCAGCCGCTCATTTACATAGTCCCAGTTAATAAGCGAGAACCAGTTATTTACATAGTCCGGACGCCGATTTTGATACTGGAGATAATAAGCATGTTCCCAGACATCAACAGGAAGAAGAGGATAAAGAGTATCACTGAGCGGTACATCCTGATTCGGAAGATTAATCACTTTTAGTTTTCCATTGTTATTTACAAGCCATCCGTAACCGGAACCAAACTGTGAAAGTGCGGCTTCCGTCATTTCTTTCATAAAGGCATCAAGAGATCCGAAATCCCTCTCTATGGCTTTTCTAATTTCCCCTTCGGGAGTTGTAAATTCATCCTTTTCCATAGCATTAAAATATACTTGATGGTTGTAAACTCCTCCGCCGTTGTTCTTAATAGGAGTTTTTGCTTCTTCCGGAATTTTATCAGGTTCTGTAAGCAGTTGTTCCAGCGTCATGTTATGCAGTTCTTGGTGGGGTTTGATTGCCGCATTCAATTTTTCTACATAGGTGGCAAGATGTTTATCGTGATGAAATCTGAGAGTTTCAGCATCAATCACCGGCTCCAGGGCATCATAATCGTATGGAAGAGGTTCGAGGGAAAATGGGTATGTTTCATTCATATTATAGTTTATCTCCTTTTTTCTTTTTATTTTACGTGGGAATATAAAATAATATTCAAAAAAACTTGAATCCTTTGAGCGATCATGCTAACATTGTATTATTCTTATAATACAAAAACTCAAAAGGGGAAAAATCATGTTTTCAAAATTTAGTGTGCGCAAGCCATATACGGTCATTGTGGGAGTCATCCTGGTAATCATTCTGGGCATTGTCTCTTTTTCCAAAATGACTACGGACTTGCTTCCGAGTATGGAACTTCCATACGCTCTTGTCATGACCACGTATCAGGGGGCTTCTCCTGAAGAAGTGGAGACTACGGTGACAAAACCGGTGGAGCAGGCCATGGCCACCATATCCAACATCAAACAGGTGGCATCTTCGTCCAGTGAGAATATGTCCGTTGTCTACATGGAGTTTGAAGGCGATGCCAACATGGATTCGGCAGCTCTTGACATGCGGGAAAAGCTGGATATGATTAAAGGATACTGGCCTGATAAAGTAGGCAACCCTACGATCATGAAATTGAATCCGGATATGATGCCGGTGCTTGTGACTGCGATTGATTCGGACAACAAAGATATGTCCGAGATCTCAAAGCTGATCAAAGACAAAGTTTCTCCGGGTGTGGAGGCCGTGGAAGGTGTTGCCTCTGTCGGTGAGACCGGGATGCTTGAAGAGAATATCAATGTCATCATCAACGAGGACAAGATCAAATCATTGAATAAAAAGATTCAAAAGGCTTTGGACGGCCAGTTTGATGAGGCGCAGGATGAACTGGACCGGGCGAAAGCAAAGCTTGACGGAAGCAAGGCACAGCTGAATTCCAAGAGAACAGAGCTCAACGATACCCTTGCGAAAGCACAGACGGCTTTAAACAGTGGGAAATTAAGCCTTGTCCAGAAGGAAGTAGAGGTCACAAGTGCGCTGACAAATCTTCAAAATCAGAAAAAAGCTTTGGAACTTGTAAAGCAGGCAGGGGAAGAAGGACTCAAACAACTGGAGGCACAGCTCAAAACTGTGACTGATCCCGCGCAGAAGGCGCAGCTCCAGGCTCAGATCACAGAGATTAAAAAGCAGCTGAAAACAGCAGACAGTACCATAAAGACCCTGGATAAAAATATTGGAGTTTTACAGAAAGCCTTAAAGCAGATCCAGGAGGGCAAAAAACAGATTGACGCCAATCTGACGACAGTGACCGCGCAGACCGCCAATGCCAACAGCCAGATGACATCAGGGGAGATCGGCATCGCACAGGGCGAATCTCAGATCGCTATGGGCCAGCAGCAGCTGGATGCCAGCAAAAAGCAGGCAAAAGCGGCGGCTGACATAAAAGATAAACTGACTGTGGACAATGTGAAAGCCATGCTGATCGCACAGAATTTTGAAATGCCTGCGGGATATATTTCAGAAGACAACACACAATATCTGGTCAGAGTCGGGGATAAAGTCACCAGTCAGGAAGATCTGGAAGACATGGAGCTGATGGATCTGGGCATTGATAACTTTGCGCCCATCCGTCTGAGCGATGTTGCAGATGTTGCCGTTGTCAACAATAAGAAGGACAACTACTGCAGAGTAAACGGAAATGATGCGGTAGTGCTGAGCATTCAGAAACAGAACAACTATTCTACTGCAGACGTATCAAAGCGGGTTTCTGAGAAGTTGGAAACGCTCAAAAAAGAGAACCCCGGGCTGCATTACACAAATCTGATGGATCAGGGGATTTACATAGATATGGTTGTTGGATCTGTTTTGCAGAACCTTGGAATGGGGGCAGTTCTGGCAGTGCTGATCCTGCTTGTGTTCCTAAAGGATATCAAACCGACTGCCGTTATTGCCTGCTCAATCCCGATCAGTGTAGTGTTTGCCGTGGTCATGATGTACTTCAGCGGTATCACCTTAAATGTTATTTCGCTTTCCGGCCTTGCGCTCGGAGTCGGTATGCTGGTGGATAACTCGATTGTTGTTATAGAGAATATTTACCGGCTGAGAAAAGAAGGGGTGCCGGTCAAAGAGGCGGCGATCGAGGGAGCAAAAGGGGTAGCCGGAGCAATTACCGCTTCAACGCTGACAACAATCTCCGTCTTCCTGCCGATTGTGTTTACATCAGGACTTACTAAGAAGCTGTTTTCCGATATGGCACTGACGATCGGATATTCACTGATTGCCAGTCTGATCGTTGCTGTGACTTTTGTGCCGATGATGTCCGCCGGAGTGCTTCACAAAGTGACGGAAAAGGACAACAAGCTGTTTGACGGACTTCAGTCTCTGTACCGCGGAGTCATGGATAAGGTGCTCAGAAGGAAATGGATCGCCATCGTACTGACACTCGCAGTGTTTGTGGGAGCAGTGATTGGGGCAACAAAGATTGGAACTTCCCTGATGCCGTCTATGGATAGTTCACAGATGAGCCTTACCATTGAGATGCCGAAGGGATCAGGCCTGAGTGATACGGCGGCTATGTCTGATACGGTCATGAAAAAAATTCGTGAGATTCCTGATGTAGATGGTGTCGGAGCCATGGTAAGCAGTTCATCAGGCATGGGAGGCACTTCATCGGGAAGCAAGGCAAGTCAGGACACAGCCAGCATGTATATCATGCTGAAAGAAGAAAAAAAGCAGACGAATAAAGAGATAAAAAAAGAGATCATAAAAAAGACAAAGAAATTCAACTGTGAGATCCAGGTACAGGAGTCCAACATGGATATGAGCGCCCTCGGGGGAAGCGGGATCGCCATTGAAGTCAAAGGAAATGATATGAAAACGCTCCGTAAAACAGCCAGTGATATTGCAAAAAGGGTGGAATCTGTCAAAGGCACAAAGAATGTCAGTGACGGACAGGAGGAGACGACTCCGGATATTCATGTCACAGTTGATAAAGCAAAAGCCGCAAAATACGGCCTCACGGTGGCGACCGTTTATCAGCAGCTCAATTCCAAGATTCAGGAGGGCTCCACAGCGACAACGATCAGCCAGAATGAGAGACAGTGGGATGTAAAAGTGTCCAATGATACCAAGGACAATATCACAAGAGCACAGCTAAAGAAAATGAAGCTCACAGGAACAAAGAAAGGAGAGAGCAAGGAAGTGGCACTTTCCAAAGTGGCCAGCTTCAGTGATACCGACAGTCTCTCCACGATCTCAAGATCAGCTCAGGAGAGAATACTGAATGTAACCGCAGAGCTTGAAGACGGGTACAATATCGGTATCGTCAGCCAGAATGTGAGCAAAGCGCTGAAGGGATACAAGGCGCCTGCAGGATACAGCTATAAGATGGCTGGCGAGATGGAATCCATAAATGATACGGCGGGGCAGGTAGGATTGATGCTGATCCTGGCAATCGCATTTATGTATCTGATCATGGTGGCACAGTTCCAGTCACTCAAGTCTCCTTTCATTATCCTGTTTACAATCCCTCTGGCATTTACAGGAGGACTGATCGGACTGTTTGTGGCGGGCAAGGATCTGAGTATCATTGCCATGATCGGTTTCGTAATGCTGTCCGGTATCATCGTAAATAATGGTATCGTTCTGGTGGATACCATCAATCAGCTTAGATATAAAGGTTACGAGCTTATGGATGCTGTCATAACTGCCGGTTCCATGAGAATCCGGCCGATTTTGATGACGGCGATCACGACAATTCTGGGTCTTACTACCATGGCACTGGGTCTTGGGTCCGGGGCAGAGATGGTACAGCCGATGGCTATCGTAACGATCGGGGGACTGATTTATGGAACTTTGCTTACATTAATCTTTATCCCTTGTATCTACCTGGTATTTAACAGAAAGAAGAAAAAGCAGAGCTCCTGATTTTCTTACAAATGTATTAAATAAATGTGCTTGGCTTTACATTTTGATGATGGAAAGCTATAATAAGACAAGAATCATGTCATGTATTATGACATGGTTTTTGTTTGTAAAGGAGTGAAACATGAAAAAATTGGATGGGTATTTATGGAATATGATTCCCAAATATGCAGTACTCCCCCTGATCTGTTCTTTCACTTTTAATTCACTGATTTATACGGGTACACAGATTCTGTGCAGGGATTTAAAGCATTATGATTTTACCACGGCATTTGACCGTGCAGTTCCTCTGATACCGGGATTTACGAGTATCTATCTGATCTGCTATCTGTTTTGGGCTGTGAATTATATCATGATAGGAAGGATTGGGAAGGAGCATTTATACCGGTTCTTAGTAGGTGATTTTCTTTCAAGAATCATTTGCGGAATCTTCTTTGTAATGGTTCCGACAACTCTGGCAAGGCCCGAAATAACCGAAACCGGGATCTGGGATCAGATGCTGAATCTGGTTTATACGATTGATCCGTCGGCAAATTTGTTTCCATCCATTCATTGTCTGGTCAGCTGGTTTTGTTTTGTAGGCATACGAGGACAGAAAAAAGTTCCTGTTTGGTACCAGTGTTTTTCCTGTGTTTTTGCAGTTCTGGTATGTATTTCCACGCAGGTTACGAAGCAGCATTACATCATCGATCTTATTGCAGGGGTACTGCTGGCAGAGGCTATGTATCTGGTCGGACAGAAGACGGACTGGTATCTGAAGCTGCAGAGCATGTTTACAAAGATCAACCGGGGAGTACATTTGGAGAGGGCAATCGACAAAGAGGTAGGTTATGGAGATTAAGAAGCGCTGGATTGGCAACGGCATCTTCTTTTTTGCACTGTTTGGGCTTACATTTTATGCAATTTTTCGTGGAAAAGAGCTGCCGGAACTTTTAAAGGTCATGAGAAGCGTCAGTCCTGTTTACTATATATCAGGCTTAGGTCTGATCATCGTGTTTGTATGCTGCGAAGCTTTTATCATATACAGAATGTTGCGTGTGCTCCGGTACCGCGTGCCGAAAAGGCACTGCATTCTTTATTCGTTTGTAGGATTTTTTTTCAGCTGCATTACGCCGTCGGCCACCGGAGGACAGCCGGCTCAGCTTTACTATATGAACCGGGATAAGATCGACGTTTCGGTGGGAACCGTTGTTTTGATGATTGTTACAATTTTATATAAGTTTGTATTGGTATTCCTGGGAGCAGCGATCTTTGTTTTCCGGCACAGCCTGATTACAGACTATATATATCAGGTAGCATTTTTCTTTTATCTCGGGATCGGACTGAATATTTTCTGCGTCGCACTGATGCTGATGCTGGTATTTGAACCAACGCTTGCGTCCAGGGTGCTTCTGGCAATGATACGGATGCTGGAAAGGATTCATATCCTTAAAAAGAAAGAAGAGCGAATCCGCAAAATCGAGGACTGGATGCAGGACTACCATAAGACAGCTGCGGTCATTAAAGAATATAAACTGATGATTTTTGAGATGTTTTTGGTGACATTAGTACAGAGAATTCTGCATTTTTCCATCACATATCTTGTCTATAAGGCATTGGGACTCTCTGCACTTGGATTTGTTGATATTGTAGCACTTCAGTGTGTCATATCTATCTCGGTGGATATGCTTCCGCTTCCGGGGGGAATGGGAATCAGTGAAGGCTTATTTTTAAGTATTTTCCAAAAGATATTCAGGAGCAGTTTGCTGTATCCGGCAATGCTGCTGAGCCGGGGAATCAGTTATTATGCTCTGGTGCTGATCAGCGCATTCTTGACTTTTGTGGCTCATGTGACAATAAAGCGTAAGGAATAGAGGTTTAGTTATGATAGGATTTTATAATGTATCAGTGATACTGACATATGCAGGCGTCGTCAGTGCTGTGTTCGGTATGTCAGCGGCATTTAACGGAAACTTTAAAATAGCAATGATTTGTCTGATGATCTCCGGATTTACAGATATGTATGACGGAACCGTCGCAAAAATGATCAAACGCTCCGATGACGCAAAGAAATTTGGAATTGAGATTGATTCCCTCTGTGATTTGATCTGTTTTGGAGCGTTTCCTGTCGTCATAGGTTATTCCATGGGGATGGACGCCTGGTATGCAAAAATCATATATATGATGTATATTTTAGGAGCGGTGATCCGGCTGGCATTTTTTAATGTTACCGAAGAACAGAGACAGGCAGAGACAAGCGAGAGAAGAAAACATTACCGGGGACTTCCGGTCACATCGGTAGCATTAATCCTGCCTATCGTATATCAGCTGAAGAGGTTTTTTACAGCACAGTTTCCTTACATATATCTGCTGGCAGTACTGATCATTTCTCTGCTGTTTGTGATTGATTTCAGTGTGTTTAAGCCGGGAAAGAAGTGCATGTTCGCATTTGTGATTATTGGCATCCTGATAGCCGTCAGAATATATTTTCTTTAAAGGAGACAGGTAATGAAATATGTGGACCAAAAAGGCCGCTATTACGAGGAAGAGACTTTTCAGGATAAATTCCTGAAGCTTCTTTACGGAACTTACATCGGCCGTATAAAATTAAAGATTCTCACAAAGCCCTGGGTATCCAGACTGGGAGGGCTTTTTCTGAGTACAGGCTGCTCAAAGTGTATGATCGAGCGGTTTGTCAGAAAAAATAAGATCGATATGAGAGAGTATGAGGACAGGATCTATACGTCTTATAATGATTTTTTTACAAGAAGGATCAAGCCGGGAAAGCGGCCGCTTCCTGAAGATCAACACATCCTGTTCAGTCCGTGCGACTGTAAAGCAAGCGCATACCGCATAACAGAAGACACGTCATTTTGTGTGAAAGATACGGTCTATACCGTGGAGTCATTGCTGAGGAGCAGAAAGATCGCTGACCATTTTAAAAACGGCTACGCAGTCATTCTACGCCTTACAGTCGATGATTACCACAGGTACTGCTATTTTGACAACGGCATAAAGAGCAGGAATTATTTCATAAAAGGGGCATATCACACCGTGAATCCGACAGCCAATGACTATGTGTCTGTCTATAAAGAAAATGCCAGGGAATTTACCATGATGAAGACGGAGCATTTCGGCGATGCAGTCCAGATGGAAGTGGGGGCTCTGATGGTAGGACGGATCGTAAACCATCACGAAGAAGGCATCATGCGCCGCGGTATGGAAAAGGGATATTTTGAGTTTGGAGGCTCCACCATCGTTCTGCTTTTCAGAGGCGATAAGGTAGACATTGATGAATGTTTATTGGAAAGAACGAAAGACGGATGTGAGACAAAACTAAAACAGGGCCAGCGTTTAGGCGTGGCACAAAACCGAAGTCTGCAATCATAATTGTAGGCTTTTTCTGTTTTATAAATTGAGTCAGTGGGCTTGATTCGGGATTTAGGGAGGAAGAAAAAATGCTTTATTATCATGAACTTTCAAAAGAACTGCAGAGGGAGATCATCAGGGACCGGGAGGAGGGCTGGAAAAACCCCTGTGCATGTACGGATGAACAGGTGATCCGGAAAAACCGGGAGAGGGATAAAGCCAGCCTTTGGAGACCGGCTTTTGTCCGGGATGTGGAAAAGATCATCCACTCTCCGTACTATAACCGGTATACAGATAAGACCCAGGTATTTTCGTTTTTTCTGAATGACGATATATCCAGAAGATCTTTGCATGTGCAGCTTGTCTCAAGGATTGCAAGGAATATCGGTAAGCTCCTCGGCTTAAACTGTGACCTGATCGAGGCGATCGCTCTCGGACACGACATCGGACACACGCCGTTCGGACATGCGGGAGAGCGGTATTTGGATGAGCTTTATCATGAGAAGACAGGATGCTGTTTCCAGCACAATATTCAAAGCGTGCGGGTGCTTGACGGGATGTTTGAACGCAACCTTTCGCTGCAGACATTGGATGGAATCCTTTGTCACAATGGAGAATTTGAACAGCAGGAGTACCGCCCCTGCCGGATGGATACTTTTGAAGAGTTTTATGAGAAGATGGAAAACAGCAGTCAAAACAAAGACTATATCAAGACTCTGATACCGTCGACTCTGGAAGGATGTGTGGTCAGGATATGCGATATGGTTGCCTATCTGGGCAAGGACCGGCAGGACGCGAAGAAAGCAAAGCTTATTGAGAGCAGTGATATTTTTACTCAGGGGGAGATCGGAGTAGAGAATGCGGAGATCATCAATAACATGATTGTAAATATAGTTGAAAACAGTTACCGAAAAGACTATATTATGCTGGATTCAAAGTATTATGATGCCATGAAGATCGCCAAGAAAGAAAACTATGAACAGATTTATTTCAACAAAAAATTGGACCGTATTTATTCTGAAAATGTGGCTCCGATGTTCCGGGAAGTCTATGAAAAGCTATATGCGGATTTGATCAGGGGGGATGAAGACTCGGTGATCTTCAAACACCATATAGAATTCGTGGAGGAGGCCAGGTCCTATTATGAGACGTCCAGGCCCTATACAGAAGAGGAGCCGAACCGGATTGTGACCGATTACATTGCGAGTATGACAGATGATTATTTTGTAGATCTTTATCATCACTTATTTCCAAATGGGAAATACTATGTGAATTATAAGTCATATTTTGAAAATTGATATCAATAAAACTTGACAATTTAAGAGAAGTTGCGTATGATAAATTTATAAATGATATTGGTTATCAAATTTGCAGAGGTACGGCAGAGAGGCAGATGCGAATGGGAGGCAGTATGACCACAGAACTTAGCCGGGAAAGAATCATAGAGCAGCTTCGGGAGCAGGGACTCAGGATCACGAGCCAGAGAAAAGTGATCCTGGATGTGATCTTAAAAAATAATTGTTCCTGCTGCAAAGAAATCTTTTATGAGGCGACTAAGATAGATCCTGCCATAGGCAGAGCGACTGTCTACCGGATGATGAATACACTGGAAGAGTTAGGAGTCATCGACCGGGGAAAACAGTATGAGATCTGTTATGAGGGATTATTCGGAACGGAGAAGGATCAGACGAGTCTGCTCACAAAAGAAGAGATAAAAGAACTCCCCAAGGATATATGGTATCCTGCCCTGAAAAAAATGCTCAGGGCCCTTGGCGAGATCAAGAATGAAGATATTTCCGTCGTTGTAAAAGTCAGCCGGAAAAGCAGTTAAAAGTGTGTCCCCGCCGGAGACAGTGCTGTCAAAGCATTGTCTCCGGCGGGGATTTTTTGTTTTTCAACGGTGAGACTTTATGTTATAATACATTCTAGGTTATTTTAAAATAAAGTATGAGAAAGAGGTCAATCATGGGAAAATATTTTGGCACTGACGGCTTCCGCGGAGAGGCAAACATCGATCTTACGGTGGAGCATGCATATAAAGTAGGAAGATTTTTGGGATGGCACCTGGGCAAGGAAAAGAAACGTCCGAAGGTAGTTATCGGAAAGGACACAAGAAGAAGCAGCTATATGTTCGAACACGCGCTCGTAGCCGGACTCACGGCTTCCGGAGCCAACGCCTATATGCTCTATGTGACCACGACTCCGAGTGTATCTTACGTGGTCCGCACGGAACAGTTTGACTGCGGCATTATGATCTCTGCCAGCCATAATCCTTACTATGACAATGGGATCAAGCTGATCAACGCCAAGGGACATAAGATGGATGCGGAAGTCGAAGAACAGATCGAGGCATACATTGACGGCAAGATCGGGGAACTTCCTTTTGCTACGAAAAGCGACATCGGAAGGGCGAAAGATTACGCATCAGGAAGAAACCGATACATAGGATATCTCATCTCCCTGGCCACACGGTCATTTAAAAATGTAAAGGTCGGACTGGACTGTTCCAACGGAAGCTCCTCAAGCATTGCAAAGAATGTATTTGAGACACTGGGCGCGGAGGTCTATGTGATCAACAATGAACCGGACGGTACAAATATCAACACCAACTGCGGTTCCACTCATATAGAGATACTCAAGGGATTTGTAAAAGAGAACCATCTGGATGTGGGATTCGCATACGACGGCGATGCGGACCGCTGTATTGCCGTGGATGAGAACGGGGCAGAAGTAAACGGCGATCTGATCCTGTATGTATGCGGAAAATATATGAAAGAGCACGGTGCTCTCAATAACAACACGGTCGTTACAACGGTCATGTCCAATCTCGGCCTTTACAAGGCATTTGACCGGGCCGGTATCGACTATGAAAAAACAGCGGTGGGAGATAAATATGTGTACGAAAATATGTCCAGAAACGGACACGGCCTGGGCGGTGAACAGTCAGGGCATATTATTTTCAGCAAGTTTGCGACTACCGGAGACGGGATTCTGACTTCTTTAAAGATCATGGAGGCCATGCTGGAACAGAAACAGTCACTTGGACAGCTGGTAAAGGATGTGGATATATATCCACAGATTCTTGAGAACGTCAAAGTCCGGGATAAAAAAGACGCCAGGGAAGACGCAGACGTGATTACAGCAGTGGAAGCTGTGGAGAAGGAACTCGGAAATGACGGAAGGATTCTTGTAAGGGAGAGCGGAACGGAACCTTTGGTGCGTGTCATGGTGGAAGCCAAAACTCACGAGATCTGCAGGGAACATGTGGACCGTGTAGTTAAAGTCCTGCGCCAAAAGGGACACGTCATCGACTGATTTATGGAAACATTGTACGCAGATATTATCATCAATATTTCGCATGAGGCACTGGATCGGGTATTTCAATATCGAGTGCCTTTTTCCTTATGTGATCAGATCCGGGTCGGGCAGTCCGTTCGGGTGCCGTTTGGAGCAGGAAACCGGGAACAGAAGGGATATGTTGTCAGGCTTTCGGATAGGGCAGATTACGATCCTAAGAAAATAAAGGAAATTTTGTCCATAGAAAAAGACGGTGTGGACGCAGAATCCAGGATGATCAAGCTCGCCTACTGGATTCGGGAAAACTATGGGTCTACCATGATCCAGGCATTGAAGACCGTGCTTCCCGTGCAGGATAAAATGAAACAAAAAGAAAAAAAGTCTGTCAGGCTCTTACTGCCAAAAGATCAGGCTCCCGGTCTGCTGGATGAATATTTAGGCAGGCATTACGCTGCAAAAGCCAGGCTGCTGGCTGCTCTTATGGATGAGCAGACGGTTTCCTGGGAGCGTGTGACGAAATGCCTGAAGATTCCGAGGACAACGGTTGCAGGTATGGAACAAGACGGTATAATCCGCGTCGAAACAGAAAAGTTTTACCGGAATCCCGGCCCCAGCGGGATGGAGGCGGAAGATGCCCTGCCCCTGAATGAGAGTCAGGAGAAGCTGATACAGGAATTCAAAGCAGATTACGCAGCAGGGGAGAGGAGAACGTATCTTCTCCACGGGATTACCGGAAGCGGGAAGACAGAAGTCTATCTGGCGGCAATCGAGGAAGTTGTCAGAAAAGGGAAACAGGCTATCGTGCTGATCCCGGAGATCGCTCTTACGTACCAGACGGTCTGCCGTTTTACGAAGCGGTTCGGAGACAGGGTGTCCATCCTTAATTCCAGACTCTCCAAAGGAGAAAAATACGATCAGTGGCTCCGGGCAAAGAATGGGGATGCCGATATTATCATCGGTCCCAGATCTGCACTGTTTGTGCCGTTTCCAAATCTTGGGCTGATCATCATTGACGAAGAACATGAGGGCAGTTATAAAAGTGAGCAGACGCCCAAATACCACGCAAGAGAAGTGGCTCTGGAAAAAGCGGACATGGAGGGCGCGGCGGTGATTTTAGGGTCCGCAACGCCGTCTCTTGAGAGCTATCAGAAGGCACTTGACGGGGAATACAGGCTCTGGACGCTGAAAGACCGGGCAAAAGAAGCGAGCCTGCCCGATGTGTATATAGAAGATTTAAGGGAAGAATTAAAGCAGGGGAACCGCAGTATGTTCAGCAGAAGGCTCTATGAACTGATCGGAGACCGGCTTCGGAAAAAAGAGCAGATCATGCTTTTTTTGAATCGGAGAGGATATGCCGGGTTTGTCTCATGCAGAAGCTGCGGCACTGTGATGCAGTGTCCCCACTGCGATGTATCGCTTACGTATCACAGGGACGGGAAGCTCCGCTGCCATTACTGCGGATATGAAGAAGCGATGCAGGATGTTTGTCCTGAGTGCGGCAGTCCATTTATCGGAACGTTCGGACTCGGCACTCAAAAGGCAGAGGCCGCTATAAGGAAAGAATTTCCGGAAGCAAGAGTGCTCCGGATGGATATGGATACCACAAAAAGAAAGCACAGCCATGAAGAGATTCTAAAGACTTTTTCGGAAGGCCGGGCCGATATTCTTGTGGGCACGCAGATGATTGTCAAAGGACACGATTTTGCAAACGTTACTCTCGTCGGAATCCTGGCAGCGGATTTATCTCTGCATGCCAGTGATTTCCGTGCAGCAGAACGGACATTCCAGCTTTTGACTCAGGCGGCCGGCCGGGCAGGGAGAGGCGATAAAGCCGGAGAGGTTGTCATACAGACCTATTCGCCGGAACATTACTGTATTGTCACAGCGGCAGCCCAGGACTATGAAGAGTTTTACCGCCAGGAGATATCCTACCGGTCGATGCTTTGCTATCCTCCGGTTTGGCAGATGCTTACAGTCCTTCTTGCCGGGCCTTCGGAAGAGGAATGCAAAAAGACGGCACAGCGCATGGCCAGGGTGATTCAGAATTCGGGCATCCGCGTCATCGGACCCGGCGAGGCCTCTCTGGCAAAAGTCAATGATATTTACCGGCAGGTGCTGTACGTAAAAAAGAAAGATTACAAGGAACTTATGAAGGTGAAAGACCGGCTGGAACTGTGGATCGACCGGCAGGAATTGCCCAAAGACATTCATATCACATTCGATTTTAATCCTATGAGCAGTTATTAACAAAGAATATTTGAGAAGGAGAAGTATTCATGGCAATCAGAAACATCAGAAAAATGGGGGATGAAGTCCTCAGAAAACCATCAAAAGAGATTAAAGAAATGACATCCAGAATCATGCTGCTGATCGATGACATGTTTGAGACAATGTATGAAGCATACGGCGTGGGACTGGCCGCTCCTCAGGTGGGAATCCTGAAACGGCTGGTGGTCATCGACACATATGAAGGCCAGCCGCTGGTCCTGATCAATCCTAAGATCGTGGAAAAAGACGGCGAACAGATCGGAGACGAGGGATGTCTGAGCCTTCCGGGGAAGGTTGCAGTCGTAAAGCGTCCGAACCATGTGGTATGTGAAGCGCTGGACCGGGATATGAACCCGATCAGAGTGGAAGGAGAAGGACTTCTTGCGAGGGCGATCTGCCATGAACTTGACCATTTGGACGGAATCCTTTATCCGGATGTGGCGGAAGAACCGGTGAGAGATGTGGAAGAGGAAGAGTAAGGAGGATACGATGAACGTAGTATTTATGGGAACGCCGGAATTTGCGGTGCCTACGCTGGAGAAGCTGATACAATTTCATCATGTGGCTGCGGCAGTTACGCAGCCCGATAAGCAGAAGGGAAGGGGAAAGAAACTTTCTTTTCCGCCGGTGAAAGAGGCTGCATTGAAACATGGAATCCCTGTCCTTCAGCCGGCAAAAGCCAGAGATGAGAAATTTATAGAAGACCTTGAACATCTGGCTCCGGATGTCATCGTAGTTGTCGCATACGGACAGATTTTGCCGGAGCGGATACTGAATATCCCCAAATACGGATGTATCAATGTCCATGGGTCACTTCTTCCAAAATACCGCGGAGCGGGACCGATCCAGTGGGCCGTCTTAAACGGTGAAAGGGAAACGGGAATTACGACCATGTATATGGAAAAGGGTTTAGATACGGGGGATATGATAGATAAAGCAGTCATCCCGCTGGATAAGAAAGAAACATCCGGAACCCTTCATGACAAGCTAATGGCGCTGGGCGCAGACTTATTGCTGGAGACATTAGAGAAATTAAAAGATGGGACGGCGGTAAGGATCAAACAAAATGACAATGAGAGTTCCTATGCCCCGATGCTGAGCAAAGAGATGGGGAAGATAGAGTTCACGAAAAATGCCGCTGAGATTGAACAGTGGGTGCGCGGACTGAACCCATGGCCGAGTGCTTATACGGAGCTTGGAGGGAAAACACTGAAAATATGGGATGCGGACGTCGTTTCCTATGACGGAGGAGAGAGACCCGGAACCATTATTGAAGTGACTAAAAAACAGATGATTGTGGCCTGCGGTCAGGAAGCATTAGCACTCAATGAAATCCAGCTTTCCGGGAAAAAGCGGATGTCAGTCCAGGCATTCTTGGCAGGCTCCAAGGTAGATGCCGGAACGGTATTAGGAGAATAATATGCAGAATCCAAGAGAATCGGCTTTAGATGTTCTGATGAAAATAGACAGAAAAGAGGAACTGTCCCATATTGCCATCGGAGAGACACTGGAAAAGTATCAGTTCAGTGAAAAGAAGGACCGGGCTTTTTTTACAAGGCTATGCCAGGGAACTCTGGAGCGCCGCCTGACCATCGATTATGTGATTGATCTGTATTCCAAGACGAAGGTAAGGAAAATGAAGCCGCTGGTGCGTTCACTGCTCCGCATGGGTGCCTGCCAGATTCTGTTCATGGATCACATCCCTGACTCCGCGGCATGCAATGAATGTGTGAAGCTGGCCAAAAAGCGGGGCTTTTCAAAATTATCCGGCTTTGTAAACGGTGTTTTGAGAACAATTTCCAGACAGAAACAAGATATCCCGTTTCCAGACAGGGATAAGGATTTTGTAAAGTATCTGTCCGTTGCCTGTTCCATGCCGGAATGGATCATCCGTCATTTTCTGCGTTCTTATACAGAGGAAGAAACAGAAACGATCGTGAGTTCTTTCCTGGAGCCAAAAAAGACAACGGTTTCATGGATGGAAAGCAACGGCTCCAGAGAAGAACTGATCACTTCCCTGAAAAAAGATGGTGTGGAGGTGGAAGACGGAAGACTGCTTCCGGAGGCAATTCGTATTTCTAACTATGATTTTCTAAAGCGTATTTCGGCATTCAGAGAAGGCCGTTTTATCGTGCAGGATGAAAGTTCCATGCTGGCCGGAAAGGTCGCAGATCCAAAAGAGGGACAGAAGATCCTTGATATTTGCAGCGCTCCGGGAGGCAAAGCACTGTATGCGGCAGACAAACTCCACGGAACGGGGCAGGTTCTGGCCCGGGATCTGACGGATTACAAAGAAGTACTGCTGAAAGAAAACATCGAACGTGTGGGATTTGAAAATATCCGTACTCAGATCTGGGATGCCAGAATTCCGGATGAACGTCTGGCAGAGTCTATGGACGCTGTACTGTGTGATGTCCCGTGTTCCGGACTTGGGATTATGGGAAAAAAGCAGGACATTAAGTACAATCTGGAAGAATCCGTTTTGGAAGACCTTGTGAAACTGCAGAGAGAAATATTAAAAACAGCCCTATCCTATGTGAAGCCGGGAGGAAGCCTGCTTTTTTCTACATGTACGATCAACCCGAAAGAAAATGAAGAAAATTTCAGGTGGATTGCGGGACAGAACGGATTTGAGCCGGTAGACCTGACGCCTTTTCTCCCCAAAACCCTTGACATTAAGACGGCCGGAGAGGGGTATATCCAGCTGCTGCCGGGAATTCATCCGTGCGACGGATTCTTTATCGGAAAACTTAGGAGAACAAAATGAGAGATCTTAAATCAATGACACTGGAAGAACTGGAATTTGCGGTGGAAGAACTGGGAGAAAAAAAGTTCCGTGCAAAACAAATATTTGAGTGGTTCCATAAGAGGCTGGCATCCTCTCTTGATGAGATGAACAATCTGCCGAAAAATCTGAAAGAAAAACTTCAAAAGGAATATGAAGTAGCGGAACTGAAAGAAGTGGAAACCTATGTATCCAAGATTGACGGTACAAGAAAGTATTTATTTCAGCTGAATGATGGGAATATTATAGAAAGTGTCCTGATGAAATACAAGCACGGCAATTCGGTGTGCATTTCGTCACAGGCCGGGTGCAGGATGGGATGCAGATTTTGTGCGTCTACCCTCGGGGGACTGGACCGCAGCCTGCTCCCTTCAGAAATGCTTGGACAGATTTATTATATCCAAAAAGATACCGGGGAACGGGTGTCCCATGTGGTCGTTATGGGAACCGGGGAACCTTTGGATAACTATGAGAATCTTTTAAAATTTATCAGACTTTTGACCGACGAGAAAGGACTGAATTTAAGTCAGAGGAACCTGACGGTGTCTACCTGCGGACTGGTGCCGAGGATACGGGAATTGGCGGATGAAAAGCTTCAGATGACGCTTGCGATCTCACTTCATGCCTCCAATGACGAAATGAGGAAATCCCTGATGCCGGTGGCAAATCAGTATTCTATGGAAGAACTGCTCTCTGCCTGTAAATATTACTTTGACCGGACGGGACGGAGGATCACGTTTGAATTCAGTCTTGTGGCAGGAGTGAATGACAGCTCCCGGAATGCCAGGGAACTTTGCCGCTTTTTAGGCGGATTTCCATGCCATGTCAATCTGATCCCAGTCAATCCTATCAAGGAGAGAGACTTCCGGCAGTCTATGCCGGAGTTTGTGAACGACTTCAAAAACATACTTGAAAAAAATCGTGTAAATGTTACCATAAGAAGAGAAATGGGCAGAGATATCAATGCTGCCTGTGGACAATTAAGAAGAAAGAAGCTGGATTCTGTGGAAAAACAGGAAATTCGCACAAAAAAGGAGAACTAAGATGCAATCCGTTGGAACTTCTCACAGAGGAAAGGTACGGTCTGAAAATCAGGACACCATCTTTTACTCTGATGAACCCGTAGGACAATTAGATAATTTATATATCGTTGCGGACGGCATGGGAGGCCACAGGGCAGGAGGTTTTGCGTCCTCTTTTGCGGTCAGTCGTTTTGTGGAATTTATACGAGAGATTGAGAATTCAGATCCTATTGAGATCATGAAGGAAGCACTGCAGAAAGTGAGCAGTGAGATATTGCTGAAGTGCGAGGAAGAAGAATACGCGGGCATGGGAACAACTATGGTAGCGGCCACTGTGACAGAAGAGAGTATTTTTGTGATGAACATTGGAGACAGCCGTCTGTATTTTGCAGATCAGGATCTTGTCCAGGTGACCACAGACCATTCTTTTGTAGAAGAATTGGTGAAGGCCGGAGAGATTGAGCGCAGACATATGAGGCAGCATCCAAAAAGAAATCTGATCACGAGAGCGATCGGCGCAGGTATTGAATCTGTTCCCGATTTTTTTGAGCTGCCGAAGAAAGACGGATATTTACTTTTGTGCAGTGACGGATTGACGAGCATGATTGCGGATGATGAAATCAAAGAACTCCTGTTGGATCACAGTCAATTGGAAAATAAGGCAGGCCAGTTGGTGAACAGGGCTAACGAATATGGCGGCAAGGACAATATATCCCTGGTGATCGTTGCGCTGGGGGAGCGAGGTGAGATCACATGTTAGAAACAGGAACCATTTTAGGAGGACGCTACGAAATCCTGAAAAAGATTGGTACTGGCGGGATGGCTGACGTATACATGGCAAAGTGCCATAAACTGAACCGGAACGTTGCTATCAAAGTGTTGAAAAATGAATATGTAGATAATGAGAAGTTTTTAAAAAAGTTTCAGGTGGAAGCAGAGGCGGTCGCAAGACTGGCCCACCCCAATATTGTGAACGTATATGATGTAGGCCAGGAAGACAGTGTCAATTACATTGTCATGGAATTGGCAGAAGGCATTACCCTGAAGGAATATATTATGAAAAAGGGGCATCTTTCCGCAAAAGAGACCGTAGAATTGTCTCTTCAGATAGCTTCAGCGATCGGGCATGCCCATGGGCATCACACGATCCACAGGGATATTAAGCCCCAGAATATTCTGGTCTCAGATTCCGGTCAGGTAAAAGTCACGGATTTTGGAATAGCAAAGGCGGCCAATTCCAATACGGTCACATCCACGGCCATAGGATCGGTCCATTACATTTCTCCGGAACAGGCCAAAGGAAAGTACTGCGATGAGAAGAGTGATATTTATTCTCTGGGGATTACAATGTATGAGATGGTCACAGGCCAGGTCCCTTTTGACCACGAAAATGGGGTTACCATTGCTCTGATGCATCTCCAGAATGAAATTACGCCACCGGGAGAACTGATCGGAGATATTCCGGAAAGCCTGGAAAAGATCATTCTCAAATGTACCATGAAAAAACCGGAAGACCGGTATCAGTCTGTGAACGAACTGATAGAGGATTTAAAGTTGGTTTTCGAAGACACGAAAGGAAGCTATGTAGGCATGGCGCCCTTTGTGGACGATTCGCCGACTCAGATGCTTCACACAAAAGAGTTTGTAAAACCGGAGGAGACGGAAGAAGAACCGGAAGAGGAATTCGGATTTGTGGATGACGACGATGAGGAAGAGCCGCGGGGCATGAATTCCAAGATTGAAAAGCTGGTTGTCGTCCTGGCCGCTGTGGTGGGAGCCATTATTCTCATATCCATCATTGTACTGGTCATTAACAGTTCAGGGCTGTTCCGCTCAGGGGATAATGCCGGCACAGAGAAACTTACGACTACGGAAGAAAGCACCACGGAAAAGCTTGAGAAGGTACCGGTTGAAAACTATGTGGGAATGACTTACGATGCGGCGTTGGCATCCATCGATGAAGATCTGAAAGTGGAGCGCAAAACAGAGGCTTCATCTTCTTATGAGGCGGGATATATCATCCGCCAGAGTCTGGAGTCAGACCAGGAAGTGGAAAAGGGAACGACCATTGTATTGACTGTCAGTACCGGCGAGAGCAAAATTGAGGTGCCGGATATCCGCGGGTACAGCCAGAAGTCTGCCACGAAGATCCTTTCAGACCAGGGATTCAAAGTTTCTGTGTCCACCAAATTCAGTTCCAGTGTCAAGGAAGGTGATGTGATTTCTCAGTCTCCGGGAGCGGGGAATAAAATTTCCAGAGGCTCCAAGGTGACAATCACGGTCAGCAAAGGTGAGAATAAGGTCACAGTGCCGGAAATCGTATTTAAGACCGCAGATGATGCGAGAGAAGAGTTAAGCAGAGAAGGACTAAAGCTGATCATTTCTTCCCAGAAGTACGACAGCAGGGTGCCGGAGGGATGTATTATCAGTCAGTCACCGAAAGCCGGGAAAAAAGTTACAAAAGGGACAGGAATCGGCGTGGTCGTAAGCCTGGGAAAGCAGCCGACAACAGAATACACCATAGATAATACAGAGGAGTAAGATCAGTTCATGCAGGGAAGAATTATCAAAGGAATCGCAGGGTTTTATTATGTTGACACGGGCAGCAGTTTATATGAGTGCAAAGCAAAAGGCATCTTCAGAAACCGGAAAATGAAGCCGCTCGTGGGAGACATGGCAGAGATCGAAGTCCTGGATGAAGAAAAAAAGCTGGGAAATCTGACAGAGATACTTCCAAGGATGAACGAATTAATCCGCCCGGCTGTCTCAAACATCGATCAGGCGCTGGTTATTTTTGCAGCCAAGAATCCAAAACCAAATTATAATCTGCTGGACCGGTTTTTGCTTATGATGGAGAAGCAGAGAGTCCCTGCGGTGGTCTGTTTTAATAAGACGGATCTGGCCAGAGAAAAGGAATTGTCTGTTCTCATGGACGTATATAAAGACTGCGGCCACCGGGTGATCTTTACCAGTGTCTCCGACGAGACGGGACTTTCGGAGATCAGGGAGGCCGTAGAGCACAAGACAACCGTGCTTGCAGGCCCTTCCGGTGTAGGGAAATCTTCTATGATGAATCTTTTGTATCCGGATGCGAACATGGAAACCGGAGCGGTAAGTGAAAAGATTCAGAGAGGAAAGCATACGACCAGACATTCGGAGCTGATCCGGGTGGGAGAAGACACTTTCGTCATGGACACGCCGGGCTTCAGTTCTCTGTTTGTGGATATGTTCGAGGAAGACGAGATTAAATATTATTTTAAAGAATTTGAACCCTATGAGGGACAATGCCGGTTCCAGGGTTGCAGCCATACTCATGAACCTGGCTGCGGTGTCAAACAGGCACTGGCGGATGGAAGGATCAGCGAGACTCGCTATGACAACTATGTACTCATCTACAATGAATTAAAAGAAAAGAGAAAATGGTAATGCATATCTTAATTTTAACAGGCGGAGAATTGGACAGGGTCTTCGCCCGTTCTTATATTCAAACGCAGAAATTTGATAAAATTATTGCTGCGGACAAAGGACTTTTATACGCAGAACAGATCAAAATCCGCCCGGATTTCATATTGGGTGATTTTGACAGCTGTCCGGAAGAAACGGTAAAACGATTTAAACAAGAAGATATTATGATTCTTCCCAGAGAAAAAGACGATACGGACACGGGGATCGCTGTGGAACAGGCAGTCCGCATGGGGGCTGCAAAGGTGACGATTCTTGGGAGCACGGGCACCAGATTAGACCATGTGCTCGGGAATATGGGACAGCTTGTATATGCACTAAAACATGGAGTGGAGGCATATATAGTGGATTCACATAACCGCATCCGGGCAGTGGACCGTCCTCTCAGCATAAATAAAAAAGAACAGTTTGGGAACTATATCTCCCTCATTCCGGTGGGCACGGTGACAGGAGTGACGCTTCACGGATTCTATTACCCGCTGAATGACGATACGCTTGTATTCCATGAGACATGGGGGATCAGCAATGAACTGGCAGAGGAAACGGGAAAGATTGAGATGAAAACCGGGACTTTGCTCGTGATAGAAAGCAAAGACTAGAGGGTGCGGGGCGGCGCTGCTTTTGGAACGGTTTCTGGTAGGACCCGGCACAGGTAAAATCTATACGAAAACAGAGTCATTTGCACTTCTTTTAGTCTTTGTTTATATGTTTGTAATGATGTTTCAGGCCAAGGGAATCATGACGCTTTCTTTTTTGGGAAATGATCAGAGATCACTTTGGATCCTTGCACCGGTGCTGGCACTATTATGGTTTACGAAGACCATTGCCCCGGAGATCGAGCAGAAAGATAAAGAACGCATCGAAAAAAGGAAGAAAAAGTTTAAGAACCGGGCTAGATAGCGGGATATTTTTATAGGCCGGAGGGAATGAATATGAAATATGACAAATGTACGATCTGCAATGAAAAATTAAGGAATGGCGTTTGTCCTATGTGCGGCTATGATTTTAAAAGGCTGGAGAGAGGGCAAAGGACGGGAAGCTGCTCGGACTACGGGACAAGGCCAAATATAGAGCCAAAGAGTTCTATGACAAAACAGCATAAGAGGGTGTACAGGCAGTTCCGGACAGAGGAAAAAGGCAGAGTAGGAAAATTTATCAGGCTAGTACTGAGTCTTGTGGTTATTTTTGTTGTGTTTTTGGATGCAGTAGGTGAGGTTGATATCGGAACCCTGATTAAAAATGCTCAGATTTATATGAGTGAAGACGGAAAGAAAAAGTGGACAAAAACTATGCCGGATTTTACATATGAAAACGCGGACTATGCTTTAGAGAAGACCGGAAAAAGTTTTTCTGTGAGACTTTCTTCCGGCAGATATATCGTAGGATTGGATCTTCCGGAAGGAAATTACACAATGACTGGAGAAGGGGATGATTTAACTTTTTCAGCAAACAATGATGCACAGTATGTCAATATTAATGAGCAGTTTACAGACAAGGAAGTATTGGAAGCTAATCGGTACACCGAAGTAAAGAATATCCGTCTTTATCAGGGTTCTTTAGTAGAAGTTTCAGGAAAAGGGAGTATATACTGCAAAACATCGGATGCTAATCTAAAGAAAATGGAGAAACCCGGAGAAAATACTCTGAGTGAAGAAGTGAAAGTTTTCAGCGTACTTACAGCAGGAAAAGAATTTCCGGCCGGGACGTATGATGTAGTTGCGGTCGAAGGCAATGGCAGCTTTGAATTTACTTTTGAACAAGATAAGGATGATGAATATGGGACAAATAGTATTTGGCTCTCAGAAGATTCACAAGGGGAAAATCCGAATAAATATGTGAATTTAGAACTCACAGAAGGTACAAAAATAGAAGTTTTATCAGAAGAATACTTAGATGTTAAACTTGTACCGAGCAAACGTGTCAGACCTGAAAATATGCATGTTTATGATTCGTCAATGGGGCTTGATTCATAAAAATAACTGTGTTATGATTAAACATCATAGAAGAAAGGCAATGAAAAAGACTCAAGGCAAAAGGAACCTCACAGGGAGGAAAGCCCACAGACTGAAAGCTTTCCAGGGACACCTTGCGGCGGGAACACTTTGGAGCCGGGCGGCTGAAAGGCAGGATGCATGTTAGGCAGTCACGTGGTACGCGTTAAGTACAGAAATGAGAAGAGATCAGACAATTTGTCCTGATATCAATACGGGTGGCACCGTGGGAAGATATTCCCGCCCCGAAGCATAGAATATTTGCTTTGGAGCGGGTTTTTTATTTCTTAATGAAATCAAAAAATGCTCCGCGAGGATACACACAAATGCGTAAGGAGAACCAATCATTTAAGGAGGAATTAGAATGGCAAATCACATCAGTGATGAAACGATCGAATACGTCGGTATTCTGGCAAAGCTTGAGCTGTCCGGCGAAGAAAAAGAACAGGCGAAGAAAGACATGGAGAGCATGCTGGACTATGTAGACAAGCTGAATGAACTGGATACGGACGGTGTTGAACCTATGTCTCATGTGTTTCCGGTAAACAATGTATTCAGAGAAGATATCGTCACAAATGGAGACGACAGAGAAGAGATTCTCGCCAACGCACCGGAGAGAAAAGACGGTGCCTTTGTGGTGCCAAAGACCGTAGAATAGGAGGAAGCCATGGGAATTTTAGATTTGACAGCCCTTGAACTGGGCAGAAAAATAAAAGCAAAAGAGATCAGCGCAGTGGAAGCGGTACAGGCTGTGCTGGAACAGACTAAGAAAGCAGAGCCGGCGGTGCATGCCTATGTATCATATGATGAAGAGAGTGCATTAAAGAGAGCAGAAGAGGTGCAGAAAAAAATTGATGACGGCACGCTGACTGGTCCGCTGGCCGGTGTTCCAGTGGCTGTGAAAGATAATATTTGTACAAAAGGATACAAAACTACGTGCAGTTCCAGGATTCTCGAAAATTTTGTTCCGACCTACGCCGCTCAGGCGGTGGAAAATCTTATCGCTGCCGGTGTGGTCATCATAGGGAAAACAAACATGGATGAGTTTGCCATGGGAAGCACGACTGAAACTTCGGCGTTCGGACCGACAAAAAATCCATGGAATCAGGAACATGTGCCGGGAGGATCTTCCGGCGGATCGGCGGCAGCAGTGGCGGCAGGAGAGTGCTTCATGGCACTCGGCTCAGATACCGGAGGATCGATTCGCCAGCCGTCATCTTTCTGCGGGATCACCGGAATGAAACCGACCTACGGCACAATTTCAAGATACGGATTGATTGCTTACGGTTCTTCCCTGGACCAGATCGGGCCCATGGCTAAAGACGTATCAGACTGTGCGGCTCTTTTAGAGGCTTCTGCATCCTATGACAAGAAAGATTCCACATCCATTGAGAGGGATGAGTATGATTTTACTTCCGCCCTGGTTGATGATGTTAAAGGAATGAAGATCGGAATCCCGAAAGACTATTTTGGAGAAGGACTGGACCCTGAAGTCAGAGAAGCTGTCATGGCGGCTGCCCGGACATTGGAGAAAAAGGGAGCAGTTGTTGAGGAGTTTGATCTGGGACTTGTGGATTATGCGATTCCTGCATATTATGTCATTGCGTCGGCGGAAGCCAGCTCAAACCTGTCACGGTTTGACGGGATTAAATACGGATACCGCGCCAAGGGAGCAGAAGGACTCCACGACATGTATAAAAAGACACGCTCCGGGGGATTCGGGCCGGAAGTCAAGAGAAGGATCATGCTTGGATCGTTTGTTTTAAGTTCCGGTTACTATGACGCGTATTATCTGAAAGCACTGAGGACAAAAGCACTGATCAAACAGGAATTTGACAAGGCATTTGCTTCCTATGACCTGATCCTCGGGCCGGCGGCGCCGACCACTGCACCGAAGCTTGGTGAGAGCTTAAGCGACCCGATCAAAATGTACCTCGGAGATATTTATACGATTTCGGCAAACCTGGCAGGACTGCCCGGAATCAGTGTGCCGTGCGGAAAAGACAGCAAAGGGCTGCCGATCGGCCTGCAGCTTTTGGGAGACTGTTTCCAGGAAAAGAAACTGATCCGGGCTGCCTATGCATTTGAACAGACGAGAACTTATGAAGCACCGGAGATTGTAAAGGGAGGTGTTCAGTAATGAGTAAACAATATGAGACTGTCATCGGGCTGGAAGTCCATGTGGAATTGGCAACTAACACGAAGATTTTCTGCGGATGCAGCACAGAGTTCGGGGGAGCGCCGAATACACATACCTGTCCGGTGTGCACGGGAATGCCGGGTTCCCTTCCGGTATTAAATAAACAGGTAGTTGAGTATGCCGTGGCTGTGGGACTTGCCACCAACTGCAGCATTACACAGAACTGCAAGTTTGACAGGAAGAATTATTTCTATCCCGACAACCCGCAGAATTATCAGATTTCCCAGCTGTATCTTCCGATCTGCAGAGACGGACATGTGGAAATCGAGACTGACGGAGGGACAAAGTCCGTCGGGATTCACGAGATCCATATGGAAGAGGATGCGGGAAAGTTGATCCATGACGAATGGGAAGACTGTTCCCTTGTGGATTACAACCGGTCCGGCGTGCCGCTGATCGAGATCGTCTCAGAGCCGGATATGCGCTCCGCAGATGAAGTCGTGGCTTATCTGGAAAAGCTTAGACTGATCATCCAGTATCTCGGGGCTTCCGACTGCAAACTTCAGGAAGGCTCTATGAGAGCCGATGTCAACCTTTCCGTCAGAGAAGCGGGAGCCGAAGAGTTCGGAACAAGGACAGAGATGAAGAACCTGAACTCTTTTAAGGCTATCAGGCGCGCCATTGAGGGAGAGACAGACCGCCAGATCGCTTTGCTGGAAGAGGGCAGAGAGGTGATGCAGGAGACGAGACGGTGGGACGACACAAAAGAAAAATCTTATCCGATGCGCTCCAAAGAGGACGCACAGGATTACCGCTACTTCCCGGACCCGGATCTTGTGCCGGTGATCATCAGCGATGAGTGGATAGAGCAGATCAGGGATGCACAGCCGGAACTGCGGGACGAAAAACGGAGACGTTATAAAGAAACTTACGGCCTGCCGGACTATGATATCGATATCATAACGGGAAGCAAACATCTGGCGAATATCTTCGAGGCAACCATCGATCACGGAGCCGAGGCGAAAGAAGTATCTAACTGGCTGATGGGAGAGACGATGCGTCTGGTCAATGATTCGGAAATGGATCTTACAGATATTTCCTTTGCACCGGAACATCTCGCGGCTCTGATCGGCATGGTGAAGAAGAATGAGATCAACCGTAAGGTAGCCAAGGAAGTCTTTGAGAAGATATTCAAAGAAGATGTGGACCCGAAAGCCTACGTAGAAGAACACGGATTGAAATCAATGAATGACGAGGGAGCGCTTAAAGAGACCATCACGCAGATTGTCAGCGGCAATCCGAAATCGGTGGAGGACTACAAGGCAGGGAAGAAAAAAGCCATGGGATTCCTGGTTGGACAGACCATGAAGGCGACCCAGGGGAAAGCAGATCCCGGAGTAGTCAATAAGATCCTGAAAGAAATATTAGAAAGTTTATAAAAAAGAACAGAAGCTTTGGTATGATTGTCACCCAAAGCTTCTTTTTGTGTAAAAACACAAAATGTTAAGAAATTATTCACAAATTGGTTGGGAATTCTGAAAGAGAAATCCGGTATGATATTGTCAAAAGATAAAATACAACGGAAAAACAAATCAGAAGGAGCGTTATCATGAAGGATTTTTACAGATCGATGTTTCTGCTTTCCCTTGGGATTACCCTGATTTTGATCGTGCAGGTGCTTATGATGTAGGATACCGCTTGAAATGGGAATTAAAAGAAAGTACAATAGTATTGGTTAAGTAAACGAGCACGATCAATAAGGAGAAGAGCCATACTATGAAGAAATATAAAGGAGCGGTATTTTTTGACTATGACGGAACATTAGTTGATGAAGTGGACCATATCAAGACAGTTATGCCGAAGACCCTGGAGGCTATTAAGAGACTGCAGGACAACGGATATGCAGCCCTGCTGTGTTCAGGGCGGACCAAACGATTTCTGGAGGCGGATATCGAGCATTTTGACGGGGCCGTCACCTGCAATGGAAGCTATGCGGAAGTGGACGGGGAAGTGCTCAGGGATATTTATATTGAGGAAGATCTGCTGCATGAAGTCATAGACAAGTATTTTATAAGAGATACGATCATCCAGATGGATACCCAGGACGTGACATACTATTTACATAACGACGAGGAATTCTTTAAGTATTTCTGCCGTCTGTTCAGTCTTCCGATGGAGTGGTATGCCCCGTGGAAGTACTGGGAAAAACAGCATATATCAAAGCTTACGATGAACTATAAAGAGCCTGATGTATTTGAAGATTTTAAAAGAGAATATGCAGACACATTCGAGTGTGCCAAACATGTCCGTGAGAATTTCTTTGACATTACGCTCAAAGGTGTCACGAAAGGAGACGCGGTTGTCCAGGTAGCAGATGATCTTGGGATTTCTAAAGAGAATCTCTATGCATTCGGTGATTCGGACAACGACGTAGAGATGCTTAAAAATGTCGGGACCGGTATCGGCATGGGACGGTGCAGTGATGCAGTGAAGGAGACTGCGGATATGTTCACCCAGACGACAAAAGAAAACGGAATCTATAATGCGCTGAACGAATTAGAATTGATATAAAGGTGGAAGCAGATGAAGAAAATTGTCGATGACGACCGTCTGATATATAAATGCTGCAATTTATACTATATGAAAAATAAGACCCAGGTGGAGATCTGCAACACCCTGGGACTTTCCAGGGCCACTGTATCCAGGATGCTGGCTCTCGGGAGGGAACAGGGAATTGTGAAGATCGAGGTCATAAACCCTATCAGCTACGATTACGGGGAATTAGAGCAGAAGCTGGAACAGAGGTTTGGTCTGAAAGAGGCCATCATTGTGGAGAGCGAGCCGCTTGACACAAAAGAGGAGCAGATGGATATGCTTTCAGAGGCGGCCTTTGACTACCTGAGCCATATCCTGAAAAATGATGACTATGTGGGAGTCACGATGGGGAGGACGCTGTCCCACATTGCCCATGTGGATAAATTTTATAACAAAGGCAATAAGCTTTTGTTTGTGCCCCTGTACGGAGGGATATCCCAGAAAAGGACGGAAAAGAGAGATGTACAGTCCAACCGGATTGCAGTGGAATTTGCGGAAAAGTTCGGAGGTGATTATGTCCAGTTCCTGTCACCCGGTATTTTTTCCAGCAAAGAGGTGAAAGACATTTTCCTTCAGGAGGATACGGTAAACTACATCTATGAATATTTTTCAAAACTCAGGGTCGTGGTCATGGGGATCGGAATCCCGGAGGCCGGAGGAACAGCTCTTGTTGCAGAAGGATATTTAACGGAGAATGAATTAAAGAACTTTGTTGAGATGGGGGCAGTCGGAGACGCGTCGCTGTATTTTTACAACATCGAGGGAAATACGAAACCGTTTGATTCTTTCAATCAGCGTGTGGCAGGCATATCACAGGAGCAGCTGAAAAATATTGAAATAAGGATCGGGGTTGCAGGGGGAATCGAGAAATCAAAATCTGTCGTCGGAGCCGTGCGTTCCAAAAATATTAATGTTCTGATTACAGACTCAGAATGTGCAAGACAGATGCTGAAAGAAGTTTGAGTTTCATAATATCATCATAAGTTCATAAAGGACATAGAAAGGGACCTTCCGGAATTGCTGAATTCCGGAAGGTCTTTTTTTGTACTGATGTGTATTGAAATGATGTATAAATGTCGAGGTGATTCTAAATACTTATACAATATTTCAATAAAAACTATAGACTATGCAATAATAAAAGGGTTAAAATACATATACAGAAAAAAAAATCAAAGAAAGGAGAGAAAATGTCAAATCATGTGTTGATTCTTTTTGGAGTGTTTCTTGTACTGTTTCTGCTTCAGTCTGCCGGAGGGATTTTTCAGATCAAAGATTATGAGAAAGCCGTGCGGAGAGTAAACCGGGACGGAGCGGTAGGTATCGGACAGAAAAGAGGACGTCTGCTGTCCGGAGGCCATATTGTCATTCTTGCATGCGATGAGGGCGGAAAGATTACCGGCGGAGAAGCTATGGACGGGATTTCATTTCTGGCCAGATTCCATCCGGTGTCTGAGGTTTATCAGGTGCAGATACTGGGAAGGGATTTTCGGGAAGTTCTTTCGGAACTCCGCAGTATGACGAAGAAGAAACAAAAATTCTATAAAGGATACATACAGGCACTGGAAGCATTGGAAATGAGAGTGTAAGGAGGAACATATGCAGGTTATATCTAATTTGGCGAATGGATTCATGAAGCTGTTTTCCACAGGAGGACAGACGTTTTTGGGATGGGTGACCACGATTATTCCAACGGTAGTATGTCTGATGACAGCAGTCAACGCGATTATAAAACTGATCGGAGAAGACAGGGTAGAAAAATTTTGTATGAGGATCACCGGAAACAGGCTGTGCCGGTATTTATTTCTACCTGTCATCGCAATGATCTGTGTCGGCAACCCGATGGCATATACTTTTGGCAGATTCGTAGAAGAGAAGTATAAGGTTCCTTTTTTTGACGCGGCGATCAGCTTCTGTCACCCAGTGCTGGGGTTCTTTCCCAATGCCAATGCCGGTGAGCTGTTCGTATACATGGGGATTGCAGCAGGTATCCAAAAGCTGAACCTGCCGCTGGGTGATCTGGCAGTCCGCTATTTTCTCGTGGGACTTGTAGTTATTTTTATCCGCGGCATGGTGACAGAAAGAATTTATCTGATGCTCAGCAATAAATATCAGAAGATGGGAAATAAGGAGGTAGCTGTCCATGAATAAGCCAGTAAAAATCGTCGCAGGTTCCGGAGGATACGGGGGACCGCTTGTAGTGCAGGCAACAGAAACATGCAATAAGATTCTTTGTATGACAGCGATAGGAGGAATTCATCCGCTGGCCGCAAAGCTGGCGGAGATGACCGGCGGGGAAGCAGTCGACGGTCACAAGAATAATGTACCGGATGAAGAAATCCTGGTCGCTATCGTCGACTGCGGAGGAACGTTACGGTGCGGAATTTATCCGCAGAAGGGAATTTTTACCGTTAATTTAAATCCTGTGGGACAGTCAGGGCCTCTGGCAAAATATATTACTCCGGATATATACGTATCTGCTGTTAACGAAAGCTGTCTGTCTTATGCCGACGGTGAAGCTGCTACCGAGAAAAAAGCGCCGGAAGAAGAAAAAGACAGCAGCCGGGATATGAAACAGGAACAGACGGCTGAGCGGCCGGGACTGATCACGAGGCTCGGCATCGGAGTAGGGCAGGTTGTCGGAAAGTTTTTTGCAGCAGGACGTGAGACTATTGAAATGGTAGTAAAAAATATCCTTCCGTTTATGGCATTTACCAGTACGATCCTTGGAATCATCACAGCTACGGGACTCGGGAACGTCATTGCCAAGACAATTTCGCCGCTGTGTGCCACGCTCCCCGGAATGCTGATCATATCTCTTATTTGTGCTATGCCGTTTTTGTCACCGGTGCTCGGCCCCGGAGCCGTTATCGCACAGGTCGTGGGAACTCTTCTGGGATCACAGATCGCTATGGGCAAGATACCGGCCCAATATGCACTGCCGGCACTTTTTGCGATCAATGCCCAGGTAGGATGTGATTTCATCCCGGTAGGGCTGAGTCTTGCGGAGTGTGAGTCAGAGACCATAGAACTGGGTGTTCCGTCCGTCCTGTATTCCCGTGTCATTACAGGGCCGTTGGCAGTTATCATTGCGTTCGCTGCAAGCTTTGGACTGTATCATTCATAGAAAAAAATATTTATACATAATTTCAATATTAAATATAGACTTTGCGTAAATAAAAAGGTAAAATGAAGACATAAAATCAAAGGAGGCAGAAGTATATGAAGATTTCAATTGGATGTGACGAAGCAGCCTATGAGTTAAAAGAGGCAATCAAAAAGAGATTGGAGGAGACGGGTCATACCTGTGTGGACAATGGAGTGGAAGCCGGAGAAACCGCATTGTATCCGGATGTTGCGGTAAAGACCTGTGAAAAAGTGACCAGCGGTGAGTGCGACAGGGGGATTCTCGTGTGCGGCACCGGCATCGGCATGGCTATGACGGCAAATAAGGTGCCGGGAATCCGGGCAGCTGTCTGCCACGATCCGTTCTCCACAGAGCGCTCCATTCTGAGCAATGACGGAAATGTGATGTGCATGGGAGCCAGGGTGATCGCACCTCAGCTGGCTTTATATCTTTTGGATATTTGGATGGGACTTGAATTTAAAGATGGGCCGTCTACCGAAAAGGTCGAGAGGATCACTTACTACGAGAAACAATTCAGCAAATAGACAGGAGGAGAGCATATGGATGAAGTTTTAAATTATTCTATGAACGAAATGGCAGGCGCAGATTTTGACTGCAGCTGCGGCAGACATCATACACTGGATATCAGGCATATCATCATGGGGCAGGGGGTTCTTAAGGAACTCACAAAAGTACTGGAGCCGTTTTCCGGCAAAAAGGTTTACATGCTCAGTGATAATCACACATTTAAGGCAGCAGGAGACCGGGTGCTTTCAATTCTGGAAGGCGAGGATTATCTTGTAAAAAACGTGATGCTGGATTCCGGGGATGATATTTTGATTCCCAATGAACAGGCCGTGGGAACGATGTTTCTGAACCTGGAACCGGATACGGCGGTGATCGTTGCGGTTGGCTCAGGGACGATCAATGATATGGCAAAATATATGTCTGCGAGAACAAAGATTCCATATGTGATCGTCTGTACGGCTCCTTCCATGGACGGATATGTCGCCGACGGGGCACCGCTGATCCTGGAGGGAAAGAAAATATCTTTTGTCGCCACACTTCCTTACGGCGTCATCGGAGACACAGATATCATGAAGCAGGCGCCAATGCATATGATCCATGCCGGATTCGGCGATGTGCTGGGCAAACTGACCGCCCTTGCCGACTGGTATCTGGCAAAAGAAAAAGTCGGCGAATACTGCTGTGAGACCTGTGTGACTCTTGTGCAGAGAGCACTGGACAAAGTCACAGGCAGCGCAGAAGCCCTGGCAAAGAGGGACGATGACGCGGTCCTTTACCTGATCGAAGCGTTGACCCTCACAGGGGTGGCCATGGGACTGATCGGTGTATCCCGCCCGGCTTCCGGGGCAGAGCATATGCTCAGTCATTACTGGGAGATGGACTTTATCGCGAAGGGAAAGTTCCCGGAACTGCACGGCATCAAGGTAGGCATTGCAACGCCTGTTATTGCAGAAATATTTGAGCTGATGAAGGATGAGGTGCCAAAAGAAGCCATGAAGCTGGCGCCTTCCAGAGAATATGTGGAGGGACTCTTAAAAACAGTGGGGGCGCCGGTGTATCCGACGGATATCGGAATTGACAGAGAACTGTTTTATAACAGCATTTTGGAGGGATACAAGGTAAGAAATCGGTACAGTATTCTGGAACTGGCCCTGCAAACGGAAAAACTTGAAGAAATTGCAGAAAAAATAACCAATCGTATTTATCAGTAAGGGAGAGATGAAATGAAATATTTTACAAGAATTCAGAAGCTGGGGAAAGACTCGCTGACATTTTTAGGAGACCCTGATTCAAATTTTATTATTCTGTTTAATGATAATGCGCCCCCTGCATTTGAGGATCTCTGTGTGCTGCATACGATTGAGGAGCTGAGAGCAAATATTGAGCCGGGAGATATGATGCTGATCAATGAAAAAGGATTTGAAGTGACGGCAGTGGGTACTGAAGCAAATGAAACTCTCAGGGGACTCGGACACTGCACGGTAAGCTTTAAAGGCGGTCCGGAAGCAGAGCGCCCGGGATGTATTATGGTGGAGGCGGTAAAAGGTGAGGAGCCTTTGACATCCGCAGATTTCGCACCGGGAAATACAATCGAATTCATATAAGCATTTATACAAATGTATGTATAATAGCGGCTTTAAAAGTATTTATACAAATGTTCAAAATAAGGTATGGATTTTATCATAGAATGGAAGTAAAATGAAGGCATATTACCAGTGGTATTATTTATATTGCAGGTGGTAATCTTATTTGAAAATTAAGATTCGGGAGGAAGCAAAATGGATGAGATCTTAAACTATTCTATGAATGAAATGGCAAAAGCAAGTTTTGACTGCAGCTGCGGAAGGCATCATACTCTGGATATCGACAAGTTGGTGATGGGTCAGGGAGTAATAAAAGAACTGCCGGAAATGGTAAAGGGCCTTGGTGCAAAGAAAGTCTACATGCTGAGCGACAACAATACATACAAAGCGGCGGGAGAGACCGCAGAGAAACTGTTGAAGGATGCAGGATTTCAGGTGAAAAGTGTGGTCCTGGATTCAGGGGAAGACATTTTAATCCCGGCTGAGCATGCTGTTGGAACGATGTTCTTAAACCTGGAGCCTGAGACGGATGTTTTGATCGCGGCAGGTTCCGGAACTTTGAATGATATGGTAAAATATATGTCAGCCAGGACAAAGATTCCATACATCGTTGTCTGCACCGCACCTTCTATGGATGGCTATGCATCAGACGGAGCCCCTCTGATCCTGGGAGGAAAGAAGATTTCCTTCATTGCAACCCTTCCCTACGGCATCCTCGGGGATACGGATATCATGAAGCAGGCGCCAATGCATATGATTCGCGCCGGGTTCGGGGATGTGATAGGAAAACTTACCGCTCTTGCAGACTGGTATTTGTCCAGGGAGATGACCGGGGAATACTGCTGTGAGACTTGTGTGACCCTCGTTCAGAAAGCCCTTGATAAAGTAACCGGAAGTGCAGAGGCACTTGCAAACAGGGATGATGAAGCGGTTCTCTATCTGATCGAGGCGCTGACGCTTACCGGAGTGGCCATGGGACTGATCGGCGTATCCCGTCCGGCATCCGGAGCAGAGCATATGCTGAGCCATTACTGGGAGATGGAGTTCATCGCAAGGAAAAAGTATCCGGAGCTCCACGGAATCAAAGTCGGCATCGCCACACCGATCATTGCGGAAATTTTCGAGATTATGGGAGACGAAATTCCGGAGGCGGCGAAGAAGCTGGCACCGACCAGAGAATATGCGGAAGGGCTTTTAAAGACCGTAGGTGCGCCGGTTTCTCCGAAAGAAATCGGAATCGACAGAGATCTGTTTTACCAGAGCCTGCTTGACGGATATAAAGTCAGAGACCGGTACAGCGTCTTAGACCTGGCAGTGGAAAAAGGAAAGATGCAGGAGATCGCGGAGAAGATCACACATCGCTTTTATGATGAAGATTAAGGAGAATGACAGATGAAGCAAAATATTCAGGTAGTGAAAGATATCAAATGTTTTGTCCTCGACATGGACGGGACCATCTATCTTGGAAATGACTTGTTTCCATTCACACAGGACTTTTTAAAGAAAGTGGAAGACACAGGGAGGGAGTATTATTTCTTTACGAATAATTCTTCCAAGAGCCAGCAGGCCTACATAGATAAACTTTCGGGAATGGGAATTTCCATCACACCGGAGCAGATGATGATTTCCAGTCATGTGATGATCCAGTACTTAAAAAAGAACCATCCGGGGGAAACCCTCTATGTGGTAGGGACACCTTCTCTTCTAAAAGAGTTTGAAGCCTTTGACATGCCGCTGGTGGACGAAGATCCGGACATCGTCATCCTTGGTTTTGATACGACACTTACTTATGAGAAGATTTCTAAAGCCTGTCATTATGTGCGTAATGGATGTACATACTATGGCATTAATCCGGACTGGAACTGTCCGATGGAAGGCGGAAATTTCATACCGGACTGCGGTTCCATGGCGAAACTGGTGGAGGCATCCACGGGACGTTTCCCTGAATTCTTTGGGAAACCTTCAAAACATACCCTGAATTATTTTGTGGAGCAGTCAGGGTACCGTCCGGAAGAGATCGCTATCGTAGGCGATCGGCTGTACACGGATATTGCAGTGGCGGACGGAAGCCCTGTGACTTCAATCCTGGTGCTTTCGGGAGAGAGTACGCTGGAGGATGTAGAGAAAAGTGATGTGAAGCCGGATGTGATCGTGGATTCATTGGAGGATATCACGGAGATTCTTTAGCCTTCATTGATTTCGTTCAGGCCGGATGTTATAATGGAGACAATCAAAGGAGGAATTCATTATGACAAAAAGAGAAGCATTTTTCTTCGGTGGATTCTGGCTCTGGCTCGGCGTAGTCATCGGTTTTCTGATCGCTCCGATTAAAAAAGGAGTGGAGATTGGCAATAACAATACGTGTGACAACAACACTTATGAAGGCAGACAAAAGAAACCTGAGCCGGACAAAAAGCACCATAAATAATCAATACCCTTTCGGAGACGTGATTCCGAAAGGGTATTTTTACGTATACCTTATCGCGCGAAGCGCGTCCACCCGAAGGGTATAAAATACGGTGTGCCCTGCGGGTATGATTTAAATTTTCTCAGACGAAACGTTTTCCCTGACGGCTGTCCGTCTCCTTCATGCGCCGGGAAATCTCATTCAACACTTTTCTTTTGTTGAGCGTCCAGAGTGGAGCAATCAGCAGGTCCCTGGGACCGTCCCCTGTTAGGCGGTGGATAACAATATCTCCTCGTAGTTCCTCAATACAGCGGATGACGAAATCAACGTAGTCATCAAGTTCATAGACCGGGAATGGATGTTTCTCATACAGAGCGCCGAGATCGGTGTGTTTCAGCACGTGGAGAAGGGAGAGTTTGACCCCGTTTATCGGAAGCTGATTTAAATACCGGACAGACTGAAGCATCATCTCTTCTGTTTCTCCAGGCAGTCCGAGAATCAGGTGGACTACAACATTGATCCCTAGATCATGCAGTGCTTTTAATGCCTGTTGAAAACAGGAAAGAGGATAGCCTCTTCGGATGAATTGTGCAGTTTTCTCATGGATGGTCTGGAGTCCAAGTTCCACGAAGACTGGCTTTATCTGATTCAGTTCATCGAGCAGTTCAAGCACGTCCTGAGGAAGGCAGTCCGGGCGGGTGCCGATGGCAAGTCCTACAATTTCTTCCTGCAGGATAGCCTCATGAAAAAGAGAGTGCAGTTTTTCATAAGGAGCATAGGTGTTTGTAAACGCCTGAAAATAGGCAATATATTTATGGGCATCCGTCTTTTTGCTAATCAGGCGGATACTTTCTTTGATCTGTTTATCAATGGGGAGAACAGCGTCGGGCGCAAAATCTCCGGAGCCTCCTTCGCTGCAGAAAATACAGCCTCTGTTTCCAAGGGTGCCGTCCCGGTTCGGACATGTGAAGCCTCCGTTTAAAGAAATTTTATATATTTTTTCGCCAAAGGTCTGTTTTAAATAAGAATCAAAAGAGTAATAGCGTTTTCCATCCCAATCCATTAAATGTGGTTCCTTTCTGCTATGTGGTATATTTCCATAGTTTGTTCACACATTGATCCTAAGCCTTTCCAATTCGTCCTATAAAATGGAAATATCTAAAAGAAGGATGGGGAGGCTAATATTAATGAAGAAAAAACTAAAGGATATCATGGTTATGATACCGGGAAAAATAAAAAAACACAAGAAGCTGACGGCCGTTTTATTGGCTTTGTTTGTGGCAGTGGGCGTATTTTCGGGGAGATTGGTTTTGACAAGAAAGGCAAAAGGTGAAGATCATATCCGACACAGGCAGGAGGGATGCGACATGAAATTTACTCAGACAGTGAAAATGGCAGTTTCCTCTATTCTTTCAACTAAGCTGTGCTCGTTTCTCACGATGCTTGGCATTATCATCGGAGTCCTCAGTGTGACTCTTCTGGTGGCCATTGTGCTGTCGTTTTTGGGAGGCTTGACAGGAATTATTCTGAGCTTTTTGATACTTACTGTGGGAAATGCATTTGTAGATACATCCTTAAGCATATCTCCGGTCATTTGAATGATATTTCTTATATTTTCGGCTGCAGTGGGGATTATTTTCGGATTATATCCTGCGAATAAGGCGGCAAATTTAAAACCGGCGGAAGCCCTGCATTATGAGTAAAATCTTTCGTGTTCTGTCTTTTTTTCTCGTGAAATGTCGGTTATAATCATCCTAGACGACAGGGAAAGGAAGAATAGAAATATGGATGCGGTTTTATTTGATGTTGACGATACATTGTATGATCAGCGGGAGCCTTTTAAAAGAGCCTTCTATCAGTTGTTCGGCGAAACATATGAAGTTGATATGGAGCAGCTGTTTGTGCTGAGCAGAAAGTACAGTGATGAGGCTTTTGAACATTCCCAAAGCGGGAAGATGACAATGGATGAGATGTATATTTACAGAATTCGGAGGGCACTGAAAGAGTTTGATATAAGAATCCCAGATGAATCCGCACTTCAATTCCAGCATTTATACGCCGGATATCAAAAACAGATTGCGGTTTCGGAGGTTATGAAAGAGGTCCTGACATTCTGCCGGGATAGGGTTCCCATAGGGGTGATCACAAACGGACCGTCCGGACACCAGTGGGAGAAAATAGAGACGCTGGGCCTCAGAAAGTGGTTTTTGGACGATACAATCTTCGTGTCCGGAGATGTGGGAACTGCAAAGCCTGCTGAGAAGATTTTTTGGTATGCATGTGATAAGATGAAGCTTCGGGACGCCTCGGTCTGGTATGTCGGGGATTCCTTCCGGAATGATGTAGAGGGAGCAAAAAACGCCGGGCTTCATTGCATATGGATGAACCGGAGGAATCATACATATCCGGTATCCAAAATACGTCCGGATCACTGTGTCTGCTCGGAAAAGGAGCTGTACCAGCTGCTGCAAAAGCTTCTGTGAGATAAGACAGGTCTAAAACTTTTCAAAACGTATGGAAAAGTTTTAGACCTGTCTATTTTTTTGCAAAAATGTCCGAAATCCTTTTGACTGTTTTTTGAAAGGGGACGGTGATATAGTAAAGACACAGCAACGGAGGGATAAAAATGAACAAGAGATCAAGGGAGATTTTGCTGGGACTCATAGATTTGGAGAAGACATTCCGTATCAGTGAACTGGCAGAGAAATTCCAGGTGTCGGAGCGCACTATAAGAAATGACATCAATGATGTCAATGACTTCTTGGAACAACATGAGCTTTCTTCAGTAAAACTGGGGAGCAACGGGACACTTCTTGTGGAGGATGACATTGAACTGGCGGCAGGCCTGTTTAATCAGAATGATTTTTACACATACCGGCTTTCCAAAGAAGAGAGAAAGCCGCTGATCGCGGCGATCCTGATCGAAGCTTCGGGCTATACGACTTTATCAAACATGGCAGAACTTTTGTATGTGAGCAGGGCCACAATCATCAACGATTTAGAGAGTGTCAAGCAGATGCTTTTAAAGGAACATCTCACTGTGGAATCCCATTCCAACAAAGGGCTTGCCCTTCACGGAAAGGAGAGTGATAAGCGGGCATGCCTGTTAAAACTTCTGAACCAGGACGGATCTTTTCAGGCCGCAGGTTCTGTGGTCCAGAGCTTTATCAGAGGACTGAATATCAGCCACAGGCTGAAAAAAGAAGACAAACAGAACCTGCAGAAAATCATTAATGAACAGGAGCACACACACGGGAGGTTTTTAACCGACGCATCTTTCAACTATCTGCTCTCGTATCTGACCATACTGATCCAGAGAGTTAAGCAGGGGCATCAGATCACCGAGTCTCTGGAGGTAAAGAAGAGCAAGTACGAGATGGCAGAGGATATTTTGAGGTATGTGTGCCAGTACTGGGAACTTCCTGAGAGCCAGGGGGAAAAGGAACTGTTAAGCGATATTCTGGACAGCTTAAGCTACATAAAAAAGGACAGCAGGAACCAGAGAATCATCGGCCTCCAGTTGGTCACAAGGAAATTCATTGAGCAGATATCCAATGAGCTTCAGGTGGACCTTAACCGGGATTTTGTGTTTTATGAAAATCTTGTAAACCATCTGGAATCCATTTTTACGAAAGAGTTTAATATCACTCAGAGAGACGATTTTCTCAGACAGATCGTAGAACAAAATCAGGAAGCCCTGCATGCGGTTAAGAACAACATTGAGATGCTGGAACGGTTTGTGGGAAGAAAGATCCAGGCGATCGAGGCCGATTACATTGTGATTCACATCAGCGCCGCTCTGGAGCGGAGAAAGAAAAAGGAAATTGATTTCCGAGTTGTCATTGTCTGCAACGGCGGAGTGGGGACATCGCAGCTCCTTCTGGCAAAAATGAGAAACCGCTTTGATTTTCACATCATCGATGTTGTCTCTGCCCATGATCTAAGAAAAAGCCATTATGAAGACATTGACATGATCGTGTCCACGATTCCCTTAAAGGCTTATGAGGGAGAATATGTGCTTGTGACACCGATGTTTTCTGACGAAGATTATCTGAGGGTTAATAAAAAGATCGAGCTTCTCCAGAAAAAGAACAGGGTTCGCCAAAAGAAGCTGCCCGAAAAAGAAAGAAATCCAGATGAACTTTCCGCTTTGCTGCGGCCGGTGATCAGAGATCCGGAACTGTTCAGGGAAGTGTCCATGAAGATCTATGAGTATTTCGAGGAGTCCTTTGATGAGGAGCGGGAGCCGTTTTTGTGTGAATTGTTGAGAGAAGAGAATATTCAGCTTAATATCGAGTGCAGAGACTGGAAGGATGCCATCAGAAAATCGGCAGAACCGCTGCTTTTAAAAGGGTATATCGAAAATCGGTATGTGGACGCCATGATAGAAAATGTACTGGAAAACGGCAGCTACATCGTTATTTCCAAGGGATTTGCACTGCCCCACGAGGGATTTGAGCTGGGCAGCCGGAAAGTTGGGATGAATATGATCCGTCTTAACAGGCCGGTGATCATTGAGGACGAGGACGGTGACCGGGAAGAAGTGAGATTTTTCTGCTGCCTGAGCACCGTGGACCACAAAAAGCACATCAAAGCCTTTTTCCACCTGGTTAATATGCTGACCAATGAAAGATTTAAGGAAGAGCTGTGGAATGCCGAAAGTCCCCGGGAGACAGCGGCAATTATTAAAACTTATGAACAGAGAATAAAGGAGTGACAACATGGTTTGGGAACATTTAAACAAGGAATTGATACTGCCTCAGATTGATGCCAAAGACAGTGCAGACATTTTTGAGCAGGCGGGAGGAAAATTAGTCTCTCTGGGCTACTGTAAGGACAGCTATGTAGAGGCATTAAAGCTGAGAGAGAAAGATTTCCCCACAGGCGTTGACATGGGAGGGGTGGGAGTTGCCATTCCCCATACGGATGTGAGCCATGTCCTGAAAAAGGGCATCGTCATCGCTACCACAAAGAAGCCGGTCACCTTCGTACAGATGGGAACGGACGATGAGACCGTAAATGTAAGGGTCGTCTTCATGCTGGCCGTGGATGAGAAAGGGCATCTCGAGTTATTGCAGGCAATTTTAGGGATTCTGCAGGACCTTCATGTAGTAGAAAAACTAAGCAGCGCGCAGAACCCGGAAGAAATTATAAATATCATCAAAGAAAAGGAGAATTCATTATGAAAAAGAAAGTTATCGTAGCATGCGGAGGAGCAGTGGCAACATCCACAGTAGCGGCAAATGCAGTGGTGGATCTGGCGAAGGAAAATGGAATTGATGTGGAAATCGCGCAGGTAAGAATCTCAGAGATCGAGTCCAATCTTCCGGCCGATCTGATCGTGACGACCTCAAAGGTAAAACGGGATTACGGTGTGCCGCTGATTACAGGGATGCCGTTTATCTCAGGGATCGGCGCAGACAAGACAAAAGAAAAGATTTTGGAAGTACTGAAATAACAGACACGTGGGAAACACCAAGGAGGTAAAGGAGAAAAACTATGGGTATTTTTGGAGACGCGATTAATTACATCATTGGCTTGGGTGCATCCGTTATGCTGCCTCTCGTCATCGCTATACTGAGTATTATTGTAGGAGTGAAAGTAGGAAAGGCCATCCGTGCCGGACTTATGGTAGGTGTTGGATTTGTAGGGCTGGGACTTATCGTCGATATGATGAATGCAAATCTGGGGCCTGCGGCAAAGGCCATGTCAGAGACTTTTGGGCTCCACATGAGTGTGGTAGACGTAGGGTGGCCGGGGATGTCGCCGATTACATGGGCATCCGGCATCGCAACCGTTGCGATCCCAGTAGCAATTCTTGTAAATGTGGTGATGCTTATACTCAAGCTTACCAAAACCGTAAATATTGATATTTGGAACATCTGGCACATGACATTTACCGGGGCGATTGCCTATGCAGTGACAGGAAACTTTGCCATCGGGATTGCAGGCGTAGTGGTCCATGCAATTTTTACATACAAATTCGGTGATCTGTATGCTCCGCTGATGGAAGACTATTTTGAACTGGAAGGCCTTACAGTTCCCCACGGAACATCCGCCTACCTGGCACCGTTTGCCTGTACGATCGACGCCATTATCGAAAAGATACCAGGACTGAACAAGATCAGCATTACTGCCGATAAACTACAGGAAAAAGTAGGTGTGCTCGGAGAACCTATCGTCATCGGAGGACTCCTCGGAACTTTAGTAGGTGCGCTGGCAGGCTATAATTTTCAGGCCGCACTTCAGCTGGGCATCAAGATGTCCGCAGTCATGGTACTTATGCCGAAAATCACAAAATGTATCATGGAAGGCCTCATGCCGATCTCAGAGAGAATGAAAGAAATTCTCACCAAACGTTCCGGGGACGGAGAATTTTACATCGGACTTGATCCGGCGATCCTTTTAGGGGATTCCCAGGTAGTAACCGCAGGGCTGATTTTTATCCCGCTGACAATCTTGATCGCAGTAATCGTGCCGGGAAACATCATTCTTCCATTCGGTGATCTGGCGACGATCGGGTTCTTTATTGCCATCGCTGTGGCTGTCCATAAGGGAAATCTGTTCCGCACGCTGATCTCAGGCTCCGTGATTATGTATGTGACCATCTGGATCGCCAATCAGGCAATTCCGTGGACTACGGCACTTGCTAAGTCCGTTAACCTGACAAACGGAGCATCCAGAATTGCCGCACTCGACCAGGGCGGGTCACCAATCACCTATATGTTCACACAGATCTTTACGAGGGAAAACCTTGCAGGGCTAGCTGTAATCGCCGTGATCTACGCAATCTGTCTCGTATTCACTGTAAGGACATCCAAGGCCAGAGCGGCCGCATTAAAAGAAGAGAAGTAAAACATCAGAAAACCGGGCGGGCTTTTGCCCGCCCGGACTGATAACAGAATATCAGGAGGAAAAAGATGCCATTAATGACAACAACACAAATGCTCCTCGATGCCCAGAAAAACGGGTATGCAGTGGGTGCTTTTAATGTAGAAAACATGGAAATGGTCATGGCGGTCATGGAGGCAGCCGAGGAACTTCATTCCCCGGTCATCATGCAGACTACGCCGTCCACGGTAAACTATGCGGGACTGGATTATTTTCTGGCAAATGTACGGACGGCGGCAGAGCGTGCCAGCGTGCCCATCGCCATGCATCTGGATCACGGAAACAGTTTTGAACTGGCCATGCAGGCATTGAGGGCTGGCTATACATCCATTATGATCGACGGGTCCCATGAATCCTTTGAGGAGAACATCCGGCTCACCAAATCCGTAGCCGATGCATGTGCCCCGTCCGGAGTTCCGGTGGAAGCGGAGCTTGGAAAAGTCGGCGGAAAGGAAGACGATTTGGACGGAGGGGCCGGAGGATACACGGAACCTTCAGAGGCGTTGGAATTCGCAGACAAAACGGGAATTACTTCTCTGGCCGTGGCCATCGGCACAGCCCATGGCGTTTATAAAGGGGAACCGAAGCTGGATCTTCTGCGCCTGTCAGAAATCCGGAAAGTGGTTTCTGTACCACTGGTGCTCCATGGAACAAGCGGTGTGCCGGACGAGACGGTGACGGAATGTGTCAGCCGGGGGATCTGCAAGGTAAACTACGCTACAGATTTAAGGATCGCATTTACAAGCGGGGTTACCAGTGTGCTCAAAGAAAAACCAAATACGATCGATCCCAAAAAATATAATGCCGCGGGAAAAGAAATGGTAAAGGAATATGTCAAATCAAAAATAAAGGTCGTAAAGAGTGAAGGAAAGGCTTAGGTGAGTGGTATGAAAGCAGGAGTGGTCCATGCAAAAAATGACATCCGGTTCGAGGAAATCAAGACCCCGGTTCCGGAAAAAGGGCAGGTGCTGATCAAAGTCAAATATACAGGAATCTGTGGCTCTGATGTGCCGAGAGTCAACGGGGATGCGTGTCATTTCTTCCCGAATGTGCTGGGACACGAGTTTTCCGGTGTTGTGGAGCAGACCGGGGAAGGAGTTCAAGCCCTGAAATCCGGAGACCGGGTAGCCGGGGTGCCTCTGGTGCCCTGCATGAAATGTGAGGACTGTCAGAAGGGAAATTATTCCCTTTGCAGGCATTACAGTTTTATCGGGTCCAGGGAATTCGGCAGTTTTGCCGAGTATGTGGCAGTGCCGGAGAAAAATGCAGTAAAATTTGAAGATTCCGTATCTTTTGAGCAGGGGGCTTTCTTCGAGCCTGCCACAGTGGCTCTCCATGGACTTTTAAGGACCGGCTACCGGGGAGGAGAAAATGTGGCGATCCTGGGCGGCGGTACCATCGGGCTGTTCACGGCCCAGTGGGCAAAGATTTTCGGTGCAAAAAAAGTTACGGTTTTTGACATCAGTGACGAGAGACTTAAGCTTGCAGAGAAACTGGGCATCGACGAGGGTATTAATACTCTGGATAAAGACTTCATGGAGCAGGCTATGGCGCTTACCGGGGGTAAAGGATTCGGCTATGTGTATGAGACCGCAGGGGTTACCACGACCATGAAATATGCATTCCGATTGGCAGCCAATAAAGCGGGAGTCTGCTTTATTGGAACACCGACTAAAGAATTATCCTTTAGTGTGGAAGAATGGGAAAATATGAACCGGAAAGAATTTACTCTGACCGGGTCCTGGATGTCCTACAGCGCCCCGTTTCCGGGGAAAGAATGGGAGCTTACAGCCCATTATTTTAAGACCGGGCAGCTGAAATTTGATGATTCACTGATATTCAAGAAAATGCCTTTATCTGAAATAGCGGATGCTTTTGAACTTTACAAAGAAAAAGGTACAGTAAAAGGCAAGATTTTGATTGACAGTGAGGGATGATTTATGATTTTAACAGTGACACTGAATGTATCAGTGGATAAAGCATACAAAATAAAAGGAGCTGTGTGTCCCGGCGCCGTCTCCAGGGTGGAGGAATGCAGGAACACCGCAGGAGGAAAAGGGCTCAATGTGGCAAGGATTGCAGATCTGTGCGGAGAAGATGTTTTAGCAGCTGGTTTTGCCGGAGGATTCAACGGCGATTATGTCAAAGCAATGCTTTGCGAAGACGGAATTCAAAGCAGATTTACAAAAGTAAAAAGCGAGTCCAGAAGCTGCATTAATATATTGGCCGGGGACGGTACATCCACAGAATTTCTGGAACCGGGTGCGCCGGTAGAGGAAGAGGAGTGGAATCGGTTCTTAAAGGATTTTGAAGAGATGGTAAGAGAGAGTCATGTGGTTACTATCTCAGGCAGCGCTCCAAAGGGACTTAGGACGGATTGTTACCGGAAGATGATCGAAATAGTGAAGAGGCAGGGAAAAGAGGTTATCTTAGATACCAGCGGAGAGTATTTAAGAGATGGACTGAAAGCGAAACCTACGATGATAAAACCCAATCAAGAAGAACTGGAAGACCTGCTTGGAGTGGAGATTAAAAACCGGGAAGAACTGATCTCGGCAGGGAAAAAGCTTGGAAGTCAGGGAATCCCATATGTAGTCATATCCCTTGGGGCAGAAGGAGCTTTAATGATTTGTGATGAAAAAATCTATCACGGAAAGCCTCCTGAATTAGACGCGGTGAATCCTGTAGGATGCGGGGATTCCATGGTAGGAGCCTTTGCAGCGGCGTTCTGCCAGGGAAAAACAGACAAAGAAACACTGGCTTATGCAGTGGCAGTGTCTGCTGCCAATGCGATGAATCCGGGGACAGGAAGATTCCGCATCAAAGATATGGAAGAAATTTTTTCAAAGGTAGAAGTTGAAGAGATTACTTATTAACAGCAGAAAAGCAAGACACTATGCAGCATGAAGTGTCTTGCTTTTTATTATTTCTTAGGAAAGACATTGTAAAGCCCCTCAAAGAGTGAGGGCCCAGGAGATGAAGCGGGCTTGCCATTTTGTTCAGACAGGGATATATGCAACGGAATTCCCATGGTGGCGGATGACCTGTTCCAAATCGGCACAGCTGATCCACACCGTGGCAGTGTTATCGTTTGGATGAACTCCGATGCAGGAGCTGTCTTTGAGTTCTTCGTCTATAAAAACTTCCACAGCCAGATGTTCATCGTTTAAGATTCCCATGGGAGAGACAGAACCTTTGGTTACCTTCAAATGTTTCATGAGCCGTTCCTCCGATGCGAAACTTAATCTGGATGAACCGATGGTCTGCCGGAGCGTTTTCAGATCCACCAGTTTGTCTCCGGCAACAAGAACGAGAAAATGCCGCTTGCCGCTGCCGTCTCTTAAAAAGAGATTTTTTGCAATGGATTCATTGGGTCTGGTCAGATGCAAAGCCTCGATCTCCTCCATCGTATAGGCAGCAGGGTGATTTTCGTACTCATATGGGATGTGGAGGCGGTCAAGCGTATCTAATACCTTTTGTTTCATGTTCAAGTCCTTCTTTCTATTCGATCAGTGACAGAAGTTCGTCGGGTTTTTCCAGCACAACGGCATTTTCTTTTTTCAGTGCTTCGGAGGCTCCCCATCCTGCAAGGGCAAAATCACATCCGGCGGCTCTGGCACAGTCTATGTCATAGCTGGTATCCCCGATAAACAGCATTTGGCTTATCGGTATTTCAGACTGTTCTGCCAGATATAACAGAGGTTCAGGGGCCGGTTTGGCATGTGCTGCCTCGTCCAGGCAGATGGAGTGCTCCATGAAATGTTTCAGCCCATGGCGCTCCATCGTTTCTTCATATTCGATTCGGAGTTTATTTGTAGCAACGCCCAGGATAAGCCCTTTTTGTCTCAGGGCAGATAAAGTGTCCAAAATTCCGTCAAACGGATGGATCGTATGTGCATAGCAGTCAATATATTTTAACCACCCGTTAATACTTCCCTCAGGAAAGCCCATAGAGTCCAGCAGGGCCAGGCTGTCGCCGCCGAGAACAAATTCAAGCTCATTAAGCGGCCTGAATTCTTTCCATGTCTCTTCGTACAGATCTCTGAAGCCTGCGAGAATGGAATATTTGGTGTCCAGCAGAGTACCGTCCAAATCAAAACAGATCATCTTATAACCAAGTGATAAGCTATTCATATATCTTCCTCACTTTATAAAACAGAAATCGTATAGGCAAGTGTCTCTGACTGCCCCGGGCCCAGTATGCGGACTCCGCGTTTGTGTTCAAAAATGCCGTCCTCATTGGAACAGGTAGAAGTGCCTGACCAGGGTTCAATTGCCACAAACGGTCCGTCATTGGCGCTGGACCAGATGCCGAGATAATCAAAGTCTTTAAAATCGACGCGGATTCCTTTTTGCGTTTCTTTATGCAGCAAAGAAGCCGATCTGGATTCCAGACTGTCAAAGATCAGGGCGTCGTCATAAAAAAGTTCGTGCTTTACGCCGAATGAAGACGCATGATCAAGCAAAGCCTTTCTGTTGTTTACATTGATCAGGCCGTCCTCTGTCAAAACCGGACATCCGGCCGTCTCCGGCTTTTCAAATTCTATGATATAATCCTCAAAAGCTTCTCCTTCATTCAGTGGACAGTTAAACGCGGGATGTCCTCCAACAAAATATGGCATCACTTCAGAGCCACAATTCTTCACGGTGTGTTCGACAATCACACTGCGGTCTTTGACACGGTAAGTCATTTCAAGTTCAAAGTCATAGGGGAAAGATTTCATGGTCTCTGCGTCAGCGTGCAGAAACAGAGAAATGCTGTCGCTATCCAGGTGACGGAGGGTAAATTCACATCTTCTGGCTATTCCATGCCTGCCCATAGAACAGGATTTACCGTCTCCGATTTTCGCCTCCCCGTTCCTTAAACTTCCGCAGATTGGAAACAGGATCGGAGCCTGTCCGCTCCAGAAATCAGGATTGCCCTGCCATAAGTACTCTAAGCCTGCTTTATCTTTAATAGAAGTAAGGCCTGCCCCGGATGTGTCAACAGAAACTGTAAGAACACCGTTTTTTAATTGATATGAACTCATATTACGCTCCTTTTGCTGAACAAAAATAAACAAGTTTCTTTTCAGAATATTATACCTTATATGATATAATGGTGCAAAGGAGAAACATTATGACAAGCAGCCGTTTATTTGAGATCATTTATATTTTGCTGGAGAAAAAGAAAGTGACAGCGCCGGAGCTCGCCGAGAGGTTTGAGGTTTCGGTGAGAACGATATACCGGGATATCGATGCGCTGAGCAGTGCGGGCATACCGGTATACTGTACTCAGGGAAAAGGAGGGGGCATTGGCCTGTTGGAAGATTTTATAATGGACAAGTCTGTCCTCACGGAGGAGGAACAAAATCAGATACTTCTCTCACTCCAATGTATGGCAGTCACGAATCACATGAATGCTGAAAAGCTTCTATCCAGATTGTCCAGCCTGTTCCAGAAGGACGATGAGAACTGGGTCTACGTAGACTTTTCACGCTGGAACCCAGGGGGAGAAAAGGAACTGTTTGAAAAACTGAAAGAAGCGATCCTTAACAGGGAAGTGGTCATATTTGATTACTATAATGCGAAGGGGGAACATTCCAGAAGGGAGGCAGAGCCCATGCAGCTGTATTTCCGCGGCATGGACTGGTATCTCGCTGCATTCTGCAAAAAGAGCAGGGAGATAAGGATCTTTAAACTCAAGAGACTTAAAAATCTGGAAAAAACAGAAGAACGCTTTTTGAGAAAAGACATCCGGGATATGAAAACAATGCCGCTTCTGGAAGAAAAGAATGATATGGAAGTATCCGTCAAGGTAGAAAAAAGTCTTGGATTCCGTGTCTATGATGAATTCGATCCGGACTGGATTCGGGAGCAGGAGGGATTTTTTTATATCACGTTCCCATGTTCCGGGGAAGAATGGCTGTATGGATGGCTTTTATCCTTCGGGCCGGGGCTTGAGGTGCTCGGGCCAAAAGAAGTCCGCAGCGAAATGAAATGCCGTCTCCGGCGCATGGCAGGCCGGTATGAAGAAAATATTTAAAACCTGACAGACAGCTGTCAGGTTCTCTGTTGTACAATAAAGAAAAAACAATGGAGGCAGAATTATGAATTATGAAGTGGTAGAATTAGAAGAAAAGATTGTTGCAGGGATCAGTGCGAGGACATCCAATGATGCACCGGATGCCGGGATGGTGATAGGATCTCTGTGGGGGCGTTTTTTTAAAGAAGGGATCTTTTGTAACATTGCAAACAAAGTAAATGAAAAGAGTATCGGCCTGTATTCTGATTATAATGATGAGAGTATGCAGGAATATCAGATCACAGTGGGATGCGAGGTAAGCAGCACCGAACAGGACCAGGAAGGACTTACTTTCATTGTGATCCCAGAAGGAAAATATGCAAAGTTTATTGTCCGGGGCCATATGCAGAAAGCTGTGACCGAGTTTTGGATCAAGCTGTGGAAGATGGATTTAAACCGCAGCTTTACAGGGGATTTTGAAGAATACCAGCCGGGAGGCACGCTGGAAGACTCAGAAATTCATATGTATATTGCACTGAAGGAGTGATACACAAAAATGGATTATGTGAAAGCAAAGCATATCATAACCAGAGGACCGGGGGACTCCTGGTTCGGCGGAGATTATAATATGAATATATACCGTGGCTGCTGCCACGGTTGTATTTATTGTGACAGCCGGAGTGACTGTTATCATATTAAGAATTTTGATCAGGTGAAAGCGAAAGAACATGCCCTGGAAATTATCCGGGATGATCTGAGAAGGAAAACAAAAAAGGGAGTTGTGGCAACCGGCGCCATGAGTGATCCGTACAATCCTTTTGAAAAAGAACTGATGCTGACCAGGCATGCCCAGGAACTGATCAACGCTTTCGGCTTTGGCAGTGCCATTGCAACGAAAAGTGCCATGATTACAAGAGACATCGACATTCTGGAAGAGATAAAGGAACATTCCCCTGTAATCTGCAAGCTGACGATTACGACCTGTGACGACACTCTCTGCAGAAAAATAGAGCCGGGGGTATCCCTGTCATCTGAACGGTTTGAGGCTCTTGCGAAACTCAAAGACGCGGGGATTTTTGCAGGGATCTTAATGATGCCGGTGCTTCCGTGGATCGAGGATACAGAAGAAAATATACTTGGTATTGTTAAGGCAGCGAAAGAATGTGGAGCAGATTTCATCTATCCTGCCTTCGGAGTGACATTGAGACAGAATCAGAGAGAATGGTATTTTGAGAAACTGGACAGACTGTTTCCGGATGAAAATTTGAGGGAAAAATATAAGAAGAGGTATGGAGACCGATACCAGTGTACCAGTCCGCATGTAAAACAGCTGTGGAGCCGGTTTGCGGCCGCCTGCAATGATGCGGGTATTCTGTTTAATATGCGTCATATCATTAGGGCATACAGGCGTCCGTATGAAGCCAGGCAGATGAGTCTGTTTGACCTGTTTTAAGAAAATATAACAAGGGGCATTGTACAGCGGCTGTACAGTGCCCCTTGTGCCTGAGTGGAAAAAAGTTTTCAAATATGGTAAACTGGAAGATACAGTGCTGACAATTCTATATATAGAACAAATTAAATTTGTTTTATAGGAAACAGAATAAAAGGATCTGGAGAGATACAGATCCTTTTGACTGTTTATACAAAAGGAGTGAATTGAATGATAGAGTTTCAACATGTAACTAAGAGTTTTAAAGATAATAAAGTCCTGTCGGATATCTCTCTGACGATTGAAGATGGGGAACTGGTGGCGATTATCGGTTCCAGCGGCTGCGGAAAAACCACAACGCTGAAGATGATCAACCGGCTGATCCGTCCGACGAAAGGCAAGATTTTTATCGACGGAAAAGACATTGAAGATATGAACAAAGTCGAGATGCGGCGCAGTATCGGATATGTTATACAGCAGGCCGGGCTGTTTCCTCATATGACGGTCAGAGAGAACATCGAACTGATTCAAAGATTAGAAAAAAAGGACGAAGAACAGATCAGGAAGAATACGGAATATCTTATGGATATGGTCGGTCTTAACGGAGATGAATTCCTGGACCGCTATCCCAATGATCTGAGCGGAGGACAGCAGCAGCGTGTCGGTGTCGCCAGAGCACTCGCGAATAATCCAAAAATCATTCTGATGGACGAACCTTTTTCGGCGCTGGACCCAATGACAAGGGTCAGTCTTCAGGACGAGCTGATTGCTCTTCATGAGAAAGTGGACAAAACCATCGTATTTGTCACCCACGATATGGATGAGGCGATCAAGATCGCAGACAAAATCTGCATCATGAAAGACGGCCATATTCTACAATATGATACACCGGAAGAAATCCTTAAAAACCCTGCAAACGAGTTCGTAGAAAACTTTGTAGGGAAGAACCGTATCTGGGGGTCACCGGAGTACATAAAGGTGGAGGATATTATGATTGAAAATCCGGTCACCTGTAACGGGGACCTGTCCAGGACCCGATGTGTCAAAAGGATGAAAGAACGGCATGTAGATACCCTGCTTGTAGTAGATAAAAACAGGAAGCTCCAGGGCATGGTCAACAGAAAAGCTCTGTACCGTGCCAAGAATCCGCTGGCTGCAGCGGAGACCATGATGAAGACAGATGTTCTGACTGCAAGTCCGGATGACAATATCCTGAAGCTTTTAAAACTGATCGACGAATATGATGTAGGGAATATTCCTGTAGTTGATGAAAATGAGAAGGTACTTGGACTGATCACAAACAGCAACCTGATCTCTACGCTGAGCCAGCAGTATTTAACAGAAGACGATGAAGATACAGCGGTGCGGCCGTCAGATGAAGACCAGAAAGATATGACAGAGAAGGAGGTGTAACCGATGGAATTTATTCAATATATGATACAAAACAAAGAACAGATTTTATCTCTGGTGACAGAACATATCGAACTCACCGCCATAGCAGTGGGCTGCTCTATTCTCGTCGGTGTCCCTCTCGGCATCCTGATCAGCTATGTGAAGAACTTAAATAAACCGGTTCTTGGAGTCGCAAATGTAGTGCAGGCGATCCCAAGCATGGCGCTTTTGGGACTGTCCATTCCTCTGTTAGGAATTGGTACCCTGCCGGCTGTTGTGATGGTTATTATTTATTCCCTGCTTCCCATCATAAAGAATACCTTTACCGGTATTAACAGCATCAGTCCGGAAATGGTGGAAGCGGCCAAGGGAATCGGATTAACAAAAGCACAGGTGCTGTTTAAAGTTAAAATACCTCTGGCCCTGCCGATCATCATGGCAGGTGTGAGGATTTCTGCGGTAACTGCAGTGGGGCTTATGACCATGGCTGCATTTATCGGTGCCGGAGGACTCGGATATCTGGTGTTTTCAGGAATCCGTACGGTCAACAATGCCCAGATCCTGGCAGGGGCTATTCCGTCCTGTATCCTGGCACTTCTGGTAGATTATCTCACAGGGCTGATTGAAAAGCTTGTGACGCCGATCAGTCTGCAGCAGGGATATGAAGGTTCAAAAGAACAGTTAAAAAGAAAGAGAAGACGCCAGAAAGGTGTCCTTGTACTGGTAGGAATTCTGGTAGCTGCCATCATGGGCAATTCGATAATTGCAAGCTTCAGGGGAGATGATAAGAGGATTGCCATCGGAAGCAAGGATTTTACGGAACAGCTGGTACTCTGTAACCTGTATGCCGATGTGATCGAGGATAAAACAGACATTAAAGTGGACCGCCGAGAGAATCTGGGCGGAAGCGAAGTCTGCTATGAAGCCCAGGACAAAGGCGAGATCGACATGTATGTGGAATACACAGGTACCGCATATATGAATATTTTAAAGGAAAAATCCACGGATGACATGGATAAAGTCTACAGGACTTTGAAGAAGTATTTTAAGGAAAAGAACAATTTTGAAGTCCTGGATCAGACGAAGTTTAACAATACCTATACACTGGCTGTGACCAAAGAGACTGCAAAAAAATATAATCTGAACAAAATCAGCGACTTACGGGGAGTCGGTTCAGAACTGAGTATCGGGTCCACTCTGGAGTTCCTGAACCGTGCTGACGGAATCCCCGGATTGTGTAAAACTTACGGTTTTAAGTTTAAGAGCGAAACAGGAATTGACGGCTCACCGAGATATACGGCTTTAGAAAATAAAAAAGTTGATGTGGTAGATGCTTTTGCCACAGACGGTCTGTTAAAGAAGTTTAAGCTGAAGGTGCTGGAAGATGACAAAAAATATTTTCCGCCATATTACGCAGTGCCGGTCATCAGAGAAGATACACTTAAAAAATATCCGGAACTTGAGAAAGTTATCAATGAACTGAGTTCTGCATTGACCAATGAAGCCATGATGGAAATGAATTATGAAGTAGATGAACTTGGAAAGGAGCCGAGAGAAGCGGCACATGATTACCTTGTAGAACAGGGAATTATTGAAAAATAGAAGATCATAGAGAAGCGCCTGCAGATTTCCTGCAGGCGTTTTATTATGGGTCGTGACCCTGTTGAGCACGCAAAGCGTGCGAAATAGAAACCA
>OBXM01000032.1_pt1 | contig 182592 bp, 177 predicted proteins | sample 1538141 | NCBI WGS metagenome assembly OBXM01 (sample SAMEA2580153, study PRJEB22360) | human gut metagenome | biome: human gut; feature: human-associated habitat; material: faeces | place: Denmark | collected 2008/2010 | reverse complement strand
TGACTGTACCGTTATACAAACCGTTGGAATTTATACTCCATCCTCCAATGTCCCCGTCGTTTGTCCTAATAGTTCCGCCATCGAATAATGTTCCTGTTATCATTGATCCTGATATCTTCCCTGTTATCTCTGCATTTGTTGCTTTCAATCCATTTGCAGAGACATTCCCATCCGCATCCACATTAAAGTTGTTACCATTTGTAATCCGGATACCTCTTAATGTTCCGGCTGTTATGAAATCAGCATTGAACTTCCCATCGATCGTCCACGCAGATATATATGGCCCTGCCCATCCTTGTTGGCTGAAGGCTATACCTCCTAGATTCATCCTAATGCAATACTTCGCATTCTCTTTCGGTAATGCATCCAAAATATAGATCTCATTCTGTGTCTGGTAGATGTATCCTTTCTCTGCCCATGCATTTATCAGCTTCGTTGCCATCTCCTGCGCCTGCTGCAGCACTGATCCTTTCAGTTTTTCACCATCGTTGCCAAGAATGGATATTGCATCATTCACCTTTCCTGTTATGGTTTGCGGTTCTGAAGACAATGTGATTTTGTTCTTCTCTGGTGAATCATGATACCTCTGCAGCTTGATCACCTTTTCAATGATCTCAGTGTGCTCGTCAATAATGACGTGTGCAATATCATACAGCCCCATCTTCAGGAAGCTGTACCTATCATCTGTTTCCGCAAGGTCATTGACCGTGACCTCAAAGGATAATACCGGATATGCCTGTTCCTTCAACTTCTTTTTCGCATCAGCAAGTAGGTTCTCCGGAATCGTATATCGTTCATCCTTCCATACAATCCAGATCGGATGCACCTTGCCTGCATATGCATTATCTTCAACGTAGGTCTTCCCTCCATTTATGGATGCAAAATTGACATAGCTGCCATCCTCGTTCTGCTTTCCATATGCGGTGATCCTGGTGGCAAAATCTTTTGAATTGCCTTTCATCGTAACGCTTTCCAGATTCAACTGTGGAGTGATGTAGATTCCTTTATCTACGACCTGTTCAGGGTCTTTCACAAAGATCTGTTTATCAAGTGTTCGGATCTCATATGTAACACTGAATATCTCTTGACATTTGAATAACACTTCATAATCAGACACATCTTCCATCTCTAGGGTCCTTCGATAATCCCGTATACCTGCGTTTAAGATAGACCAGCCAGACGGTTTGATCGCTTCCAGAATCTCTGATAGGCTCTTTGTCTGAAACTTTGCTATATCCTTCGTGTTGAGATAAGGCTCGTTTTGATGCCAGTCATCCATATCCAGGCTGCAGGTTATCGTGCATGCTGTCTTTCTCTTGTTGATATCTTTGATCAGATAGCGGTTCTCTTCATTTCTGACTGGTGTTTCATTAGCGATATACCGGTACATTTCATCACTGGGCGAAATGTCAAAGCATAAAGTCTGGGTACCGTCATATTCATATGATGTATAGTAATTCTGCCGATTGGTAATCGGCAACCAACCTTCCTTTGTGTAAATTTCAAGCATCTTGTCCCTCCTATACGAAAATCGGTGTATATTTCAATACGACTTTTACAGACGTACTACTCATACTGATATTTTGACTTCCCGGATCCAATGTAGGAAAGCAGTTCTGTTTCAGCGTACAATCCGGATATTTATTCGGCTCTGTATCTGTATAAACTTTTTTCAATTCACCATCGAAATAGACCGTTCTGTTTGCATACAGCTTCCGGATGGTGTGTCCATCAATAGTGAAGGAATCCATAGCAGTTGTTGGTGTTATCTCATACACGCATTCTGTCTGCCAGTTTCCTGCGATGATGATATGGTTCTCTGCCTTACTGAGTAACAACCTACGCCTGCTGCCTTCCTGTATGACGGAGAGCGGGATCGTGACCCTGTACCAACCCTGCCAGTATTCCTCTACCGGCTGGCTCAATTCGGATAAGTAGCATCGATACATGAATCCATCTTCGATGTCGATCATGTTCTCTTCGTGGTTCAAAAGCTCTGCCAGAAAATCAGATATATCCTTCTTGCTGCGAAACTCAGCTATCAGTTGCATACTCTTCGGCGTCAGCACTCTTTTGCCAAGAACAGGACGCAGGGAGCGTTCAGGCTGAAAGACCTCACGCTCTACTGCATAGGGCTGATATGTAAAGGAATTTACTCTCATATGGAATCGTTCCATCCGTTTGTTGTTTATTCGCATATCACACCCTCCTATCTAAGCTCTGCAAGCTCAACACCCATTTCAGGTGCAAGCCAATGTGCAATCTCTGCACCATTTTCTAATACCAGGCTGATTCTATCAGCTCCGTTACGGATCAACTGCATAGTTTTTGGGAACGCGTTCACGACACTCTGCTGCTGCGTGATCCTGGCATTCGTTTCCAAAGGTACACCGATGTCATTCACGCTGGCATTCACTTGTTTCTGCAATTCCGCATTCATACCGTCAACCTCATTAAGGATATCCTTCGTCGACTTCGGCATGGCCATTTCAAATCCCACGGCAATACCTGGAGGCAGCATCTTACCTACAAGATCACGCAGCAGCCTGGATGGGGAATGGATGCCGAAGAAATCCAACATACCATCTACGATTCCATCGCAAAACCCACTGATCTTATCCAGGATCCAATCCTTTACACTTCCTATACCTTCCCACAGCCCCTTGATAAGGTTTATACCGATATCTACCATCTTGCCAGGCAGTTCCTTTGCTTTCTGGACAACAGAATCCACGAGCTGCTTTGCGGCGTTGATACCAGTGTTCCATAAATTAGAACCCCAGTCCCTTACTTTAGACACTGCATTTGTGAGCCATGTCCAAATCTTTCCTGGCAGAGACCTAAACCAATCGACAACGCTATCAATTGTTTTTGATACCCAATCTCTTGCACTGGTATATATATTGCTTCCCCAGGTCTTGACTTTCTCCCATGCGCTCTTCAACCATTCCCATATCTTTCCTGGTAATGACTTGAACCATTCTACTACCGAGTTTATGAATGCCGGAATATCTTCAGTAACGAAGTTCTTCAGATCGATGCCCCACTGGATGAAATGACCAATGATCTGTCCGACCATATAACCAATGTTATAAGGAATTTGATTGAACCAGTCGATCACACTCTGGATCCACGCCGGAATCGTTTCTGTGAAGAAAGCTATGACACTGTTCCATGCATCCTGAAACCATTGAACGATGCTGTCACACAGCTCCTGCAGGCTTATCTTGAAATCTTCCCATGCCTGAGGTATCGTCACGGTAAAAAACTCGACAATACTGTCCACTGCACCTGAACACCATTCAACGATGCCGTTCCACAGGTCTATCCAGAACTGCCGGAATTCCTCAGAGGTATTCCAGAAATATACGAAGGCAGCCACTACTGCAGCTATAGCTGCAACGATCAATGTGACAGGGCCACCGGCGGCAGCAACCAATGCACTGCCTAGACCCTTGATACCGCCTTTTGCGCCTATAGCACCTGCAGCAAGTTTAGAGAACGATCCACCACCTGCATCTAATTTCAACAGTAATGCGTTTACGATACCAGTACCACCACTGGCCAGTGATAAGAAATCCGATATAGACTTACTCGCTCTGCCCACTGTATTGGTGATCTTCCAAGCAGCGAACGCACTCCCCACGCTGATTACGACCGGCAGCAGCTTCTTGATCAATGAGATCAACTCTGGAAGATGCTCTGCAGCATAATTCAATCCCTTTTCCATGACCTTCCCAACATCGGAGATCATTTCCTTCAATGTTGGCAGACCATTACTCTGCAGCACTTCGTCGATCGACTCTATGATTGCTACCATCCCTCGTGTGATAGCAGCCTTCATATTATCAAAAGTTCCCTTCCAGGAAGCGCCTGCCTCTTTGGCAGCACCATCAATGGCTGCAAACTTGTCAGTTCCTTTTTCCATCGCATCCTGCAGGACATTCAAAAACTCTTCTGATGAGATGCTGCCATCTGATAGTGCTTCACGTACATCAGAGAAGCTCTGGCCAGTCGCATCCGCAAACAGCTGCACTGCAGGGATACCGGCATCCGTCAACCGGTCCAACTGATCTCCCTGAACCTTCCCCTGTGCGACCATCTTTGCGATCGCATCTGTTACATTGGCGTATGTCTCATTCGTACCATCCCCATAGAATGCAACCGCATCTGCCCAGGTCTTCACCTGTCCTGTTGCCTTGTCCATTGACATACCGGACGTCACGAACTTCTGACAGCTCTGCGCTGCTACATCAAGTCCGTATGCAGTCCCTGTCACGGTATCCTTGATCTTGGCCAGTGCCTGTTCTGCAATCTTGGAAGAGCCTGTCATCGTCGTCATGGTTCGTGTGAACTGTTCCATCGTATCGATGCGATCCATCGCACTTCCTATGGATGATTTCATGGCATTGAAACCGGCAGAGACAGCCTTGGTGATTCCGACTGCACTCAGAAGGCTTTTCAGCTGCGTACCGAAAGATTTCGTTTTCCCCTCCATCGACTTCAGGCGTGATTCATAGTCTTTATCATTAAGATCTACCTCAATGATGATGGAGCCATCACTGTTCCCTAACAATCCGCATCACCGCCCTTCAGTCCTGACAGGATCTCTGCCTCCAGTTCCTCCTGCGACCTATCCTGCGCCTTTTCCTTAGGAAGCGCATAAAACTTTTTCAATTCCGTATAACGCTGTTTCTGTTCCTTATCCAGTTTGGAGCTATCCGCAGTACGATAACCTACCACCTGGATGAACTTCGTCTGATCTGTAAGTCCCTCAAATAGACTTTTGAATTCCCACCAGTGCAACTCTGCGGCAAGCAGATCGATGCCATACTGCTGGCGGAATGCAGCTACGATGAGGTCCATATCATAGTCAAAACGATATCCGATTTCACATTGCTTGCCAGAGGTCTTCCGTATCGGTTTATCTAGCCTGTAGAAAGAAAAAAGAGCCTGTATCAGCTCTTCTGAAATATCATCAGGCATGTTCATGACTCCCCGTATCATGAAATACAATTTGTAATCCATTTCGATTCCTGCATCGACCATGATATTCTCAAATTTCATCCAAGTGCGGAAATCTGTATCTATCGTATAGTCTCTGTTATCTGCTCTTACGGTTCTTGGCAGGTCGTCTCTTGTTAGCCACATTCTTCATACCGTACTTTCCATCCGCATATTCCATCTGCTTTGTGAACCGCTCCATACTATTGACGATCCCCTGTACTGCCTGAAGCTCCTTTTCTGCGGACTGCTGACGCTTTTTCATCTGCTCTGTCGTAGCAGCTTCCTCCAGACATTCTTTTAGTGCTTCTGCAAGCTGCAGGATAACATAATAAGGCTTTAAGTCATCCTTATGGAAGATCTTACGATACGCACCAGCGCCCAACAGTCCGTCAATAGTATTCCGGCAGTCGTCGATAAAGTTTTCCGTTACAAGTCGGTTTCCGCGATATTTATCCATGAAATCGCTGATTGTCTGATGCAATGTGATATCATCCGCATCCATTTCGAAGTGTAGTCCTGCGATCTCCAATGGGATGATGTTTTCCTTTAATGTAATCTTCATCTGTTATGCCCCCACTCCATCTGCTTTGAAGGTACCGGTCTTGTAATCATACACGCCCTCTGTGAATGTTCCATCTGCAACATTGTATTTACCATGCAAGCTGTCACCCTTTTGTGCAAACGTTCCTTCCAGTGCGATCTTACCGCCACCCTCACCGGATCCTGGATTGGATGGCTGGATCTCATACTCAGACTTATGTGCTGCAAATTCTCCTGCAGACCCTTCGATCGGCGCCCATGTTTCTACTTCATAGGCCGTAAACATCTCTCCGATCAGCTTTTTCTTACCTACCTCATACACATGCATGACAAAGGCGTTATCCGGAATCAATTCTCCCGAATACGATACTGACGGTGCATATCCTGTCATATTGGAATGCTGGTTCTTTTCATTGATATACTGTCCGTCATCTGTATTCGGTGATGCGTCCTCTGTCCAGTCCGTGATACCGGTTCCGGCAAGGACCGGCTTCTCGATACCATCCCATATAGCATAGTTCAGATTCTCATGTCGATTGACGACGGTACTTTTTAGTGTAAATGCCATTTCTCAAACGCTCCTTTCTTTTCATATACTAATTTGTAGGCTGCCACGAAGGTAGCCGTCTTTTCTTTTTCTCCGGTATCATCGACCGGTGTTGATGTCATTTCCAGACTGATCGGCTTCGCATCCGTTAGGTGGAGATTCGGAAATCCTTCTCTTGTCTCTCGGGCAAATGTCGCAGCCAGGTCATTCAATGGCTTCGTGATGTCCAAATTATGTCTGGTATCCTTAACAGATGCCTGCATGCTTACCATGAACGAAAACTCTGCCTTATATCCACCGGTGATATACTGCTGAAGGATCGGGACATCGTTCATACGTTTGAAACAGATCGCCGTTTCTTTGGAGTTTGGGAAATACTCCAGATACCATCCCTTTGTGTTTGGGATCCGGATATTACTGATGTATCCCATGAACAGATCTTCTACGATCTGCCTGACATCCTCCAGTGCTACATTAGCCATGTTTGAACCATCCTTTCGTTAATTTCACCCATTTCCCTTTGTTTTTGCTTTTGGAACGGATATACCATTCAGGGCCAGCAAGCGGATGCGTCTTACCATACTTCAATGCCTTGTTCGTAGCCTCTTTGACTTCTCCAAGTCTTGCCCATGCTCTACGTGAACGTATACCGACCATCACTTTCCCGTGATACAAGAAGCGTGCATACGGTCCTGTCCAGACAATTTTATCCTTATAGCGATTTTGATTAACTAACGCAGACATATACAAAATACCATCCTGCATTGGCACATACGGTGTCGTGTCCTTGATAACCTGACAGATGAGCTTCTTTTTACATTTTGTTAGTTTCTTCCGGTCTTTTAACATGCGGGCATCCCCGTCAAACTGGACCTTTACCTTGACACTCATTTCCCTGTTATCTCCACTCTGATCGGCTTCGTACCATCGAGAAATATCTCATTCACTCCTGTTATGGCGTATTCATCATCACGAAAATTCAGCGTATCGTTGGTGTTGATAAAGAAATCTGTTCCGTACTGCAGCACGCGGTCATTTTCATCATAGGCAGTGTAATCACCAAGCTCTATATATACGATGAGCTTGTCATCAGTTGTGATCCCGCGCTTTGACTGCTGCATACCGTAGCTTAGATCTGCTTTCACATGCAGTATCGTAATGACCTGTTCAGCTGCCACTCCGTTATCATCCTCAGGAAGCTGCTTGATCAGCTGTACTGTATGCGGTCGGAATCTTCTCGGTAGCACCCTCACCAGTTCCACCCCAGTTTGAGCAGACCGTTGCGACGAAGTTCCGCCATGATCACAGACTTAGCGAGCGGAGAAAATGGGATCCCTTTATAGGACTGCCCACCGTTTCCCATCTGAAATGTATAGCCGCTTGACTGTACCTGCTTCAGATCCAGGTCAGATGCACCGTTCACCGCTGCTGCACCGCCATTTTGATCGATATAATCGACTTCAAAGCACAATGCCTTATCAAAGTTCCCATAACCATCTAATGTGTCCTGCAGTTGATCCGTCCTCACGCGGTCATCTATATACATCTTTAAGACTGCTTCAGCTTTTGGAAGCAATACATTGAATTCTGCTTCCCCGATTGTCCCCTTGTAATCATCTCTATAATACTGATAATCCACTTCAACACCTCCTTAAAGAGAAAGGAGAGGATTCCCTCTCCTACTGGTTCTTGATCAATGCGACATCCTTCGTTACTGCAGTCTTTGCTACGACTACAGTATCGTTGACCGTGATGTGGTCTTTCTTCGTGATCTTCACAGGATAAGTCCCTTCACGTAAATTAAATTCCACAGTACCATCAGCACCTGTCATCAGTTTAGCGCCGTTCACATCGACGCGTGCTTTCTCTACCGGGGCAGCATCTTCACCGCTGCCATCCTTGACAGTGAAAGTCACCTTTTGTGCCGTATACGGCGTTGCGGGCTCCAGGTAAGCGAATGCGCAGCCGGTACGATTCTCATCAAGACGGGTTGCTGCGTTCGGCAATGCCCAGCCCATACGGAATACGACACGAAGCGCGATCATGTCCTGCTGTGCAAGGTTATATACGATCTCCTTGGTGACCGGATCCTGAATAACACCCTGGTCGAGGATCTTTACTGTGATATCCTGACGGATCGCATATACCGCCTGCTTGAAGTCACCGGCTACCAGCTGTGCGATGTTTTTGTCATAACTGCCATTCGTAGGGAAATACATCGGTGCTCCATCAAGTGCATACTGTGTAGAACCCTGCATATCGCTCTTGAAGATCAATGCCCCATCTGTTGCACGAAGTCCACGCAGCTTAGCACGCATGCCTAGCGCAGACAGACAGCCGCTTACCATGTAGCCGTCCTCTTCTACCTTGGAGAATACACCGCCTTCACCCAGCAGCTTGTCATACAGATCCTTGTCACCTGTATCAGCGACATTGTTCCCTGCCTGGCGGGCCAGTGTGATGATATCAGACTGCCATTCAGCCGGACGGTTATATCCGAAGATGGTAGCGGAATCGACACACTGTCCGATTGCCTCATTGACACGTGGTGTGATCTCACCCATGATATCAAATTCTGCATCATCAAGAACTGCTTCCGGAATCGGTACGATAACGGCCAGCTCACCTGCTGTCAGATACACGTTGTCCCATGCCTGACGGGTCGTCTGTTTCATACCGGTATCACCATTCACCCAGTATGCGGTCGGTAAAAAGTCCAGAACACGGATGCGTGTCTGTTTGCTCGTCATGTTCGGCAGCTTACGTGCCATCCCCATGAATACGGACTGCTTCGGTGCGTCCTGAAAAATTGTCGATACGACCTGCTCTCTGATGAGAGCTTCCGCATCCTGTCGGTTTGTAATATTTACTGGCATAACTTACTCCTTTCCAAACAGCGATCTAAACGCTGCGTTTGCCTGATCTTTCTGATCAGCTGTATTCTGATTCGGTCCATCCGATCTTGATACCACAAAAGGCGCTGCTTTTCCAAAATATGATGGATAGCTTTCCTTTGCTGTTTTCACAAGGTTGTCGATATCCTTGATCTCCTGCTTATCATCCAACTCCAGCTTATCGACACCGCCAAGCTTATACAAGACGTAATCCTTATCACGGCAGCCTTCAAGCTTGCTGAAGAATTTTTCCTTTTTGGTATTGTCATCCTTTTCCTTCTGCAGACCTTCATATTTTCCTTTGTAGTCATCACGCTCAGATTCGATGGAAGCGAAATCACGTTTCTCCAATTCACTTTTCTCTTTTTCCAGGTCCTTAACTTTTTGATTCTTGACATTATAGTCAGAACGCAAAACATACTCTTTGCCTACTGCTTGCTTCAGCTTCGTCTCTTGTTCTTCTGTAAGGGTGATGCCAAAATCTTTGATCAAATCTAATAGTTCCATTGTTCAATCTCCTTTTTCTCGGGTCGGTTCCCGCATGATCTATGCATTTTAGTCTCTTGCAATCGAGTGTGAACAGTTTAGACGACATGCTCAGGTCAGAGTATATGCGATCCGAAATAGGGCAGCTTCCGTTTCGGTGGATCATTCATATAGCTGAGACGTTCTTCTGTCTTGCGGCCACAAAAAATGCAGGTATCATATTCCCGTATGACCCTGCATCCTTTATCATAATAGATACGCTGCTTCGTGTTATATGCATGTTTACACATTATCTCACCCTCTTCCAGGTATTAAAAAAGCACCCGCTATGAGTGCTAATCTTCATCGTATAATAATTCCGGTAAATCTGTGTCCTCTATTTCTACTTTCTCATATTGAAATCCATGATCACCCTTTACTGGTATAGTGTGTAGTAAAGTCCCGGTCCATACAGCTTCCGGAATACCTTGCGGGAAGGCAGAACATATAGGCTTCATATTTCCCATTTCTTTGAAATGTTTACAATCCATGCAAATTGCACATGTTACACAAGAGACATGATAATCGCTATGCCTTACACCTTTTTTATCTGTCCAAATCATTCCGCATCCTCCTCAAACGAATAAAGCAATCCGTATTTCTTTGCAAGACGGTTCATAACATTATTCTGTACAACTCTATCCATTCTATTTTTATCGTCTTTCCAGTCTGGATATTTATTTTTATATGCCTTAAGATATTTCAAATAGAGCTGCTCATGCTCCTTCTGAAACACCTTGAAATCAGGAAGCTGAGTGATTTTATCATTATTACGAAGAACATAAGAACCTTTATTGATAGCAGCACGCAGTTCTTGTAGCTCCCAATCCTTCAACATATAGATGTCATGTGGAGAGAATGTCGTATTTTGAGGATGATTATGTGTTACTATCGCCCCTTTCATTTTATTCAATTCCTCTATAGTGAATTCAACTTCGTGTTTTTCTCCATCTTTTTTGAAGATGACATTTCCCTTTTGATCGTATGCTATCGCTGATTCAAATTGATTTTTAGATATTGCTGATTCATCTTCCCTTATCTTCATTTTAACACTTTTATCATCAGTTGCATAAAATTCTTTTAGCTTCGTACTCCGCTGCAATCTTACATCCTCGATCATCTCTCTAGCGTAATTCCGCTTCATATCCGGATGTGCTTTCAGGAAGTCTGCCTGACGTTTCTGCCATTCACTGACTTTCCTTGCTTCTCTGGTGTTGTCCACGCCACCAGCCTTATTTACAGCCTGCCTGCGCTTCCATTCACGGATCTTCCTCTCGTTATAACGCTGTTCCTGATCTAGCTCGTACTGCTTTGCGTTGGCTTCCTCATCATAGTGTTCAAAGGATAATTCACCATCGAAATTCGGAAAGAAGTTATGCCGACAATTCCACCCGCATAGTCCGGCACCGGTTCCGTATCCGGTAGCTTCATAAAAATTCTGCAGACCGTCAACTGGTGTTTTCCGCCAGAACAGCATCCCCTGCCATTTCGCATGTTCCGGTCTTGCTCCCATATGGGAAGTCGTTTCCACCAGATTGCAATCCATCTCATCCAGGTTCTGCTCCTGGCATCTGGCCGCGGTCTGATTGACACCTGTCCGCAATGCATTGCGTATGGCACTATCAGCTCTTCTATGTGCGCCGGTTGGATAATCTATCCATCGGATCCCGTTCTTTCCTAAATCATTGACTGCTGTTTTCACTGCATCTGCGAAGGAAAACGCTCCTGAAGATACAGAAAGATATGCCTGATCCAAAGCGTGCTCAAATGCCATGTTTGCTGCAGATGCCATCGAATTGCAGATGTTACGTATTTCTGTATTCGTAGAGCGGATACCATTCAGAATAGCTTGTGTCAGATCTGGATGCGGAGGTTCCACACCTGCTGCTTTAGCCATATCATTATCTTTCTGCACAGACCGATAAGAGGAATCGTGTATGATCTCCTTCACTTTCGTATCTGTGATGTTCAGAACTTCCGATATCGCCTGTTCTATCTCCAGCATCGAAACACCGAGCTCCTCCAGTTTATGCATCTGATATTCAGCTGTACTGGTCATCATGTAATCATTCTGTGAGATCCTTCTGGCAATGTCTTTCAGCATACGTGTTTCCAGTTCGTCGAAATACTCAGCGATCCCCTCCGGTACATCCCTCAGATATCTAGGATCGAGCATTATTCATCACCGGGAAAGTCGATACCCTGCGATTCTTCAGCAGCCAGTTCAGCTTTCGCCTGCTTTTCCGTCAGCCCCTGCCACTTCACCTTGTATTTCCATTTCGGCATCAGCCCCTCACGTACCTCCTGCATGTCCTGTAGACGTTCCTTCTCAGCATCGACCACGATACTGTCATCCCAATCAAATGATACGTCAAAGCTACCGTAAGGGCACAGATTATAGATACTGCAGTAGAAGTCTATCGCATCGATCAGATCTGTCAAGGCATCCTGTAGTGCCATCTGTGTGTCAGACACCAGAGTATAGGACCTCTGCTTACTGCTTTTGATCTCTTCTGCAGTCTTATCCACATTCTGCGGATCACTGATCGTACCATAAGCAAGGCTGCAGTTAAACTCTATGAGCTTCAGCTGCGCATTGAAGCCTTTGAACAGTGGATCAGAGCGTATGTCCGGACTGAAAGTATCCATCAACGGTTTATCTCTTGCTCCGACATCGAATGTCAATGGGCGATAAAGTCTGTCTTTCCCATGTGGATACAGTTTCTTGCTCTTATCGTTTGGGTCATCCTGCAGCATACTTTCTCCGATGTGGACAGCAGCTTCCTTTGCTTCATACTCCCAGCTAATCTGACTGTAGCGTACGTCTGCTTCACGTATCAGATCGACTGCACGGGAATATACTGAGCATCCAAGTGGACTGTCTGTATCATCAGCGTTGGCCAATGGTACCTTAAAATAACCGAAGGGTACTTTCGCAACACCGGAGAATATCACTTCATATTCCAGCCGCGACCATTCCTGAACACTTTGAACCGGTATCTCCGTCCCAAGCGTTGCATCAGTCGTGCTACGGTATGCGTGATTCGTGATACACAGCTTGTCACCTTTCAATTCATGGTCTTCCAGCCTGGTGAAGATCGACTGGCCTTTCCGCATCTGTTCTGCGAACACGCACCTTGTGATATTTCCCGAGTCGTCAAACGATACAGGAAAGAATGCGTCAGCCTGGATGAATTGGATACTGATCCCCTGTTCTGTCACATACGGTTTGAATACCAGTCCGCCCTTTGCACATCCGTATTCAACGTACCTTCGGATGTCCTTCAGCATCTTTGCATAGGGCTTCTGTAGATACTCCGCTCTAGGACTTCCGGATATCTCTGATTTCAATTCCAGAGTGACCAGCCTTGCAATCTCGGAAGCGATGGCTGCGGGCAGGTTGCAGCTCTTCACATTTCTATTCAACCAGAAGGCTTTGTTTTGGAACATCTTAGACCAAAGCTCTATCTGTGTAGCCATCTTCATAGTTAGAGCCATATCTACCTGCGTTTCTGAAGTCTTGTTCAGTTCTTTTGCAATAAGGCTCATCATCCTTGTGAAATTCATTCCATCACCTCCTACTCATACCGGATGAATTTCTTGATATACCGTTCGATCGTATATTCAAATGCATCCAGGGTATCTATATCGCTGGTCCCATCATCCAGCCGCTCATCCACTGTGATCTCCTTAGGATTCCAGATAGCGGTGCACAATGCAGATACCAGTGTGTCACACATCTCTGGCATATAAGAAAAGCGCATCTGCGCCATCATCCTATTGGTGAGGCGGATACGCTCCGTTATTACTTCTTTCAATGCGTCGTCGATACGCAGCCAGCCGAGTCCGTTCTTTCTAGCTGCACTTTTCAGCCCATTGATCAATGTCTGTTCTGCGCTGTCACAATAGACATGTGTGATATTACCATACATGTTCAGTACCTTTAGGCAGAAGTCAATGAAAAGCTGCCCCAGCTTGTCCGGATCGATATCTTTCTTGCTGCAATCATGCCATTCCGAAGCCAGTGGAATGATCTCCTGGTATCCTCTGGTGATGCCGGTCGCAACGAACGCATGACCGGAAACGTTGCCTCCGAAGTCTACGCCGATGATGATCTCCATGAGGTTCTTCGGTTTTTCCTTACGCTTGAACCTGTTTTCACCTGTTTCAGCTTCAGATTGTACGGCATCAGCGAATGCACGGTAGATAAGCCCCTCCGCAATCATACGCTTTCCAAGGATATCACGTTGGTACCAGATGCTGTTCTTATCATACTGTGCCATGATCTCCTGAAAACGTTCTTCTGTTACAGTTACGTTGTCGAATATCGTGAAGTGCTGATAGTTGTAGCCACCGATCAGCGTCCCTTCTTCATCCTGTTTCGCATATTTGTCGATGTAGTCTGTGTAGATCTTAGCCTTTGGGTTGTCTGGATTGAGGTCCCAGAATATCTTACGCTTGTCAGCAGCCAGCTGCCGGTTGAATGCCTCACGGATCGTATTCTCGTGATGCAGGTTGATCTCAGTTGCGATCCACATGCCATATGAGTTTCCACGTATCTTCTTGAAGCTGTCTGCCTTGGCCGCACCTGCAAAGATGACGATACGTTGTCTATATCCTGTTGCGGGTCCTTTGATATACAGACAGTCATTGTCCTTGTATTTCCCCCAGTGCGATTGTCCGCGGAAGATGTATTCCAAGCCGAAGCCATTGGCATCACCGATATTCAGTTTCGCGTTGGCTACTGTAGAACCAGTGGCCAGATGGATGCGGTCTTTCGTGAAGCGCAGTTCATGAGCGAACGCATATACGTTATCGACAGTCTTACCGGCACGTACAGCACCTTCAGCTACATTGATCGTACACTGAGCACACTTCCGGATGTAGTCGATATGCTTTTGGCCGAATCTATACCGTATCGTTTTTTTCTTTGTTATCTTCGCCATAGATCATATCGTCCGTTTCTTCCAGGTCTTCAATCTCAGCGTTATTACCCGTAAGCTTATCCGTCTGTGCCTGTATCTGTGCAAGCTGTGCTTTCTGAATCTCACTGGCAGTGTCCCAGTTCTTATGCAGCAGCTCGTCGTATTCCTTGATCATCGACATCAGTGTCTTCATAGACCTGCTTAGAGCACTCATGTTGCCTGCCTGTTTGTCCCAAGCTTGCTGGATTTCATACCCTTCTCCCTTTTCGCCGGAGAACGTCGTTTCTTCTGTCTTATCGTCCTTGTCTTTCACATAAAGGATCTGCTGGGAGTGGATAATATTTGCGTACTGCAGCTGAATGTTATGCCACAGGATATCGAGAGGATTCTCCGGTATCTCTCCAATGATCTCATTGATTTCTTCAGGCAGCCACTTTGAAAAAAGCCCGTGCTTACGGGCATGTTGATTTCTGGGTGGTCCAGTGGCATTCTTATTGCCTGGCTGGCCTCCTCGTTTTTTCCGAACGTTCGCATCCTTTTTATCCGAACGCTCGCTATCCCATTTGTGAGTGGACTTCCAACGCCGAACAGTCCCTTCTGGCAGATCCAGCTGCTTCGCTATATCGATCAATTTCATACCGTCAAGATACATCTGCTTGGCTGGTTCAATACGCTCATCCGGTTTCTTCGGCATCTTATCACACTCCTTTCTAGGTAAAAGAAAAGCACCTCATTGGGTGCTCCCTAAATATAGCCAAGCTCAAATATTTAGTTTCTTCATTAACGCATTTTGCAGTACGTTTGAAAAGTTAACGTTTTTTTCCTCAGCCAATTCATTAAGCCAAGCTGGAATCGTAACATTTTTCCTTATCGCTTTTTTGTTATAACGCTTATTGAATTCAATGGAATCAAATTCAATCATCATAACAAACATTCCGTTTGCACAGTCGATCGTAGATGGATCACTCATCTCAGGAATTTCTTCTTTGTTTTCTTTTCTCACATCCAAACAAAGACCTAAACACTCTTTGGCCATCTCAATCGCCTGCTCTAATGTGTCTCCACATGTGATCGCTTCTGGCAAATCTGGAAACGTAACATTGTAGCGACTATCTTCTTTTTCAAACAAAGCTGGATAAATCACCTTCATAATCATTTCCTCCTTTAATTTTATTTCTTTCGGTATATTCTTATCTCAGGTCATGGGCTATAACAGCCCCGCCTGTTTTAGAATATTCCTTTCAGTGCCTTTTGGTAAATCTTTTGCATGAAAAGGAACAACGACGCTTCTATTGGTCACAGGATTATTCAATATTTTATGAGAACCTGCCTGTCGTATCTCAATAAAACCGTTTTGTTTAAGCAGTTTGACCATCTGCTTTGAAGTCATTGGCATCGTATGACCTCCCTTCATGTCTATATTATAATACGTACTAATGCGCATGTCAATATTTTCATACACATTTATACACACTGTATGCCATATCAAATTAAAAGCGCCCTTTTCAGACGCTTTACGTAAGTCCGCTTAGGAACCCTTACCGCTATTTCCTTTTGGTCAAAGCAGGAAGTTCTACCTCCCTGCTATATCCATGCTATCATGATAACACACTTGACATGGAAATGATTGGACATTTTAAGAAATTCTCCTTGCAAAGTTCTTAATCAGCCTTTTTGTCGCTTTATATACATTACTTGGAGAAGTGGAGCATAAGTCAGCGACCATCTCAACATTTTCACCTCTGTTGTTAATCAGATACTCCACAATGATATTCTTGTGATCTGGATTTTTAATTTTTGCAAGCCACTTATGTACGACCTCCATAGCCTCTTCATGCTTATCCTGCTCCTGGATCAGCTCGTGTTCCCTTGCCAGCAGTTCATTCTCCCAAGGTGTGCAGCTGCCCTTGTCCTTCGATACTCTGATGATGCTGGTTGAAGTAGATCCGGATGAAAGCTCAGCAGCTATGTTGACCAGTTCCTCCTGGATAAGATCTGAGGCATGCTTATGATACAGGTAATCCGTGAAACAGCTCAACACATGATTTTCTTTGATACTCAGTACGTCTTCTTCTTTTACTTCTTTTACTTCTTTGATTTCGATCATCCTGATCCACCTTTCTATTTTCAACCTCTGATCAATACGACATTCCAATTCAGCTGATAATACAGCTTCACCTTTTTAGGCAGTGACATGAACCAGGCACAATCCACAGTCACTGCTACAGGTCGTTCTTTGTTACGCAGCAGTATGTACCCCTGGTGATGCTCCGGCCTCATGAGGAAACCTCCTGAAGGAGCCACTCCTCTAATTTTTGTGCATTAGCGCAGACACCTTCAAGTACACAGTTTGTACACACAGGCCAATCATCAGGACTCTGTGATGAAATCAAATCCGTAACTGGACAGATTGCAGAATCAGCCAGTATTCCTGCAATCTGTTTGGCATACTTTTCAGCATTCTTCATCTTCTGTCTCCATTTGCACATCAGGCCCTTCACCATAATCTGCGGCACATCTTTTACTGTCTGGCATTAAGTACATGCACTGATCACCGGTCACTTCACAGCAATATCTTCCTTCATCAGGATCATAATACTTAGCGCATTTACATCCCATGTTGTTTACCTCCTTTCAATGGACACCAGCGAGGTGATGTCTTTGTCGGTATAACATTACCTTTCGCCTGTGCTATTCTTCTGTGTGGTTCACACACAGTTCTAGCAATAGCGCACCACCAGTTACTACGTGAATTGTTATGCTGGGATATGCCTGCAATCAGATGTTTACACTCACTGCACTTCATCTTCTTCCTCCTTGTTGCATGACAGATAATCAGCAACGACCTTTGCATATTCAAGATTACCGGTTTCCAAATATCGTTCAAATGCTTCTGCTGCCTGTTGCTTTGTTGTCATTTTTCTTAACTCCTATCTTTTCAGCGCCTCAATCAGCGCTTTTTGTGATACATCTTTCTGCTCTAAAGACTTCATCATATCCTCATCCACCGTCCCTTTTGCAACCAAATGGTAGATTCTTACCGTCTCTGTCTGACCCTGCCTGTGTAGTCTTGCATTGGCCTGCAGATACAGCTCCAGATTCCAATTAGGCAGCGTGTACCAGATGATGATGGATCCTCCATGCTGCAGGTTCAAACCGTGACCGACAGATGCAGGGTGTACGAGCAGCATATCGATCTTCCCGTCGTTCCAGTCTGCTACATCCTGCTGATCTTCGATAGTGCGGATATTGTCATCAGGGAAGTGTTCGGTGATACGTTCATAGTCATGTCTGAAGTAATAGAACACCATGACAGGCTGGCCGTTTGCAGCTTCCAGAAGATCCTCTAAGGCCTCTAGCTTCGCCGTATGTATCTGTCTCACTTTATGGGCTTCGTCGTACACAGCGCCTGCAGTGAACTGCAACAGCTTGTTGGTGACCACGCCAGCATTAGCTGCGGTTATCACTCCGTCCTCACAGATTTCCAGAATCTTTTCACGTTTGAATCTGTGGTACTGCTGCATCGCTTGTTTACTCAATACGACCTCCTGAGTGAGATATTGACAGTCCGGTAGTTTCAGCCAGTCTTCAGCTTTTAAGCTCATACAGATATCTCCAATGGCATCATAGATTCGTCGTTTTGCACCTTCCTGCAGTAGCCATTCATAGATCACATGTCCGTTTCTTCTCCCAGGCATCAGATACCGGCTTCTGAATGTAGACAATGTACGGCCAAGTCGTTTCCCCTGATCCATCAGATACAGTTGTGGCCAAAGATCAGGCAGACCTTTCGGTGCAGGTGTTCCGGTTAAGCCTATGAAGCGGTCTACTAAAGGCATTACCTTCCTCAAAGCTTTGAATCGCTGGGCTTGAGGATTCTTGAAACTGGACAATTCATCAACCACTACCATGTCGAATGGCCAATCACGCCCGACCACTTCCACCAGCCATGATACGTTTTCCCGATTGATCAAATAGATGTCAACTTCCTGCTTCAATGCCTTCAGTCTTTGCTGTCTGCTTCCCAGCACACGGGCGTACGTCAAATGCCGCATATCTTCCCACTTACTGATCTCGTCCGGCCAAGTAGACTGCGCCACCCTTATCGGTGCGATGATGAGGACCTTCTCAACATTGAAATAGTCATACATGAGTATGTTTATTGCTGTGAGTGTAACGCTTGTTTTTCCCATCCCCATCGGAAGGAACAGTCCTGATCTAGGTTTATCAAGTATCCACTGGATAGCTTTACGCTGATACTCATGCGGATGATATCTCATTCCGGCAATTCTCCACGCATCATGTGACTTATCAGATAGTCGATCTGTTCTCTGTTACGCAGCACATATGCTTTCATGCCCTGTCTACGTAATTGATTGATGCGCCACTCTTGCATATCCGAAACTCTACCACCTGTTGACCGCTTAAGTTCTACGAAACAGATCTGTCCATTCATGATTACGATCCTATCCGGCACTCCTGCAGTCCCGGGTGATGTGAATTTCCATGCAAGACCTCCGAGGTTGCTGATACGATCAGTCAAGTATTTTTCAACCTGGCGTTCTGGATCGGTCTTTGTTGTACTTTGCCACCCCATAAAAACACTCCTTTCCTTCCGCAACGGCGCAACATTCTCACGCGTAGGCACTATGTATGTGCGTATTAGGCGTGTGCCCTTATGTGTGTACTCCCTAATAGTATATATTTTATAATTATAGAGATTTATTGTTGCACTGTTGCATTACCTATATTTCGCCTATATTTAAAGTGTTTCCGGCGCAACGCTCGTTTGTTGCACAGTGTTGCGTCTGTTGCACTGTTTTTTCCTAATGTTGCACTTTTTTTCGTGCTGTTACGGTTTTGTTGCAGATTCTATTTCCTTATGAACCCTCTTGCTGCTCCATAAGCCTTCCCATATCTTAGTGATCCGCTTTTATCCCACTTGCCTGTTTCCATGACGATATGTTCGATCTCCTTCTTTTCCTTGGAGCCAAGCGCCTTGATATCTCCACCCAAGGCCTCGCACCAGATTTCCTGAACGCACACCTTGTTTCTTCGGATACAACCTTCCTGCATTGCTGAATCCTGAATGTAGTTCCTTCGTTCATATATGTCCTTGGTGTACCAATCTTCCGTAATCGGGGTATCCAGGTACTCCAGCACCTGTCCTTTATAGGGGGAGACATATTCATGCGCCTTCTGTATTTTGTCCGCCTGAGCCTTTAAATCGCCTTCCAGAATGAGGGATTCACCTTGGTGGTATCTGTATACCGCTTCTGCCCATATTTGATCTATAGTCTCTTGTGTCATCTCAAACATGTTCAGACGCTTCTCATGTAACATGACATCCACAGGCCAGAAACGTCTGTTCCCCGCATAATCTCTCAGATAATCATCATCATTAGCTGTTCCAAACAGCACACACTGCCTTGGATTATCCGTTGTTATTCTTGCATAAGCCTTACGATAGTTGTCGCTGGTGGAAGTTATGAATAGCCTTACGGCCTCGATTTCACTCTTTCTCGTTGCATTCAGCTCCCCAAGCTCAAGGATCCATTTACCATCAAGTGCCTCATAGGCATCCTTACCTTTGATAGCTGGGATCGTGTCACTGAACCACTCCTGTCCTAGTCTTGATATGATGTAGGATTTTCCAACACCCTGAGGACCACTTAACACCAGCACTGTATCGTACTTGCACCCAGGTTCATACGCTCTCTTAACAGCCGCACAGAGCTGTTTACGTGTAACCGCCCGTACATACTCACTATCCTCAGCACCCAGATAATCAATAAAAAGTGTGTCGAGCCTTTCCACCCCATCCCAGTTCAAAGCACTAAGGTATCTGGTAACACTGTTGTATGAGTTTTCTCGATGGACATTGATCAATGCATCCAGTACTCTTTCCTTGCTATTGATTTCATAATATTTTTCAATATAGCTTCTTAAAGCTGAATCATCATCGTCTATCCATTGACTTCGATACTTGTCATACTTCCACCAAGGCAGATTGGCAGTCTTATATACTCTGCTTTTGAATATATCCAGTCCCCCTACCCCATCCTTTAGATTAGGATCATTTTTCAAGATTATTTCAATATTGCTTCTGGTAGGCAGGATATCATTGTTTTTTCCACCACGCTTTAATTCAGACATCCACACATAATTATCTTCTTCAAAATCTTCTTCGAAATCTCTTATGCGCTCCATGTCCATCGTCTTGATAGTATCCGAATCCTTTCGAATGAAGTCCATCATGGCTACCCAGGAGGGCAGCTTATTCACTGGTGTCTCCGGTTTAGCATCCGCATCCAGATCATGAAACTTATGAATGCGCACTAAGTCGAAGGCATTGCATAATTGCATACTACACGGATCCGTAGCATGATTGCTATATGCAAAGCGGTCATTGTATGTCACAAGTCCCCCTGCAGTAGATCCTTTTATATACGTATAGCGGTTCTCTTCCCTGCATGGCTCATACACATCAGCCAGGAAAGTGGTTATCGCAGAGCGTATATCATATGTACGGCAGAATGCACCTATCAGTCCATCTTTCTCTAATGGATCCCCTTGCTTCTTCGCTGCGCGTTTCTTGATCTCCTGAACTCTCGAAGACATTGGCCAGAAGCTGATGTCTCTCCAATCCGGATATCTATCAAGGACACACTGCGGATCCAGGACAGGGCCGTCAAGACAATGATAAACATATTCACCGTCTGCAGATGTACTCGGCCAGTACATCAATCTCGATGCCTGGTATGTCGTATCATCGAAATAATCGATTCCTATATCTTCAGCCAATTTTCGTGCAATTGCTTCATATTGTTCAGGTCCTACTGGATTTGACAGCGGTATGATCAAACGATAACGAGGACTATCTGGTCTGTGTTTATGTGTACTGTACATACAACAGCTATAACCAAACAGCAGATCGATATCGTCCCATAGGTCTGGTGATGCATAATCTGCATCAAGAGTGATTAGAGTGCGATTCATGACGTTCATATCTAGGCGGCGTCCTTCTTTTAGTTGTCCACCAACGAATCCGCCTATATCCTTGATCTCATCCTGTTTCTTCTTTGTCAGCTTTAGATACTCAGACATCGTTTCTCTGGTCCTGTATGTATCCCTGACCTTGTCCAGGAAGGCAGACCACATCATCGTTTGATTTTTCCATTGCTTTTCATAGCGGCTCTTTCCGACCGATATCTGTATCTCCATATCATGCATCTGCCTTTACCTCCATACCATTTAATCTTTTCTGTAATACTCACTGACGAATCCGTCAGCCGTAAGTATAGCACCCGGTGCCCAGCTCAACGGCTCTGCCATGATACTCTCTATTTCCTCTAAAGCGGCACGAGCATTCTCCTTAGGCACCTCCACGACTACCTCATCATGCACATGCATAACTATCCTATAGCCTTGCTGATCAAGGCGCAGCATCGCTGTTGCCAGACAGTCACGTGCAATGGCCTGGATAAGGTTCTCGAACAGTTTGCCGCCCCATGTCTTCTGCCGGCACCACTTTTTTGTTTGTTTACCATCCTGATCAGATCCATATCCTTCATAGGTGAGTTCTTCTCCATACTTGCCTGGTACGAGTTTAGGCCTGATATATGCCAACTTTCGACCGGATGGCAGCTGCGCAAAGAGGACACCCGATTGATAAAAGTAACTCACACCATGTGCCACTTGTACTCTTCTTCGGTCTCTCACAGCCGAATAGGCTGCATCCTGAACCTGATACCACATCTTCTTGATATTTGGAGATGCTAATCTCCATTTATGTACGATATCCTGCATCTCCTCTTCCGATAGTCCCATAGACGCGCCTCCCATACGTTCCAGTGCAGATACACCTCCGCCATAGCCCAGTGCCAACTCCGCCACTTTCCCCTTCTTACGCAGGTCAGAGCCTTTCGTGACCTGTTCGACTGGTACATGAAACATCTGTGCAGCCGAAGCTTCATAGATCTTTCCTGTTGAAGCAAATACATCCTGTCTCCATTTTTCATTACAAAACCATGCAGTGAGCCTTGCCTCGATAGCTGAATAATCTGCTACAGCAAACATATGTCCATCAGGCGGAATAACTGCCGTTCTGATCAGAGTGCTGAATACCTGATTATAGGATCCGTACAGCATATCTATTGTTTCAAAATCTTTTTCCTTGACCAGCTGTCTTGCCAATTCGATATCATCGAAAGCATTTCTAGGAAGGTTCTGAGGCTGAAAGATACGTCCTGCCCAGCGCCCTGTCCGATTTGCTCCGTAGAAGCGGAAGATTCCATGCAATCGGTCATCTTTACATATCGCTCTGACAATTGCATCATATTTCTTTACTGAGGTCTTACCTGCTTCCTGTCTCAGATGCAGAAGTCTCCTTGTTTCACTGGAAAGCGTTTCATCCTGCAGGAGCTCTTTGACTGCATCCTTGTCCAGTTTATCTACTACTCGGTTCTCTCTGTTTCCTATCCATTCCTTCAGCTGAATTACGCTGTTCAGATTGATCCCTCCTGTGATGCGGATGCATTCATCTTTCATCTGCTCGTCTTTTTTCATGCCAAACTTAAGTACGTTTTTTACAAGCTCGGTATCGATCCTTGCCCCATAATCATTCATTCTCTGATCCCAGCACCACAGTTCCTGCTCTTCCTTTGGTATTGGAAACTTGTCAAGCTTATAGCTGATCTCACGTTCTGTTTCTACATCTCGCTGACAGTATTCCTTGAACAGCCGCCATTTCTCAGGCGCATGACGAGGAAGGTTTCTTGTTCTTTGTCCATTCGTTCTGGTCGGTTTACAGGGTTTGCAGAAATAACTGATCAAGGCTGTTCCTGTACGAAGCTTCTGCTTATCTTCGTCCAGCCCCAGTACGATGCCTACGTCCTTCAATGATGCAGGCATACCGAGCATGGAAGCGTGCACCATTGAACAATGCCATTGATCTGCAGTGAAATGCTCGCTTAAGTGTTTGGACAGGCACAGTCGCTCGAATGCTGCATTATGTGCGCACTTGATGATGGAAGGATCTCTAATCAGCACCTGAATCGGCAGGGGGATGATATCTCCCGACACCAGATCAATCACTCTGACGGGCTGATCGTCGATCGCATAAGCAAAGAGGAGGATTTCAAAGTCCTCGCTCTCTACATATTTATATACACCACATGAATTAAGGTCAATCGAGCTATAGGTTTCCAGATCGATATGCAGTGTTTTCATGAGGCTAACCTAACAGATCGTCTTCGGCATCATTGAAACCCGGAAAGCTGCTCTCATCTTTAAATTCATCGGCGAAATCAACTTCACCAGATACACGACCTCCGAGATTATCACCGTCTCTTGTCTTCAATACATTGTTCAATCCAACACCGATGCCGGTATTCCCTGCTTTACTATATGGATAAAGATTAAAGGTCACTTTCCCATAGCAGCCGGAGTAGACAAGTTCCTGATCCTGCAAAGTTAACTTCCTTGTACCAGTCTCTTTTGTGTATACACCGGGAGCCGTAGAACACTTACAATTCATAATGTATTTTCCTGCATATGTATCTTTGTCATCACTATATCGAGGATCAGTATCTCCATCACGCACAAGTCCGGTCTTGTCACCAGGCTTACACATCAGATCATTGACCAACTGACCAAATTTCTGACCGAATTTGTTGATACCGTTCTGCTTTGCGTTCTTATAAGCTTGGCTGATAAATCCAGCAGTTACTTTATCATTCTTATCAAAGATGATCTGCACAGAATACTTAGCTTCCTGCCCTTCATCGAATGCATGTGGTTCGAACAAGTGACAATAAGATAATCTCACTTCACCTGTCTTCACCTTTGTATTTAATTGTCCATTACTTGTCATATTTATTTTCCTCAACTTTCTTATTCATTACTAATCGTATTATTGTATCAGCAAGGTACTCCTTGGAGTTCCTCCTTGAAGTCATTTTCTCCGCTATCGTATTCTGGACGTTTATCTGACTCTGGTGCAATAGTAGGAGAACCTTTTGGCTTTTCGACACAGCCGGCTGATAAGATGGCAAAATCTTTCTTACTGGTCAGCTTCTCCAGCTTCGTGATCGTCAGTAATTTTTTCTCATAGAGAACGGCTTCTTCATACCCTGCATTCTTCAGGTTATCAACCAGCATCTGCTCATCAGTCACCTTACGTATACTACGCCCTTCGACGACCTTGAAACCTGGTATCTGCGCCCCTTTGAGCATGGCATCAAGTGCGAATTCTTTCACATCGTTCGCCCACTTAGTAAGCTCATCAACCCCTGTAAGGATCTTTCCAATCTCCTCATTATTCAGTAGATCTGGATCCATGAAGCCATATCTACGAATCTGTTCATTATGTTCTGCTCTTGCCTTGCATGCACCTTTAGCACGGCACCACCGGCATGTTTCTTCACTTGGATGATAATCTCCTTCGCCTTTCATTGCGAGCACTGAGGCGGGTTTAACGATCTCATCACCCCAAGCTATAAGATCATCGACTGTCATTACTTCATCCCTCACGCCACCGGCACGAGGCTGGAAGATATGCATATGCACTTTTGTGAAATCATAGAGCAGCTGATACTCTTTAACAGAACCTAATGCATAGAGCCTTATCTGTGGGTTATCTCTAGCTTCCACCAAGATACCCTGACCATATTTTAGATCGATGATATGAAGAGTATCGTCTCCGATTATGATAGCATCGGCGGTTCCACCATCTTCTAAGATCCATTCTTTCAGATCGAGATGCTGCTCTATTTTGATGATTGGATCTTTACATGTCTTTTTAACTTGGTTGTATACTTCAATAACATAATCCCGATAATCATCAGTATAAGTATCCATATCCTTATCATCGCAGACAATCTTATTCCTCTTCCGAAGTATCCATTTGTTCAGTTTCTGCTCGGCTATACTGTGCGCAAGTGTCCCTTCCTTGGCAGCTTCACTTGTACCTTTCTCCGGAAAATTCTGTTCCAGTTTGATAGATGGAGTGCAGGCGATCCATTGCTTAGCCTTGGATGGACTGAGATAAGCATGAGCTCCTGGCATGTCATTGTACCTCCTGGAGCAATCTATCATAAAGTTTTGGGTAATCAGCAGCTTCGAATTGTGATAATTTTACCTTATCAAATTCTTGGAAAATACTGTGTAGGGTTTCCTTACCTTTTTCCGTTTGTACTTTTCTAGCTAGCGCTCTCATCTGCTCGATTGTATAGGACTTTGCAGCTTCGTCTTGCACTGTGCAGGCTTTGATGACCTTGTCCCAATTTGCAGGTTGGACACCGCCATACTCACCGTTATCACTGTAGGCGGTCAATACTTCTTTAACTTTAGCAGGTCCCTGCGTCTCTCTCGCATGGTCAAGCGCTTTGCACATATCGTCCCACTTGGTATAGGTGCTTACACCATCTGCCTGCAGCCCATAATGCAGATGCTTAGTTGTCTTTGGCGTTTCTGCCATAATCGTATCGCTCAGCTCACTAGGATCGGTCTTACCGGCTGCTTCTGTTAAGGGCTCAGCGATGGTCTTTGTTAAACTCTTTCCGATATCTTTACCCTCTACTTTTAATTTTCCGGATGTGGCCCCTGTAAGGATCTTAGCCGCTTCAATTAGATCCGGACATGTGAATTTCACCTCCCCGAAATTGATGTTGATTTCAAACTTGTGTTCCATATTCATACTCTTCTCCTTCCTTTGCAATGATGTCATCGATTGCATATGCATTTTCGAACATATCCCTATGCTGCCGGACAAAATCCCTTTCAATCGGATACAGATCTTCGATTTGTGTGCATGCTGCAGTATCGCCACTGTGATACCAGACAAAGGCCTTTGTACCATCTTTGCTGAGGCGTTTGACCTTGCCAAGCTCTACCTTATATCCAGGGTCATACGCGACCAGCATTCCAGGCTTAATCACCGGCAGATAGATGGCCTGCAGAAGCTGCTTATACCATTCTTCTCCATCAAGTTCTGCATCCTCATGCGTTGCGGTACCTTCTGGTCCATAGTAGTGAAACTGCTCACCATCATCACTGACGAGTATCGTTGCACTCCTGTCCTGTTTCATTAGTTGGTACGATCCATCAGTGTATCCCATCGTTTCTCGGAAGCCAAGTTTCTGAAGTCTGTGGATAATATTACTTTCAGAACGTGGATTCTTGTACATTTCCATTACTTTTATCCTCCATTTTCATTTACAACATATGCCAACGAAAATATAAACTCTGAATTAGTCATTTTATTTTTGTATGGCGATACGCCGATTAAATTTTTAATTTCTCCATGATCCAAATAGATTGCTTTACTTATTGCATGCCGGATATCCCTCTCTACTCTTACAGGAGTAGAGCAAAATGCTTTGGCTATATCCGGGTAAAGTGTCTTTGTTACATTTCTGTACTTTGCCTTATCCGTTATAACAAATGCTACCGCCAATCTAATATAATCGAATCCTTTCAAATCAGGAGTGATACCCATATCCATCAATAGGGTTGCTGTTGTGCTCATTTATTCCTCCTTTACATAAACTATAGTTTCATATGATTCATAGTGAGGTACACTGCTATAAATATCAATAACATTGCCTTTTACAGCTCCGCCTATATCTTCTGCTATGTATTCATGGCCGTTTATCAGCACTGCACTTCCAGGTGATATGACACTTGGATCCACTGCGATCGTATGCCCTTCTATGGCCATGTGCTCGCCATCGCATGGGTACTTGATGATATCCCCCCACTCGTCTTCCCCTGGCCAGTAATACGTTATCCTCACTTCGAGAGCTGTTCATTTCGGTTGTGATTCCAGCTCGACGATCTTTTTTTCTTTGATTCTTAATTCTGCATTCAGTTCCTTGACCTTAGACTGCAGCATATCGATTTCTTCATGATTTACCTGATTCAACACCTGCAGCTCTTCGATCTTATGTTCCCAGTCAGCTTTGGCCAATAAGGCGCAGGCTGATATGGTCAGGACCGCCACGCTGGCTGCTGACACTCTCCATATCTTCATTGTCGGTATTCCTTTGCTTTCCGGATGATGCTACAAATTTTACATACGGTTTCCAAGTCTTCCATGTCGATAAGAAATGCAAGAAACTTTCTTTCTGCATCATTGAGCGTCAAACCGGATACGGCCTTATCGATTTCTTCATTTTTAGCTTTGCGACATTCTGCATTTATTGATTCATTTGCTGTCATGCGCTACTCCTCCTTGCTTTTCGCATATGTATCCCTTATAATAAAGGCGTATCCTTTTTATAAGGGTTTGAGATTGGATGCTGCACTTTCGACGGGGTGAGCATCCTTTTCTTTTTGTCTACGCAGACGCGATCTTGTGATGATACCTCTGACACGTTCATAGATGAGCTCCTGCTCCTCTTCTGGTTCTATCGCATCATCCAATATAACGATACGGGTATTCCCACTCATATAATCTGCAATTACATTTCCTGTCACATCCATTACATCCCTCCTTTATAAGGTATGCGTATTCTTTTGATTTGACCTTCCACTGGAATAAACACAGGATTGAAAATTGGTCAATCCTCACAATCTCTTTCATGTGATATAATACATTTGGTAGAAAGGCAGTGTTTATATGTTAGATGCACTAATCTCAATAATTCTTGGAATCATAGCATCGTATTTGTATGACTTCCTCAGAAAAAAGGATAAACCTTCAAAAGGGACGATCTATTCCATCAAAGCTTTGAGAATTGAATTTTATGTATCATTATTCTTTTTTGTATTTTCTATTTGTTATTTAAGTTCAAGTAAGCAAAGCAATGTCATGGTTTTAATACTTGTCTTTTTTGCTACTGTCATGCTTTTCTTTGCTTTTGAATGTGCAATAGAAACAATCAAACAATTTATAGATAATGACACCAAGAATAAAAAATAGTATTTTGTCCACCTACTCCCACCTTTCTCATGTCATTAAGATTTCATGTACATTTGACAAACATGTAGCACAGTATAAGAATAAATACGATGATGATAGCGACCCATGCATTGATTAGTAGGCATTCTCTTCTTCTTTTCCTCATAGCTTGCAGTTTCTTTTCTTGATTCTGCATCATTACCGCCCCCTTTCCTAATCTGAATCATTCCCTCTGTTGGTAACTCGCAGTTACTATCATTGTGATATAATGAAATCGAGGTGACAGTATGATAAATTTACTAACAAAAGAGAACATCACATTCATATTGGCTGTAATAGGATCGTTAGGAACGACCATTGGTGGGATATACCAGTTATATACAAGAAGGATAGCTATTGACATACTTCCCGAAGGATATAATTTGACTGATAAATCAGTTCTTTTCTATATATCCTTTATAAACAAATCCCATATTCCCATTTCAATCACAGATATACTCCTAACCATAAATGATAAGCGATACACTTGTAGAAAAACTCCAATAAGAGTTTTTTACGAAACCCATAAACAGGGTGGTAGAATAATTAGTCATTACGATTACAATAATCTTACGATGCCAATCACACTTTCAAACTTGGCTGGAAACTCTGGATACATCCTTTTTGAATTTCCGTTAAAAGACTTTCCAAAGCAGACCACTGATGTGATTTTTGAAGTGTCAACCAACCGTCATAAGATAATTCGAAAGAAATTGTCACTTGAACAGGTTCCCCATCTTCGCAATAACTAGATTCTTTATACAATCTGAATCACTTCCTTTCCTAATCTGAATCGCTGATTTCAAAAAGCTCGCTTACATTAACACCAAGAGCAAATGCTATGCGCGGGAGATGCTCCGCCCTAATGAGCTTTCTTCTATCATTTAGCATATTGCTAAATTCACTCTCAGTAAAATGTGCTCTTTTGGCTACTACTCCCTGTTTTATTCCTTTCTCATATATCAAATTTTTGATATTACTCACTAAGGTTTCGTAGGTAAATTCTTTCATTTCATCTCTCCTTCCTGTTATAATAAGAATAATTGGTGCCTCCGCTAGATAGGAGGTGATTTAATGAGAAAAAAGAAATTTAGTACTTCAAATCCTGCTGTTGTAAAGAGTGCAATAGCAAGAGGCTATAAAATCGTTTCAATGGCTTACTGGATTGGCAATCCAGCCCGTACTTTCTTTTTAGAAAAACAGAACTATTAGGGAAACACCAATTTAATAGTAGGGATGTTAATCACTATGCGGAGGTAACATCCCTTTTTAGTTACAAGATTCTTGTAACACCTTTATGATATCAAGTTTTCTTGTAAAGTCAATACATTTTTACAAGTTTTATGTAAATAAAGTATTGAAAAATCAAAAGTTCTTGTTATAATGAACATGTACACAGAAAGTTAGGTGATTTTATGAGCTTAAATAGCAGGATCAAAGAAAGAAGAGAAGATTTAAAGTTAACCCGGATCGAACTAGCTAACTTAATCGGAGTAACCCCTTCTGCCATTGCTAATTATGAAAATGGCGTTAGTTCTCCGAAAGTTGAACTATTGTATAAGCTATTTGATGCATTAAAATGTGATGCAAATTATCTTTATCAAGATGAAATGACAAAGCTAATAAAAGCTGAAGCACAACTTTCCGAAAGCGAAAGCAGCCACATAAAGAAATATCGCAGTTTAGAAGAATGCGATAAAAAAATAGTTAATGATATTATAGAAAGATTATCTATTTCTCGGCGGACAGAGCACGCGAAGGAATTCATAATGCTGCAGCCACCTTTATTAGTACCCTATTATGGCCATGTAGCATCTGCCGGGACCGGTCAATATGTATTCGATGATATCCCGCCAGAAATGATAGAAATAGAAAATGAGATGGATAACATGCATGTAGATTTCGCTATCGGTGTTAATGGAGATAGTATGGAACCTACCTATCATGATGGTGATACGCTACTGATAAAGAAGCAGTCAGAGATATGTGTCGGCGAGATAGGTATCTTCATGATCAATGGTGAAGCGTTTGTAAAAGAACTGGGTGATGGTGTTTTGATTAGTCACAATAAAAAGTATAAGGATATCAATCTAACAGAAAATACAGTTTGCATTGGGAAAGTAATATCTACTAACTTAAGAGGGGAATAAGGAATGGAAAAGAAAAAGAGAAAAATAAGTATCGCTAACAAAATACTTTTAGTCGTAGCGGTCGTTATCGTCACTGGTGTAAGCTATCTTGGTTATTGTGTATACGCAGAAAAGGACATTCCTCTTTTGAACGCTTTATTTGATATCAAGACAAATAAGGACTTTACCGCTGAGGAATTAGCAAGTGCTCTTAAAAAAGATAGCAAAAACATTGATAAAATCATTGTATATACAGCTGATACTGATCCGAATAAGCTAATGGGTAAAACCGGTGCCTATACTGGAAAAGCAGCATTTTCAGACAAAAGATACAAACAGGATAAAAAAGATCCAATAGGTGGATCCATAGAGGTGTTTGATACACAAGATGATGCTGTAGCAAGATATGATTATATTAAATCAATAACACAAAAGATGCAATTTCTACAAGAGTATATGTATCGAAATGGAAAGTATCTCCTTAGAATCAGCGGAGATTTAAAAGCATCACAAGCTGAAGAATATCAGAAAATTTTTAATGACATTATAAGCAAATAAAAAAACACTCCCTGCGCCAACAGAGAGTGTCCGATATCAGCGCCAACTGATATCAAGCATAGAAAAATGACCTCACCAGTCATATCTTTTTCTATGCCTCTATTTTACCACATCGGAACATAAAATGTAAATGGAGGTATCAACATGCAATATTTAATTTATCTAAGGAAGTCCCGCGCTGACAGGGAAGCGGAGCTGCGTGGTGAAGGAGAAACACTTGCCCGTCATGAGAAAGCGCTCCTGGAGCTTGCCAGACGTCAGCACCTGCCGATTGCTGACATTTATCGTGAAGTCGTATCCGGAGAAACCATTGCCTCCAGACCGATGATGCAGCAGCTCCTGTCTGAAGTGGAACAGGGGATATGGAATGGCGTACTGGTCATGGAAGTAGAACGCTTGGCCAGAGGTGACACGATCGACCAGGGTATCGTAGCACAGGCCTTCAAGCTGTCCGATACGAAAATCATCACACCGATTAAAACATACGATCCAAACAACGAGTTCGATGAAGAGTATTTTGAGTTTGGACTTTTCATGTCCCGTCGTGAATATAAGACGATCAAACGCAGACTGAACAACGGCAGACAGGCATCCGTTAAGGAAGGCAAATATGTGGGCAACCGGCCTCCATACGGCTATGAACGCATCAAGATAGAGAACGACAAGGGCTTCACATTAAAGCCGCTGGAGAAGGAAGTGCAGGTCGTAAGGATGATGTTTCGCTGGTATGCATATGGAGCACATGGCATCTCCACCATTGCTGATCAGCTGAATGAAATGGCCATTCCATCCAAAACCGGTAAACAATGGGTATACCCCACTGTCAGAGATATCCTGCAGAACCCGGTCTATGTTGGCAAGATCCGCTGGGGGTGGAGAGGACAACGTAAAAAAGTAAAAAACGGCTCCGTATCTGTAAGCCGTCCCCGCAGTGATGACTACCTGCTGGCTGACGGTATTCATCCGCCTATCATTGATCAGCAGCTCTTCGACCAGGTCCAGAAGAAATTCTCTACGCATAAACCGCTGCCGACCTCCGCTAGAGAAATGAAGAATCCACTGGCAGGGCTTGTGATCTGTGCGAAGTGCGGTGCTAAGATGCAAAGACGTCCGTATCAAAGAGAGAACATCCGGACTGGTCTGATCTGCCCCAACAATAAATGCAAGAATGTCAGTGCACCTTTTGATGATGTTGAACAAAAGCTCATCGAAGTTCTGGCAGAATATATCAAGGAAGAAAAACTGAGAATCAGCAATGGCCACACACAGATCGACGACAGTGTTCTTCAGATATTGCAGAACCAGCTGGCTGATCTGCGGGAAGAGACAGTGGATTTGAACAAGCAGAATGATAACATTCACGACTTTCTGGAAAAAGGTATCTATGACGTGGACACTTTCCTGCAGCGTTCTCAGAAGATATCATCCAGAATAACAGAAATCGAAGAGAAGCAGAAGACAATGCAGCAGGAGATCATAGAAGAGAACAAACGCATCGAAAGTGCCACCAGCATCATCCCAATGACAGAGCAGCTTCTCCTTCAATATGAGAATATGAGTGCCCTTGAAAAGAACTCCATGCTGAAGGAGGTCCTGCGCTGCGTAAAGTATGAAAGAGAGTGCTCGATACGTGATGGAGGCACTGCAGATAATTTCACGCTTTACCTCTACCCTAAAATCTCCCATAAATAAAGGCTTTTTTGACGGATAACTTTTATGTACGCATTCTTCCGTTCCGATATCCGTTAACATCGCACGTACACTGTCATACGGCATGGCATAGCGCTGATTCAGATAACGCATTGAGGCAGCCAGTTCTCCATCCGGACCGCCAATCTGCGAAATTACGATTTTTGCGAAAGCAGGATCCGGTTTTCTGATATTCACCGGAAACTGCAGCTTCTTTTCATATGTCCACATACATCAATCCTCCCTTTCCCATGGCCAGGGCCCTTTGCTATACTCCCAGCTATCCGAGTGATTCTGCCGATTTGTCAATGGTCCGCAAAGATGTTCATACTCCTTTGCAACCTTCTCGCGTTCCTTCACGGCAGACTGATAATACTGCATTGCCTGTCTGTCATCAGGGTGTGAGTTTAAAAACAGTGCTGTTTCCTGAATCGCAAAATCCAGCATTTGAAGCTTTCTCAGCAGTTGCTTTCTATTCATCATCAGCACGCCCCCTCATCACCGAGAAAGGGTTTATCAAGAGCATGAAAAATTGTTCCTCTTTGAAACCCAATCTCTCTTTCATACGGTTTTTTCCATACCTGCATCGGTACATAGGCCATACCAGGCATCTGTGCCTGCTGCCGTTGATGTTTGGGCTGCTGCTCCATAAAGTCCACATCATCATAGCAGTATTCATCATTAGTTTCCCGCTCCCTGGGAATCCATGGACAGCACGCACCATTCGCATACTTCATATAAGTTCCTCCTAACCTGAGGCTTTCACCTCACTGCATAATATGAAAATACTGATAACAGGCATAGGACAAGCATATAGAAGATGAAAAATTCATTTCTATATGCATGGAAGCAGATGAAAAAAGACCTATCGGCCGCAAAGTAATCAGAACGTTTGCATCGCTTCGATAAGTCCTTTTCAGATTGCTTATAATATGTTCAAAGTATGCTGGTTTACATAAGCACTAATGAAACTGCGCCAGCAATGTCTTTTCAAAATGCTCTTCACTGACACTTGTTTTCCAGCGATAAAACAGAATGGAAAGAACAGAGAAGACTACAAGCATACCTGCAAAGACAAGAATATCCGGTGTAATGGATCCGCCGATTGCCAACGTATTGCGGAATGCATGCACACTGTAGCTGAATGGCATAAACGGATGAATCGCATTATAAAATCCGGAGGATGTTTCAATCGGATAGGTACCTGCCGCTCCCCCCAACTGCAATACCATGAATATCAGAACAATAAAGCTTCCGATTTTTCCACAGGTGATGTTAAAGAAAACGATCATGGACATGAAGCCTGCGGAAACCAGTGCCGCCATGGCAAAGGTAAGCAGCGTCTGATAGGGAGACAGGCCGTTAACCAGCATCAGCACACCGATCATAATAACTGCCATCAATGTGGAGACCGTATACATAACAGAAGCCTTGCAAGCCCACATACGCAAACCGGACGTCGTTTTACTTGTGTTTTTCAACAGCGGATACATAAGAGTAAAGGCCATGCAGGCAACATACAGCCCGACAGACATCATATAGGGCGCCATCGCTGTACCATTGTTTTCCACATTGCTCAATTCCTGATGAGTTGTGACCACCGGCTGTGCCAGCATTTCCTTTGTGTTCTGTGTTGCTGATACCGAGCTTTCTTCAGCTCCCTTATGCAGCGAGCTTGTCAGCGTATGGGAACCGTCCTTCAGCTGTAACAGACCGCCTCCCAGTGTATTGGAGCCCTGCGCAAGCTGCTGAGCACCACTGCTGATTTGAGAAGCGCCGCCCTGCAGCTGAGCAGAGCCGTTTAATAATGTCGGACTGCTGCTGTTTAATGCTGAGGCTCCCTGATATAGAGAATCACTACCCGTTAGCAGCTGTGTGATTCCGCCCTGTAAAGCAGGAATCGCAGAGTTCAGCTGTGTCGTACCTGTTTGTAATTGAGCTGCACCGGCTGTTAAAGCCGTAGATTTCTGTGATAAGGTGGAAAGACCGTTTCCAATCGTATCTACGCCCTCTGTATAAGCATGAATCCCGGAAGCCAGTCCCTGTTCACCTGATAAGGCTTTATCAGCATCTGCAAGGCCGCTTTGAAGCTGCTGCATACCCTGTATCAGACCCATGGCTTCCGCGGTGGAGCCCTGTGCATCCAGTGAACGCTGTACAGTGGAAAGACCCTGCTGCAGCTGCGCCAATGCCTGATCGTTTCCGCTGAGAAGTCCTGTCATCTCCTCACTTCCTTTGGAAAGCTTAGAGAGCCCTGTCTTGAGCACAGCATATTGCTGATTTAAATCATTCATATCCGCTGCCGCTTCTGTTAGCTGATTCACAGTATCCTCATAAGCATGCAAATCCTTCAATTTCTGTGCGGCTGCATTCAATCTCTGACTCGCATCTGTATTCTTGTTTATGATTGTCTGCAGCTGAGCCTCCAATGCCGCAGCCCCTTGTGTAACCTGCTTCAGACTATCTGCACTGCCGGTATTTTTTTCGTGCAAATAAGCAAGTAGATCAGCATGACTGTCGGTACTTGATTTTATTGCAGTGGATAGCTCCTGCATACCAGACAGAACACGAGAGCTGCCCTTATGCAAATCGGAGGTTCCCTGCGCAAGAGCATTCACCCCCTGATCTAATACAGCAGAGCTTTGCATTAACTGCTCACTTCCCTGTTGCAGGGCAGCTACACCGGTTGTATACGCCTCTACCCCCTGCTGCAGCTCACCACTTCCTGTGTGCAGCGAGGATGCGCCGTTAACTAGCTGTACGCTTTTTCCATTCATCGTGCGGATACCGCTTCGCAGCTGCCTGCTTCCCTGTTGCAGCTGTGCCACTCCATCGGTATAAGCCTGCAGTCCCTGCTTCAGTGTTTCACTTCCGTCTTGAAAGGTCAGTGTACTGGAGGCAAGAGTGTTCAGATTATCCGTGATGGTCTGATTCCCCGCAATACTGTCGGATAATCCGTTCTGAATTTTCTGACTGCCCTTTCCCGCTGTTTTCAAGCCGCTGCTCAACACCTGAACGTTGGAGAATAATGTATCGGCATAGGTTTTTGTCACAGTAGCGGAAATCTGTTCCCGTATTTTTGCAATCGCTGTCTCGTCCATTTTCGAGGCGATATAATTGGTACCGGGATTCGTTGTATACCTGAGCTCCATTTTTTTCGGATGTTTATCCATGAGCGTTGTTGCATTTGATGAAAAATTTTCAGGTATCGTTATAATCATATAATAAGAGCCATCCTTTAAGCCCTGGCTGGCTTTTGCGGCATCGACAAAGCAGAAATCCATTTCCTTTGCCTTTTTCAGATTCGCAACCAGATCCTCCCCGATATGAAGGCTGGAACCGTTATAGGTAACCTTATTGTCTTCATTTACTACTGCAACCGGTATTTTATCCGCATTTCCGTAAGGATCCCACATAGAACCCAGAAAAATACCTGAATACAGCATGGGAATCACAATAATCGCTGCCAGCACAACCTTGATCCATGTACTGCCTGCTATATTTTTCCATTCTTCCTTCATAATATCCTCTTCTTTCTTTTCTATCCATAGATATACCATATCCACGGAATACTGGAATTATAGTACATTATATGCTTGTGTCAACGCTCTTTACAGAAAGTTTAGAATTGTTATGAAAAATTCACACGAAAAAGACGGCTTGATTTAAGGAAAAGGCTTGCAAAGACAAAGAAAAAACAGCTATACTATACATGATAGAAGGTGAGAGTATGAGAATACGCGGCAGTCTAGAGCAGGCAATCTGTATCGTGCTGCTGATAAGTACAAGCAGCCGGCCGGTAAAAAGCAGCGAGCTCAGTAAAAAGCTGAACGTATCAGATTCCTATTTAAAAAAAATCATGCGGCAGCTGGTCAAAGCGAAGATCGTTTCTTCAATCGCCAGTAAAAACGGCGGCTTTGTATTATTGAAAACCCCCTCCCGCATCACCTTTCTGGACCTGTTTAATGCCATCGAGGGGCAGGAGCAATTTGCTGTGAGTACAAGCCTTGTCGATCGGGTGTTTGATTCCAGAAAGCAGGTAAAGGAAAAGGAAGAAAAAATCATGCATTATCTGCATGGTGCGGAATTGGAATATCGAAAGAAATTAAAAGAAATCACCATCCAGCAAATTTTATCCGATGTCTGATAATTACAGCCGCAAGACATGTTCATGCTGCTGTATATCATATCAGAAATGATAATATTTCTTACATAAACTATTTTATAAGCTTGCTTTAAAAAGAAAATAAAAAAAAGCTACAGCCGGGACTTTAACACTGGCAGAGTCATTTGCACTTTACTCACCATGTATCAGCCATAGGTAATCCAGGCAGCCTTCTTTGATTGTTAAGCTGCTTTTCTTTTTTCCTTTACACGATGTCCTAACGTGATAAGAAAAAGACTGAATCTTCCGGTATAGAAGGCTCAGTCTTTCCTTTTTCTCAATTTCCGCCGGGACCGTCCTGACGATCTCTTTCATCCGGATAATACTTCAGGTTATTGTTCGTCCATTGATTGTTGCCGGCTGTTTTCTTTGCTTCCTCACCATGCAGCAGCTCTTCGCTGTCACAGCAGGATTTTTTCTTCTGTTCCATGTTCATCACACTCCATTCTTAGTATGTGTCCGGAAGGGATTGACTATACCGATTCTTTGCCTGAAGCATACGGCCCGGTTATTTCCAAGACATTTCCTTCGGGGTCTGTGATATTGAAATACCAGTAAGGCATCGAGATTGAAACATAATATAAGGGAGAGAGCGGTCCGATCTGCAGATTTTTCAAACGCGTATATTCTGACTGCAAATCCTCACAAACATAATTCTGAACCATTATATCATTCCCTTGGTTCACCGTCTGTATGCAGTCTTCGACATATGCATCATTATAGTGTTCGTCCACATCCTGTTCTTTCTGTACGCATTGCGCATCATATTCCGCATGCAGCACGGCAAGCGTATGCCCGCAGGAAAACTCCACCCATCGCTGTGCAGTAACTTCCTTCCCTTTTTGCTGAAGCAGCTGCTCATAGAAGCTTACCGTATCACGAAAATGCAGTGCATTGATATATATACAAGCCAGCTTCATCGTGGTTCCTCCTTCATCCAGATATCCTGTTCCTTCTCATGCTTTTTCATCCAGGCAAGTGCATAGGGACTAAATGCCATACATTTCCAGCACTTCTTCCTTATCACAGCTGCCGCCTCCTTCATCAGTGCGCCTCTTATCCCCTGTCCGCGCAGGGATACATCGGAAAATGTATGATTGATATCCACGACCTGCTTGTCCACAAAGGGGAATGTAAACTCTGCAGGCAGCTGTCCCTGTTCCTCTATAAATATACGGTGATCCTCTCTGCTTATCTCCATAACAGTCTCCTCCCCATGCCATACGCACGACGATTACAGCTTCATTGTACCATAAATCATTTCTGCATTACTGAAATTAAATACCATTTTTAACTACCGTTTTATACCCGTGTCTTAATACAGGAAGCAGATTTTATAAAACAGAGCTTTATCCGCTGTTATCAGTTATAAACAAAGGAATCAGACTCATCGCACGAAGCTGATAAGCCTGATTCCCAATCTCTCAAAGTGTTCTGGTCTCGCTGCTTCCAAGTAAGAAGCAGCGAGACCATAGCCTGCTCCTTAAGTGATGAACAGCTGTCACTGTTGTTGTTATTACAAACTAAGCGTATTTCACTCGCCTTGTTTATACAAACAGCGGTACAATCTCCTTCTTTAAAACGTCGATCAGTCCAAGATCAGACATTTTCGCCTCCGGGATAACCGGTAAAGCAAGGGTTACGATTCTCAGCAGCGGGTTTTCCATATCCACAAGACCGAGCGCACGATTCGCATCCTTCATCAGTGCATTGTCAACTGCCAGCTCCTCTGCAGGCTTCAGCGAAATCAGTCCTGCCAGCGGAAGCTGCAAGGTATGAAGCACAGCTCCGTCCTTTACCGCACACATGCCGCCTCCACAGGCAATCAGCTCATTTGCGGCAAGCAACGCGTTCTCTGCAGTATCGTATACAATCGTCAGATTGTGTGAATCATGAGAAACCGTTGAAGCAAGAGCTCCGGTTGTCGTACCAAAGCCGCGCACAACACCAAGTGCAACTGTATCGTGTCCCTCATGACGGTTTACGACAGCTACAAACTTCAAATCATCATCATTCAGCTTCAGATAACCGTTTTCCACAGGAAGCTCCTCACAGCTTACCAGTGTGCTGGACAACAGCAGATCCTTATACTCCATCAGATTCACCTTAACCGTCCCGTTTTCCACAGGAGCCTGGATACGGAAATCCTCAACGCTTAGCTTCTTCACATGCATGGAATTACGATGCTCAATAGCATAGCTTTCATCCTTAATGTCTGCCAGCAGCTTTCCATTTTCCGCTACCAGCTCACCATTGTAAAATACATGACTCGGCTTCAATTCCTCCAGGCTTTCCACCAGCAGCATATCTGCCACAAAGCCAGGTGCAATCGCTCCCAGGTTTTCGATTTTGATTTCACGTGCCGTATTATAGGTAGCACTCTTAATAGCTGTTACCGGATCCATACCGCATCGAATGGCATTGCGGACTACATCATTCATATGTCCGTTGTTCAGAATATCATCCGCTTCGCGATCATCCGTACAGAAGCACAGGTGATCGAAGAATTTCACCTGCTTAACACCCTCCCAGATATCCTTTACATTCTTTGTGATGGAGCTGTCTCTGGCATCCACATACATTGCACTGCGCAGCTTTTCCAAGCCCTCATCCGATGCCCGTGTTTCATGACAGGTATTCGGACCACCGCACAGATAGGCAGACAGCATCCGCCCGCTGACATACGGTGCATGTCCCTGCATATACAGTCCGCGATCCTCCGCAACCTTCAGAATATCCATCATACGGTCCTCACCATGGATAACGGCAAGGAAATCCATAACCTCCGCAAGTCCGATGACACGCTTTAAGCCGCAAAGCTCTTCAATCTGTTCTGCCAGAAAATCCGCTCCCGCATTCTCCAGACCGGGTACGGCAGGCACACAGCTTGGAATATCGATCAGCTGACGCATGGGGAGATCTTCTCCGCTGTCATGCATATAACGCACGCCCTCCATGCCCCATACATTGGCAATTTCATGCGGGTCGGTAATCACGGTCGTTGTCCCGTGAGGAAGAACTGCCTTTGCGAAATTACGTGGCGTCATCATGGAGCTTTCGATATGCTCATGCGCATCCAGAAAGCCGGGAATCAGATAGTGTCCCTGTCCATCCACAACGGTCGCTGCCTTGTCCAGATCCGCATCCAGATTCTTATATTCCACATGTGCAATCATACCATCATAAACAAATACATTGGCCGGATAGATTTCTCCGGTAATCACGTTGACCAGCTGAACATGTTTGATCAGCAAATCGCTTGGAATTTCACCAAGAGCCGCCTTGAGCAGCTGTTTCTTATCCTTCGGCTGCAGCTTCATATACAACACTTCCTTTCTCAAAAAGATGCACTCTCATGCATCTTTTGCTTTACCCGTATATAAAATAACAAATCAGTGGTATCGCCATAACATACATGATCGGATGTACTTCTCTGAATTTACCGGTTGCTGTTTTGATGAGTACGAATGCCAGAATACCGGCAGAGATACCGCTGGCGATAGAGCCTGTAAACACAGTGAACATAATCATGACAAACGGTCCGAAGGATTCTGTAAAATCTGCGAAATCAATATCCTTAAAGCCGCTGATCATCAAAAAGCCAACGAAAATCAGAGCCGGTCCGGTTGCCGCATTGGGAATCATCAGCACCAGCGGAGAGAGAAATACCATAATCATAAAGATAACGGATACCACAACACTTGTAAATCCCGTACGTCCGCCTGCTTCCACACCAGCACTGGATTCCACAAAGGTGGTGATGACCGTATTACCGGTAAGCGCACCGACACAGGTACCGATGGCATCTACCAGAAACGGCTGCTGGATATTCGGTAAATCCCCGTTTTCATCCAGCATGCCGGCTTTTGCACTGACACCGAGAATTGTCCCCAGCGTAGAAAAGAAATCTCCGCAGAACGCCGTAAAGATCAGAATGACGGATGAGAAACTGAATACGGATTTAAAATCCAGATTAAACATGACATTGCCCAGCCCTGTGAAATCAGGAACCTTGGCAAAGGTAGACGGCACTGTGGTAACCCCTGCCGGTATTCCCAGAAGCGTAACGATAACGATACCGATCAGAATAGCACCGTTCACCTTATACGCTGTCAGAATAGCGATGATAACAAGCCCCAGAACGGCCAGCATAACAGCAGGATCGGTGAAATTCCCCATGCCCATTCCGCTTTCCGTAAAGGCTGCAATCCCTGTATTTTTGAATCCCAGATAGGCGATAAAGAAGCCGATTGCGGTACCGATCGATATTTTAATGTTCTTTGGTATCGCCTTAACAATCAAATCACGGATACCGAAGATTGTCAGCAACAGAAAAATAACACCTGAAATCAGAGTCATTGCCATAGCACCGCCAAAGGACAGCTGCTGGCTCTGAATCAGTGCCCCGAACATGAAGTTGCTTCCCATACCGGTTGCCAGTGCAAACGGGAGGTTTGCATACAATGCCATCAGCAGCGTAATCAGCCCACTGATAATGGCACAGGTGACAACAATTGCCTCCTTCGTAATCATGACACCGTTGGCATCGATGATAAATGCGGCATCCCCATAGCCGACGATTGCCCCGGGCTGTACAACCAGAACATATGCCATTGTCATAAACGTGGTGATACCGGCGATAAGCTCTTTTTTATAGCTGGTATTGCGTTCCCTAAATTTGAAAAAATCTGCGATTTTGCTCATATTTTCCTCCTTAACCATGTCCTCACCATATTCCATGATATCCATGAAAGAAGAAGCACCATAGTATCTCATTTACGGTGAGATGTAGAGACTGTCGACCATATCCCGACATTATATGGTGAGCACAACAGTGTTCATTATACCAAAGAGGAAGCAAAACTGTAAACGTCTATGCATAGGTAATTGTTTCCTGAATGCTTACAAATACTTCCGGAATGCCTCCAGCAAAAGCTGACACCCGTCTGCACAGTCCTTTTGTGTACTGTATTCCTCTTTACAGTGGGAGGCACCTTCATGCTGAGAGCGTACAAAGATCATCGCTGTGGGACAAATGCCCTGAAAGTTCATACAGTCATGACCGGCACCGCTGGCAAGTCGCAGAATCGGCAGCTGCAGTGTTTTACAGCAGACCTCCAGCTCCTGCTTCAGGCCTTCATCACATATCGCCGCCGGCAGCTGCTGTTCCAGGCGGCGTTCAATCCGTACTCCCTGTTCCTGTTCGAGCATTCCTTCAAACTCCTGCATTACATCCAGTATTTGCTGTATGACAGCATCATCCAGAGAGCGCAGATCCAGAGAAAAGCTCACACGATCACAAATGATATTGCAGGCGCCGGGGTAGGTATGAATTTCCCCGATTGTAGCCACCGTATGCGGCTGCTGCTGCGCAAGCTGCGTCATGTGCATAATCCAGCGGGACATGGCGGTTACCGGATCATGACGACGATGCATCGGTGTTGCCCCCGCATGTGCACTTCTGCCATATATTGTGACCGTATATCTCACCAGCCCGGCAATCCCCTCAACAATTCCCACGGAGAGATTCTGTGCTGCCAGAACATCAGCCTGCTCAATATGTACCTCATAAAAAGCTTCCAGCGACGACAGCTGGCAAGTCACATAACACGCAGGATGATAGCCTGCCTGTGTCATTGCCTGTGCAAGTGTAATTCCCTTATGATCCACAGACAGCAGTCCGTCTTTTTCCACTTTCCCGCAAATCGAGCGGCTGCCAATCATGCCATATCCGAAACGGTTTCCTTCTTCATCCCGAAAGCCAATGACCATGATGGAGCGCTGCGGCTGTACTCCTGCTTCCCGTATGGTCTGCAATACTTCAATACCTGTCAGCACTCCCAGACAGCCATCGAATATTCCGCCTTCCTTTACCGTATCGAAATGGGAGCCGCAAACAACAGGAGGCAGGTTTGGTTCAGCTCCCTTCAGCGTACCTATGATATTACCACAGGCATCAATCGTTACGTGAAGACCGGCTTCCCGCATCCATTCCGTCAGCTGAAAAGCTGCCGCCTCATCCTCTTTCGTGAACGAAAGCCGTGTTACACTTCCATCTTCTGCTTTTCCAATCTGCCCCAGTGTCTGTATATGATTCCATAAACGCTTCTCATTGATTCTCATAGGCTACCTCCTGATTATGAACATTATAGCTGATTGCTTCAAAAAAGCCAAGACAGCAGAAAAGACACCATCAAACCGGTGTCTTGTTCTCGGTGCTAACGATGAGAGGAGTTGAAGGATTTGGTAATACTTATGAAATCAAGCGTCAGACGCACCTGTGATGTTTCATCCCGGATACTGCGCAGCTCCCGCATCAGATTCAGCTCTATCGGCATCAGCACCTGCTCAGTCTGAATACCGCAGATTCTGCTGATATCCATATTCAGATAATTCGCTATTTTCAAAGCGACATGCAGAGGCATCGTCCGTTCCTTTTTCAGATATTTTGTTACAGAGTTTTTATCCAGCCCGACACTTCTTGCAAGAGAAGACTTCGTCATATCCAGATCCTCAATTCTGTCATTCACATAATCTATAAATTTATCAGTCATCACGTCATTTTGCATACTATCACCACTTATATGTTCATTATAGTATAAGTGTTACCATAACATCTAAATTTAAACTTATATTATGCCATATGTAATATTTACACGGTATTTTAGAATCTTTTTAGTTACTACACTATAAATAAATGATTGCATTTTATGCAAAATTCGTTTATAATAACGATACCGTCATCAGAATACCTGACTTTTAACTTCATTCTCACAAATCAGTATCTGATGACGGCCTGCCTAGGTATCTGACAGTAAAAAGCTGTCGGATTTTTTTATTTCACTGGTAATATTTACATACAAAACCATACGATTTCCTGCACCAAACCGGATAAAACATGATATGATAAACAAAAGGAGGCGTTTTCTATGAAAAAGCTGTTATTTGTCTTACTTGCAGGAATGCTTATGCTTACCGGATGCGGTGGAGGAAATGATGATAAGAGCGGGGAAGCACCAAAAAGCAATGATGAAAGCTCAACAGAATTATCTACAAAGGAAGTGAGTGCCAAGCTGCGTGAAATCAATGACTGGTATGTTACAGATATCTGGAATGTCGGTTTATGTGATATCGGGTATTACACTTCCAGCGGTACTTCTGCGACAGGAGAGGAGCTGGACATCGAACTGACATTAAAGCAGTATAACGAAGCTATTGCAAAGCTTGAGGAATACAACACCTTTGTGAACGGATTAAAGGATAAGAAGTACGATGATGTGAAGTTTGCATGGGAAAAGCTGTATAAGGGCATCAGGGAATCCGATAAAATCGTTCAAAGCAATGAAATTAAGGCGAAATCCGGTCTGGATTTAAAAACAGACAAGCTGAGCCAGTATCAGACAGCATTCCAGAAATATATCAATGCTCTGAGTGAAAGCTGACAGCCTATAAATTCAGCAGCATATAATGGTGTTTCAGCGAATTCCACAATCATTTTAGTATTGGCAAAACAAAGAGCCCATGTTCTGCCTTCCTTCAATACGTTGAAGGACGCATAAGGTAAGCCGGAAAATATCCATTGAGATTAGAAGATCAATCCCTTTCGTGTTTAACGACAAGGTGAAATCTTCTTTTTTTAACTTTAACGCACCAGAAAACGCATTATCCTCTACACACAAAAAAGGGGTATTCACAACCATTGCACGGCAACGATCATGAGCACTCCTTTTGTATGCTTATGTTTTTACATCCACCGGCTGCGTTTCTTTTACAGCTTGGTGAATCCTTTACTAACGTGAAAGTATAACAGTTCATGAATTTATAAGTATGCCTGTACAGCATCACCGCCGAATAATCGGAATCCATATTTCCATGTGATAATCCTTTGCCTCACATGATCCTTCTCCATACAGCTCCACGGTTGGCATGCTTTCATTTCGGTCATATCCGCTCGCTGGCAGCACTTCTGCATAAATAGTTTTCCACAATGCAGGTAAGCCCTCAGCTATCGGTCCGGTGTTCTGAAATTTCATCCAATCTGCCGCGGGAAGCGCAAAGGCCTCATACTCCTCTGACAGCATACCTTCCACCGCAATCATATAGCGGTTATTGCCGTACTTATCATATCCGAAGCACAGGCCGTAGGAAACTGCCGTAGCTGCTTCCTGCATCATACGCTGCAATGTGCCATCTGCCTTTACATCCGACCAAAATTTTATTGAACGATTTTCATTTTGTGTAGAAATCACGGAATGACCGGACAGATGCATACCGGCTTTCCTTTTTATTTCATATTTCATTTCTGTATTTCCGTGCACAGTGATAGCAAAGGATCTCGGCAGAAACAGCGGAAGCTGCAGATTCTGTTTTCTGGCCTGGCTCGGTGAACAGCCGAAGGCTCTGCGAAAAGCTGCCGCAAATACATCTGCGCTTTCATAGCCGTATTCCAGTGCAATATCCAGTATGCGTTTCCTGCTGTGAATAATTTCAACAGCAGCCTGCGATAGCCTTCTCGCTTTGACATATTCCAGATAACTCATATGATTCAGTAATGAGAATACTCTTTGAAAATCCGCATAGGAGCACCCGCTAAGCTGGGCAAGTTTAGCGCAATCCAAATCCTCCTTCAAATGTTGCTCCGTATAAGCCATGACCCTGTTGATTCCTGTAATCAGCTCCATCACCATCCTCCTTTCATTCAAAGTATAACCGGAATCGCATAAGAAAACCCGATGTTTAGAGAATTGATTTTATCGGGTTTATATTTTGTTTTTACAGCACCTTTTCCATTAAATCAACCTGATCATCAACAGCCTGTAATTGTTCTTTAAGTGAATAAAATCCATTGTGTTTCCAAAAGGAAGCAGCTTCCACATTCCCGTGTATACAGCCAAGACGCACACAGGTGATTCCCTGATTCGCAAGCTGTTTAAAAACTCCCTTCATGATATTGGAGCCTGTTCCTTTTCCCTGCTCTGAAACATCCAACATAAACAGACCGATATATGCTACTTGTGGTTTCGGATAATCGAAGATCAGATCCAGAATCGCAATTAGTGTCTGATCCTTTTGAAAAAAGCCGAGGAAGTATTTATCGTCTGCAGTCTTTCCCGGTGGAGTGCGGGATAAGTCCTCCATGATATTTTCATGTGTTGGCGCTGTTTTGAAGTATTTGTAATAGGTTTTATTTGCCTTGCATAGCGCATATATGTTTTCCACATCCTCTGGACAGAGTCTGCGGACGTGAAATGTATCAGAAAAATCTGTGAGCTTCATAAGCATCCTCCTTATCGCATGGTATTTCGACAACCGCTGCAGCAGCTATATCACAGTCTGAGAAGAAACCATTTCGGTAGCCGGTATGCTAACTAGTCTTAATAAACTCCGATTTCAACAATATGTACCGGCTCTTGACCGGATTCTGTAAGGTAAAGCCGCAGGATAGCAATGTTTTTTCAGAAGCGTGATTCTCCCTATCGATGTCAGCAGTAATTCTATAGGCGTCTGGAAAAGAAAATATCCTGTTTACCAGCAATTTCAGCATATCTTTTCCAAGGCCTTTACCAATACAGTCTTCTTCACCGATAAGATAATCAATGCCATATGTTCCAATGCGTGGTAGTGTACCAAAATCTTCTTCACTATCTGTAGCCTTGTAATACTGACATAGACCTATCGGTTTTTCCTGCCACATAACAATGAGATGTGTGATCCATTGATATTTTCCGTTTCGCTCTTTACATTCCATCATCCAGTCTTCGAGCGTAACACCAAGCTGTGGAATTTCATACCATTTTCTTACATGAGCCTTATGCAGCCAAGCCTCGGCCAGTGCAAGGTCACTTTCTGTGAATTCTCGTAATTGCAACATGGTTTTCCTCCTTTTTTCTGCAATCTATATATAATAGATAATGAACCCATGATTTATCTCTTGTGAAATTAGCTATGTGCATGCTGTTTTTAGCCTTTTGATAAGGAAGGCACAGAAATATCCCGTCCTTTTCCCTTATCATCCTGATAAAAATATCATAGCATACTCTGCGCTTATCTACAATGAAAGATGGATGTATCAAATCCTGCTTCGTTTTCTATCGGGGAAGAGAAGTATAAAATACGGATTCCAATCAAAAAAGTTGGACAAATCATCAAATAAGCCTTTATTTATCGGCTTTTTTTCGATGACATCCAACTTGGCACTTTTATTTGGTGGAGGTGAGGAGAGTCGAACTCCTGTCCAGAAACAGCCCCACGTACAGACCTCTACAGTTTAGTCCATGAAGATTAAGACATCAGCAGGTCATGAACATCCGCTGATGAATGTGCCTGAAGAATTTTCGTGAATCTGATCTCAGGCAAACCAGATTCCTTATCCCTTGCGTCTTACGCGCACATCCACATGGTCAAGGAAAAAGCATGCAGAGGCGGCTGCGAACCTATATCGGTTATTAAGCAGCGAAAGCCATTCTCTGGTTTCCACCAAAGAGGTTAGCTAATTTAGTTTTTCCGTTTAAATTTAATTGGTTATTACGTAACCACTCGACTGCAGTCTGTACCAGACATATCCCTGTCGAAACCAGTACACCCCCGGTTTTCAGGCATTGATAGTTTACCACAAAATACCGCAAACTACAATGCCGTTTGCTTTTTTGACGAATTTTCCAGTCTAATACTGATTCTTCATCGCCTTTTCTATCTCGCGCTTGGCATCTTTTTCCTTTTGAACATTACGCTTATCATGCAGATCCTTCCCTTTTGCCAGAGCAATCTCCATTTTTGCCATTCCTTTTTCCAGATATACAGAAATCGGAATCACTGTGTAGCCCTTCAGCTTTACCTTCTGCTGCAGCTTACGGATTTCTTCCTTATGCAGGAGCAGCTTTCGTATTCTGGTTTCATCATGATTGAACCGGTTGCCAAACTCATACCCCAGAATATGCATTTCCTTTACATACGCTTCATCATTGGTAAAGCTGATATACGCATCCCGAATCTGGACATGACCCTGGCGAATGGATTTGATCTCCGTTCCCTGCAAAACCAGTCCGGCTTCAAAGCGTTCCTCCAGAAAATATTCATGAGAGGCCTTGCGATTAAATACAACAATTTTTCTTCCTGCCATGCCTGTGTTCCTTTCTAATATACGATCTTCACTTTATCATTCATAACCCTGTTCACAAGATTTATGTAATACTCCCTTGTATTATCCTGATGATACTGCGTCGTCAGTGTATGACGTGCAGCAAGTTCATTTGTATAATCCTTCAGAGTATATGTACGAAAGAATGAGAAATTCCCTTCTATATGAGTAACGGTTGGAAGAAACTCCACATTTTTAAAGCTCACTTCACCATTCGTTCTATTATAGGACAGGGTCCAGCTTGCCATGCCTCCCAGCATATTCTCATGATCATCCTGTGCAGACAGGAAATTGCCAAGTGAATAGATGACAAGAGTCTGATTCCCGTCTTTTCCTGTCACATAATCCATCGGCTGTATGACATGCGGATGCTCACCGATAATGACATCCACACCCAGATCACTCAGGAACTGTGCAAGCTCTTTCTGTTCCTCATTCGGCTCAAAGGAATACTCGGTTCCCCAATGCATACTAACGATTTGGACATCGCTGACCTTCTTCAGCTTTTCCACATCATTTTTTATTTTATCCTTATCAATCAAATCAACCATGTACTCTTTACCTTTTGGAAGAACATAGCCATTCAACCCATAGGTATATCCAAGTATTCCAAACTTCACACCCTCACGGGTGATAACCTGCAGCTGCTCACTTTCCTCTCTTGTCGCATGACTTCCCGTCACCCTGATATCCGGATGATGTTCCTTCATGTAAGCAAGCTGATTCAAGATACCCTGTACACCGGCATCCAGTGTATGATTACTGGAAGCCGCCATCCAGTCAAAGCCTGCATCCGCAACCGCATCCAGCACCTCGTAAGGCCCGTTAAAGGATGGATAATGGCTCAATCCCAGCTCCGTACCGCCGCAAATCGTCTCCTGATTGATATAGGCGATATCCGCCTTGCGTGTATAGCGGTTTGTATGCTCATAAATATCCTTAAAATCATAGGTGCCATCCCCCTTGGCATTGTAATAGAAAATTGCACCATGAATCAGATTATCCCCTACCGCAACAAAGGATACATCGCGGATATCATCTTTTTCCTCTGATTTTACAACGGGGGCTGCGTCCTTTTCCTGCTTTGTTTCCTTCTTGCCGCTTTCCCCTGAGCAGCCTGCCACAAGCAGCATACACCCCAATACAATCCAGAATTTCTTCATACTATTCCCTCTATATTCTATCGGGATGCCTTCCTGCGCTGTCGCTTTTTCTTCTCTGTGACCTCGAAGTCGACCTCCCGTTTGAAACGATCCGCTCCACTGCATTTCACACGTACCTTTTGTCCCATTTTATACACCTTAGCCGTATGCTCACCAATCAGAGATTTCGTCATTTCATCATAATGATAATAATCATCCGTTAGGGATGTCACATGCACAAGACCCTCAACCGTGTTTTCCAGCTCGACAAACATACCGAATTTGGTGATACCGCTGACAACACCGTCAAACATATGCCCGACAAAGCGCTCCATATACTGCGCCTTTTTCATATCGTCTACTTCCCGCTCCGCATCCACTGCATTGCGTTCCCGCTCACTTGCCTGATTAGCGGCAGCCTCACACCACAGCTCATCCTGCTTCATGCGCTCGACATCATCACTGGATGTAAAGATATAACGCCGAAGCATTCGGTGAACTACCAGATCCGGATAACGCCGAATCGGCGAAGTAAAATGCAGATAATTTTTCAATGCCAGACCGAAATGCCCGATACAGCGGTTATCATAGCGTGCCTTCTGCATAGCCCGCAGCATAAAGCTCGATAACACAAAATAATTCTCCTGTCCTCTGGCCTCATTCAGCAGACTCTGCAGCTGTGCGGGGTAAACATTTTGTATACCGCCCTGAAAATTATAGCCGAGTGACTTTGCAGTAGTAGCAAAATCACGCATTTTCTTAGGCTCCGGAGCTTCATGGATTCGATACATGGAAGGAACCTCCATCCATTTCATGTGCATGGCGACACATTCATTTGCGGCAATCATAAAATCTTCAATGATCCGCTCACTCTCTCCGCGCTCCCGCAACACAATATCTGTCGGATTTCCCTTTTCATCAACGAGAATCTTTGCTTCTCTCGTATCAAAATCTATCGCTCCCAGACGCTCTCTTCGCCGTCGGATGATACCGGAAAGCACCTTCATGTTGAGACACAAGTTCAACAGGTGCGGATATTCTTTCTGTGACTGCGCATCACCCGCAAGAATCGCATTCACCTTTTTATATGTCATTCGCTCATCACTGCATATAATGGAAGGATATATCTTATAATTGTCGATTTCACCCTTCTTATCGATATCCATACAGCATGTCAGCGTAAGTCGGTCCACTCTTGGATTCAGGGAACAGATTCCATTGCATAGGGCGTGGGGAAGCATCGGTACCACACGGTCAACGACATAGACCGAGGTACCTCTGGCATAGGCCTCCTGATCAATGGCACTTCCCGCCCTCACATAATGGGAAACATCCGCTATATGAACATACAGCCGGTATCCTTTATTGTTTTCCAGCTTTTCCACAGATATGGCATCATCCAGATCCTTGGCATCCTCTCCATCTATCGTAATGGTCAGCAGCTTTCGCAAATCCTTGCGCTGTGCAATATCATCCTCTTGGATGGTTTCCGGTATCTGCTGTACCTCCTGCATGACATCCTCAGGAAACTGCGGATTGATATCCTTTTCCAGTAAAACGGATAAAATATCAATACCCGGATCATATTTATAACCGATTTCCTTCTCAATATGGCACTTCAGTACAGTCCCATAGCTGTCAATTCCTAGCAGAACCTTGGAATCATTCACAAGACGGAAATCATCGAAGTTTGTTATTCTAACCTTGCGGTAATTCAAAAATGCATCCGACAGGAAATATTTTCTGCCCTCTTTGATTTTCACGGTTCCCACCAGCTGTCTGACACTGTGCTCCAGAACCTCAATCACTTCTCCCTCAACACTTTTATCATTGTTTGTCCATGTCTTCGCAAAAACAATATCCCGATCCATACCGAGACCCAGGTGATCCCGACCTATATAATAGCTGGTATCCGCTGTTTCCACAAAGCCGAAGCCTTTCGGATTGATGCGTAGTGTACCTGTAACATACCCCAGCTCTTCACTTGTGAAATAACGCTCCTTGGCGTCTCTTGCGAGTATATGCTCTGCTTCCAGATCATTTAACAGCTTCATCAGCTGTGTGAAGGATGCACTGTCTTCCATATCCAGGGCTCTTGAAAGCTGTGCTGCATGCATACCTCGATAACCGTTTCCATGAATCAGCGCCAGCAGTTCTTCTTTTTTATTCATAGCTCATCAGCCCTCCTTTTTTCCTATAACAATATTATACCATTAAAAAAAGACCTTAGACGGTCTTTCTTACTTACTTAACAATACGAATGATTATAACAAGAGCGAAAAACACAATTCCTGTCACCAGAGTGACATTGGACATGACTTTTTCAGAGCCACGTTCCTTAACGTTTGCGAACAGGTTCAGTCCTTCACTTCCACCGAAGGCGCTTCCCAACCCGTCAGATTTTCCGCTTTGCAATAAGGAGAGTATTATTAAAACGACCGCTGCAATCATCAGTAAGGTGTCTAAAATGCCCATAATAATCCTCCTTTCTCAATACGTTCCTAACCATTATAACAAACACACGGATAAAAAACAATTTATTTTTTGTAAAAGGACGAGATTCTCCTGTGATCAAGGCATAATTGATGTATCTTGTATGCTGTACATAAGACTTATACTGTCAGATGCTCCCTCCTCGATCTGAACACGCTCCAGCTTCTGCCCCACAGACAGGACGAAAAACAGCTGCTTAACGCTCTCACTATATGATATAGGGAACACTGACAACGGAAACATTGCGCAATTTGCTCAGCTGCAGCTTTAGCTGCATGGAGGTTTGATTGTGCAGAGCATGAAAACGTTTTTTCTTCATAACAAATTGCGGTAGAATCACCGTTACACTTTCCTTCTTTTTCAAATCGTTCTGCGCTTCCTCGACATGATGCAATATCATTTCATTCACATTCCGGTATGGAGCATCCTCGATGACCAGCGGAATATCGAGCCGCATTTGCTGATACAGCTCCTGCAGCTTTTCAGTCGCCTCCGCATTCGTATTTACGTGATAGAATTCCATTTCCCTCACCTGCAGGGAGCATGCATAATGATAAGCCTTCAGAAAGCTGCGGTTGATGGAATCAACAGGCAGTATGACTCTTCCATGGATCTGCAGATCATACGGCTGCAATTCCTCGGCAGAACGGATTTTCAGGCTCTCCTTGACATAGTGGTAATGCCGGTGTATCCGCTCCATGATATATACAAGAACCGGAATGCAGATCAACACGATCCATGCACCGTGCAGAAATTTACTTGCTGCGATAATTATACACGTAATTCCGGTGATCACCATACCGGCTCCGTTGATGAATGCCTTATGCTTCCACTTATCTTCCTTTCTTTTCACCCACCGTACAAACATTCCCGCCTGTGATAATGTAAAAGACAGAAATACACCGACTGCATACAGCGGCATCAAAAGATGGGAGGACGCATGAAAATAGATCACGAGTGCGGCAGAGAGGAAAAACAGCAACAGAATTCCATTGGAGAAGCTTAAACGGCTCCCCCTTGACATAAACTGTCTTGGCACGAATCCATCCCTTGCCAGAATGGACAACAGTAATGGTAAATCCGCAAAGGCTGTGTTTGCAGCCATTGTAAGAATAACTGCGGTCGTTACCTGCACCAGATAAAACAGCAGAGTCCCGTTTCCGAAAACAGCCTCCGCGATCATGGCGATTACCGTCACATTCGCATTCGGTATAATATGATATAGGGAAGCAAGTGCAGAGATTCCAAGGAAAATCACAAAGACCAGCCCTGCCAGAAGGTACAGCACACGCTTGGCATTTTTCTGCGCCGGTTCACGGAAATTAGGAATGCCGTCGCTTACTGCCTCTACGCCGGTCAGTGCCGTACAGCCGCTGGAAAAAGCCTTTAGAAACAGCAGCAGACCTGCATTCTCCACACACTGCGGCATAGCTGCGGAAACAGCCGGAGTTTCATGGAATATCAGCACCTTTACAAAGCCTGTGACAATTAACAGTAAAATCGTGATAATAAACAGATAGGTCGGAATCCCAAACAGAACACTGCTGTCCTTCATTCCCCGCAGATTGCCAATCGTAAGCAGGCTGATAATTATCAGCGCGATGCCCGTACGCATAGAAAGCAGCTGTGGGAATGCGGAGGTGATTGCTGCTGTTCCTGCACAGACACTGACCGCCACTGTCAGCACATAGTCAATTGCCAGAGAAGCGGCCGCAATCAATCCGAATACCTTTCCCAGATTATCACTGGCAACGATATAAGAGCCTCCTCCCTGCGGATAACAATTGATGGTCTGCCGATAGGAAAATACCAAAATAAAAAGAAGAAATACAATTGCAAAGCCTACCTTCATCAACAGTCCGTAGGATGCCATTCCCAGTACAGGAATCAATACCATCAGAATTTCCTCACAGGCATAGGAAACGGATGAAATCGCATCACTCGAAAGGACAGGAAGTCCCCATATCACACTGAACTTCTCATGATCCAGTGCATCACTGCGCAGGGATTGTCCCAGCACAAGATGCTTTATTTTTTTTAACATAGCTACTCCCTCGATTTCTATGAAGCATGCAGAAAATATCTGCTGACATTATTTTATGCTTCCAGCGAAAATAGTCAATTCATACACAAGTTTATTTAGATAAACTTTATATACGATATAGTTTCGCAAAGTATGATAGAAATTCATTAGAGAAATGCTAGAAATCCTTATCATATGAAAAGGCCCTGATGGACTCATCAAGCTCGAACAGACAATAGCCGGTATCAAATCGCAGAATTCTGCAGATCATTCATGGGCTGGGAAACAGGTAAAGGAATTACCTTTCTTTGGTATGCGACAGGAAAAGTATATAAGCGGCGGCCCTGAAGCACTCTTCGCAACAGCTTGTCCTTAATTTCTATAAGCAGTGGGCCACATTATTACCGCATTGCCTGAATCCGCTGCACTGTGGCTGAAAACCATTTCACAACAAAAGGGTATCCTCCTGTAAATTCGAGAATACCCCATGATGTATTTATAAACACTGAATGAACGCTTAATGCTTGTAAATGTTATAGAATGCTGATTTTCCCTGGAAAAGAGCAACATCACCCAGCTCTTCTTCAATACGAAGCAGCTGATTGTATTTCGCAATACGATCTGTTCTGGACATGGATCCGGTTTTGATCTGTCCCGCATTGAAGGCAACTGCGATATCCGCAATTGTCGCATCCTCAGTTTCACCGCTTCTGTGAGATACGACAGCCGTATAGCCGTGTTTCTTTGCGAGCTCCATTGCATCGAAGGTTTCTGTCAGTGTACCAATCTGATTCACCTTAATCAGGATGGAATTCGCGATATCCTTATCAATTCCCTCCTGCAGGATTGCCGGATTTGTGACAAACAGGTCATCCCCGACAATCTGAATTTTCTTACCCAGATGCTCCGTCAGCTTTTTCCAGCCATCCCAGTCGCGTTCTCCCAGACCGTCTTCAATGGAGATAATAGGATATTTCTCAACCAGTTCATCATACCATGCTATCATTTCATCTGTTGTCTTGGAGCCCTGTCCGGATTTTTTCAAATCGTACATCTTTGTTTCTGTATTATAGAACTCACTGGCCGCAACGTCCATCGCAATGCAGATATCCTCACCGGCACGGAAGCCGGCAGCCTCGATTGCTTCCATAATACATTTCAGCGGCGCTTCATTATCTTCCAGGTTTGGCGCAAATCCACCCTCATCACCGACAGCAGTGACCTGTCCCTTGCTCTTCAACACTTTTTTCAGGGCATGGAAGGTTTCAGCACCCATACGAATTGCTTCGCGAATGCTTTTTGCGCCTACCGGCATAATCATAAACTCCTGAAAATCCACTGAAGAATCCGCATGACTTCCGCCGTTTAACACATTCATCATAGGTACCGGCAGTGTCTTGGCATTGATACCGCCTAAATAGCGATACAGTGGCAACCCATAGTAATCCGCAGCAGCATGTGCAACCGCAAGAGAGATTCCCAGAATCGCATTCGCTCCGTATTTGGATTTATCCTTAGTTCCATCGGCATCAATCAACGCCTTGTCAATTGCAGCCTGGTCAGTAACATCCATTCCCAAAACCACATCGATCAGAATATTGTTAACGTTCTCCACTGCCTGCAGTACACCCTTACCGCCATAACGGGAAGGATCGCCGTCACGCAGCTCCAGTGCTTCTCTTTCTCCAGTGGATGCCCCGCTTGGCACCATGGCACGTCCTACAAATCCGGAAGCTGTTTCCACTTCCACCTCAATTGTAGGATTTCCTCGAGAATCCAGAATTTCTCTGGCATGAACATTTGTAATCAATGACATAACCTATGTCCTCCTTTATCTACACTTTTTATACATGCACAGTATAGCACAAACCCCCTTTTGTCTAAAGGAGTTTGCCCAAACTAACACATTTTCACACAATTTATTCCGCAAGTAATTCTCTAAGATCATCAATGGTACGCGTTGGATGAATCTGTAGTTTTTCCACATCCTCGCGCTGATGCACACCACTGGTCACAAAAATTGTATCCACATGGTTTTCCACACCCAGCAGGATATCCGTTTCCAGATTATCTCCCAGAATTACTGCCTCATCCGCATTCAGCTGAAAATATTTCAATGCTTCCTCCAGAATCGGAGCATGCGGCTTCCCGATTTTCGGAGAAACCTGCCCGCTCGCATATTCAAACATCGCTACAATGGAACCATTGCCTACCGCAAATCCACCCGGCTGTGCAAGCAGGCGGTCATTATTGGTACCGATCAGCTTCGCTCCCTTCAACAGAAAATCCAATGCCTTTGAATATTTCTCATAGGTACCTGTGTTATCCAGACCGACAAAGACCAGATCAACATCCTGCTCTGTAACGGTAAAGCCGTTATCCTCCAAGGCCTCTCTTAGTCCATCCTGTCCGATATACCAGACGTTTCTTCCCTCATAATGCGCAGCCGCATACCTAGCCGCTGCCATGCTGGAGGTAAAGAAATGCTCTTCCCGGATACCGGTGAATCCCATCTGTTCCATATGCTCCACATTCTGGCGCTTTGTACGCTTTGCATTATTCGTCAGAAAAACAAAACGCTCGCCCCGTTTCGTCAGCGTGTCGATAAACTCCTTAGCACCTTCTATAATCTGTGATCCGCGATACATGGTACCATCGAGATCTATGAAATATGTTTTTTTCATACTGCCACCTGCTTTCTACTCCTTAATGATATAGAAAGCACCATTTTTGTCAAGTGGCACCTATCTGCTTTTCCCTCTTGTTTTCTTCTTTTTCGGGTTAACCAGGAGCAGGCCGATAATAATCAGAATAGCCGGCCAGTAATTCCCCACAAGATAGTTGAAATACATTGCCATTTGATCCGGATCAAAATTAGGCTTGAGAAGAAGCACAACACCACTGATTCCAATGATAAATCCTGCCCGTTCCCGCATTTTTATCACTTCCTGCCTCTATTATAGGAAGATACAGCGACGAATTTTGTCAGTTTCCCGCCATGTCTGCATATTTTTTTAAATAGCTGCATATATGCACAGCAGTCAATTATTTCCACTTTATTAAGGAAACAGTTTCTATCCTATGCTCCTGCTGTTTAAAGGAGGCCCTGAAAAGTCTTTTGAGTGCTCATTAAGGTAAACGAAAAAAGACGCAGGTATTCTACGTCTCAATTATTTTATAGAAATTCGCAGCGCTTTAAAGCTCCACTTTCTCCAATTCGCCGTATCCGATTTCCGTCGGAGTTTCACGCCCAAACAGAATGGTCAGTACAACAGCTGTCTGAGAATCCTCATGCAGCTCCTCAACTGTTCCTTCAACATTGGCGAAAGCCCCGCTCAGAATGCGTACACGGTCTCCAACAGCAAAATCGATCTGTACCTTACGCTCACTCATACCAAGACGGCGCAGGATGCTCTCCATTTCCTCTTCAGCAACAGGGAACGGCTTCGCACCACCACCACTGGATCCGATAAATCCGGTAACGCCCGGCGTATTACGTACGATATACCATGCTTCATCTGTCATGATCATTTCAACAAACAGATAACCGCTGAACAGGTTGGTCGTTTTCTCTACTTCCTTACCGTTCTTGTATTCAATCTCTTTTTCTTCTGCGACAATTACACGGAACAAATAATCCTGTAGTCCCATGGATTCCACACGACGCAACAGATTTTCTTTTACACGATTTTCATGTCCGGCATATGTATTGACCACATACCACTGCTTTTTATTTTCCTCAGCCATGCTTTACCTCCTACACGATTCCAATCAGTTTCAAGAAACCGGATGATACAACCTGACACAGGTAAAAGAATAAGGCCAGGAATGCTACAAATCCAAATACTGTTACACTGTCTCTGGCAAGATCCTTTGCCTTTGGCCAGCGTATTCTCTTCATTTCGGTTAAAATCCCGTTAATACTGAACCATTTCATAAGCTGCCTCCTTATTTCGTTTCCTTGTGAAGTGTATGTTTACCGCATTTCTTGCAGAACTTCATCAATTCAATACGCTCATTATGCGTTTTTTTGTTCTTTGTAGTTGTATAGTTTCGAGAAAGACATTCGGTGCAGGTTAATATGACTTTATCGCTCATCAGGAACACCTCTTTCTTTGCCTATTTACTTTATCATAAAGAAGTGGTTTCGTCAATTTAATTTCCAATTCCAAGCAGGAATGCTGCGAATTCTACCGCATTTCCTCCCTTTCCCTGTCTTTTCGTACCTTCTGTAGTGTATTATCCACTTTTTTCACCTTGACCTGAAGCGTGTCCGCAATCTGGCGGTACGTATATCCAAGCGCACGCAAATCGACGATTCTTTTTTCCAAATCGCTGAGAGCCTCCTTGCGTGTATTCACACGATGCTGAAATTCATAGGAAACCGCAAAGCTTTCATTAGGCTTTTCCATAATATCAAGCAGACAGTAGCCTCCCGCATCCTCGCGTATACAGCTATCCAGGGAAAGCACACGTCGTTCATGTGCCGACTGCCGGTAACAGTCAATCAACAGATTGTGAAATACACTGCAAAAATAATGATAGAAGCTGGCCTCCTGATCCTCGCGATAGTCATCGATCGTCTGTACAAGCTTGAGTCTTGCCAGCTGCAGGTAGTCATCCTCAGATAGCCCGCTTTTGCAGGCTCCGATATATTTCTTAATCAGCTTATCAGCTATTTCCTCATACTTATGCATGAGGGCTGCAAATGCCATTTCGTCTTTTTGTCGTATTAAATATAGTAATTCATAATCGTTTTCGTAAACTTCTTCCATCTGTTTTCTCTCCCCGAAAGGGAAGCAGAAAATTACAGAGGATGGCGCTGTGCGTGAATCTGGTAAAGCAGGATGCCTGCTGCCACGGAAGCATTTAAAGAGCTGACGCTTCCCTCCATCGGCAGCCGGACACAATAGTCGCAATTCTTTTTCACAAGAGAGCTGATACCGAAGCCTTCGCTGCCAATCACAAGAACAAGAGGTACATCATACTGTCCTTCACGGTAATCGCGAGAGTTCTCAAAATCTGTTCCGACCACCCAGTAGCCCTGCTTTTTCAGGTATTTGATTGCCTGTACAAGATTGGTGACCACGCTTACCTTTACGGTATCAATTGCTCCGGTACTCACCTTGGCAACCGTCGGTGTCAGACGAACATTGCGATGCTTTCCAATGATGACGCCATCTGCCCGGATACAGTCGCAGGTACGTAGAATCGCCCCCAGATTATGAGGATCCTCCAAGCCGTCCAGCATCACCAGCAGCGGCTGTTTTCCCTGCGGAACGCTTTCCAGCAGCTCTTCCAGCTCCCAGGTCTTGTAATCGTCGATACAGGCGGCAATGCCCTGATGGTTTCCGTTCAGCAGCTGATCCATCTTCTTTCTGCCCAGAACCTTTACAGGGATTCGTCTTTTTTTGATTTCACCTTCCAGTGCTGTATCACGGATTCCCTCCTGTATCAGAACCTCATGAATGGGCTTCCCGTCCTGCAGAAGCTGCTTTACAACATTCTTTCCATATACATACTGCGTCATTGGTATTCTCCTATCTTCTGAATTTCCTCCCACAAGGCCTTCAGACGGTCCTCCTGATGCGTCAGATACAGCCAGCCGAATAATGCCTCCAGACCGGTTGACATACGGTAGGTTGTCACATCCGCATTTTTTGCCTTGCTTGCGGAATGGGTATTGCGTCCGCGCAGGACGATTGCATATTCCTCTTCACTGAAAAATGCACGCTCCTTCAGCTGAATCAGAAAATACGCCTGTGCCTTCGCACTCACCCAGGACTCACTCTTCTTCTGTAAAATTTTGGATTTCTGCCAGCCCTGTGCCAGCAGCATTTCCCGAACCAGCAGCGACATGACAGCATCTCCCATATAGGCAAGCGATGTTCCGTTATACTCCTTAATATCCATTACAGGATACCCTTCTCTATCAGCTTCGCACGGTATTGATCAGCCGTCTCAAAATCCTTTTCCTTAACGGCTGCCTTCCACTGACGGTGCAGCTGTTTGTCTTCCTCGCTCATTGTCAGACGCAAAAGCTCAATGCCCAGCACATCCATCATTTTCTCCAGGGTACGAACCAGTGCCTTCACCGCCTGCAGATCACTTTCTCTCTGACGCAGTGCCTGATTGAGAGCCTTAACAGTTTCAAACACAGCCGCAAAAGCATTTGGTGTATTCATGTCATCCTGCATAGCATCAAGAAACGGCGCAAGCTGTTCCTCATCACAGGTCTCATCCATGTCAACATCGGCAAGACCCAGTTTAACATATGCCTGCTTCATTGCCGTAGCCACGCGGTTCAATTCCTTTTTCGCCGTTTCGATTGCTTCCTCATTGATATTCAATGGTGCACGATAGTGTGCAGACAGCATGACCCAGCGCAATACATTTCCACCGATTTTCGCAATCATATCCTTTGCCCAGATTACATTCCCCAGACTTTTGGACATCTTCTCTCCATCAATATTCACCATACCATTATGAATCCAGTAATTGGCAATCGGAGAGTCATAGGCTGCACGAGACTGTGCAATCTCATTTTCATGATGCGGGAATTTCAAATCCATACCACCGCCGTGAATATCAATCGTATGCTCACCGCCAAACTCCTGATTGATCATGACTACACATTCCGTATGCCATCCCGGACGTCCCACAGACCATGGAGAATCCCACTTGATACCTTCTTCTGTTTTTTTCCACAATGTGAAATCCAGCGGATTTTCCTTCTTGCTGTTCTCGTCAATACGCGCACCAACAAGCAAATCCTCGATCTGCTGATTGGACAGCTTTCCATAGCTTTCCACACTGTTTACTCTAAAATACACATCGCCTTCCATTTCATATGCATGTCCCTTATCCACCAGCAGCTTAATAAAAGCAATAATGGCATCCATGGTTTCTGTAACCCTTGGAGCCGCATCCGGCATTGCAGCATGCAGGGATAAACGGTCATGATTATATGCATCTATAAATTTCTCTGTAATTTCTGCTTCACTTACTCCACATTCCTTTGCGACCTTGATGATCTTATCATCAACATCGGTATAATTTGACACCATTTTAACGTTGTACCCAATCGCCTGAAACGTGCGCTTCAGCGTATCGAATACAACGATGGGCCGGGCATTCCCGATGTGGGGATAGTTATATACTGTTGGACCGCATACATACATATGCACCTCATTTTCATGCAGGGGTTTAAATTCTTCCACCTTTTGATTCATACTGTTGAATATTTTCATATCATTTCCTCCTTATAAATAAAAAAAGCACTTATATTATAGAGACGCTGATTCGCGCGGTTCCACTCTATTTGAAAAATGCTTTTCCACTTGGTACGTTAACGCCGAACTACGTATTCTTCTACATTATCGAAAAATCCCTCCAAGGGGCATTTCCCGCATGAATTGTTTCTGCTTCCACCATTCAGAAATCGCTGTCTTTCCATACATATGCCGGTACTCATCCTTGTCACAGGTTTATCTTGTTTTAGTATAACAGGGAACTATGCGGATTTCAATACTACCGCTCATTTCCCTCGCTTTTTTCCTTCTCAAGCGCTTTTGATATATCCATGAATTGAGCCATCAGGTCATCACTCAGTCCGGATTTTTTCATTTCATCCACATAGACTGCATCCAGATCATCCAGCTCCTTGAAACCACTTGTTTCTCCTTCATCATTGGTATTCAGCTTTGTACGCAATGCCATGATCTTCACCTCACTCAGAACTGTGGTTATAGTTTACACCTTTCCGTCACATTTGAAAAGAGGAGATGCTATATTTTTCTGCTGTTTTTCATTTTATACATCTGCACATCCGCCTCATGGAATACATCCTGCAGCGATGCACACTGTACAGGATCATACAGCGCATACCCAACCGATAGGGAAATCGGTATGTCACAGTCCTTAGGCACGGTTTCCTCATAGGTCAGAATACGTTCACTCAAAGACTTCATCTTCTTATCATCCGCATCGGGTACCAAAACAACAAACTCATCGCCGCCGAAGCGATATACCGGACAGGTACTGGCACATTTTCCAATCACCGTTGCCGCCTTCCTTATATATTCATCCCCGATCTGATGCCCCTGTTCATCATTGATTTTCTTTAATCCGTTCAAATCCGCAATCAGTATCCCCAGCACCTCATCCTGTTTGTTCTGGATATCGAGTTCAAATGCATTTCGATTTTTCAGACCTGTCAAAAAATCTGTATTCGCCATATCCTTATACATGGGATTGCTGATACGCTTAAACAAACGAACAGCGATGAATACGGCGAGCAGACAGGCAATTGCCGCAATGATCGGTGTACCGATGCGAATTATCTGAAAAGCACGGTACTGATGGGTGGCATCAAATTCAATTCCCAGCACACCCACGACCTCATTGCCCTTATGAATCGGGAAATAAGAGATAAAGATAGGACCCCATTCCGTATTTTTTATCTGATTCGGCAAAATAATTTTATCATGTAAAGCAGCCGTTAGCTCCGGGATGATTTCCTCTTCGATTTTATCTCCGGGATTACGAAAATCAGAGCTGTCATACGGCAGACCATCCACCAGATATACATACTCCCCCTGTATATTTTTTTCTGCAGTATATAGATAACGTACATTCGTGCTGGCTTTTACTTCTTCCAGTTTCTCCTTCATACGTATATAGGCAGGATTATCTCTCGTCAATGCCTCTGTATTTTGAAAAGTGGTCTTATCCACATAATCATCCACATACTGATAGATGCTGTGAGAGCGCTCCTTGAGACTGTTGATCATATCCTCATGTGTGATAAAGTAGTTAAAAAAATACACACAGATCAAAGGTGTTGTCACAAGAACAGCTGTCACAATGGATACCTGTACATCTACTCTGCTGATTCGCCGTTTTCTATCCATAGTTCTCTCCCCAAATTTGTTATATCAATTATAGCATGCACATGGAAAGGAAAACAACGACGAAACAGAAAACATTACAATTATTCTGCCGATATCATTAGCTTCCATCTCAGAGGCGATATTTGTAATTGTTTTCGTCATTTTTCACGCCATATCCGGAAGTGCGTTCAGCTTTAACTTCCTTCGCATGAATGCATAAAAAAGACCACCGTAGTGATCTTTTGTTTATTCTTTTCGTCTTGGAATTAAGCTAATTCAGAGAAGAATTTGATTGTTCTAACCATCTGGCTAGTGTAAGAGTTTTCGTTGTCATACCAAGATACAACCTGTACCTGAGTATTTCCGTCTTCCATTTCCATAGCCATTGTCTGAGTTGCATCAAACAGTGATCCGTAACGCATACCGATAACATCGCTTGAAACGATTTCGTCAGTAGTGTATCCGAAAGATTCATTTGAAGCAGCCTTCATAGCAGCGTTGATTTCGTCAACAGTTACTTTCCCCTTAACAACAGCAACTAAGATTGTAGTTGATCCTGTAGGAGTAGGTACACGCTGAGCGGAACCGATCAGTTTACCTTTCAGTTCAGGAATAACCAGACCGATAGCCTTAGCAGCACCAGTAGAGTTAGGAACGATGTTTACTGCAGCAGCACGGGAACGACGCAGGTCACCTTTTCTCTGAGGTCCGTCCAGTGTCATCTGATCACCTGTGTAAGCGTGGATTGTTGACATGATACCGCTCTGGATAGGAGCTAAATCATTCAGTGCTTTCGCCATAGGAGCTAAGCAGTTTGTAGTACAAGAAGCAGCAGAGATTACTGTGTCTTCCGGTTTCAATACATCGTGGTTTGTGTTGAATACAACGGTAGGCAGATCGTTTCCTGCAGGTGCAGAGATAACAACCTTACGAGCACCAGCTTCGATGTGTGCAGAAGCTTTGTCTTTTGAAGTGTAGAATCCTGTACATTCCAGAACAACGTCTACACCTAATTTTCCCCAAGGCAGGTTTTTAGCATCAGCCTCAGCATAAATTGTGATTTCCTTTCCATCAACTGTGATAGAGTTTTCACCAGCAACTACTGTATCAGCTTTAGCGTATGTACCCTGTGTAGAGTCGTATTTTAATAAGTGAGCCAGCATTTTTGGAGAAGTCAGGTCGTTGATTGCAACTACTTCGTAACCTTCAGCCCCAAACATCTGTCTGAATGCAAGACGCCCAATACGTCCAAATCCATTAATAGCAACTTTTACTGTCATCTTCAAAGTCCTCCTTTTAACACTCTTATTATACGTATTTCATAGGTAAATGTCAATTGAGAATCTTTTCACTTGCAGTTTTTTTCAGCCTTCCTTCCGTTTTGGACAGTATCCGGCAAAAATTGCGATTTTCACCCTTAAAAAGGGCTTTTTTCAGTATAACAAAGCGTCATAATTTGTAAACGATTACATCAATTCACTGCTGACATACGGTATTAAAACGCCTCTTTCGAGCATACTGTGTATAGAGACGGGAGTGATAGTATGGTCTTTGTACCGACAATTATAGAAAGAAACGCAAGCAGTGAACGGGTGTATGATCTGTACTCCTGCCTGCTGAAGGAAAGAATCATCATACTGACGGGAGAGATTGACGATGCCATGTCCAGCTCCATTTGCGCACAGCTGCTGTATCTGTCCAGCATTAGCAGCGAGCCGATTCAAATGTATATCAATTCTCCCGGCGGCAGTGTCAGTGCGGGACTGGCTATTTATGATATAATGAAATATATCCGCTGTGATGTCAGTACGATCTGTATGGGAATTTGCGCAAGTATGGCTGCTGTGCTGCTGAGTGCGGGAACACAAGGAAAGCGAAGCGCATTATCAAACAGTGAAATCATGATTCATCAGCCTATGGGCGGTATGCAGGGACAGGCCAAGGATATGGAGATCGCTGCACTGCATATTCAGAAGCTGAAGGAGCGGCTGTACAGCATTCTCAGTGAGAATACCCGGCAAAGCAATGAAACACTACGCCGGGATTGTGATAGAGATTACTATATGGATGCGAAGGAAGCACTCTCCTATGGCTTGATTGATGCCATCATCTAATGCAGAAAATTCTGCCCTTTCCTTATATGTTATGGTAAAATAATCGTATAAAGGAAGTGATACTATGGAACGTAAAGCAAAGAAGGTATGTGAATCTGAAGCAGAGCAGGTTCAGCTTGTCATGGCCAACCATCTGAATGGCAGCGGTCGTCTGTTTGGCGGACAGCTTGCCGAATGGATTGATGTTCTTGCGGGTGTGGTTGCCAGAAGGCACTGCAACAGCAATATTACAACCGCATCCATTGACAGCCTGAATTTCAAGGAAGCAGTACATCTGAATGAGCTGATGGTGCTTCATGGCAAGGTGACCTATGTGGGAAATACCTCAATGGAAATCCGCGTGGACAGCTATGTGGAAAACAGGGACGGTGTCCGCCGCCTTGTCAATACAGCATATCTGACAGAAGTCGCTTTGGATGATGAAGACCGCCCGACCACTGTACCGGGGCTGATTTGTGATAGCGAAGAGGAAAAACAGGAGTATCAGGCAGGCATTCGCCGAAGAGAAATCCGCCTGCAGCTGCAAAATATCGCAAAGGGCAAGGATTAGTATCATAAAAATACTGCACTTACAGACCCTTCACATGATGATAGGGAAAGTATAAGACTTATCCAAGCATGTATACCAGCATGCTGGAGATAAGTCTTTTTATTGCCTCATATAAATTCACAGCTGTATTGTCCTTCAAACATATAGAAAACACTGAGTCTTATAACGCCGACTCAGTGTTTTTTTCATACATAGGATTTTCACGCAAAACCAACTGCTTTCTTTTGGTAGCTAACACGTAGCTATCATCATTTCAGGGTAGATATGGCCCGCCGCAGCTGTGCAACATCCTTATGCGTATAGATTTTTTCTGTCGTGGTATAGGAGCTGTGTCCGATCAGCTTTTTGATGCAGGTACTGTTTGCGCCGTAATTACTCAATCTGGTCGCAAACGTATGACGGCAGTCATGTGGCAGATGCTCCATTTCCAGCATATCCATTATTTTATCAAAATACTGATTGCGGTACATATGATAATTAAATTTTTTACGTGTATCCGCATCACTGATCAAATATTCATGACCCTGCAGATAGTAGTCCATCACGTATTTTTGAATTTTTTCATGCACCGGAACGAGCCTGTTTTTACCAGCTTCTATTTTACTTCCCCCGCGTATGGTCATATTCTGCACATCTACATCTTCTCTGCGAATGTTAAAAAGCTCTCCTACGCGAAAGCCGGTGTAGATCATAATAAGAATCGTATCTACAAACGGAATATTTTCATGATCAAACAGCTTTTCAATTTCCCATTCAGTAAATGGCTTGTGAATTTCGGGGTGATCCTCTTTCCTATTGATAATCACGTATTTTGCGTAGTTTTTCTGAATAATATCGTTTTGCACAGCATATTCACATACCAGCATCATCAAAGAGCGCAGCTTGAGATCACTGGACAGCGACAATGTACTTTCATCCATGATTCGCTGGAAATGCATTGCCCTGAGATCACTCATGCGGACATTCCATATACTGGAACAGCGTGCATAGGCTGCCTTATAACCATTTATCGCCGTTTGTGATATATTCCGATATTTGGTGGATGACCATTCCATATAAACATTTTCAAACGTTATCGTACCCAGCTTTTCAATTTCCGCATACAAAGCAGGATTTTTATTATAATTCCATAACGAAAACTCCGCCATTTCCTCTGTCTCATAATATCCGATGATTTTACGCTTCTGATGCCGCATGCCATCCTTTCGTTTATAGGATACGGTCACAAATGCAACCCATGGCTTTCTTCTATTTCCCTGCAGCTTGTATACACTGCCCATCCCGTTTGCCTTTTTTATACCTACTGATTTCCCTTTCATCCTTACACCTTCCAACTGCCTGTCCTCATATAAACCATACAATGTCAAGGATGGAATTGCAATCATGAAATGATTGGTTGCGAACACGTAGCTAACATACGGCATTCTGCAATTAATCGCATACCTCCTTTTTATATAGCGCTTATTCTTACCAATATGCCGTATTCCGTGAATTATTCAAATAACAATTTGCTTACAATTATCTTTAATAATCTGAAAGGAGAAACAACATGGATGTAAATATTATTCAGGCTTTACTGGTATTCGTTGTTGCCTTCATTATGGGTATTGACCAGTTTAGTTTCTTGGAATCATTGTATCAGCCAATCGTATTGTGTCCGATTATCGGCGCTATTCTTGGAAACTTCCAGCTTGGTGTCGTAGTTGGTGGTGCTTATCAGCTGATTCAGATTGGTAGTATGCCAATCGGTGGAGCGCAGCCGCCTAACGCAATTCTGGGTGGTATCATGGCGACTGTATTCGCAGTTTCTATGAACATGGAGGCAACTGCAGAAGGTGTCGGAGCTGCTATGGGTCTTGCAATTCCATTCGCAGTATTTGGACAGTACGCAGTTACATTAACATTCACTATTATGTCCGGTATGATGGCAAAAGCTGATGCTTGTGCTGAAAACGCTGATGTAAAGGGAATCCGTAACATCAACTTCATCGAAATGGGTATCTTGGGCTGCCTGTTCGGTGCACTGGCTGTAGCCGGTTTATACGGTGGTTCTAAATTAGGTATCACATTAAAGGATCTGTCCTTCCAGTTCTCTTGGGTAATGGCTGGATTAGACGCTGCTGGTGGTGCTATGAAATTTGTCGGATTCGCTATCCTGATGAAGGTTATGATGTCCGGCGAAATGTGGGGATTCCTGCTTGCAGGCTTCGCTATGTCTGTTATCTGCAGCAATATTTCCGCAATCTCCGGAGCAACTCTGCTTCTGTGTGCTTTCGTTGGTATCGCAATCGCACTGTACGATTACCAGGTAAACATGAAAATCAAAAATAATGCAGGTTCAAATGTAGGAGGTGTTTCTGATGGCATATAATATTCCTGAAAGATATAGTGACTTAACTCCGGCACCTCAGCTGGATAAAAAGACATTAAACAAAATGGTATGGATGTCATGCTTCCTGCAGGCTTCTTTCAACTATGAAAGAATGCAGGCCTGTGGATGGCTGTGGGGTATTCTCCCGGGTCTTCAGAAAATTCATACAAACAAGGATGACCTGAAGGCTTCCATGGCTCACAACCTGGACTTCCTGAATACGCACCCGTTCCTGGTAACCTTTGTTATGGGTATTGTATTATCTCTGGAACAGAACAAAACGGAAACACAGACCATTCGTTCCGTACGTATTTCCGCTGCCGGTCCTCTGGGTGGTATCGGTGATGCACTGTTCTGGTTGACATTGGTTCCGATTACAGCGGGTATCACGGCTAACATGGCATTGAATGATAAGAGCATCATTGGTGCTATTCTGTTTCTGGTAATCTTCAACGCTGTACAGTTTGTTGTTCGTTGGTGGCTGATGCACTGGTCCTACAACCTTGGTACAAAGGCTGTAACCATGCTGACAAGCAACGCTAAGGAATTCACTCGTGCTGCATCTATTCTGGGTATCTTCGTTGTTGGTGGTCTGATTGCCAACTACGGTGCTACTTCTCTGCGTATTACTGTTGGTTCTCCTACAATCAACATTCAGAGTCTGATTGATGGAATTCTGCCAAAGCTGATTCCATTACTGATTACGCTTGGTATCTATACACTGATCAAAAAAGGCTGGACACCTGTTAAATGTATCCTTCTGATTCTGGTTACAGGTATCGTTGGATGTGCATTCGGTATCTGGGCTGGTGATTCCAAAGCTATGGATAACGATGGAAACACAATCGCAGGTGGATACAACCCGCTGGTTGAATGGTACACTTACGATGGCGGTGAAAAAGAACCTTCTGCTAAAGAGCAGAAACACGCAACTCAGGAAATCATTAAGCAGCTGCAGGATCTGGGTATCAAGATTGATGCTACTGCAGACGCTATTAGTGACTTAGGCTACGGCGGTTCTGGTTACGAACAGAAATAATAGTATTTCGCTATTATAGATAAATAGTAAAAAGCTCTCTCTACTTTAACGTACAGTTCATACGTGGAAAAGGTTTCTTCGGAAACCTTTTTTCTAAATATAGCGCTGAATTACAGTGTCTGTACTCCGTTTCAATTATGATATATATTCTTGTACCGTTTTCAATGAAGGAATGAGGTATTTTATGAACCCTATTTTATTAGTCATTATTATGATCGGCGGTATCCTTATCCTGGCCTATCAGATAACAAAGAACAGACTGCTGAATAGCTTGAACAGGGCTTTGACAGCAAATGATAAGGAGGCAATCAACAGGATTACCGATAAGTCTTTGAATCAGCGAATTTTATCTCCTTATGTATGTGATTTATATATGCTGCGTGTTCTTTTCAAAACCGGGCAGATTGAAGAACTAAAGGAACATCTGAACCTCGTACTGGATAAGCCATATACACTTGAGAAAAGAAAAGATATTCTGGACATTTACTATTATCAGTTCTTATTTAAAGACGATGCAGAGTACGCTGAAATACTGCTGGACCGGATTAGAGAAACCAATGATGCAGCCTATATTGAATACAATACAAATGCTTACAAGGTGATGATTCTAAAGCATACAGACTTACTGGAGGATATGATTCAGGGTATTGATGATAAAAAATATCATGGATTTGCCTTGGGAATAACTTTATATCTGGCAGCCTTGCAGTATTATTATTTAAACGATATGGAAAATGCGCGTATTTTCTTTTACAATAGTCTGAGCTGTTTCCATGCGAAGTCGATCTATGCTGCGCATGCACAGGCCTGGGTGGATAAGCTGAGTAAGGATATGAATGCAGCTGATCTGGATTATTGAAATATGCAATGATTTGTTGATTACTATCGTAAATAAAAAAAGAGGAAATCTGAGGTTTCGTGTTAACCTTTACCGATTTCTTCTTTTTATTTACAAAGCGTACTTCCTTATTTTACTATTCTAAGGTGTCTCTATAAAGAATACAGTAAAAACCGTGAATAGACTCATGCTGTTGAAAAGTAAAAGCATCAGTAATCTAGATCCTCGGCACCAAGTTCTTCCGTCAACCGGTCAACATACGCCTTTGCTTTTGCATAGTAAAAGGATTTTTTGTTAAAGCAGCTCAAACTGTTATAGAAATATGTTCTTGCATTATCCTTATCCTGAAGAAGCAGGTATTGCATTCCTACCATAAAGACAGCAATTCCCAGCCCTAGCCCCGAATACTTCTTATTTTCTATTCCTTCTATCATGGTGTCCAGCAGATCTGTATTATGTTCAATCATAACAGAATATGCTTCTTCATTGTATGTTATATACTGTGGATCATTTGTTTCCCTGATTTTCTCCAATAGCCTGAACGCCCATTCCTTATCTTCATGGAATAAAAAATGATAAAAATAAATATCCAATACTTCCTTACGCTTTTCCAGAGTATACGGCTTCTCCAGCGTTTCCATAAGATATTTTTTAAAACCGATATTATCACCTTTATTTAAGAGTGCACGCAAAATATAAAGATCACAGACAAAGCTTCCCATAAAGCGTTTATAGAATGACTTTTCTGAAAGCTGCAGGACCAGATCATAATTCTGATTTTGCATTGCCTTACTGACTTTGGATAATACATGGTTTTTTATCATTTGATATGCCAGAAAGCATACGATAAAACCAACTGCTATAACGATTGCCATACCGTCCATTAAATCACCTCGTTCATTTGATTTAGAAAAAGACCATAGACCGAAGTGCTATGATCTTTTTCTTTCGATACACATTCATGTATCTTAAGTAGGATGAGAGAGTTTTAGATAATCGTAAACCTTATTCAGGCATTGTTACGTTGACACCAGCTTTATTCAACTGATCAACAACGCCCTGGATTGCATCGTATGCCTGCTGACCTGTTTTCTCTGCAGCTGCAGGTTCAGGATAGTCATACCAAGAAACAAGTGGATCATATCCACCATTGATAGAAGCACCGTTTTCATCAATTGCCTTAGAGTCACCGGCAAAGATTCCAAATGCGCATCCGACAATACCAGCTACCAGAATCAGAAGGATACATTTGATCGGTGTCCAACCCTTTTTGATTAAGAAGAACAGACCGATTGTGATAACCAGCGGTAACAGCTTCGGCAAGATACCGTTCAACAGATTCTGAACATTGATAGCAGGATCTGCAATAGCGATACGAAGTGAAGTGGAACCATAGTTGGCAATCAATGCACCTACTGTAAAGATACCAAGAATACTAGCAGCACGAGTGAATTCCTTAGCGTTGCTTGTCAGCATGGTTACAGCCTTTGTACCAAGGTTGTAGGACCAGTGCATCAGCCACCAACGAACAACAAACTGTACAGCGTTGAAGATTACCAGAAACAGAATAGCACCAATGATGCTCTTATCATTCAATGCCATGTTAGCCGTGATACCCGCTGTAATTGGAACTAATGTCAACCAGAACAGCGCATCACCGATACCACCCAGAGGACCGGCAGCGGAAATACGTACGGAACGAATTGTAGCTGTTTCAGCCTTGTTCTGTTCCAGAGATAATACGATACCCATAACGAAGGTTACCAGGAATGGATGCGTATTCAGGAAGTCCAGGTTATGTGCCATGGAAGCCTTTAAATCCTCTTTGTTTGTATGAATCTTTTTCAGACCTGGGAGGATTCCCCACAGCCATCCGCAGGCCTGCATTCTTTCATAGTTGAAAGAAGCCTGCAGGAAGCATGACATCCATACCATTTTGTTTAATGTCTTTTTATCCAGCTGAGGTGCCGGAGTTAAGTCACTATATCTTTCAGGAATATTATATGCCATCAGAAACACCTCCTACATTTGAACCTGCATTATTTTTGATTTTCATGTTTACCTGGTAATCGTACAGTGCGATTGCGATACCAACGAAAGCACACAGAAGCAGAGTTGCTCCGGAGATTGCGGAAATATTGCTGCAGATAACAGACATAGCGAAGCCTGCAAGCAGGAATCCCCACATTTCGCCGGACATCATAACCTTCATCAGGATAGCGAATCCGACAAACTTCATAGCACCACCGGCAGCGTCTAATCCAGCCATTACCCAAGAGAACTGGAAGGACAGGTCTTTCAGTGTTACACCAAGTTTTGATCCACCATAAACACCAGCTACAGCCAGGATACCGAACAGGATACCCAGGATAGCCATTTCTGTAAAGTTAATCATTGCAATTGCTTTTCCGTCTGCCTCTTCAGCAGCTTTATCAGCTTTTGCCATTAAACCTGACATAATAGTAAATGTTAATGTTACTGCATACTGCCCGAATACTGCGAATGGAATAGCCAAACCTACAGCCAGACCTACACCTTCTGCAGTCGGTTCAAGATTCATGGAAACTGCGAACACAGCTGTCATGATTGTACCCATAATTGCGTTAGGCGGCTGCGCTCCACCGATTGGCATACTACCAATCTGTACTAGCTGATAAGCACCACCGACAACGATACCTAATTCAAAGTTACCTAAGATAGCACCAATAATTGGTCCCAGTACAATAGGCTGATACAGGGATTCTAAGAAACTGAACTGGTCAATACCCATAATGAACGCCACTATGAATACCAGTAAAGCTTGAATGATATTTACATCCATGTTGTTTCTCCTTTCAAATCAATGATTTAAGATAAGATTTTTTTAATTTTTCGATAAATTATTATTTGAATAATTTATCAAGATTTTCTACAGGTGTATCTGGAACACGTTTAATTTCCAGCTCTACGCCCAAGTCCTGTAGTTTCTTGAAAGTCGCAACATCGTCATCATCTACAGCAACGCTGGTGGCAACCTGACGCTTACCGTCTGCCATATGCATGTTTCCGATATTGACTTTCTTAATAGGTACTCCACCTTCTACTAATCTTAGTACATCCTGTGGAGTTTCACAGATAATTGCAATGTGCTGTGCTGGACTTGCTTTTCCGATAATGTCAATTGTCTTCTGAATTGAGAAGAAACGTGTCTGTGCATAAGCCGGTGCAGCCATGTTCATCAATCCCTGACGGAATTCATCTGTAGACACTGCATCATTGGCTACTAACAGAAGGTTAGCTCCTACAACTCCACACCACTGTGTTGCAACCTGTCCGTGAATCAAACGGTTATCAATTCTTGTTAATACGATATCTGGCATTTTGCTCTCTCCCTTCTACCATTAGACATGAACTAATTTACCGAACCTTGATGAGGTGGATTCGATAAGTAAACCCTTTCAGTTCACTTAGATTCTATGTCAAAAAACAGCATAATTCTTTACACTTTTTATCAGTGATTTTGCACTTTTTAGTAATTTTCCGGAGATTTTGCAGGTAAATAATGCAAACTATCAGAAATATACATACTAGCATCAAAATTTTACATATTCCCATGATTTTTGTTAATTGTGTGATAAATAAATTAGATTTGTCTTTTTTTATTACCATTTCCATTTTATGAAAACACTTACATAAAAACATAGAGTTTTCAGTGATTTCATTGCTGCTTGATTTTCTTCCTTTTTCCTTTTATATCAAATCTGAATTTGATATACTAATAGTAATGAGAGGGTGATTGCTTTGTTTAATAAAACAACAAGTTTTATTTTCAATAAATACGGTGAAATCGTCAATGAACTCACAAAGCACCAGACACCGAAGCTCAGTCGCACAATTGTAAAGCTGAAGGACAAGAGCTTTGATAATTTCATGTTCTATACCAGTGACATCTATGTTCGCGTACAGAGCGGAATCGTTATGCTGGTCGTCACAAAGGATGATACTGCCAGAAGCTATGAGCGTTTTGTAGTACATCGTCATATCAAAATACGAAAGGGCGTTAAATTTAATTTTCTATGCATATCCTCCAGTGCTAAGCTGGAAGTGGAGATGGATTTCAAGGCAAAGAAGAGACAGATGTCTACCTATGACCATAATCCAATCGTCTATGAGCCAATCGTACCAACCTTTGAGATAAAAGAAATTCTAGCCTATTATTATCAGGTCCGCAATGCCAGCTATACCTTTCCGGGTGAGAAGCACAATTACTGGGAGCTGACCTTCATCGACAATGGCGAGCTGGAAACGACTGTGGATGGAGAAACGTATCAGCTGGATGAATTGGACCTTATTTTATATGCGCCCGGGCAGTACCATACTCAGAAAACCGGTCACGCAAAATCATGTTCCTATCTCACCATCATGTTTGATATGGAAATACCCGATTCCTATCTTGTCACGAATCGTGTCTACAATGCCCACCGTGATATCCACAACGCTTTAAACAATTTTATTAAGGTCTCCGGCAATGATATGCTTTATGACAGTGAATTGATGCTGTGTTACATGAAGGAGCTGCTTATCAAAATTCTGCAATATGACTTCCTTACCAGTTCCCCTGTCGCATCAACACCGATGCAGCAGCGGTTTGAAAATGAGCTGTTAAATGAAATCGTAATTTTTATCAATGACAGCATCTATGAGCAGATCACCATCGAGGAAATCTGTCTGAAATTCTCAATATCACGCTCCAGCCTGCAGACGCTCTTTAAAAATAACCTTGGGGTTGCGCCGAAGCAGTATGTCAGTGACCTGAAGCTTAACAAAAGCAAGCTGCTCATTAAAGAGAGTGTCTACACAATCAGCGAAATCGCCAGTATGATGGGATTTACCTCCATTCACTATTTTTCAAGGAAATTCAAGCAGCAGTTCGGTATCACTCCGACAGATTATGCAAAGACGATTTACAATTAGCAGCATCTGTAAAGCGTATGGTTATCACAACACACACAGATATGTTCACAGATTCCTATTAGAAATATGGAATGAGTTGGTTTATGAAGGAAGAAATACTCATATTCAAACAATGATTCATAAAAGGCAGCTGAAAACCAGACGATTTCTTGTATTGTCTGGTTTTTATGTCCTCATGTATATGAATTCAGATGAAAAAGCGAATTATTCTTCTGAGAGAACAGGTAAATGTATAAAAAATGTTTTTGTATGCGGAAAAGTTTATGCCAGCGGTAGCAGAAGAATAGAAGCAATCACGTGATTCTGCAACAGCTCTGTGGTAATCACAAAGGGATATTCTTTCATATAGGAAAGACTTCTGAAACTTTAGTGTCGAATTCATAGAAAAAGCACACAATTCCAGCGTGGTTTTGTGTGCTTTTCATTATTTTGTTTTCGAAGAGTTTCTTTTCTCCAGCACCTGGTTGACCGCAAGTCTGGAAATTGTAATTTCAATTCCTTTTGCCACTTCAACATCGAGGTACTCTTCCTTTGCACGGATAATCTTTCCCCTGATACCGCCTGCGAACAGGATATCCTTCCCCGGCTTCATACGATTGAGCTGATCCTTCAGTTCTTCTCTTTTCTTTTTCATCATACGTGCGCTGACGATATAATAGATGAGCAGAAAGCAGATGAGCAGAAAACCAAGGGTGATGCAGCACCAGAGTATGGTATGCCAATCAATCATGCATCAGCTTCCTCTTAGATTCCGTCTGTTGGCTCTTCCTGCTGAACAGGCTTAAATTCATAACGAACAACCTGATCTTTTCCAGTGTTCATTGCCATTTCAGTCAGCATACCCAGTTCTTCTACAAACTGGCGTCCCATATTGACTTCAATCAGCATCGGCAGGTTTGTACCGGCAACAACTTCAACATTGCCTCTCGGGTATCCTACCATAACTGCAGTTTTGAATGGAGACCCTCCACCAAGGTCAGACAGAACCAGAACGCCTTCGCAGTCCTTCAGCTCGTCCAGTGCTTTTGTTAATTCGCGTTCCAGGTCATCTACAGAATAGCTTTCCAGGAAGTCTACTGCTACATAATTCTTTGGTTCTCCGGCAATCAGCTTCAATGAGCTGGTCAATCCGGATGCAAAATTACCGTGTCCGGTTACGATTAGTCCGATCATCTTTATATCCTCCGTTCCTATCTCTTTGTGTAAGGGTGCAGAATTACGCCCTTTACAACACGGTTAACCTCTCCTGTAGGACATGGGTTATCCGGAGTTATATCATATGATAAAGATTTGAATAATGCAAGTACCTGTGCAGCAACGATGTAATCAAATCCAAGGAATGCGTTTTCATGCTCATTGTCCAGATCGAATGAGAATGCATAGTCAACCAGACCTGCAACCTCTTCATCTCTCTTATTCATGATTGCCATCAGCTTGTTTCCTTTACGCTGCGGGCTCATTTCCTTAATCAGATCCACTTCATACTGACGGGTATATGGATCATCACTCAGATAAACGATGGTCAGGGTGTCATCATTGATGATGGATTTCGGTCCATGACGGAATCCCATTGGAGAATCATACATTGTCGCAACGCGTCCGGCAGTCAGCTCCAGAATCTTCAGCTGAGATTCCTGTGCGATTCCCTTCAGGCAGTTTGCGCCAAGATAAACGATACGGTTGAAGTCATATGCGCCTACAGCATCCTTGAAGAATTCCCAGTTGTTGGCAAGCATTCTTTCTGCAGCCTTGATAACGTCCTCCAGCTCTGCTTTCACTTCATCCAGATTATCCAGACTGAAGCACAGCAGGGTGGCCAGCATCATATTAGAGAAGCTGGAAGTCATAGCGAAGCTTTGATCGTGTGTTTCAGGAGTCAGATTGATTGCATATGCATTCTCTCTTTTTTCCGCTGCCTTTGAAAGAGCACCCTCATGATTGCAGGTAATAAACAGATGATACAGATTCTTACCGCATACTTCATCCGCTACATCTACTGCACCTACAGATTCCGGTGAGTTTCCGCTGCGTCCGTAAGAGATCAGCAGGGTTGGTTTTGTCTGTGACAGATAGTTTTCCGGAGCTGCCACGATATCTGTAGTGGCATATGATTTTGTTTTATAGTTTGTTCTCTTGCTCACATATGTGAAGATGGCGTTTCCAACGAATTCACTGGTACCTGCGCCTGTCAGAATGATATCATAGTCATCGTGTTTCGTTACGTTTTCGATAAATGCCTTGATTTCTTCCTTGTGTTCCTCTACCTGCTTGATTGTTTTTTTCCAGGTGTTCGGCTGCTGGTTAATTTCTGTTGCCGTGTAAATTCCTTTTAAACTTTCCCATTCTTTTGTGTCTTTTCCAAAGATCATGTTCCTTCACTCCTTTTCCGGATTTGAAATCCTTTTCATTACGATTTCATTATAGCTCAGCGTTTATAAAAAAACAACGAGGTGCGCAAAATGTTGTTAATTTGTACAAAATTATTGCTAATTTATATTCTTGTTTTGCTAGACGAAAAAAGCGTTTCCATATATAATGTAAACTAGAGGTGATAACATGGCTAATAAAGCTGTAAATAAGAAGAAAAAAGGCATGAACGGTGAAGAGCTTGCCGGCATGCATATCTATAAGGATGATTACAACCGCTATGTGTATTATAATGTTTTTGATCATGTTGGTTACATTCTGAACGATATTCCAAAATACAAAACCTACAGCTCACGTTTCATTGTAGGTCTGATTGGCGGTATTCTGGCATACTCCTTTGATTTGGGTGCTCTGCTTTCCATTATCATCGGTGTTGCGGCTTACGCACTGATGGAGGTAAAATTCCGTTTGTTCCTGAAAAAGCAGACGCAGATACCGAATTTCAAGCCGAAGGAACGCCCGCCGAGACTGCTGACTGCCGCAAGTGAAGAAACAAAGAAAATTTATATGAAAATAGCCGCTTATCTGCTGTTTGGTATTCTGATCATTCTGCTTCCGTTCTCGGAGGGTGGCTATGATGATCTGATGAAAGCCATGTGTATTGTATTGGGCATTCTTGCAATCGGTGTTTCACTGTTTCAGGTTCGCGCTCTGTTTTATAAAAAAGCCAATCCTTCTTTGACAGATAAGAAATAAGTAATGAACGGATATCCGCTATATGGATATCTTTTTTTATCCCTTTCAGTCTTCCTTTATCAATGGATGTATGGATTTTCATATGAGCCAGCCAGCACTTCCTCCTATGAGTGCCTGTGTCTGTTTTCAGAATGCACCTTAGGATTTCCATTACCTTCGCAGATGATCTCCAACCGGATGACTATGCTTCCCTTTGCTGGAAAGGCCTGTGTTTCAGGTAAACAAAAAAAGATATGCCGGATGCATATCCTTAATAATATTCATGAATCCAGAGCGGCCGCAGTGCAGAAGCAAAGGCCTCGGCAGCGGATTTCACCTCCAGATTGTAAAGCTTGTTGAAAAGCTCCGGATTATTGATTCTGGCCATGATGAATGGCTGTTTTTTTGGAATCAGCAGCGGAAATATTTTTTCCAGCTTCTCACTCTGGGATACCTCTACAAGTATCTCCTGTTCCCTGCCAATTGCCGCCTTCAACAGACGCATCAATACGACAGATTCCAGATAGATTGCTTCTTCCACATGAATCTCCTGTTTTTTCTTATGGAAAATCAGATAGCCGCAAACCTCCCCCTGCCGGTTCCGATATACCACCATCTGCTTCTGTGTAACCACAATTTCGTTTTGCAGAAGTACATAATATTCCCGATCACGCACATAGCAGCCGTCAAAGTGCTTTGTAAAATTCTGATAGGCCTGTAACAGCTCCTGCGGCTCAGCCGCATAGGATATGTTTGTCAGCGAAACCTTGTGCAGACATTCTCTGGGAACCGTATACAGCTTTCTCTCATACACGGTCTCAAATCCGAACTGCTCATACAGCTTTGGGTAAAAGCCGCGAATCAGTGTTACCAGATGATTGTGTCCCGCCTCATCAAGCGCCGATTCCATCAGTCTGCGCATATGTCCTCTTCTGCGATAATCAGGCAGCGTGGACACACCGAGTATGTAGCTGATTTTCAGCTGCTTGTCGCGTAAACGAAGGATATGCTCATTGAGCTGCAAACTGGAAATAATGCGCTGATCCTGTTCCAGAGCAATACAGCGTCCCTTGTCGAATATATTTTTAAAATAAAAATTCAGATAATTTCGGTTTTGATTTGGATACGACTGCTTCCATAATTCATATATTTCTGCCTTGTCCTGCTTCCCTGCATCTCTCAGCATACGTTACTCATCATCCCGTTCTGTGAATTCCACATCAATGACATCATCGGAATCCAGATTGGAATTGTTGCCGGTTGTATACTCTTCCTGCTGCTGGTTCCATTCATTTTCATATTCCTCCATATGCCTGCGTACCTTTCGCTTGGCATACCAGATAAGTATGGAAAATGCAATCACAATAATTGCTACGATCGGCAATATCACCGGCAGCAGTGTTATCACAATATAAATGACCAGGCAGATAAAGAGTAGATAAATGATAACATCCATGTACGATTTCCTCGCTTTCTTCTCTCATTATAATATAAAACCGCACATCTGTGAATGTAAAAGCGTAAAAACTTAACCTGCCTCGGCATCTGTCTGTTCTTTTTCCACAGTCCGCTGCTTCTTTTTGCGTCTGTGCAGCATATACAGCAGCATGAGCAGCCAGAGCAGTAAAGCAGCACCGAAATACAGCGGACCGACAAGTGCAGGACGGCTTTTGGTTTTCACTTCGGCAGGCTTAGCCATCGTCTGTGTGGCATCATAGGCACTTTCCAGACGTTTTTCATACGTATATTCCGGATTGCGGATCATCGGATAGGCGTGCCCCTGCTTCATCAGCTCCTCCTGTACCAGCTTATCATCAGCGAACAGATACACGGGAACCGGCTCTTCGATCTTGCTGGAAGGATCAATTTCAAAACGGATGGATGTTGCATCCTCCAGCAGCTCACAGGTCTTTTGCCAGCCCTCTTCCTTTGTTATTTTCGTATTGAACAGAGAAACTCTGAATTCACTGTCCTGACTTTTCAAAACAATCTGATCCTGGCTGCAGCTGACCAGCTTTGCAGAATAGCTTGTCGCATGCAGGAAAGGAAAAAGTGCAAACATAATAAACAGTCTTAATTTCATAAGATCACCCTTTATAGTCTGCACTTTCTATTCGATTTTATTCCTTGCGATACTGATCTGCCAGTTCCCGCAGCTTTGCAAGGCGATGCTTCATACCGGATTTGGATATCGTTTCATTGAATTCCTCTGCACAGTATTCACACAGCTCGTTCAGGCTGGCTTCCGGCAGCTGTTTTCTGGCATATGCGACATGCTGAAGCTTTTCCGGAAGGCTGTCCAGGGTGCGATAGGTCTCGATCCACTGAATATCCTCCAGCTGTTTTTTGCCGGCGGTTATGCTTTTCATTTCATTTGCCAGCTCACAGTTGTCCAACCGTGTTAAGGAATTCATGAAATCCCGCTGAATGCGGCTGTCCTCAAAGGTGAATACCGCATCACTTGCTCCCACACAGCGCAGAAAGTCACTGATTTTATCACTGGCCTTCAGGTAGACAACCTCCTGATTCCGACGCCGGATCTGCTTGGCAGGAAGATCAAAGCGCTGCATCAGCTTCCATATGAACTTGGCCAAATCCACATTCTGGGTACTGATTTCCAGATGGTAGTTGGATTTGCTTGGAGAATTCACAGACCCTCCGGCCAGAAACGCACCCGCCAGATATGCTCTGGCACAGCATTCCTTGCGCACCATCTTGCTGGAGGGATGGTTCTGCAGTCCGCGCTCTGTCATAATTTCCAGATCACGAAGTATTTCCATCGCCTTGTTTTTCACGCGGATTACATAGATGTTGTTTTTCTTCAGCTTCATCTTCTTTATGACAGACAGCTGTGTATCCACCTGATACAGCTCCTTTAAAAAGCGAAACACGCGCTTGGCGGTATTGGCATTTTCCGTCTTTACCGTCAGATGCATACCCTCCGATGTAAAATTCATCGCAGAGCACATCTGCAAGACAGCAGTCAGCTCCGCCTTCATGCAGCAGGGATGCAGCTCATTTGCCGCAATCTGCGATTTTACTTCCGTTGTAAACGACATTTCTATTCATCCTTACTGTTTATAATCTCTCCGAGAACATCCCGGATTTTATTTGAATCATGGCGGATCAAATCATCATCGAAATTCAATACATCCCGATATAGAATTTGATAGGAATGCTCCTCCTGTGCAACCCGCACAGGTTCACTTCCCATATCCTTGTATTTTTCAAGAATATGACGCTGGGCACGGTTGTTGTGTGTGATTACGATATCCACCGCCTCCAAAAAGGAGTGCTTCTGTATGGCCGCAACATGGTCCTCCAGCGTGAAATCATCCGTTTCCCCCGGCTGGGTCATGGCATTGCAGAAGTAAATCTTTTTTACCGGATTGCTGCGCAGCTGCTCCACAACACCGTCAACAATCAGATTCGGCATAATACTGGTATACAGACTTCCGATACCGTATACGATGACATCCGCTTCATGAATTGCCTGCAGGGCTTCTCTGGTCGGTTCCACGCGCTGCTGATAAAACACCTTTTCTATCCGGTTGTTGAAGTTTGGAATATTGCTTTCCCCACGTACAATCGTTCCATCCTCCATCACGGCATACAGGGTGATGACCTGCAGCGAGCTTGGAATGATCTGTCCCTTTACGTTGAGAAACTTTGAGAATGTACGGATAGCTTCCATAAAGCTTCCGGTTGTTTTTGTCATGGCGGTCAGGATCAGGTTTCCCAGGTTGTGTCCGCCGACATCATCACAATCCCCGTCAAATCGATAGTTCATAAGAGACGTAAAGATACTCTCCTCCTCCGCCATGGCGCACATGACATTGCGTATATCCCCCATGGCAGGGATATGAAACTGACGTCGGATCCGCCCGGTGCTTCCCCCGTCATCCGCTACGGTGACAATGGCCGTCAGATCGATATTCTCAATCTGCTTCATACCACGCAGCATAACAGATAAACCAGTCCCTCCGCCGATTACGACTACATTTTTCATTCGGTCAGCCTACTTTCTTATCTCTGTGTGATTTATAGCAATGATAATGGTCCCTATAGTGGGAATACAGCCAGTTGGTGACAGACACGCTTCGGTGGTGCCCTCCGGTACAGCCGATTCCCACGGTTAAATGATTTTTCTTTTCATTTTTATACTGGATAAACACATAGTCCAGAAAGCTTTTCAGATGACGGATAAATTCCTTCGTCTGATCAAAGCTCATGACATAATCATAGACCGGAGCATCATCGCCAGTCTGTTCACGCAGCTCCTCTATATAATATGGATTCGGAAGAAATCTGACATCAAAAACAAGGTCTACATCCATCGGTACGCCATGCTTAAAGCCAAAGGATACGAAGGAAATCGAGAAGACCGGCTTGCTGTTGAGTGAGAGCTTCTCCATCAGCACACTTTTCAAGCCGTGCTGATCCATCATGGTCGTGTCGATGTGAAGGACCGCACGTTCATTCAGCGCGTTGAACATATCACGTTCCACCTCGATAGCCTCCTCCAGCGTATTCGCCTTGGAAAACATCATCATCGGGTGATGGCGTCTTGTGAATTTATAGCGCAGCAGCAGCTTTTCATTGGATGCGTCCAGAAAAACCACGCGTACATTTACATCTATATTCTCAAAATACTGCAGGAACTTCGGATAATCGATCGCAGTCGTTGCCAGAGCGATATTGCTGTAGCGCGGATCCGGCTTGGCGTTGATAATTTTTCCCAGAGATTCCAACAGCTGCACGGGGAAATTATCAATGCAGTGATATCCCATATCCTCCAGAATACCCATGGCCGTCGTTTTACCGGCTCCGGACATTCCTGTTATCAATACTACGTTCTGTTCGTTCATTGCTACCACCTCATATCATAAGTTTACCACAGCATACAGGTGTGCGCCAGTTTTTAAGCAAAAATATAAGAATGTGAACCTTCCTGTCTGCACTTATGAGAAAAGCAGATACGTAAATGTATCGGCTTTGTTCACATAGTGCTTTGTCTGTCTGCCCGCCTGTTTTCTGTCATGGATAGACCGTTTGTTCAATCGGCTGTGAACTACCGCCAGCTATAGAGCAAGCGGCTTTTAATGAATGCCTGCACATTCATCAAAACGTTTTGTTCGTGTTCAGATACACGTAACTGGTACAAGGTGTTTTCTTTTTATGCGAATAGAAGCGTTATGGGCATAGCCTGCCTGCATGTGCATTTCTACCATATCTCAGAAAGCGTTTACCGCAGTTTTCGATGTAAGCGTTTTAACATTACCGCATCAATATGGTAAAACGTTTTATCAAAACTGTTGACACCGCTTTCACTCCGTGATATTATATCCCCGTAAACGTGATAAAACGTTTTATCAAGGAGATGAAAGACATGAGGTTCCTTTGTAAGGATAATGCGCTTACCGCATCCATCTACATTGATTTGCGTAGAAAAGTGAATTTCAAAGAATACAGAAAAGAGGATGTGGAAACGGCGATTGCCAATTCCCTGTACTCCGTTGTGGTATTTGATGATAAGCGTCCCATCGGCATTGCCCGTATTGTCGGAGACGGCCGTATCGCCTTCTTTATCAAGGATGTGGTGGTGGATCCGGCTTATCAGAAGAACCGGATCGGAAATCTTCTGATGCAGAAGCTGCAGGAATATCTTGCAGGCGCTGCCTGTGAGGGTGCCTACATCGGTCTCATGTCCACACCGAACTGTGTTTCCTTCTATAAAAAGCATGGCTTTCTGGAGCGTCCATGTGACGGAATGGGGCCGGGTATGGTGAAATTTTATGATCCCTGTGAGGTGAGAAAATGAAAAAAGTGATTGTATTAGGTAGTTTAAACATGGATCTGACCATACAGTGTGTCGATCTTCCAAAGAACGGGGAAACCATCAACGGATCTGATTTCTTTGTCAATCCGGGTGGTAAGGGTGGCAACCAGGCGGTAGCTGCAGCCAAGCTGGGGGCCGAAACGCATATGATTGCCAATATCGGCAATGATGTGTTTGGAGAACAGCTGCTGGAGGCACTACAGGGCTATGGTGTTCATACCGAAGGCGTTTTCCGTGATGCGCATGAAACCAGCGGAGTTGCAATGATTATCCGAAGTCATGGAGATAACCGTATCATTCTGGGGAATGGAGCCAACCATACGCTGCCGGAAGCAGCCTTCGTGGAAATGCTGCAGAAGCTGGCACGACAGGACGATATCTTCCTGACACAGCTGGAAAATGATTATGCACTGGTAAGAAACGCATTGCGTCATGCAAAGCAGGCGGGCATGTACACGATGTTAAATCCCGCACCTGCCCGTGTTCTGGACAGTGATGTGTATGAGCATCTGGATCTGATTGTTGTGAATCAGAGTGAATGTGAGCTGTTGACCGGGATTTATCCAAGTAATGAGGAGTCCTGTATGGAAGCCATGCACAGCTTTGAAGCCAGAGGTGTGGATGCGCTTATCACGCTTGGAACACACGGCAGTATGTGCAATGCCTTTGGCAGGTATCTGTTTGTACCTGCACAAAAGGTGGAAACCGTTGACACTACAGGAGCCGGAGATTCCTTTATCGGAGCTCTCTGCAGCTGCCTGTCAAGGGATGTGGATATGAAGGAAGCCATGGAATTTGCGACCAGAGTTGCGGCACTCACCGTAACACGCAGAGGCGCACAGGCATCCATCCCGTATAAAAAGGAAGTAGAGCACTACTTCAAGGAGGAAAACTGATATGAACAAACGTCCGATTATCATCGATACCGATCCGGGTATTGATGACGCACTCGCCATTGCCATTGCATTATTTTCAGAGGAGCTGGATGTCCGTCTGATTTCAACCGTTGCAGGTAATGTCGGTCTGGATAAGGTAACCTACAACGCCCTGCGCCTGTTGAAATACTTTGGGCGTGAGGATGTTCCGGTGGCTGTGGGTGCCGACCGACCGCTGATTCGTGAATTTGAGGATGCCAGCAGTGTACATGGAAAAAGCGGTATGGAGGGCTTTGATTTTGAAGAGCCGACGCAGCAGCCGTTAAAGGAAAATGCCGTTGATGCCATGCGCAATGTCATCATGAACAGCAGTGAGCCGGTAACACTTGTTCCGATTGCACCCTTGACCAATATCGCGCTGCTGTTGAAGACCTACCCTGAGGTGAAGCGGAATATCCGTGAAATCGTCCTCATGGGAGGCAGCGTAAGCCGTGGAAACAAGGGTGTCATGGCTGAATTTAACATCGCATTGGATCCGGAAGCCGCACATATGGTATTCCACAGCGGGGTAAAGCTGACAATGGTTGGACTGGATGTCGGATTAAAGGCTCTGGTTTTGCCGGAAGACAGTGAGGAAATCCGCACCATGAACAAAACCGGGGAAATGGCATACTGCCTGTTTAAGAAATACCGCGGGGGAAGCTTTCGCACAGGCCTGAAAATGTATGATGCAACAGCAGTTGCCTATCTGTTGAAGCCGGAGCTGTTTGAGGCGGTGGAAACGTATCTGGATGTAGAACTGCATGGCACGATGACTGCCGGCTGTACGCTGGTTGATCTGAAGGGCTATTTAGGGAAAGAGCCGAATGCCACAGTTTGTCTGGATATCGACGGGAATGCATTCCGTACATGGTTCAAGGAAGCCATTGCGAAATGCAGATAGAATGTATAATATAAAAGGAGAGAACACATATGAATGATATCATTATGTATGGATCTGCACTGATTGCCGTTATTATCGTCGTTATCATGCTGATCAAAAAAATGGATATTAAAATCACACTGTTTGCCATGGGTATTGTGTTGATGTATATCGCAATCGCCATGGGAAATCCAATCGCAATCAAGGAATTTGAATCAACCGGTCTTACCGTACTGGATCCGCTGAAGGCTGTAATCGATCAATTCAAGAGTACACTTCCGGCTGCCGGCTTCATCATTCTGATTCTGGGCGGCTATTCCGCCTATATGACGAGCATCGGTGCCAATGAGGTTACGGTTCATACTCTTACCAAGCCAATCAAGAAAATTAAATCGGTATATATCCTTGTTCCACTGGTATTCCTGATAGGAAATGTACTGTCTCTTGTAATTCCAAGTGCCTCCAACCTTGCCATCATCCTGCTTGCGACACTGTATCCTGTTTTGCGTCAGGCCGGTATGTCTCCGTTGACCGCAGCGGCAGTCATTGCCACTACCGCAACGGTTATGCCGACTCCTCTTGGCGGTGACAATGTTGCCGTAGCAACAGAGCTTGCAAAATATCCTGCATTTGCAGGTATGAGTGTTACCGACTATGTTATCCAGTACCATGCCATGATTTCCGTACCGACCCTGATTGTTATGGCCGTTGTGCACTTCTTCTGGCAGAAGTTTATGGACAAGAAAAACACAGGTAAGCTGGAAGACAATGTTGAGGTTCACGAGGTTAAGGCGGTTCCGGAAGGCGGATTGTATCGTTTTGTTTATACACTGCTTCCCATCTTCCCGATTCTGCTTCTTATCGTTGTTTATATCATTCGCAGCGTAACCGGAAGTAATGTTGATATCAGTGTTGAAGTAGCTTCTCTGCTCTCCTTCCTGATCGCTATCGTGTGTGAAATTATACGTACGAAGGATAGTGGAAAGGTATTGAAGCAAACAGAAGATTTCTTCAAGGGAATGGGAAGTTCCATGCCAATCGTTGCACTGCTGGTTGCAGCTAGTGTATTTGTATTAGGTCTGAATTCCATTGGTCTGATCGATGCTTTACAGACTGCCATGCTTGGTGTTCAGGGATCAGGAATGGGCTTTGTACTTCCGTTGATTCTGATGGGACTGACGATTCTGATCGTACTGCTGAGCGGAAGTGGAACAGCATTGTTCTATGCCATGGTTCCTTTGATGGTACCACTGGCTGAAGCTGCCGGAATCTCTGCCATCGCCGTATCCATTCCGATGGGACTGTGCGGTAATCTGATGCGTGCGGTATCCCCGGTTGCAGCCGTTGTTGTCATTGTTGCCGGTACGATTAAAGCGAACCCTCTGGATATTGTTAAACGTACCTCTGTTCCTATGATCGCCGGTGTTGTTACAATGTTTGTTTTATCCATGATCATGTTCCTGTAAAATCATCAGCAATCCCTGCAGGATTATGATAAAATAAAGGTAATTATCAGGAAGGGTAATTACCTTTTTAAAAATTACAGTGCAGGAGGAATATATGAAAGTGACCATTAAGGACATCGCAAAAAAAGCGGGTGTCAGTGTCAGTACGGTATCGCTCGTGTTGAACGATAGACCATGCCGTGTAGCTCAGCAGACACGCGACACCATCAAGGACATTGCGAAGCAGTATAATTATAAGGTCAATCAGACCGCAAGAAGTCTGGTCACCAGAAAATCGAATATTCTGGGCCTCATCATTCCGGATATCGAAAACCTGTTCTTCTCCGCATTATGCAAACGGATGGAGGAATACCTCCGGGAGCTGGGATACGCACTCATGATCGTAAATTCCAATGATCATGCAGCGGATGACAGCATGCTCATCGATCTCCTTGTTTCAAGAGGGGTTGACGGTCTTGGTATCACCGTCAGCAATGAATCCTATCAGGATGAAACGATACGCAAAAAGCTGGCATCCCTTTCCATCCCCTATGTGATGATTGACCGTATGTATCCCGATCTGAATTGCAGCAAGGTTTATTTTGATAACGAATCAGGTGCTTATATGGCCATTGAAAAGCTAGTGAAAAGCGGCCACAAAAAAATCGCATGCATCGGAATTTCTTCCGCAAGCAAAACTGGGGCGAGCCGTGTTGCAGGCTATCGCAAAGCTATGCAGCAGTTCCAGCTGGAGGTTCGTGAAGATTATATTCTCGATGGAAATTATCGCTTTCAGGGTGGATATACCTGTGCAAAGCAGCTGATGAAGATGGATGTTACCGCTGCCTTTATTTGTAATGATATGATGACACTGGGGGTCATGCGTTACTTCCAGGAGCATCATGTCCGTATACCGCAGGATATATCCATCGTCAGCTATGACAACACATTAAACCGGTTTACGCTGGGTACTGAGATCACAAGTGTGGATCAGAATGTCGGACTGCTGGCGAAAACTTCCTGTAATGAGCTGCTGGCACAGCTGCGTGATCCTGCGCATCGTCAACAGGATATCTGTCTGAAGCCGCAGCTGATTGAAAAAGACAGCGTACAAATCATATAATACAAAAAGTGCACCATGGCATCACCCGGGTGTACTTTTTTCATGTATAACCGCACTGGCTTTGGTTCAGGATGTTAATTGTCCTGTATCATTGAAACAGTCTTTGCAGAATTCGCAGGAAGGGAACACTGCTTTCCCATACCTCCCCTATGATGTTACCGGATTGAGAAATCGTTTCATACTGTTCACCGGTTATCATGTCCTTTAAGGCAGCCGGATTCAATGTAAGAAATTCCCGCAGTACGGCGCTTTGCGACTGCTTTATCTGTGAAGAGCCTGTATTCTTGTTCTTCCCTGTATATAATTGCTCTGTATCCGCACAATCTGCTTGGGTTGTCGTCTGTTTTGCATCCGGTTTTCCTTCATGTTTCTCCATCCTGTTCACCTTCTCTTTTTTTCTCTGTTCTTTTTTTACAGCTTCGCTTATCTGTGAGGCATCCTGTCCAATCGTCCAAGGTATTGTTTCGTCTTTGTCATTCGGTGTATCCGGTACATAGGGAGACTCTCCTCTTCCACCGCCCTGCCCGTCATTTCCTTCTCCTCCGCCATCATTTTTATTCTGGTTAGAAGCATCCGGAATCGGATTTCCGGCAGCATCATGCACCTTTAGCACATAGCTTCGTCCATCATAATATCCACCGATGATTTCAACTCTGGCATAGGTGAACGGTTCTGTTACCTGCAGCATATAAACAACAATATACGGTGGCAGGACAATGCTTCCCGGTGCATACTGCGACATGCTGGGGATGCTGTCGTGTTGAAATTTCCAATGCGTTCTGTCAGTGCTTGTATACAGATGAATCGCTTTGGCATTATATGCACGCGGAATATGAAAATAATAATCGGTATCATTGCGAATCATATACAGTGACATATCAAACACAGGTTCGCTGTCGGGGATGATATAAAAGGGAAACACATGCTCAATGATATCAATCCGTTCCCTGCTGCTTTCATCCGCAATACCATACAAATAAAATGGCTTGTGTGTCTGCATGCCACGCTCATATGCTGTGGTATCATACTGCAGGGATATCTGAAAGCTTTTTTCTTCTCCGGTTTCTGACACAGCAGTCACTTCAACCTGCTTAGGCAATGGCAGATCATCCACCATATGGGATTGCAGGGCTGCAATCTCCTTTGCCGGCATGGGAGTATCTAGCTTCCATTCCTTTTCCAGCGGATGATTGTTTTCCACGATAATAACCTCATTGCCGATATAGCAGCCGTCCGGTATCTGAATCGCCTTTGAACCAGTACCGTTTACCTCAATGCGTGAATACTCAATTTGAAACCAGTCCGCAAGCACGCCGATGCTGTTGTCTCCGTTGGTATAGATATCAACATCCACCATACTTGCGGAATAATAATGTTCCTGATACGGATTTTTATTTAATACTCCGATTGCATTGTCACCCTCAGCACTGATATAATTCTTCTTATCTGTATATTTTGCATATAATCCTTCACCGCCGGCTATTTCCAGAGCTGTGCCCTCTGTGCTGTGAATGCGCAAACCAAACGCACTTACACCGGTATTCATATATACTAGCGGTCTGTTTTTTCCGCTGCCCTCTATCGTCAGTGTTTTTTCTTTATCGACAAATCCCCATGCAGCATCGTTATTGAAATTATCTATATTAACGTTGGAATCCCCATCGATGTTATGTTCAATTCTTACCTGATAGCCATTGGTATAAATGGTAATCTCTCTGCTTGTGATGATATCCGCATTGATGATCATGTCACCCTGCATTTCAAATGTCCCACCCTGCGGATGCTCGTGTACAAAGCTGAGAAAGCGTTCAAATTCCGTTTGTATGCTATCAGCCGCATATACCGGTAACAAATAATGAAGCAGCATACATACCATGATTCCAATTCCTGTTATCCTTTTCATATTCTCTCACCTTTCACTGCATCACTTCTTCTATTTTAGCATATCCTGTCAGCCGGCAATATAACAGATTTCACATTTGAAGCATTCTTTATGCCATGGAATGTATTCCCTTCCGGTATTTATCTACCCTTCCTTATATTATGAGGTATCTGTTGTGATTTTTTTGTTCAGAAAGCCATGACAATCAGGAAATGATAAGAGGATGTGCATAGATTTACATTGTATGCATGAAGAAAGTCTGTTTTCATAAAGCAGATGATTGTTCGTTATACAAGATACTTTAAGAGACAGAAAGAGAAGCATCAATGCAGAAAAAAAGACAGGTCTTCCAATATCCATGCAGGATATTGCGGATGACTGTCTTTCTTTATCCCATTCGATTTACAGCTGTGTGAACATTTCCTTCGGTGCACCGCACAGAGGACACTTGAAATCCTCCGGAAGCTCTTCCCACTTTGTACCCGGGGCAATTCCCTGATCCGGCAGACCTGCCGCCTCATCGTATTCCCAGTTACAGATATCGCAAACGTATTTTGCCATAATCAGATCCCCTTTATCTCATGAAATGCATGCTGTGCCGCAATGGCTCCGTCGTTGGTTGCCGTAACAACCTGGCGCAGTTTTTTCGCAATGACGTCTCCGGCACCATAGATGCCCTTTGCCTTTGTTTCACAGTTTTCATCCACGATCATGTAGCCGCGCTCATCCAGGATACCCAGCCCCTCTAAAAAGGAGGTAGCCGGATCCAGTCCGATATACGGGAATATGCCATGTGTTTTCATTTCTGTTTCCACATTCGTATCCACATTTCGTATGACCAGACCGGTAACGCGCATGCCGTCATCGACAACACGCACCGGCACATGCTTTGTCACCACCGTGATTTTCGGATTATCCTTGATTGCATTTTGAACAATGCTGTCTGCACGGAATACATCCCGTCGTATTATGATATTCACCTTGCTGGCAAACTGTGTCAGATAATTTGCTTCCTCCAGCGCAGAGTTGCCGCCGCCGATGACCACAACCTCCTGATCGCGGAAAAATGCACCGTCGCATACTGCACAATAGGATACACCTCGTCCGACATTTTCCAGTTCCCCCGGCACATTCATCATACGCTCCTGTGTTCCGGTTGCCACAATGACAGCCTTTGCCTCATACTCCGTTCCATCCTCACAGATGATTTTTTTATATGCGCCATCCTCCACACGGATGACATTGCCATACAGGTATTCCGCACCAAAGGATGTGGAATGCTCAAACATATCGCTTGCCAGCTTGGCACCGTTTGTTTCAATAATGCCCGGCCAGTTGCTGATTTCCGCCGTCTTGATCAGCTTTCCTCCGGGAGCACCCATTTCCAGCATTGCTGTTTTCAAGCCGGCTCTGCTTCCATATATTGCCGCACTCATGCCGGCAGGTCCGGCACCAATGATAATTAAATCGTAACGTCGCTCCATTCGTGATCCTCCTTTATGATCGTAATCAGATCAGACATGTCTCTAATGATAGCACAGGGTTTGCACAACTGCATCTCTTGTGCCCGTGATTCTTCATAGACAAAGGCTACCGAGAAGGCGCCCATCTTCTTACATGCCTCTATATCCGTAGGTGCATCCCCTACATAGACAACATCATCATGCGGAACATGCAGCTGTTCACAGGCAGTCAGAATACCAATCGGATCGGGCTTCGGCCGCTCAACGTCCGCACCGCCCAGGATAATCTCAAAATACGATTCCAGATCAAACTGCTTCAATCCCATACGGACAATATCCTGCAGCTTGTTGGACATGACGGCAAGCGGATAATCGTTTGCTTTTAAATATTCCAGCGTTTCCTTCACATGGGGAATCGGCTTGACAAATTCATCATGATGCTCATGATTGTAAGCACGATAGCAGGCGATGATTTCATCTACCTGTTCCTCCTTGAAATAGCGCAAGAAGGACTGCTTCAGCGTAGGTCCCAGAAAGGACTGCTTTTCCTCTTCACTCAATGTATAGCCCGGCTTGTATTGTGCAAAGGTATGCTCAAAGGACTTGTAAATCAGCTCCTTGGTATCCACCAGTGTGCCGTCCAGATCAAAGATCACCGCCGGCTTGTGCTTTTTAAACGGATAGATGTTTTTAAATACCTTATCCCAGACACCGAGTATTCCTAAAATGCCGATCAGGACACCGAGCAGAGATACCAGCTGTGCGACGCGAAGTCCTCCCAGCATCAGGGAATCGGTTCGCATTCCTTCAATAAAGAAGCGAATCATGCCATACCATGCCAGATAGGCAAATGCCAGATCCCCGCGTTTTTTTCTGCCGTGTTTTTTATAAACCACGGTAATCAATACGAAGCCAATCAGATTTCCGACGCTTTCATACAGGAAGGTCGGCTGACGGAATGCACCGTCAATATACATGTGATCACGGATAAAGGCCGGGAAATGATCATAGAAGCTGGCATTTACCACACCGCCATACGCCTCCTGATTTATGAAATTCCCCCAGCGGCCGATTGCCTGCGCAAGCATCATATTCGGAAAAACAACATCCATAATACGCAGTCCGTTATACTGATAGCGGCGGAAGTAGAACCATCCGAATATCGTTCCGGCAATCACACCTCCGTGAATTGCCAGACCGCCCTCCCATATATAGAAGATACGGATCGGGTCTGCCGCATACAGATTGTTCCATTCAAAGATAACATAATATAGACGGGCACCGATGATGGCGATCGGCAGCATCATCAGAAAGAAGTTTTCAAATACCTCTTCCTTATACCCCCATTTCTTAAACTGACGAAGAGATAAAAAATATGCCAGAAAGGCACCGGACAGAATCAGCACGGCGTACCATGTGACCTGTAAGGATCCTATCGTCAATACAGTTTTCATATCGGGAAAAATTGTCATAAAAGCCTCCTATTGTTCATTCTTGTTCTTTTCGATATAGTCAAGGACACGCTGCTCAAACTCCTTGGCGCTGTCCATCCCCATGACGGATAACATATAATTCGTTACCGCAGATTCAATAATGACTGCCATAGAACGGCCTTCACGCACCGGGACAACGATTTTCGGTATGTCGATGCCCAGAATATTCTCATGCTTTTTTTCTTCGATTCCTACGCGGTCATAATCCTGATCCGCTTTCCACGGCTCCAGATTGACCTGGAAATTGATTTCTGCTTTAGGCAGGACAGAGCTGACGCCGAACATTCTGGATACATTGATGACACCGATTCCACGAATTTCCAGCATTTCCCGCAACAGCTCCGGAGCCTTCCCTACAATTTTGTTGTGGATTCGATAACAGTCCACTCGGTCATCCGCCACCAGCAGGTGACCGCGCTTGATCAGCTCCAATGCGATTTCACTTTTCCCCATTCCGCTTTCCCCGCGAATCAGTACACCTTTTCCATAGATGGAGAGCAGTCCTCCGTGAATGCACATACTGGTTGCCAGCTGCTCATCCAGAAACGCCACGATATCGACAATCAGACGGTAGGTCGGGGAGCTGGATAGGAAAATCGGAAAGTTTTTCCGCTTCGCATAGCGCTTTAATACATCCGGACACTTATGTCCCTTGGTCACAATAATGGCCGGTGTCTGTTCGTTGGTGATAAAGTCAAAGGATTTCCGCTGCTTGTGTACGCTCATTGTCGCAATATAGGCGATTTCCTTATCTCCGAGGATAACCAGCCGCTTCTGCTGGGAATTCTCAAAATAGCCTGCCAGCTCCAGACCGGGGCGGTTGGTATCCGCAATGACAATGGGACGCTCCAGAGATGCATCATCTCCGGTTATCTGTATGAAGTCAAAGTTTTCGACAAGCGTTCTGACTTTCACGATATTCTGTTCTTCCATATGCACTATCCTTTCTCCAGTACCTTTTTCAGATACTGACCGGTATAGCTGTTTTCTACCTTGATGATCTGCTCCGGTGTTCCGCTCGCAATGATCGTACCGCCTTCGTCACCGCCCTCCGGACCGATATCAATGATATAATCCGCACTTTTGATAACATCCAGATTGTGTTCAATGACAATGACCGTATCACCGTTTTCCACGATCCGCTGCAATACCTCCAGAAGCTTTTTCACATCATGGGTATGCAGACCGGTTGTCGGCTCATCCAGTATAAACAGGGTTTTACCGGTTGCTTTTCTCTGCAGCTCGCTTGCCAGCTTGACACGCTGCGCTTCACCGCCGGACAAGGAGGTTGCACTCTGTCCCAGCTTGATGTAGCCCAGACCGACATCCTTCAGCGTCTGCAGCTTATGTTTAATTTTATGCATATTGGAGAAAAAGTCAATCGCTTCCTCCACGCTCATTTCCAGAACATCATAAATATTTTTTCCCTTGTAGGTTACCTGCAGGGTTTCTTCATTGTAGCGCTTGCCGCCGCATTCCTCGCATGGGACATAGACATCCGGCAAAAAGTGCATGGATATGCGCAGGATGCCATCTCCCTGACAGGCTTCACAGCGTCCGCCCTTCACATTGAAGGAAAAGCGTCCCTTTTCATAGCCGCGCATCTTTGCTTCCGGGGTCTGTGTATACAGGTCACGGATATCATCAAACACACCGGTATAGGTCGCAGGATTACTCCGCGGTGTTCTTCCGATTGGATCCTGGGAAATATCAATCAGCTTGTCGATGTTTTCAATCCCCTTGATTTTCTTATGCTTGCCGGGACGGATTCTTGTTCTTCCAAGTGCATGCATGACACCCTTGCTTAACACCTCATTAACGAGGGATGATTTTCCACTGCCGCTCACACCGGTAACGACCGTTAATGTTCCCAGAGGGATTTTCACACTGACATTTTTCAGGTTGTTTTCGCTGGCACCGACAATCTCCAGCTTCTTGCCGTTTCCCTTACGTCGTTTCGCAGGGATTTCTATCTTTCGTTTCCCGCTCAGATACTGACCGGTTAAGGAGTTTTCATTTGCCATGACCTCCTTTGGTGTACCGGCTGCGACAACATTGCCGCCATGAATTCCGGCGCCCGGACCGATATCAATGACATAATCACTGGCACGCATCGTATCCTCATCATGCTCTACAACAATCAGTGAGTTGCCAAGATCCCGCATATTTTTCAGGGTGTCGATCAGACGGTCGTTGTCCCGCTGATGCAGACCGATACTCGGCTCATCCAGTACATACAGAACACCGCTTAAACGGGAACCGATCTGGGTTGCCAGACGGATTCGCTGCGCTTCTCCTCCGGACAAAGAGCCTGCCAATCGATCCAGCGTCAGATAACCGAGACCGACATTGCTCAAAAAGCCCAGACGATCTGCGATTTCCTTGAGGATCAGCTTAGCGATGTCCTTCTGCTGCTGTGTCAGCTCCAGCTGCTTCATAAATTCGATTGCCTGCTTGACAGACATGGTTGTCCATTCATAAATGTTGATGCCACCTACGCGAACACTTAATGCCTGTTCATTCAAGCGGCGTCCCTTACAGATTGGGCACGGTGCCTCCGCAAGGAAGGTCGCATACCATTCTCTGGACATTGTAGAGCTGGTTTCCATGTAACGGCGTTCAATCAGAGTACATACACCCTCAATAAATTCCGTCTTTTTCATGACATTGCCGCTGCGGCTTGCCAGTCGATAGGAAATGAGATCCTTGGAGCCATACAGTAATATGTCCAGTTCGCTTTTCTTCAGATCCTTGATCGGTTTATCGATATCAATCTTATAATAGTCAATCAGTGCCTTGAAACGCTGCCATTCCAGATTTTCTGTTCCGACAATATTCTTATAATATATAATACCGCCCTGTCGTATGGACTTGGTGCGATCCGGGATCAGATAATCCACATCCACCTTCTGCGTGATGCCAAGTCCCTTACAGTGGTCACAGGCACCAAACGGTGCATTGAAGGAAAACAGCCGCGGCTCCAGCTTCGGAATGTTGAAGCCGCAGTATTTACAGGAATAATTGCTGGAAAACAGAATCTCCTCTTCATTATATGTAACAACCGCCAGTCCATCACTCAGTTTCAGCGCAGTTTCCAGTGAATCGTGGAGGCGGGAACGATCACTCCCCTTTACGATCCGGTCTACCACCACATCAATATTGTGCTTTTTGTTTTTCTCTAAAGACTCCACATCCTCCAGAAGCTTCATTTCTCCGTCAACGCGGACACGGATATAGCCTTCCTTGCGCAGATGCTCAAACAAATCTCTGTGGGTTCCCTTTTTGCCATGCTCGATCGGAGATAAGATGGTCAGGCGTGTCTTATCCTCAATTTCCATGATACGGTCCACCATCTGCTTGATTGTCTGTGATGTGATGGGTTCATTGTGTGTCGGACAGTAGGGGATACCCACCCTTGCATACAGAAGTCTCAAATAGTCATAGATTTCCGTGACCGTTCCGACCGTGGAACGCGGATTGTTGCTGGTCGTCTTCTGATCGATGGAAATGGACGGGGAAAGTCCCTCAATGGAATCCACATCCGGCTTCTCACTGTTGCCAAGGAACTGGCGTGCATAGGCACTCAGCGATTCCACATACCGTCGCTGTCCCTCTGCGTAGACCGTATCAAATGCAAGAGATGTCTTACCGGAACCGGATACACCGGTCATGATGACAAACTTGTCTCTCGGGATACGGATATCAATGTTTTTCAAATTGTTTTCTCTAGCGCCTTTGATATCTATATAGTCATGATTCATAATCATTACCTCCAAACTTACCATATTATTATACATTAGTATTCCCGAAAAAGCCTAAGATTTCGCATCTTTTTTGTAGGAATTTCAAAGTTTGGAAAAAAATTAAATTTCTTTGAAAGGTTTTTAAGGGCTGCGGCATGTTATAGGTGGAAACCCTAAGGAGGAAACAAAATGAAAAAGAAAGTTATGTTAGCATCCCTGCTGGCAATCGGACTTGCGGCAGGTGTAGGTACACAGATTCATGCACAGGATACAGCTTATCTATGCGGAGGCTATCATTCTCACATGCATTCTGCGGCGGATGGATGCCTGCGTACGTTAAAGGAACAGCAGGCGGCAAGAGATGCGGCTGCCAAACGTCAGGCTGAAGCAGCACAGAGACAGGCGCAGGCGACACGGAAACAGAATGCGTCAACAACACATGCTTCCAACACCACGGTACAGCCGGAAGCAGTGAGTACAGCGAACGCAAACAGCTCACAGCAGCCGGGATCACAGACTGCACAACAGGTCGCAGATACTGCATCCAACCCTTGCCCATATCACGAAAATTGCGACGGAATTCATCAGCATAGTGAAAACTGTGATGGAACTCACCAGTTGAATGAAAACTGCAATAACGGTATGCAGGGGTATCACCATAGTGAAGGTCGTGGCCAGGGAGCGCATCACGGCAATGGAAACGGCCATCACGGACGATAAAACAAACATGGTTTCAAAAATTGCGGTATAATGGAGGCATAGAGGGATGATAACGGTATGAAGAGTGAAGAGGAAATACAAAATGCCATAGAGCTGTATGCGGATATGGTACAGAAAATCTGTGTTCTGCATATGAAGCAGCGGGCAGATGCCGAGGATGTGTTCCAGACAGTCTTTCTGAAGTATGCGCAGAGTGAACCGTTTCGGGACCGTGAGCATGAGAAGGCATGGCTGTTAAAGGTAACAATGAATGCATGCAGGGAGAGATTTCGCGGTTGGTTCCATAAACATGCAGATTTACTGACTGAGGTGGAGGCCTGTGCCGATCTTAGCGAGGCTTCCTATTTCCTGCTGGATACATTGAATCAGCTTCCTCCGCATTACCGTGATGTCCTGTATCTGTTTTATTATGAAGGCTATAAGGTGCGGGAAATATCTGAAATCAAAGGAAAAAATGAAAATACAATCCATACCTGGCTGAAAAGAGGCAGGGAAGCGCTGCGTGAAAAACTGGGAGGTGAGCTTGATGATTTTCGATGAGTTTGACGGCATTCATGCCAGTGATGAAATCAAACAGAAAACCCTTCACAACGTCATGAAGCAAAGAAGCAGAAAGAAAAGAACCGGTATGACAGCAGCTCTCACGCTGTGTGTCACCTGCCTTCTGGTTGTTCTGTTTCAGCCCTGGAGGCTGATGGAGGCTTCTCCTGCACCGGCTCCTGCCCCTACTTTGGCAGTATACAGCTATGTGACTCTGGATATCAATCCAAGTATGGAATGGAAGCTGGATGAACAGCAGCGGGTGGTGAGGGTCACTGCCTACAATAAGGATGCGGACAACATTCTGACTGAGCTGCAGCTGGAGGGAGTGCAGCTGGATACAGCACTTCGGATGCTGCTGGACAATGAACAGTTTTCCGCTTATATGAAAACAGGCTTTCTGGAGGTCAGCGTGTATTCTGAAAACAGCAGTGTTTCTCTGGATCTGGAACAGCAGATCAATCAGCAGCTGGAGGAAGTGGTGCCGCAAAATCAGTTTCACTGTTCCCATTTGGATGATGATACGCATCAGGAAGCACAGCAGCATCATATGTCTGCCGGGAAGTATCGTGTAATTGATGAAATCCTTCGGCATGATTCTGCAAAGAGTGTCGAGGAGCTGCAAAAGCTAAGCATGAAGGAGCTGTATTCCGTTTTGGAGCGTTATGATCCTTCGGCAGTACCGGAGGGATGCCATGGAAGGCAGATGAGAAAAGGGCACCATCACGGCAGCTAAAGCTATTCCCTGATTTCGATACCATCAGCTTACACAGCCTTTTGGATGGGACTACAGCCTTTTGAAAAAGGAAGAGCAGAGAAAAGGAGTGGGCAGCTAACATATGTCTGTTGCTTATAACACTCTTACATAAAACAAACACCCCGGCTCTGCTGGGGTTTTCTCATAAAAAAAGCACGGAGCATTCATGTTATATGATTGTTCTGTGCTTTATGCTTTTTGATTATGACAGAAATTTTCGATGCCTATGCAGGAATCGTTTTATACGATCCCTCACAGATTGCTTTGTCCGGGATTTCTTCCTTATTCCTTGATCTGTTTAAAATACTGAACCGCCTGACAGCCGCGTCCCGTGTGAACACCTACCACACTTACCAGCTTGATGATCTGATGCGTTGCATTTGGAAAAGCCTGTTTCAGCTTGTCCATATACACAAGTGCCTCAGCCTCGTCATCTGCATGGGCAACGGTGATCAGATAGGAATCATCCACATGCTCACGCTTCATAATTTCAATTACGCGGTCCATCGCCTTGTGCATCGTGCGAACCTTGTCCAGCACATCAATTTTACCGCTTGTTTCCTCATTGATTTTCAGAATCGGCTTGATTTTCAGCAAGCCGCCCAATGTGGCTGCCAGCGGTGTCAGCCGTCCGCCGCGTTTCAGATGCTGCAAATCGCTTGGCAACAGTATGGTATTGGTTGTATGCACGATGTGCTGCAACACTTCCTTGATCTGCTCAATGCTTTTTCCAGCCTCATGCAGCTGCTTCGCCAGCTTGATCATGTATTCCTGCACTACCGCTGTTACATGGCAGTCAACATAATCAAACGCGATGCCCTGCTGCTGTGCAATCATTTCCATGGCATTGATCGTACCGCTTAATCCGCTGCAAATCGGTACCGCAAATATCATGTCATAGCCCTGCTGCTTCAGTCCCTGAAACAGCTCCTCAATTTTTCCAAGAGAAGGCAGGGAGGTGGAAAGCATCTTTCCATCCTTCATCAGAGCATAAATTTCATCAATGCCCAGCTCCTCCAAATCCTGATAATTTTTATTGTCACAGCTGACCTGCAGAGGTACGCTGTAGATTTCAGCCTGCGCAAGCTCCCCTACGGACTTCCCGGTCCCACTGTCTGTCACAAATGCTATTTTCATATGATTCAGCCTCCTCTTGTTTCTATTATACCTTATTTTCTCTTCAAAAAAAACTGTGTCTCCCTCGGTTCGACGGTTTCCGCTTGTATAAGACAAAAGGTGCACCGGGCACCTTTTACATTTCCACCTTGCGGATATACTGAATCCCCAGACAGCCTACACCGGTATGTGCACTGATAACTGCACCGATCAGGCCATAGTATACATCCAGTCCGGGAAACGCCTCTTCCATCATGGCTTTCAGCTTTTCGCCTTCCTTTGGCGCCCCGCTGTGAAGAACAGTGAGCGTGTAGGCTTCATTCAAGCCGCGCTCCTGAAATGTGGAGATTGCCTTGGACTGTGCCTTGCTCATGGTACGAACCTTATCGTACACATCCACCTTGCCTTCACTTTCACGATCCAATCGCAAAATCGGTTTGATTTTCAGCAGTCCGCCAAGTGCAGCTGCCAGCGGTGTCAGCCGGCCTCCACGCTTCAGATGCTGCAAATCATCCGGTATAATCAGTGTCCCGCTGTCTGCCGCACTCGCACGCAGACGCTCCACGATCGTTTCCAGATCATGTCCCTGCTCGACCAATTGACTGGCACTGATTGCCAGATAGCGCTGGATATTGCAGGTTGTATACGATTCGATGACATGCAGATTCACCTGATGCTCCTTGGCTACCGCCTGCATGACACTGGAGGTGGAGGATAAGCCGCCACTCAGCGGAACTGCAATGACCGCTTCATAGCCCTCTGCCTTAAGCTGTATAAACAGCTCCTCCACAAGTCCCATAGGAGGCATGGAGGTTGTCGGCATTTCGCCGTTTCTCAGATACTCATAAATCTCTTCTACGGTTATATTCTCTCCATCCAGAAACATTTTGTCCTGAATGATGATTTGCAATGGCAGATAATAAATTCCTAATTCGCCGGCCTGCTGCTTTGTCAGACCGCTGCCGCTGTCGGTTACGATTGCGATTTTCATAAGACTCGCCCCTTTTCTGTATTCGTGTTCCCTCGCGAATGCAGGGTTTTCAATACGGTCAGTTACACAGACGTGTAAAAATATCCTGTTTCATTATACCAAGTTTATTTTGAAAGTCAAACGAGAATCACCATGTTCTGCTTTCCAATTATCGGATGCCGGGTTTCAAAAAGTCATTTCGACTGAATACAATCGTACTGTAAGGCTCGATATTGACCTTTTTAATCAGGATATCCTCGGATGCTCCGTTATAATATAGCAGCGGATATGCCGCCTCAAATTCATAGGAAAAATATTCTCCTGTCGGATTGAAGATAATCACCATATCATCATGCTCGTCCCTGATTTTATACAGCAGTACCTTTTGGGCGATATCCGAAAAGGACACGTGCTGTTCCACATCCTCTTTCATGGAATAACGCAGAATCGGATGCTCCTTGCGGATACGGATCAGATCCTTTGTGATTTTCACCATATCCTGATACTGGTTTCTGCGCAGATAATCCAGTTTATTGATTTCATCGCTTTCCTCATATGTGTTGGGAAGCCCGTGTTTGCTGCGGGCAAATTCCTGTCCGGAGTGGATGAAAGGGATACCCTGCGCAAGCAGAACCGCCGCCATCAGCATTTTGGCACGGGCAATGCGCACCTCCTTGCTGTCTTCCTTGCAGCATTCCTTCAGCTTATCCCAGGACGTCATATTGTCATGGCATTCCACATAATTGACAGCGTTTCTCGGATGGGTGAACATCGGCTCCATTCCGATATTTGTACAGCTGCCGCTCAGACAGTTCTTCATGATATCAAGCAGGTAGACTGCCCCGGTGCAATAGCCCTTGACACTGACCTCGTTGGTATTCGTACGTCCCTTGACAACATCCCGGAAGCGATCGGAGAAATGAGCGACATACGGCATCTGTGCATTGTTGGAAATACTGGCACGTTTTCCGGAATCCAGAAAGCTCGGCATATCCCAGCCCTCGCCATAAACCATGAAATCCGGATTGAGTGCTTTGCAGGCCTCATATACCGCATTGATGGTTGCCACATCCAGAATTCCCATCAAATCGAAGCGGAAGCCGTCAATATGATAGGTTCTTACCAGATAGGTACAGGCATCCACAATATATTTATGACACATGTTTCTGCGGGAATCCACATCATTTCCGCAATAGGTACCATTTGAGAAGTCACCGTTTTCATTCATTTGAAAATAGTAATTCGGTACAGTGTTTTCAAAGGCATGTGTTTCCTTATCGTATACATGGTTGAATACGACATCCAGATTGACACGGATTCCCTGCTTGTGGCATTCCTCTATAAGCTTTGTCAGCTCGAACATACGGCCGTATGGATTCGCCGGTTCTGTACTGAAGCTGCCTTCCAGAACACGATACTGCACCGGATCATAGCCCCAGTTATAATGCATCAGCGGATAGTTTTCATCCACAGAGCCAAAATCCGTGACCGGCATCAGCTGAATGTGCGTGATTCCCAATGTCTTCAGATAAGAAAATCCGCTGCATTGCTGCTTCGTTATTTCATTTTCCTCTACAAACCCGCGGAATTTTCCAGGCATTGTGACACCGATTCCCTTCTGCATCGTGAAATCGCGCACGCTCGTTTCGTAGATAATGGCATCGCAGGCACTGGTCATTTTCGGCAGGGGTACGTCCCGCACGCGGATTTTATCCAAATCGACAACCGCACTTCTGCGTGAATTTTCAATCGAAGCTGTCCCATACGGGTCAATGCTTTCCCGCCAGACACCGTTTACCCGGACAAGGTAGACATAGGTCGCATTCTCCAGATTTTCCAATATGGTATAGCGGTATACCCCCTTGTCTGTCCGTTTCATTTCATACGTATACAGACGGTTGTTCTTGCAGACCTCCAGCTTTACTCTGCTGGCTGTCGGTGCCCATAACGCAAATGCAGTCTGGTCTCTGTCATAGGTATAGCCGAGATCATTACCGTCATAAAAAAACTGTTCATCAAAACGCTCTGTCTTGACGATACCGCTGTATTCCAGCACCACACCCCGTGCATGCTGATGCATCACCTGATATTCCACACCGATTTCGATGGGATCGTATAATGCCAGTGTATATTTATTGTAATTATTTTGTGTTGTTTCTATGGACTGAATGTGAAGGTCAAAGAGATGCCCCTGATCATCCTTCAGATAGAATTTATTGCTGACTCCCTCATAGCTGTTTCTTGACATAAATACGATGACCTTGTCATAGTCATCCAGATATGCCTCGTAATACTTTTCCTGTCGCATACTTATCACCATGTATTATTATACCAGAGTTTTCCAGGTTTATCACCAGAAAGGTAAAACAGGTGCTGTTCTTCTGCTAATCTGTTCAGGTTACAGAGAAATGAGGGGTGTTTATGGCATCATCCGGATTACAATTTCAGCTTTCAGCAACATAAGACAGTCAACAGCAGTAGAAAGGTAAGGAATTTTATACCTTTTTGTAATACAAAGTCATAGAAATAGTAAGCATTGTATTCTTATTGAAAAGGAAAAAAAGCTGCTTGATCTGCTCCTTATCTTGGCTTGAAAAAAGCACCTGCACGAAGGATGGTTTTTGGCATACCACCGTTTGTACAGATACTATTTAAGTATTATCAAGCTGATGCATCATGGTTTAAATTCTTATAAGCGCAAGATGGCAGAGAACCTTTCCCTTGTTCCGTTTACGCTATTTGGATTCGGTTTCCTTTGCACCTTTGACAGCAGAAAAGCGGCAATTGGGATTATTTTCTATTGGCCTTAAGTTCCATCCATGCCTTCTCCATGATATCAGGCTCCATAATGAGACGTCTGCCGATATCAGCTAATGCAAGTGCTCCGTCGAACAGTGCCTGGCTGCCTTGCTGTGATATCGTGGCATCTGCCATTTCACGGGAATGCCCGTTTACACAGCTGTCCGCGATTTTGATATAGCCCTGCAGGGTTGGACAGCAATAGCTGACACTTCCCACATCACTGCTTCCCTGCGCAACCTCGTCCACCCCTTCCCATGGATAACCGAAATCCTCATACTCATCCTTCAGCATATCCGCAAGAGTATAGTTGATAACACAGTCATCATACGGACACTCATAGGTGGTAATACGACTTGTACATCCGCTCATCGTACAGGCGCCTTCTACACAGGCTTTTGCTTTTTCACAAAGCTCCTTTACATATTCCATCGTTTCCCCGCGGAAATAGTATTCCAGACTCGCATACGCAGGAATAACGTTCGCAGCTTCTCCTCCATGCGCGATTACTCCATGGATAAATGTATTCGGTTCTGCGAACTGACGCAGCAGATTGATTGACATATAGCTCATAACTGCCGCATCCAGAGCGCTCTTTCCGTTCTGCGGTGTACAGGCATGTGCATTCTGCCCAAAAAACTCAAAGCGCAGTGGATAAATAGCAAGGGTTCTTCCCCCAAGGGAGTTCTTGGTATCCGGGTGCAGCATCAGCGCCGCATCCACATCATCAAACACATGTGCAGCAGCCATGGAAACCTTCCCTCCGAAATTTTCCTCTGCCGGTGTGCCAATGATGCGCACCTCTCCGCCGATGTTCGGCAGTATGCTTTTTAAGGCACAACCCGCTGCCAGTGACATTCCGGCAATCAGATTGTGACCACAGCCATGTCCAACCTCCGGTAAGGCGTCATATTCACACATATAGGCTATGACAGGCCCCGGTTTTCCACTGATCCAAACACCAAGAAAGCCGGTCGGTACCACGTATTCCTCCGTTACTTCAAATCCCTCTTTGCGCAGCATCTTGCACAGGACACGCATGGAACGAAACTCCTGATTTCCGATTTCCGGGTGTTCATACAGATCATTAACCAGATATTTGTATTCCTCCATATGTTCCTGTATATAATGCTTCAGCTGTTCCTTCATATCATCCCTCTTTCCTTTTTCACCATTGTATAGGCGAAACAGATATTTTTCAAGTCAAGATGTCATGAAAGCAGAAAAAAGAACTGAATGTCCAGTTCTTTCCTGTTTTCGTTTATTTCATATTTACTGGTTCAATATTCCAGATTTCATCCGCATACTGCTTGATCGTACGATCACTTGAGAAGTAACCGGACTGCGCGATATTGATCAGGCAGGTTTTTGCCCATTCCTCTTTATTGCGGTAACGCTCTTCAATATTTTTCTGTGCGTGAGAATACGCTTCGAAATCCGCCAGCAGCAGATACTCATCATTCTTGAACATCAGCTCGTTATAAATCTGCTTGAAGTCCTTCGGATCATTGGAGAAGGTGGAATCCACGAAGCTGTTTACCACCTTCTGGATGTTGGCGTTCTCATTGTATTTCCGCCATACATCATAGGTGTTTTCATGCTTGACAAGGGCTACATCATCTGCACGTAAGCCGAAGATTTCCGCATGATCATAGCCTACTTTCTCCACGATTTCCACATTGGCACCATCCATGGTCCCCAGTGTAATCGCACCGTTCATCATAAATTTCATGTTTCCGGTACCGCTTGCCTCTTTACCGGCAGTGGAAATCTGTTCGGAAACATCGGCGGCATTCATCAGAATCTCCGCAATGCTCACGCCGTAGTTCGGAATGAAGACAACCTTCATATACGGAGAGACATCTGAATCATTGTTTACCTTGTCGGCCACATAATGAATCAGCTTAATAACCTCTTTGGCAAATGTATAGCTAGGCGCTGCCTTTGCCGCAAAGATAAAGGTTCTCGGATAGATACGGAAGGATGGATCCTGCTTCATACGGAAGTACAAATCGATAATGTTCATGACATTCAGCAGCTGACGCTTATAGGCATGCAGACGCTTTGCCTGTACATCGAAAATGGAATTGACATCGATATCAATATGCAGTGTTTCCTTAATATAAGCCGCAAGGATTTTCTTGCGCTCCATCTTCACATCCATAAATTCCTTCTGCAGATCCTTGTCATCTACATACTTCATAAGATCCTGCAGACGCTCCGGGTTTGCTTTAAAATCAGGACCAATCGTCTTTTCCAGCAGGTTGCTCAGCTGCGGGTTGGAGTACAGCAGCCATCTTCTGTGTGTGATACCGTTTGTTTTGTTGTTAAATTTATTCGGATAGATGTCATGGAAATTCTTCATAACATCCTCTTTCAGAATTTTCGTATGCAGTGCAGCTACACCGTTGACACTGTGAGAGCCGATGATTGCCAGGTTTGCCATGTGAACCTGTCCGTCCTTCAACACGCAGCACTCATTCATCAGATCAAATCTGCCCATATCATGACTTACCTCATATTTGAAGCGACGATCGATTTCCTCGATAATCATGAATACGCGCGGCAGCAAATCCTGTACATACTGAATCGGCCATTTTTCCAGAGCCTCGCTCAAGACAGTATGATTTGTATATGCCATGGTATTCTTTGTAATATCCCAAGCCTGATCCCAGTCATATTTATAATCATCCATAAGAATACGCATCAGCTCCGGTATACAGAGTACCGGATGGGTATCGTTCAGCTGAATCGCAACCTTTTCCGAGAAGTTATCCAGTGTATGATAGGTAGACATGTGCGATTCGATAATATTATTCAATCCTGCGGCTACGAAGAAATACTGCTGCTTCAGACGCAGAATCTTGCCATGCTCGGTGGAATCATCCGGATAAACATTGCGGCAGATTTCACGCACCTCGTTTACATATTCGTTCAGACTGCTCGCATCACAGGCATCATCCGCAACCTCTGCACTCCACAGACGAAGTGTATTTGTCAGGTTGGTGTTCTGTCCGACAATCGGCATGTCATAAGGTACGGCGCGTACAATCAGGGAAGGCACATGGTTAACGATTGCCTTGCCGTCTTCTCCCATCCACATGTCCACATGTCCGCCAAAGTTGACATTGACTGCATGCTTCGGTTTCCGCACTTCCCAGACATTGCCTAAAGACAGCCACTGGTCAGGTACCTCCACCTGCTCGTTGTTTACGATTTTCTGTTTGAAGAGACCGTATTCATAGCGGATACAGTTTCCATGTCCCGCCAGATTCAGACTGGCAAGTGAATCGAGGAAGCAGGCAGCCAGACGACCCAGTCCACCGTTTCCCAGACCTGCATCGCTTTCCAGATCCTCCAGTTCATTGATATCCTGTCCAAGCTCGGCAAGACCTTCCTTGGCGATTTCATAGATTCCCAGATTCATCAGGTTATTTGTCAGCAGTCTTCCCATAAGAAATTCCATGGAAAAATAATACATCTGCTTTTCCTGTTTTTCGGCTACGACATTCTTACTGGCGTTCCAGTGAATGCTTGCATAGTCACGAACCATTTCCCCCAGAATCATATATTTTTCAGTGATGTGGGCCTGTTCAAAAGAACGGCCGTAGCGCTCTATAATTCTTCTTTGAAACTCTTCCTTGAACTCATTTTTGTTTTTAAATTCGTTAGCCATAACTTTAACTACTCCTTCCAGCTCGCCTTTTATTTTACATTATTTTACACGTAATTACAAATACAAAAACTGTACGTAAAGTGCGCAAAGCCTCCCTTCTCCTGCTATTTTATGGTCTTTCTTCTCTTTTGTGACAAACAGAAAGAAAGGATACCGCTTCCACGATTTATGAAAATTTTAAAAGAAAAGAATATCCGAGCATTTCTCTGATATTCTTTCCATTTATTCTATATTTAAACGTCGTCTTTCGATTGTTTTATAATTTGTAGAAATGTATACAATGCCTTATTCTCTTACGAACTTATTCAACTTTTTTGATATATATCTTAAAATCACCATATTCAGGATAAAAATTTACGATATTCAAATACTCGTTTCCCTGAATTTTGAGAATTGCACTCTTTTTATTTTTAACCTGTACGTTATCCACAGCCTCCCATTTATTTTCAGTATTCATCTCCACCTGGAAAAATATCTCTGCATTTTTATGCTTACCTTCGACACTTACTTTGTATGTGCCTGCTTCAATTTCTTCTCCACACCGTAATGCTCCTGTGGTATTGTTCAATACGGCGATATCATCATGAAATTTCAATGGTTCGAATTTAGAGCGTGTCATTATCACAGAGCTACCCTGTGATAAAGATATCTTGTTATGATTGTAATATCTAATATTCAAGATTGTTTGATTAACTCCAAGATTAAATGCGTTCGTCTTAACCGGCTCCTTTGTAGAAACGTCATAGTATCCAGGTTCAAAGCCATCCTCACCGACAACATATTCTTTGTCTCCCGCAATTACCACTCTGTCTGTCGTTCTGGATAATGCACTCCCTTGCAAGGATACATATTCTTCCTTGCTGCTATGCCAAGCACGACAGCTGCTAGCTTGTGTTTCTTTTCCATAGTACGCCCTCCTATTTAAGCTGTTATAAATTTTAGACTATTCAGCTAATTTCCTAAAAGTTACTAAGAAATAAATTCTATTCCAGATTTTGTATAAGTCAATCACCTTCTTTACTGTTTTTAAAGTATGCTATCCAAGTATGATCTTAATTTATTGTTTTCCCTTACTTCGGATTAAATATGCCTTTATTCATTTTTTTTAAATCAATCCCCTATTGATCTATACTGACAAATACAGAGGAGGACATAAGAACTGTCCCCAAGACGATAGCGCTCAATGCCGCTGTAATCACTTTTTTCTTTTTCATTTTCTTTCCCTTTTTTAAACCACCTGTTCATACTTGTAGAATATCATATAGACTCATTGCACCGCTGATTTCTTAAGATTTCTTTATATTTGCTCGATTAGCGAATAACAGTACAAACCGCACAAAAAAAGCAGCACAAGCATATCTGCCTATACTACTTTGTTCGTTCCTTATAATCAATTTTGTTTCTCTGTACATAGATTGGTCTTCGCTTTGTCTCCATATACGTTCTGGCAAGATACTCACCCATGATTCCAAGACAAAACAGTTGAATACCACCAATTAGCAAAATCAGACAAATAGTTGTCGCATAGCCTGGTATTGTGATTCCCATAATCAATTTCTGTATCAATACCACTATTAAATATAGAAATGCCAGTCCTGAAAATGTGATACCGAATACCGTCGCTATACGCAGCGGCATCGTCGTAAATGATACAAAGCCTTCGATTGCATATTTAAACAGCTTCCAGAAGGACCAGCTGGACTGCCCGTTTACACGATCCTGCACATCATAAGCCATATAATATGTATGAAATCCGACCCAGGAAAAAATTCCCTTTGAAAACCGATTATTTTCAGGCAATGACAAAATGGCATCAACCATAGGACGGCTCAGTAAACGAAAATCACTAGCTCCATCAACAAATTCTACTTGCGAAACACGATTTATCATATGATAAAATGCTGATTTGAAGCCTCGTAAAATTTTTCCTTCCCTACGCTTCTCCTGGAAGGCTGCAACACTGTCCAGATTATCATCCTCATCAAGAATCTGCATCATGCGAAGAACATAGGCCGGATCCTGTTGAAGATCAGCATCTATAATAACGGTATAATCACCAACTGACTCTTTCATCCCTGCATACATTGCACTTTCCTTTCCAAAGTTGCGTGAAAAGTTTATGATGTTAATATGAGCGTCCGGATATGTCTTTACAAGCTCTTTTAGCTTAACATAAGTTTGATCCCTACTACCATCATTGATGAATATATACTCATAATCAAAGGTTTCATTCCGAAAAGTAGCTTCGACCTTTTCATAAAATAACTCTACGTTATCAGCCTCGTTATAACAAGGCACTACCAGCGACAATTTCATAATACATCCCTCGTTTCACTATTCCTGCGTTTTTGGTTTGAAAATCATAAATTTACAAAATACGTAATTGCCTATAACCGTAACAATGCTGACAAAAATCTTCGCAATATTTTCATTCATAGCTGCTAATTGGATACAGACAAACAGCAGAAGACTTTCCACAACGAGTGTTACAGCACGCAGAGACACAAATTGTAAAAATTCAGCTTTCTGATCATTTCCTTCACTCTTGAACACATATTTTCTATTCGCTATATAGGCGAACAGCACTGCAAATATCCATGCTATAACATTTGCTATTAAATAATGCAGTTGTATATGTGTACAGAAGAAATACACAACAAAATTCACAAGTGTTGTCAAACCACCAACAACGACATAGTTTAGCAGTTCTATTATATTTTTCTTCTTCTCATCCATAAAATACCTCTTTCATACCTGCTTAGCTTATATACGCTATATATAAGAATACGCCATTTTCCTTCTGTTTTCCAGTCTTTTATCAGCAATCAGTAATAAAGAAATCATATCTGATTATAAAACCAAACATTTATAGCAAAGGAAAGCCAGCTTCCTTCTATATTTTAACATTCATAATTTTTGTTTGCTATCAGCTTTATCTTAAGGTTTCTTAAAATCTGCAAATCATTGCATTAGTTTCATTGTTCCCATGATTCTGCGATTCATTCTGCAATAACCAATGGCAGCTCTAATACAACGGTAAATGTATTCTCTTTTACATCAATATTCATTGTTCCATTATGCATCATTATTATTTTTTCTACACTTTTCAATCCAATTCTGTTACTTTCTACTTTTTCATCATCTATGCGAATCTGATTACTCATGTATAACTGGTATTGATTTCCTTCGCAAATTCCACGCACAATGGCTGTAGCACTGTGATCTGCATATTTATGCATATTGGAGAATAAATTATCCATTGCTCTTTGCAGCATTTCAATATTACATGCAATCTGATAGTGTTCATCCTCCAGTGTATAGGTGATTTTCATATCATCCTGCTGCATAAACTCAATATTTTCTCTAATATAATTCAATAAATTGGAAAGCGGCTGTACTTCCAGATTCAGAGATTCTTCTTTTTCAAACACCAGAAAATATTCAAACATTTTATTGGAAAGACTTCGAATCTGTTCCACCTTTAACAGGGAGCGATCAAGATATTCTCTTTTCATTTCCACACTGCCTTCCCGATAACGAATCAATTCCAGATAACCAAGTAAAGAGGTTAAAGGTGTACGCAAATCATGCGATAGTGTTGTAATCAATTCCTGATTTGCTTTTCTCGCTTTTTTTTCATTTTGCATGTTGTCATAAAAGCTCTTCTGCATACTGCGTAATTCGTCACTCAGCTGACCTATTTCATCACTTCCATAATACTGGAAGGAATGGCTCCAATCTCCGCCTGCTAAGATAGAAGTATCCTTTTGTATTATTTGAATAGCTTTGATTTTATTTCTTATAAACAATTGAAGAAATATAAGGAGATAAGAAAACGAAAGAATGACAGATACTATCAAATATGGTAAAGTATAGTTCAAATAGGGATAATAGTTTATCCTTAATTGAACAAAGCCCTGATCATTCTCCATTATATAATTATAGTTGATATGAGCAGTTGATGCATACGTATGGTTTAAAATGTATAAATCATTATTCTCATACATTTCATTCATATATGAATATTCATATATTTTATCTTTTTTATTAGGAATAACTTCAATGAACGAATACGTTGTATCAGGGAGATTATTTTTTAATATTTTTTCAATTTCTTTGTTATTTCCCTTACTTATATCTATATTACGTAATTTCTCCTGGATGACAGCTGCTTGCTCATCCAGTGCATGTTCATATAATTGTAGTTCTCTCATAAATGCAATAGGAACATCACGACCTATGTATAAGAATACAAGCATAAAGGAAACAAATAGAATTGTTCCTATACTAACTAGGAGAAGTTCTGTTGATAATTTATGCAACCGATGTAGCTTAGGTTTGTTCCATAAGTGATATAAAACCGTTTTTAGTTTACTATTTTTTTGCTCATACCTGTATAGTATTATCATAATGAAAGAGATTATAATTGCATTAACTAGACAAAATAATCGATAAGCATTTAAATAGCTCGTTATCTTTGGATGAATTTGTACACTCAAAATTCCTCTAGCAAACGTTATATCTATTGTTTCCCTGTAATGCTGTGTTTCCTCGATATAATCATATCCTGTCTCATATACCTGAACTTTCTTTTTTTCGCCATAAATAGTTGACCATATATGATAATCATAGTCCGGAAACAATTCGTTTAGCTTATTTGTGACATCATTTATATTTTCAGGATAAATATATTTCTCTTCTATAACAGGCTTTAGCTTCTTTTCCATACTTTCCTTGGTTTCGAATTCTACATAACCTTTTTTATATAGAGAGTCCAATACATCATAACGAAAAGCATACACAGTGAAAAAGGTGATAAACGCAACGGTTAAAAGAACATATGTTTTTAAAAACCAGCCATTTTTTTTCTTATTCAAAGCGATACCCCTTTCCCCATATCGTCTTAATATATTTCGGATTTCTGGCGTCCTCTTCTATCTTCTTTCTGACATTTCGGATATGCACCATGAGGGTATTATTTGCAGATGTGAAATAAGGCTCATTCCATACAGATACAAATAATTCCTCAGCAGAAAACGTCTGGTTCCTATGTGTTGCCATGAAATGTAAAAGCTGATATTCCAGATCTGTCATTGCTATCTTCTCTCCTTTTACATATACTGCCTCATCGCGTTCTTCAATGCGAATATCCCTGATTTGAAGGATACGATAACGCTTTTCTATTTCCGCCTGCTTTCCCTGATAGACCATAAAGCGGCACAGCATCGCTTTTACACGCACCAGTAATTCCGAGTAGGAAAACGGTTTGGCAAGATAATCATCCGCCCCTTTAAAGAAGCCCTGCGCTTTATCTTTCTGTGTACCTTTCGCTGTAAGAAACAAAATTGGTGCATTACTATGTTTACGAATCTGTTCACACAGCTCATATCCATCCATGTAGGGCATCATAATATCCAAAATGTATAAATCAATATGATCGTTCATATACTCCAACGCTTCTCTTCCGTTTCTCGCTTCTGAAACATCATACCCTTCCTGCGTAAGCAGAACACGGATAATTTCACGAATTTCCTTATCATCATCTACAACAAGAATACGGGACTGCTCCATATGTATCACCTCTTACCTATAAGTATACAGAACTTTTCGAATAGGACGAGGATTTTTTAAGATTTCTTTATATATGAAAAACAGATCTGTGTTTTGTCACAGACCTGTTTCTTCTTCTATTTCTTTTGTTTCAACCGCTGCATGGATACTTTTTGTTTCAGATAAAGTGCTGTAGCAATCAGCAAAGAGAGTATACTGACCATAATTCCAGCGCTTTTTCCTGGCATTTGATACGTAATTTCTACAGTATGATGGCCTTTCTTTATTGGAAATCCAACAAATGCTGTATTTACTTTTTCATATGCAATTTCTTTGTTATCCAAACGTACTGTAAATCCCTTATCAAACGGAATAGAGGTTACAAAATAACCGTCATCTCTAACGTCTATTTCTCCCTTTAATACATTATTACCTGACATGCGCTCACCTTTTAATGCATCTATGCTCTTATGTCGCTCGGTTAAGACACTGCCATCCATAAGGTATGCCTTGGGATTTTGAATTGTATAAGCCCCTTTCTCCAATTTTAAAGTGATATCTCTCCATGGCTTGTCTCTATCCAGAACATAACGAAAATTATTTCTATTGTTGCCATACATATCACTGTTTGATCCGCGCTTATTCACAATGCCGTTAATTTCGATACCTACGACTGTTCTTGACGGCTTTTTAATTTCAGTAATCGGCAGATCCAAAATAAGCAATTGCCCGTCGATGCTTTGATCCAATCGTAAGTTTATCGTGCTTTTTTTACTTACTGTCAGTTGATAGCCATTTTTAAGCTTCTTCACAGTAACAGAATCATCCATGTGCAAAAGCTTATATGAAAGCTGCACTTCCTGCAGGCTGCTCTTCCACTCTTTCACATCAGCTCTTTCAACAACTGCATTGTTATATACAGCTTCCATGGAATAAGGATATTTCAGGTCTTGAAATTGCTGTTTGGATAACAAATCCGATGTTGCATACCCCATCGGCAATACATTCTCATTAACGGCTACATAACCGTTTTTATCACCGGACAGGATGCTGTAATGCAATGGAACAGTACCCTTACCATATAGATATTTAACAGACATCAGTGACTGAAAGAAAGAATTTTTTTCCGCAGTGACGGTTGCATTATTCGTGCTTGGTCCCGGCATCCCCATCACCTTGTCCGTAAAATAGGAATAATCCTGATTTCGATTTGAAGAATACAGAGATGTTTTATACATTCGGCTATCCAGAACCTGATTACATGTACGTAAAGCATAATGCAGATCATCAAAGCGATAAAGAGAAGAGTCCTGATCCAGCGCAGCTTTCACCTGTGCTTTTTTATCTGTATTTTCAAATTTTGAGAGTTGAGACTGTTTTACGAAATTCTCAACTTTATTTGTTGGCATTGTTAAAAGCAAAGGAAACAGCAGATATATACCAAATATATATTTTTTTCTTGTGACCGTATATAATATAAAAATTCCTGAACAAAAGAATGCGTCTATCAAATACAGAAGCTTCAGCTTTTCCAATTCAATAAAGAAATAAGGAAGGAATAAAAACGGTAAAATCCAAAGCAGCCTGCGAGATGGTTTGTTTTCCATTTCAGACAGCATTTCCGCAATCATATAGCCAATGAGCGGAATCATTGGAATCAAAGACTTTTCCCGTACATACTGCAGACCATTTAAAATATAACAAAACAAGGGTAGGATAGTAATCAGTAGAGTCATGATACCCAGAGCTCGTTTTTCTTTGGAATTTCTGAAAATAAAATATACAACCGCAGCCAAGGCAATCACACACATACCCGCAGAATACGCATTGGATCTGAATCCGGTATAGGTGAGTGCGCTGATATCCATGTCCGGCTTCAACAACTCCATAAGTGTAGGGGATTGGATTGCTTCTCTGGTATGACTGAACATCATGATTACCGTTGGAAGGAGAATGAAACAGCTGATGCCTACACCGATAAGCACTTGTCCCATCAGCCTGCCTATGGTTTTAAGAGACTCCAGATAATCAATTTTTTTCTGCATTCGCAGGATTTCATATATTGCATAGATACCGCACATAAAGAGAGCACTGACACTATAGAAATAGCTTTCCAGAATCATCAGTACAATACCAATCATCATAAGAGCACTTTTCCTTTTTTGAAGATAGCGTTGAATTCCGATAAATGTCAGTATAAGCCATGGCATATAGTTGATGAACATCACATGCTTATGCGTATGAAACAGCATGGGACCTGCACATAAAAAAATAACCGAAGCAAAAAATGCAGCATGTTGCGAAATATTTTGTTTCCTTATCCAGTAATAAAACAATTCCGTGCTTGTGATTGTGAGAGCAATGCTGCTGATCATAATGTAGGTAGACATCTTGATCATAGGAAACGCATAGGATAGCAATATCTCCGGTCGCAGCAGCCCGTAATAAATAAACTCTGCCATATTCTGACCAGCTCCAAGCTGTAATGAAAAGTCTGGATACAGCTGTCCTGTTTGATAAAAATTCTCGCGGAAATATTCAGCAAACGCCACATGCTGACTCAGCCAGTCCGTTATGGAACCATATACAAGCTGTTTGCTTTGCAGCAGCGTAAAGAGAACACCTGTTATCAGAACAATGAGTATTCCCAATACTGCCATATAACGTATATCATTTTTTTTCATTGCATTCCAACTTTCTCTAATTCTTTACTATTATTAACCTCTATGATTATATCATTCTATGAATTGCGACTTTCCTTTTTTTCCTTAAATATTCTTAAATTTCATCATATTTTTTAAGATGCCTAACGGCCCAATAATATGAAAGAAGGAATAATCGAAGAAAATCCTTCAATTACTCCTTCGCATATAACTCATGATTGTTTCAGCTGTTGACAAATAAAGCTGCTTACTCTTTTGGTACTTTCTCCATCCTGATACATAAAATACGTATCCTTAAATGCTTTTATGGATTTCTTATCATAATCTTTTGTACAAAGCTCTTTCGTCAGGCTCTCTGCTGTCTGACATACCGGAAAGGGTATGGATTTCAAATCTATGTTGAAGCCGAGAGTTTCTCCATATTCCGCAAGATCAGGCGTATAGAGAATGACCTTTTTCTCCATAATTGAAAAGTCAAACAAAATAGAAGAGTAATCCGTAATCAGGCAATCTGCTACCGTATATAGATGATTCAGCTCTTCATCTGTTACATTCAGAATCCGCTCACCACTTCCAAGGTCAACATCACGCAGCAAAGGATGCATCTTATACATAACAGCATAATGATCCGGTAGCTTCTCAATCAGAGATGAAAGATCTAAATCCACATGACGCAGCCCCTTTATGATATTGCCTCGAAAGGTTGGAGTATAAAGGATTACATACTTACCCTGCAGTACAGGGTACTTTTCCAGTAGCTCATTTCTATATGCCAGTCTGCACGCCTTTGAAAAAAGAGCGTCCGTTCGTGGTATTCCTAACGGCAGCACCTGATGCTCATTAACACCAAATGCTTTCGCATATACCGGTTTCCACTGATCACTTGTAGAAAGAACATAATCATAGTTTTTTATCTCATACTGCCTATCAATTTCATTGCCGAACTTCTTTACAGCACCGCATGCATGCCATACCTGAAGCACCCTGACCTGCGATCTTTTAAAATGAGAAACTACATAATTGTTATCGTTTAAAATAACAACTTTGCTTGTATTGATAAGAAATACCTGTTTAATACAATTTAGGAAATATAATAAATCACCTTTTATCGTCTTTTCAAACTTTGTGAGAATATAACGTATTTCAATATCCGGATAACGCTTCAGTTCTTCATCCAAGAGTTTGAAATCACCTGTAAGTATTTGCGAAGTCAGTGTTACAAAGGTGATTCGATTTTGTCTGACTGGCAGACACTTTGCCAGTTGATAACAAAACCATAATACCATATGGAGAATAAGCTTTTTTAATCCCATGTCCTCATCTCCTGTTCTGTGAATCAATATATTTCTTCATACCGAATGTATATCTGCTTTTCTTAAAATCAACGCATTCCTTCACCTTAATATTTGGTAAAATTCGTTGGAATTCGCGGCGATAGGCCTCCATCCCGGGAAATCTGTGCAGCAGTCTCTTAAGTTCCTCTTTAGGCGATAACTGCATACGAACATCCATGACGATATAATCAAGGCATTCATGAAATTCCTGATACAGCAGTTTCTGTGTAAGCGGAGTGAAATCCTGACGATCCAAAACTGCTATTGCACTGTGATCCTCCGCAGCTTCCTTTAAATATTGGATGTCCTGCAGCCTCTTTATTTTCGGTATAAAGTACACTGTACGCTCTTTATTCTTATTATCAGCATAATCTGTAATGGAATCCACAGGAACCTTCTTCAGGCATACTGCAGGATCAAAAGCAGCTTTGGATACAAATACATCTGCATATGCATTCCATGCAGCTTTGCTGATTTCCACCGATTTCTGCTTCGTAATATATTCCTGAAGCTGTTTTAATGTTTCCGCCTTTACAAATGGAAGATCTTGAACGGAAAAATACATACCACGATCTCTGGCATATTCTTCAGCATCATAAACAAATAATATGACAGGTCTTTTTGTCAGTGCAAAGTCAAACAGTACACTGGAATAATCTGTTATCAGCATATCGCAGCCCATCAGAAACTCATAATTATCTACGCCCTCAGGAAAGGAGCATATATGCTGATAGCCTTGAATCGGTATCACATCCTTTACAAGAGAATGCAGATTGACATAAAGCATCTGATCGTCATTCAGCGTTTCATCCAATACCTGTAATATCTTTTTCAGTTCTTCGGCATAGCCCGCTATTTCCAATGCAGTGCTTGTCAATCCTCTCCATGTGGGCATATAAGCTATCATTTCCAGTTTCTCCGAACCATACCGTTTTTTAATAGCTATCGTTTTCTCATGCTCATGAAATACAAGATTACGGGGATATTCTGCTGTATAGGATAGCCCGGTAAATAAATTTGTCAAATTATAGTCTTCTATCATCCTCTGTTTGGTGAATACATTTGGAAACAGAAGCATACTGCTTTGCAGAAAGTTTCGTTGTATATTACTCATATCCTGGATACCGTTTTTCATTTTCTTACCTAATGTTTTCCATGGTGTTCCATGCCAGGTATTCAGATACACCTGTTCATCTCTTCTGATAAAGTATGGTGGAAATGTAACATTATTAACTAGAATTTCACTGGTTGCCAGAGCCATTTGATATGCTTTGCTATATACAGGAACGAGTATGGCAGTCTCCAGTCCGTGCTCCTTCAGCAGCTGTTTATGCTCCTGCCTATTTTTTTCAGTTGTTGCAATGTATATTTTATCAACCTGCTTCTGAAGCTGCTGTGCGATATAGAAGGGTGAATCTGAAACGGTTTTTCCCTGAAAGGATTCGATCAGCACCTGTCCCTTTATCACCGGATGCTTTTTACAATATGCGTGATAGGCATACCGTGTAATATAGGAACGCTTGCTCACCAGTCGCTTAAGTTTACTGACCGTTTTTTTAACAGTCTTCATACAGGTGAGTGCACTTTTGGGTACAAACATAAACAAATACCAGAAAGCTTTATATGGAACCATATACTTGATTTTACGGTTCTTATATACATCCTCAAAAAAGATACTGTTTGTTTTCCAGTTTTTAAAATTCCTGTTCATATGTTGAAATCCGGTTTTGATCATTGTTTTTTTAAGAGACAGATTATGGTACCCCGGAAAATCCTGAAACCGCAGCAGCATATGCTTCAGATTAAGAAAGCACAGGATGTCCTGGTACTGATTAAAAGCATTTTGCTCTTTGTAATATGTATTTACCAGCTCCATAGACTGAAACATCTGTAATGTCTTACTGCTGTAGGTAGCTGTGATTGCCCCCTCTCGTTTCAGTATGTAGTAGTATAACGGTTCATCAACCTTTGAAATTTTATTCGCATGTAAAAATAAAGTCCAGGTTACTGCCATATCTTCATACAGACAGCCTTTTGGATACCGTATTCCGGTCTTTATAAATAATTCACGCCGATACAGCTTGTTCCAGGCATAGGTAGAGTTCATATACAGCAATCGAGGATTTTCCTGCAGGCTCTTGTCAAATTCCTGTAGATTTCCTTTTTGAAAATGCCGGAACTGCCCATTTTGTTCCTGTACACCATAATATCCGCAAACAACAATATCCGCGCTTTCCTGCTTCGCTTTCTCATACAGCTTCTGATACATCTCGATATCTGTATAGTCATCACTATCTACAAATCCAACATAGGCACCACTCGCATGCTCCAAACCATAGTTTCTAGCGTCGGAAAGTCCCCCGTTTTCTTTTTTCAATGCAATGATTTTATCCGGATAGAGAGAAGAAAACTCATCTATAATTTTCTGTGAATCATCCTTCGTTCCATCGTTTACAACAATAATTTCGATATTGGATAATGTCTGATGAACCAGGGTGTCCAAACAAACGCGTATATATTTTTCAACATTATATACAGGCACGATTACACTGACATCTACACTTTTTGACATACGCATCTCCTTACTGCTCTTATAAGCTGTCTGTCTATACTGTATTTTAACACAGTCACCATAAACAGACCATCCCTTAAACATATTGTGCCTGAACGATTATATAAAGAAGTCAGTGTCAATAGACACTGACTTCTAACTTTCAAACGACAGGCTATTACATTCTTTATCCTGATGTTTACTGATTTTGCATAACCCTTTGAAAAATCTGTTCGGATGCCGTACCTTTTTCATACTCGCAGAACTTCTTACGGAATTTCTGCAAAGCCTCGTCATGCTCCTGAGCAACTTTATCAATATTCACAATACTCTGTATCACCTCATCGGAAGTTTTCAGCAGAGGTCCTGGTGCCTCTGCGACAAAATCAAAGTTAAATCCACGCAGAGTATCTCTGTAATCTTCCAAATCATATGTGAAGAACAGCATTGGTCTGTTTAAAATTGCATAATCAAACATTACAGATGAGTAATCTGTAATAACAATATCGGAAGCAAGATAAAGCTCCTCAACACTTGGATAGTTACTTACATTGATTACAAATTCATCCAGCAGGTCTTCCTTCAGACCTTTAACTGCAAAAGGATGTATACGCAGCATCAGAACATAGTCATCCTGAATCTGCTTTTTCAACTCCTGAATATCAATTTTCATATTGAACTGATTTCGTACACGCCATGTCGGAGCATACATAATCACTTTCTTCTCCGGTGAAATACCAAGCTTTTTCTTTATATCAGTAATATCCTTTTCATTGTTCTTTGCAAACAGCACATCATTCCTTGGGTATCCTGTTTTCAGAAATTCTTTCTTAAATGCATAGCAGCTGGATGTAATGCTCTCTGCCTTGCTGCTCTGCACAACCAGGTAATCCCAGCGGCTGCATTTTTTAATAAATTTCTGACGTGCCTCTTCTGTAGGAAGCTCTCCTGGAACATCCAATCCAAGTGTTTTCAATGGTGTCCCATGCATGGTCTGCACTTCTACCTGTTTTTTCCGCTTTTTAAAGGACTCCATAAAGTTTACATTATTCACAAAGTATTTTGATGTAGCCATGTAATAGTGGTAACGCAGACTCTTTCTACGTACGCGAATTCCATTTCCCTCAATTGGTGTTCTTTCATCTACAAGAGACCATATGCAGGTATAATCCGGATGTTCTTTATCCATGTATTTATAAAACGCCTTCGGATTACAGTGGAACTTCTGTCCCCACCAGCCTTCAAATACAATTCTTTTTTTACGTACCGGCAGCATTCTCAGCATTGGATATATGAATAATTCCACAAACTTGCGTCGCAGCTTATTACTCTCATACCATTTCCATTTTCTTGTGACCTTTACAATCATATCCAGATCCATATTTGGATATACACTATAGTAATAATCCTTATATGGTTTTCTGGACAGCTGCGCTACCGCATCAGCCGCAATGGTGTGCTTTTGTACGGAACCATCTTCAAATTCATAAATAATGTACGTTTTCCATTTATCCGCCACCATGTTCTTTGTGAAAGCATCATCACATATCGGAATAATTGCAGCTGCTGTTACAGAGCTTCCCTGAACATTAATTTTTCCAGTAACCGGTGGCATAGTCAAGCTACTGCTTTCGCCCTTCAATTCAAAATACGCAGTTTTCAGCTTATCTGCATTACTCAGTCTGGTTTCTACTTCCATACCAATCTGTTCTTCTGCCCAATATAGTCTTGTCAAAACAGAACGATGCGGTTCCCCTGCAAGGTTCATATATCCGGCATCATCACTATATACGCGAATCAGCTGATCAGTCGTGAATGCATAACGACTTAAACGCAAATCATTGCTGGATAATGCCTTGCCGCCCTTTGCCATGATAACCCCGTGGTCTGCATGAAAAGCATTCAGATCAAGCACAGCGCTCTGCATATCATTTTGTTGCTTGACTTTTAATTCATTCACAGCATCGTCACTTTTGCATATCAATGTTTCTTTTGACAACTGCGTCTTCACTATTAATTCATGATCAGTAACAGTAAGCTGTTGAACCTTTACATCAAGTGATTCACAATTCAGACATAAATCATACCCCAGATTGTAATATGGAAGTACTTTTGTATCCTTCACATTCAGATATTTGGGACGTGCATCGCTTCCGGAAACCGGCCCACCCGCATAAAAGGATGTATGTATTCCTTCGCGATCATATTGCAGCTCTACTTTCAGAATACCGTTTGCAATTTTCTGTATTTCCGGTCTGCTGAAATCAATTTCAATTTCAAAGCCGCTCCATTTATAATTATAATAACGCGCTTTACGGTTGCTTTTATCAACCTTTAATCCATGCCTTCCGCGAACACCATTGGCCTTGCATACAGTTAATGGTACAGATACAGATTCTTTTGTTGCGACATTCAATAGGTTAGCCTTCAGCTGCTGTGCATGTTTGCTTGAGCAGGTTAATCGTTGAATAAAGGAATATCCCTTTACTATCAGCTTATTGTCATTCCAGTAAACCTGCTGCAGAGACCTTGTCTCCGGATACAGGCGAAGCTCTTTTGTCATATCATAATATTCTTCAGGAAAATCATGAAATGGAAAGTCTCCGATATAATGCATTTCGCCATTTACTTTTTTTCTTTTGATTTTCAGTGTACGATAAGCACCCTTTTCATAAGCCAGCAATTCCAAAAGCCGCTTCTTATTTCCTGTTTCTATCAGATGATATTTCATGCGGTCGATTGCCTGTAAATCCTGAAAAGAATCTTTTCGGAAATCCTTCATATATTCACGGATTACATCCATCGCATAATCGATAAATTCATCATCAGCTGTCAGCATTTCTTGTATATAAAGCTTTAAATCAACAGACATCCATTTGTAATCCTTCATATAAAGCGCATGATCATCACTTACATGTGCATTATAAAAATCATCAACCATATGCATGATTTTCACTCGGTCCGTGAAGTTTTTCATTTCTGTACGGTTTTGTGTAATCGATTTATTCGCTCCATCACGTTCACGCCATAAGTATACGATTTCATTCAATACGGAAACCGCATTTGCATAAAAATGCAGTGGCATCGTCACTGGAATATCTTCATATAAAATCTTCTCAGGAAATTTAAAATCATGTTCCTTCCAAAAACTGAATTTAATCAATTTATTCCAGGAAGTGGTATCATATATCAACTGCGGAGTTTCTAAAATAGTTGTTTTATCATAGGCATCACGAAACGCTTTTCTATGAAGTCCGGAATTATATTTTTTCCTGGAATTAAACCGCTGTACATCACCGACAACCATATCATTTCCTGTTTCTACAGCCTTTTTGTACATCGCTTCATATGCGCCATCCGGCACAATATCATCAGAATCAAGGAAGATAATATAGTCACCGTGAACAAACTGTATACCATAGTTTCGGGCGTTTCCCAATCCCCCGTTTTCCTTCAGATAATAGAAAAAATTGTCATAGTTCTTTGCATATTCCTGAGCAATCACTCCACTGATATCCGTAGAGCCGTCATCAACCATGATGACCTCCAGACTATCGATTGTCTGGCGAACCATGGATTCAAGACATTCCTCCAGATACTCTGCGACATTGTATATCGGTATAATGACACTTACTTTATATTTCGCTGACATTTTTCTCCTCCTCACTACTTCTGCTTCAATTCACTCTTGATCATAGTGGAAGATATGCCTTCCGTTCTTGGCAGATAAACAACCTCACAATATTCCTTCAGGAAATCAAATTTCCCTTCCCAGTCATCTCCCATAACAAAAACATCAACATCATATTTCTGTACATCCAGCTTCTTCTGTTCCCAGTTTTCTTCAAGAATAACCTCATCAACGTAGCGAATAGCCTTTACGATTTCCATTCTGTCAACATCTTTGATTTGACAGACCTTGCCCTTTTCACGCAGATTAAAATCGTCACTGCTTACTGCCACAATCAAATAATCTCCTAAAGCCTTAGCCCTTTTCAAAAGATTTAAATGGCCAATATGAAACAAATCAAAAGTACCATATGTAATAACCTTTTTCATGATTTTCTCTCTCCTTTGTAAATTTATTTATATACCCTATAACCTTATTTCTACAGCTTGTGAAACAGCTTGTCAAGTAGAGAGGTTTTTTCATCAATGATCAAACGCTCCTTAAACTTCTCTTCCAGCATTGCTTTTTTCTCTTTATCGCTTAATTTGTTTAGTTTGTCTACATAGGCGGCATAGTGATCGCAAATTGTATCAATATCACCGGTTTCCACAAGCTTTCCACCTTCAATCCATATACCAGATTTACAGAAATCACGGACCTGTGGCAAGGAATGTGAGATAAATAAAATCGTTTTATCCTCTTCATCCCTCAGTTTCTTCATTCGATTCAAACATTTCTGAGCAAATCCTTTATCACCAACAGATAATGCCTCATCTACAATAAAGATATCCGGATTCAAAGCCAGAGATATAGAAAAGCCAAGACGGGCCTTCATACCACTGGAGTATTTTTTCACCGGCTGATAAAGAAAATCCCCCAGTTCTGCAAATTCAATAACGCCATCTGTTATCTCACGTATCCGCTTCTTCGTAAGTCCAAGTAACGCACCCTTAACATTAATATTTTCCAGTCCAGTCAGCTGGTTGTTTAGTCCTGTGTTTATAGAAATCAGTGCCTGTTCCCCATTGATTTCCATTTCTCCGCCATCGATATCGGAAATACCGGAAAGAATAACAGAAAGGGTAGATTTACCGGAGCCATTGGTACCAAGGATACCAACAACATCACCCTTTGGTATATTCAATGTAATATCCTTTAAAGCAAAAAAACGCTCATTTTCACTTTTCTTACCATCTTTTTTCTTTAGTTTATAAATTTTAGAAACATTTCTCATTTCTACAGCATTGGCACTGCTGTCATATATACTCTTTACCATATACACCTCCTGCTAAATCATATCAATAAACTTACGTTTGAATTTATACATAAGGGCACATCCGATCACAAATAAGATTATAACGACTGCCCAGAAATAAAGGGTCTGAGCCGGATGATCCAAAAATGTTTTATTGTAGAATATAGAATCGCGATATCCATTAACGATATAATATACAGGATTCAGTTTCATAATTTTATTCAAGAGTTCATGATAGGGAACATGATTACCAAAATGACATTCCCAGATAACGGGAGAAAAATACATCAGCATCCGCATCAGTGATGTAATCAGCTTACGAATATCTCGCCAGAGCATAGTTAAAACAGATAAAATCAGCGAAACGGCTTCAACAAATGCAAATGCACATAACGCATAATAAAGCAAACCAAACCAATAGATATTCGGAAAAAACCCATGAATCGCCAGTGTTACAAATGCTATTAGAAGCATACAACCATGGTTGAAAAACTCCTTTGCACAAATGGTAGCCGGCAGAACACTGACCGGAAATTTCATTTTCGTAATTACATTCGTTTTCGAAAAAACAGCACTGCAGCCGTTCTGAATACAGGGCTGCACAAACCACCATGCCGCATAGCCTACGACCAGCCATGGAAGATACTCAATATCACCGATTGGTTTCTTATTCCATGCGACACCGAATATCAACCAGTATGTAAATACCTGAATTGCCGGGGATGCAAAGTTCCAGAATATTCCGAACTTGGAATCGCGCATATCTGCCAGTAATTCATATTTCGCTATACAGAAAATACGGTACAGATTAGAGAAATTTTCATTTAATACATACCTTATACTTTTAAACATAGACCTAACTCCTTTGAATTTCACAAGAAATCATATTGATTATACTACAAATGATATCTATAAACTAGATGTTTTTCATTTTTCTGTTTTTTAACATAATAATTCCATAAAAACGTAGGTTATGTGCTTTTCATCCAGTATTCACGATAATCTCTCTTTTATTCTATCCTTATTAAAAACGCTTATAAAGCATACTGCTGTATTCAAAGGTTAATATGAATACACCTGGAAGATAAAATCTGAATTTTTCTTACTTCAGGGTATTCGCAAAAAAAGAATTCAAATCTATTGATAAATACAATAGTATTGAATTCTCCAATCTCTGTAATTAACTACAATCAGGTAAAAACCTAAAACAAAAGCCATTCTTATTTATTTACTGATTCTGGAACCCCCAGCTGTTTATGTACCCAATCCATTTGCCTTTGCTGTAACAGGAATAATACAAGCTTCCATCTGGTCTGGCCAGAGAGCGCTTTATAGTAAAATTCTGATTCTTATATTTCGTCATACGTCTTACCCATTTATTGGAAGGAGCATTGTAAAGCCAGTATTTCTGCGGGTTTGGTGTATTGAATTTCCTAGTATTGTTGGATCCCCAGCCAAAATAGGTGTCTTTTGTCACATTGTTTTTTAGTGCATAGGAGTTTACATAGCCTATCCATTTTCCATTATAATAAGCTGACCAGTATGATGTTCCTTCATCATTGACATATTCTCTTGTAAGCAATAAAGGCTTATTGTTATAATTTTTCATACTGCCAAGCCATTTCTTTTTGAATGGATCATAGCGGTAATACTTCGAAGCGTTCGGTGAAGAGAAAACCTTAACCCTTCTGGATAGCTGATAAAACCCTTCTGTTTTGCCCGGATACGTGAATTCCTGTGAATAAGCAGCAGTGCTAAACCGCCATCCTTCTTTATATTTATCTGCTGTTCTTACTACAAAACGGTACGCTTTCCCTGGCTTTCCTTTTTTGAATGTATAGACGGTATCCTGCTGACATGACAGCCAATGCCATGCTTTGGAGTCATCTGTCTGATAATATACACGATATTCTGTTGGACGTGCTACCGGACTCCAGCTTAGCAGCACCTGGTCTTCCTGCACATCAACCTTCAGGTTTTGCGGAGTCTGTGCCTTGTATATTTTTTCCATTGGTTTTGCGGAAGTAGTTAAATGATTTCCATCGCTTTTCACAACAATGGTTCCATTATCTGCTGTTGAATAAATATCTGCATATGAGAGATCACGCCGTGTTCTTTCTGCCGGCAAAGCATTCAGGTTATTGCCAGTCCTTCCATTCGTTGAAGCTACTGCAATACTCGGCTTTACCTGTTCGAAGAATTCATAATTGCCGGAAACCTCCGAATCATCTGGTAAATCGCCTAAGTTCAGATAGCCATGATGCGGAAGCTTTAGGTAATCAACCTGTAGAATATTTTTACATTGCAGCAAATCCTTTAGATTATCATCTCTTTTGGCCATCTCCTGAAGCTGTGTAAGCAAAGCAGGAGCACTGGCAATCAGTTTTTTCTGACCTTCCCGCTGCAAATCGCCGGTTAATAAAAATGAAGCATTCTTATAGTCAATTCTTATCACTAATGAGCTATTGTTTATTGCATCAATACTGGTACCTTCCGCTGGATCGGCAGATGTCAGAAACAATACACGCGCCTGCTCATCACCTTCTCCCAGCATAAAGTAATCTCCTGCACGAGGTCCGCCAAAGCTCATAAATGGATCAACAAGTCCATCATCCTCGCGTGCAAGCTGAGCATCCATTAATTCAGACTGGTATGCTTCATAATAGGAATCTGTTTCAAATGGAGCACCCCAAAACATTCTTGTATTTACGCCAAAATAGCGATTCATAACAGGAATGAACCCACCGATATGGTCGTAATGTGGATGTGTTGCAATCATGACATCCAGCCCAGATTTGCCTTTATCCGCAGATCCTTCCTGCGTATTCACGGTTTGAATCCCCTGTGACTCCAGATATTTTGTGACAGTGTTATCCGGATTTTCAGCAATCAGCTGCTTCACATTATTCCGGAATGCATCCGACTGCTCTTTGCTAACCTTATTGTTTCCCATAAGGTAACTGCTTAACGGATTTTTGAAGCTGTTCCCTTTTTCTTCTGCTTCCGTAGAATAACCGGCATCAACCAGCATTGTCTGTCCCCCGCACCGGATCAACGTTGCATCTGCATTCCCTACGCTGATCGTATGTATTTCAAATCCAGTATTTTCTGCCGCCTGAATAACGTTTTTCTGAAATGGTGAAGCTATATTCATACCCAGCGCCAGAAATAACACCAGAATGCTGATACCAATCTTTCTCATTTAAATCCCCTTTCTTACATACATAGCATTATAGCGCAATCCTATCCATAATATCAACTTTATATAAAACTTTCTTTAATATTCATTTTTCGCTAACTATATTTACTATTTATACAAAAAGTCAGAACCTATGTATATACGCTTTTGTTCTGACTCTAATTTAATTTCTGAACTGCATCAAAAGCCAAAATACCAATCCTTGTATCGGATAAATTTTTCATATGGCACCATATGATTAAAAATTCTGTGTGCATATCCCTGCGAGAGATAAACCTCACTCATTAAATTTTCCTTTGCCTGCGCATCCTGCAAATCTAAGGCACCCGGTATCGTATGATTCAGCAGGTAATTTGTTTTATAAAATTTTCCGAAGTATTCCAGCTTACCCGTTAGTCCCAGCTTTACACATTCATTGGTTACAATCATACTTGTGAATTTATGTTGAATATGACCGTATTCACCATCCGGATTATGTGTGACAATCGAATCCCACTTTTTATAATTAAGAACATAATCAATATCATTACGTATTGGATCCTTAACTTTTTTCCAGTTGTTTTTCACGTGCTTTGGATTATCGGGATAGTTAAGAATAATACCATAATTTCCAGTCAGTTCCATTGCCTTTTCAAATTCCTTTTTCCTGATTTTGTTATTCCCATTTGTCAGACAAATTATCAGATATCTGTCTTTCATTATATGATCTCCGGCCCATAGTGTTTCATCATCCGGATGCGCTATAATCATAACATTCTTTATCTGTTTCACCAGCTGACGATCAATTTTGAATGACGCAGGATTCAATTTTTTTGTAACATTTTTGATGCTTACTGTATTACTGCCTTTATAGGCGATTTCCTTCACATTCTCTTTACCCTGTATATATTGTTCCGTAATTCGATAGGTTGCTGTATTCGTAATCGCAAGAAGCAGAATCATGACAGCAGCTATCCGCAAATGGTACTTTCGTTTGTTTCGTTTCCTCATCATCATCACCTGGTCTCATTCTAACATAAAAAAAAGTCTACAATTCTTAATATATCTTAAGTTATGTAGACTTATACTTAATAACTATTAATTTTTAAAAATTTATCTCGGACTTCAAATCACGAAGCATTAGATCCCTTGCGGAATCCTCGGGATTTTTATCCTCAAACAGCACCTGATATATTTCATTGACAATCGGCATATCGATACCCAGACGCTTTGCATTTTCATGCACCGCCTTCGCTGTTCTGACACCCTCCACGGTTTTCGTATTATTATCCCAGAAATACTTTGCACTGTTATGCTTGCCGATATCATACCCTGCCTGAAAATTTCTGGAATGCTTACTTGTACAGGTCACAATCAAATCTCCGATACCTGTCAGCCCCATGAAGGTTTCCTTTTTACCGCCCAAGGCAACACCGTACCGCGTCATTTCCATCAGACCGCGGGTAATCAAAGCTGCCCGTGTATTATCACCATATCCAAGACCATACAAGACACCACTTGCCAGTGCAATGGCATTTTTCACTGCAACCCCGATTTCACTTCCTATTTCATCTGTACCGGTATAAATACGCAGATAATCATTGGAGAAGAGCTTTTGAATTTTCTGTGCATCAGCTTCCTTCAGCGATACCGCACAGATCGTTGTCAGCATACGGATGACAACCTCCTCCGCATGACTTGGACCAATCAGTGAAACCACGCTGCTGAGATGCTCAGCACTTATATTTCTGCGAATGACATCCGACATTCGATCAAAGGTCTCCGGATGAAATCCTTTGGATGTATTAACAACAACAACCTTATGATCCAGCAAAGCATCAATTTCTTTACAAACGCTTTCCACAGCAATCGTCGGTATACTTAAAACGATCACATCCGCATCCTTTACAACCTGGATATCAGTCGTTGCCTTAAGCGCCGGATTCAACTCCACTCCAGCAAAATATTTTGCATTCTGATGATTTTCATTGATATCCCGTATTTCACTCTCGCAATTTCCATATATCATCACATCTTCATTATTATCACAAAGAACCTGGGCCAATCCGGTGCCCCAGCTTCCGCTGCCTACTACAACTGCTTTCACTTTATTCCCTGCCTTTCATAAGGTCAATGTCTGCCTTGATAATCATTATACACATTTCCCCGCATACCGACAACTCTTTTTCCGTGACTGCCTCTGCAAACAATTATTTTACGGCTTTTTTGACAGGTTTCTTACGCTTTTTCAATTCCAGCAGCACACCGCCGAACGCAGGCACATCCACCTCGATGGTATACGGCAGCTTGTTACATTCCTTTTCAACAGCCTTCATTTTTCCAAGCTCCGTGATCTCTCCGCCCCAGATATCCTGTTCCGTATTCAGCAGCTCATGATACACACCCTTTTCCGGAACACCGAACGCATGCTTCTTATAGGCATTTGGAGAGAAATTCAGAATGACGATGTAATAGGTGTTTTCATTTTTACGAAGGTAGCTGAACATATTTTCATCCGCATTGTCCGCATCAATCCACTGAAAGGAGGTCCAGTCATATTCTGTTTCATACAATGCCGGTGTCTTACTATACAGCTCGCCAAGCTTCGCAAAATACCTGTGAAATGCATCATGCATCGGATATTTTAACAAATCCCAGTCGCACTGCTTTTCTTCATCCCACTCACGGAAATGCGCCAGTTCATTTCCCATAAAATTGAGCTTCTTGCCCGGATGCGTGAACATATATAAATACAGGGTCCGCAGCTGTGCGAACTTTTCCTCATAGCTGCCCCATATCTTATCGACGATGGTTTTCTTTCCATGTACCACCTCATCATGGGAAAACTCCATAATAAAGCGTTCGGAATAGAAATAAGCCATGGAAAAGGTGATATTATTGTGATGCCACTTTCGATAAATTGGATCCTTTTCCAGATACTTCAACGTATCATTCATCCAGCCCAGATCCCATTTATAATCAAATCCCAGTCCGCCGTCCTGCGTTGCCTTTGTCACATTCGCAAAATCACTGGAATCCTCCGCAATCAGCATGACACCTTTATATGCCTCAGACAAATGATAATTCATCCGCTTAATGAAATGCAGGGCACCTTCATTTTCTCCCAGGTCCTTGTTTCCATGCCAGTGTATGATATTGCTGATGGCATCCATTCTCAGACCATCCACATGATACTTATCAATCCAGAAGGCAGCCGCCGACATCAGGAAGCTGCGCACCTCTTCTCTCCAGAGATTGAAGTTCGCCGTTCCCCATTGAGAATCCGCATCGCATGCCTTCTCATATTCATACAGCGGTGTCCCGTCAAAATATGACAGGGAGAAATCATCACGCACAAAATGAACAGGCACGAAATCCATAATGATTCCGATATTGGCACGGTGACATGCATTGATCAGATACATCAGCTCCTGTGCACTTCCATAGCGACTTGTTGCGCTGAAATACCCGCTGCACTGATAGCCCCAGGAACCGTCAAACGGATACTCATTCAGCGGCATCAGTTCAATATGTGTAAAATTGTTTTCTTTCACATACGCAATCAATTCCTTCGCTATATCCTTATAATTCACCCACTCCTGATCTTCATCCTTTTTCCAGGAGCCCAGATGCATTTCATAAATATTTACCGGTTTATCAAAATTTTTCGTACGCTGCGCAAGCCATTTCTCATCGCTCCATTTCTTATAATCCAGATTTGTAACGATGCTGGCCGTATTGGGACGCAGCTCGGAATAAAATGCATACGGGTCCATCTTATCGACAATACGTCCGGTAGCCTGTGTCACCCGATACTTATACATATCGCCTTCTTTTGCTTCTGCCACAAACAGTGACCAGATTCCCTTATCATCCTTTCGGCGCATCTGGTGTCCCTTGCAGCTCCAGTCATCAAAGGAGCCGATGACCTGAATGCCTTGCGCATGCGGTGCATACACCGTGAAGCGAACTCCTTTTTTCCCCCGTTCTTCACACAGGTGTGCGCCGAACAGCTCGTAAGCATCCAATGCACAGCCCTTATAATAACGATCCATAATTTTATTTTTCATGAGTAGCCCTCCAGTCTGTAACTACTTATATTTTACTCTATTTCAACACGAAAACCTATAGGTTTTCCTCTCTTTTTCATAAATTTGTAATGGGTTACATTACTTTTTTACCTATTTGTATACTATTTGCGAATAGCCTGATTCAAATAGTATACAGGCTTTGAAGCTCAAAGTTTTTCTATGCGGAAGCTTGACAGGAACAGATGAATGCGATATGCTGTATACGAAGATAGTTAGTTTAAACTAACAAACAAGGAGGGATACCCATGCTGCTGTCTTTACTAGCATTGACCATACTGACAATCGCATTGCTGAGCACCCGAAACTATCTGCTGCACAGCTATCGCTGACATTCATATAAAACAGTAAGTGGTGAGTTCATGATCGAACTCACCACTTTTTTTATTTGATCATTTCTGCCATCGCATTCTGGAATGCCAGAGTTTTCTCATGAGCATTGTCCAGTGATGTTCCCTTGATACAGTAATAGAACTTGCATTTCGGCTCAGTGCCACTTGGACGAATCGCAATCCAGCTGCCATCCTCAAGATAGTATTTCAGAACATCGGATTTTGTAAATCCGCAAAGCTCCTCTTCTTTTCCGTTTTCAATGATCTTGCTTTCCTTATAGTCTTCGAAGCGGATAACCTTCACATCGTTAATTGTTTCCACTGAAGTCTTACGCAGGGTTGCCAGAATTTCCTGAATACGCTGTGCGCCTGCCTGCCCCTCCAGCTTTAGCGATGTCTGGCTTTCCTCATAGAAGCCCAGCTCCGCATACAAATCATACAGAACATCCACCAGAGTCTTGCCCTTTGCCTTGTAGTAGCATGCCGCCTCTGCCAGCATCAGACATGCCTGCGGAGCATCCTTGTCACGCACGAACGGCTTGATCAAAGAGCCATAGCTTTCCTCATATCCGAATACATACTGCTTCTCATTCGTAATTTCGTATTTTGCCACCTTTTCACCGATAAACTTAAATCCGGTCAGTGTCTTTTCTGTAGCAACTCCGTATTTTGTGGCGATTTTTTCTCCCAGATCACTGGTCACCACAGTATTGAACATCACCGGGTTGTTCGGCATGCGATCCTTCGCCTGCAGCTGTGAGAAGATGTATTCAATCAATACAGCACCACTCTGATTACCGGTAAGCAGCTTGTATTCCCCGTCATGCTTTACACCAACACCCATACGGTCGGCATCCGGATCACAGACAAGGATAATATCTGCATCCTCTCGCTTCGCATATTCAATTGCTAGCTCGTAGCTTCCTGCCTCCTCCGGATTCGGTGTCGGTGTATTGGAGAAATCAGGATCCGGAGAACACTGTTCTTCCACAGCGACAAAGTGATAGCCTGCACGTGTATACACTTCCTTCACAGGAATGTTCGCAGTTCCATGCTCCGGCGTAAAGATTATTTTCACATCATCCTTATTGATATCCGGATTCAGCTGAATGCTGAGTACATTTTTATAATACTCTTCATCCACATCCTTACCAATCACGGTAATCAGCTTTTCCTGTTCAGCGGAAGGCTCTGCCATGATGGCAAGCTCATCCTCAACTGCATTTACTCGGTCGATAACCTGCTGTGCCAGTGCAGGCACCAGCTGACATCCTTTTTCATCATACAGCTTATATCCGTTGTATTCCTTCGGATTATGAGAAGCGGTAACCATGATACCTCCAAAGCAGTTAAAATGACGAACAGCGAAGCTCAGCTCCGGTGTCGGGCGAAGACTTTCAAACACATAGGATGCAATGTTGTAGGTCGCAAGCACCTTAGCGGAATCCATAGCGAATTCCTTTGACATATGACGGTTATCATAGCCAATGGCTACCCCCCGCTTCATCGCATCTTCCCCGTTTGCGCAGATATATTCTGCAAAGCCGACATTCGCCTTGCGGATCGTATGCAGGTTAATACGGTTTGTACCAGGTCCCAACAGACCTCTCATCCCCGCTGTACCAAATTCGATGGTTGTATAAAACGCATCGTTGATCTGACCCTCATCCATCTGTTCCAGCACTTCTTTATAAGAAGGATCCAGATTCGGATGGTTCAGCCATTTTTCATAAATATCTTTCACCATAAACTATCTTCCTTTCTGTTGATTGCTGGTTTTATTATACCATAATCTCATGGTTTTTTCTGTAAAAGTTTAGCGAATGTAAGCGATTACCACATTTTAAAGAGTTAAATTAAAAATTTTGCCATTCTGTACACGATTTGCATCTGATTTTTATCTGAATTTCATACAAAATAAGGAATGAAACGACTATTCGACTACTGTTTTCCTGCAAGTATCGTCTTTACATACTTGAAAAAACCCGTTTTCGATTTATACCCTCTGTGGAAAGTTTTCATTGTACAGATGGATTTCATATGAAACAGCGCATAACATGCACATCTTCCTTTCAATGGCGTGCTGACAGGAATATACGGATATGTCTCTGCCTCCGGCTATCATAGTTGAAGCCGAACCCCTCAGATGCTTCATATCACCTTTCCTGTAAAATACAGGTATTTCCACACCGCCTATGGATATGGCTTACGCACATTTGAATCTCTGGAAGAGACTGCGTCCTCATCGATAATAAGGATACAGGTAAGATACATGCGGTAAAATATACCGGCATTCCACCAGAAATGATATTCCTGCATACGCACAACAGCCGTATATTGTTTTTTAAGTGAAACCTCCATCCAATACTCATATACAAAAAAAGCTCCGTCCACAGTCTATCAGCAGGACTGTGCTCGGAGCCTTTCTCTTTTATTAACCGATGATTTTCTGAGCGCGCAATACTTCTTCGATTGCAGCGATTGCAGCATCTTCGTCATCACCATTGCAGGAAATAGTAATTTCAGACTGCGTAGGGATTCCCAGTGACATTACACCCATGATGGATTTCATGTTTACTTCACGGCCCTTGAAAGACACGTTAACTTCACATTTGAATTTGCTTGCAGCGTTCACAGCAACAGTTGCCGGACGTGCGTGTAATCCAACTGGGTCAATAACAGATACAGTGATTTGTTTCATTTTATATTCCTCCTATTAAACAACTTTTTTACATATCCTATTTTAAACCATTTTGATACCACTTACAATCTTTAATTCGTTTTTTTTCGAGAAAAATGGCTTTTCCCATGGGTTTTCCATGCATTTCTCAGCCTTTTGTAGAAAGCGGCTTCACTTCTTCCAAAAATTCCCCGCAGGTCATTACCGGGATTCCCTCATCCAGCAGCAAACGTGCAAACATTCCATCGCCCTCCACCAGCCGGTTTTGAAAGCTTCCATCATAAATGATTCCCTTTCCGCAGCTTGGACTACGCGGCTGTAAAATGACCAGATCCGGCTGAAACTCATGTATCTGCGCCAGTGCCAGTGCTGCTCCCTTTTTAAACTGCGCAGTTACATCCTCACCTTCTGTATTCATGATGTACTCCCCTGATATCTCCGCACAAGCTCTGGGAGTAGGAAGACCACCCAGCACCTCGGGACACACCTGCAGCACCTCATGCTCCTTCAGATAATCGATCAATTCCGAGGAAGCATTATTTCCGCCATTATATTTACAATTTACTCCCAGCAAGCAGCTGCTTACAGCATATTTCATTCCTTACCCCTCCTGTTTATTCAATGTATTTAAATAATGAATGTAGCCTTATCTTATTCTCTATAAAAATAACAGCACACCTACATCTCTATACATTCTATCATAAACCATCCAGTGACACATACAAATGTTTGTATATCACATAAAATTCAAGCCTCTCAATACCGATTCGCTTTCGCATATCATCATGAAACAAACTATAAAACCATAGATGGCAGCTTCCTTTCACATTCTATCATCATTCCCACGCATATCCGGATAGGGACCATATGTTTAAACTCCCACTATTCTCCCACGCTTTGAGCGCAGGCGCAGGCATTGCCTAACAGTTGTTTCAATTTACTGATTACATCACAAATCGGATATATTTCACACGTTCCTATCGACGATTTTAAGCGCATCTGTATATTCACCCAGACGAGCTTGTAACACAAAAAAGCCGCCTGCACAAATCACAGTACGGCTTCCTGTATTAGTTTGCTTTTGCCTTGCAATAGGCTGTAAAATCATGCTCCTGTATAATTTCATCCAAAAGCTCGCGGTTCCCCGGCTTCTCCACATGATACCAGTAGACAGGCAATATATCCAGCTGTCTGCCCTGTTCATCCAGTATCTGCGTGTTTATTTTCTCATATTCATTTTCCGAACTACCAGGCACATATTCCTCCAGTGCATCAACCGCACGGGCTGCTGCTTCATCCACCTCATAGATTTCTCCAAGAATTCTGGAATTCCCCGGAAGCAGTGCCGGGTATGAGCGTTCCTTTAGGGAATACAGTTCCCCGATGACATAGCCATAGCCTAAAAACTGACTCTTCCCCTTCAAATAAAGCTCATAATTATACAATCCCATTCGCAGGGATCCATAAACGAACAGCTTCATTCTAACAGATGGTGCCTCCTGTCGTTTTGACATCCGTTTCATTATGAATCATTGCGGAAATAGCACAGGTTAACCCCTTAACGATAACCTCCAGCGCCATGCTCGGCTGTCCCGGCTTGTCCACCACCTGCTGTGGAAGATACGGAATATGGATAAATCCGCTTTTCTTGCCGGCAAATTCCTTTTCAATCATATAGCGCACACCATAAAGCACATGGTTGCATACAAAGGTTCCCGCACTGTTTGATATAGAGGCAGGTATCTTGTTTTTGCGTATCTCATTCACCATTGCCTTGATTGGCAGGTTGGAGAAATAGGCAGCATCACCATCCGCAAACACAGGCTCATCAATGGGCTGATTGCCTTCATTGTCCGTGATACGGCAGTCATCGATATTGATACCGACACGCTCCACGGTAAGATCACTGCGGCCACCCGCCTGTCCAATCGACAGAATCATATCCGGATCATGCTTCTGAATAGCTTCACGAATCACCTGCAAAGACTTATGAACGACGGTAGGTATTTCCAACTTGATAATCTCTGCGCCCTCTATCGTAGCTGGCAGCAGCTTCACTGACTCAATAGCGGGATTTATCGGTTCTCCGCCAAACGGATCAAATCCGGTCACTAATATTTTCATAAACAGCTTCCTTTCCTAGAACGCCAGCAACAGCATCAGTACGATGTGTACGACGATCATTGCGAATGCCATCGGTGCCTGTGCCCGGATGACAGTCCATTTATTTCTTGTTTCCAAAACAGCCGTTGGCACAATATTGAAATTGGCAGCCATCGGTGTTAATAAGGTACCACAAAATCCGCAGGTCATACCAAGTGCTCCGACAACAACCGGGTTTCCGCCCTGTGCAATGACAAAGGGAATACCGATTCCCAGAGTAATGACAGAGAATGCCGCAAATGCATTTCCCATAATCATCGTGAATATTACCATGCCAAGGCAGTAGATAATGACTCCGATCAGAATATTGCCGCTTGGTACGACACTGGATATCATTGTGGAAATCACATCACCGACACCGGCTTCGGTAAACAGGGTACCCAAAGCTCCCAAAAGCTGTGGCAAAAGACAGGATGCACCGACCTGCATCAGCTGCTTGGTTGTATTTTCACGCGTTTCATTTACCTTTGGACGGCAGATGATAACCGCCAGAACAAAGGATACCAGACAGGCAATTCCAACCATAACGGCACCATCCAGCGCAGCGCCGTCGATTCTGACAAACGACATCACCAGCGCCATCAGACCAACTGTCACGGCCGGAAGGAATATCCAGCTTTTGATCCGTCTGCTTTCTTTTTCCTTTTCCTCAACACTGACATCCCGGAAGGTACCGATACGTACCTGCCCGCTAACTGTTAAAATCCCCATAACCACAAGGATTCCTCCGGTAATCGTACTCGGAATCCATTTTCCAAGGATGAAGATCACACCGACAAGCACCCAGAACAGCGCTGTCCCGTATTTTGCCTTATCATTCTTCCGGAATGCCCGCCAGCCGGCATCCAGACAAACCAGTCCGCATAATGCATAAAATATTTCCGGAGCGATATTAGTCAGAAAATCAGTCATGACGAGCACCTGCCTTTTTTACCTTACGGTCAAACAGGAAAACCTGCAGGAATGTAAATACCACGGTAATAACCATAACCGGAATACTGGCCATCGCAATACTTGGCAGTGTAACCTCCTTGTACATGGAAAGTGTTCCCTGAATCAGCACAACACCGCTTGCCGCCGCAAAGCAGTTCTGTGCAAAGAAGTTACCGAAGTTTTCCACAGCTGCCGCATGTCCCTTCAGCTCCTCCACCTCATTTTCACTCAGGTCACTCTGCTTACTCACCTTTGCCGCAGCCTCTGACATTGGCAGAATCAGCGGACGGACAAACTGAACATGTCCTCCGATCCGCACATTGAATGCACTGGCAGCAGTACGAACAAGCATATAGATTGCCAGCACCTTTCCTGCGGATGCATTTTTTATTTTTCCTATCAGATATGCCGCACGTTCCTTCAGCCCGTAACGCTCAATAATCGCGATTACCGGGAAGATAATCAGGAAGATCGACATCAGACGATTGCTAACAAAAGACTCTCCCAGAATGGAAAGAATATGTGGAATATCCATTCCTGCAACAATTCCTGTCACCAGACCAGCCAGCAGAACAGTTGCGAGTACATCGAACTTCAGTGCGAAGCCGAGAACGATGATTACGATTCCAATCAATTTCAAGTATTCCATAATAAACTCCTCTCTATCATGGGGATTTTATCATTAACGGTAAAAAGTCGCAATCATTTTCTTACAAAATTTTATGAATTATTTTCACATTTCACCTGAAAAAGAGCTTCAGGCTTCCATTTTTTATTGAAATAAGCCAGCATTTACCTTATTTTCGTTTCATAAACACAAGCTCCTGTGCCTTGGATAATTCCTTATGATATGCATAGCCGTCCGCGTGAAAAGCGATAAGCTCCTCTGCGGTGGATATCCGCTGTGTGATGATCCAGTTAACCATTGCGCCTCTTGCCATCTTCACCTGCGTGGATTCTGTTTTCAGTCTGCCCGCCTTCTCTATAAGAAATGTCACTGTATAGGTAGATTCTTCGCACAGATAAGGGTACACAGCTTTTGAATATTCCTTACTGGCAAGATTGATGATACAGGGTTTTTCGCCTTCCTCCTGCAAGAGGAAATGCGCAAGACGATCCCCCCAGTACGCATACAGGTCCCTGCATTCACCGATCGGCAAACGTGTCTGCATTTCCAGACGATAGGGCTGGATGGCATCCATGGGACGCAGGACACCATACATACCGGACAGTATTCGTATACAGTTCTGTGCATAGGCGGCATCCTCCTGTGAAAAATTCTCCACCCCCATATGCTTGAACTGCAGTCCGTTATATGTATACAGCGCGGGTGAGCCTGCAAGAGAAAACGTCATGTTCTGATACCGCTGTACATTCTCCACAGCTATTTTCTCATTTATTTTCATCAGGGTACGCAGCTCATCAGCGGAAAGCTGCTTCAGCCTTTCACATATAACTTCACTGTCGTTGATGAAGTGTGGAAGCTGCAGCGGTTCTCTGTTCACCGGCTTCATCTGCTTGGTTGGTGATAACATTATTTTCATACTATCTTCCTCATTTCTCCTGTCTATTATAGCAGAGGGAGCTGCTTTGCGGCATTGATTTGCATGTTCATATCCGATTTCATTCCTAATGATTTTATAGCCTCTTTGAAGAATGATATCCCTGAAAGAAGAATCAAAAGCATACAGCTACCGAAAGGTTTCTTTACCATAACAATATAAGTTGATAAAGCAGTAAAAACCGAAAAAAAGAAATAAAGTTCCTGCATGTGAAGGAAATCTATTTCTTCATGGTTTGTTATGTACACCGGTATTTCAATCCGTGTTAGAATCAGCTTTACAGCACCGCTTTTAGATCATGTCCTCGCTTTGTTCCGGCAGGTCCTCACTCACCGGTAGTTCCACGCTGCTGTTTTCCCTTTTCAAGCGTACTCTGCGATTCATTTCCTCACGCAGCAGAGAATAGATAACAGAGAAGGTTGGCAGTCCCAGCAGCATACCCGCAAAGCCAAACAAGCCGCCGCCAACTGTGATTGCAAACAATACCCAAAGGCCGGAAAGCCCCACACTTGTTCCAACGACGCGCGGATAGATCAGATTGGATTCAAACTGCTGCAGACAGATGCCGAATATGACAAAGAACACCCCTTGCAGAGGATTGACGAATGCGACCAGCAGGGCACACAGAACAACACCGAAGATCGCTCCGAAAATCGGTATGATGTTGGTACAGCCGATAATCACACCCAGGATCGGTGCATATGGGAAGCCTAACACCAGGCAGCCGATATAGCACAAAACACCGATAATCACCGCTTCCACCAGCTGCCCGGTGATAAAGGCGGAAAAGGTTGTGTTGGTAAGATGAGCGACCCGCAGCACAAACGCATTCGCTCTGCTGGATGTAAAGGCATAGAGAAAGCGATGAGACTGTTCCAGCAGCTTATCCTTGGATACCGTCAGATAAACCGCAATAACCAGCGCCATAAATACATTGGCCAGACTGCTCGCAAAGCCGCTTGCCATGGTAAGCAGATGCGGTATTCCGTTTTTCAGAAGATTCACCAGAGTGTCCTGCAGCTGTGCGGAATAGGTGTCCACCTGCTTGAGAACATCCTGCGGTATCTGCTGTTTCTCGATCATACTGGTAATCGTTTTCTGTGCATCCTCAATATATCCCGGCAGTGAATTCGCCAGTGAGGCAATGCTTTCAATCACCTGCGGCATCACAATGCGTACAATAAAGGCGAGAATACCGAAAATAATTAACAGGGAGCATACAGCGGCGAGCGCCTTTTTCCACCTTCCCAGATTGTCCGGAAGCTTTTTCAGGAAAAATTTCATAGGGATGTTGAAAACAAACGCCATCATGATGCCATAGATAAACGGACGCAGCATACCGATGATCATAGACACCGTATCAAACACCTCATTCAGATGCAGCATGATCCAGATTAACGCTATCGTATAGGTAATCAGAAACAATACATGCTTCAGCGTCAGCCGGTTGATTTTCTTATTTTTTTCAGTGAACATAGAAGACCCCTTCCTTTATGAGTTCCTCAGCTCCAGCAGGATATCGCGAAGCTCTGCCGCACGTTCGAAGTCCAGCACCTTTGCGGCCTCCCGCATTTCCTTTTCCAGATTTGCCAGCAGCTTTTCCTTATCCTTCTTGCTGACCTTGGCTTTCTTCCCAATATATTTCGCCGTCATTTCCTGGGTTTCCTTACTGCGGACAACCTCATGGATCGGCTTGATGATCGTTTTTGGCGTAATGCCGTGCTTCTCATTATAGGCAATCTGTATTTCACGGCGACGTGCGGTTTCATCCAGCGCCTTCTGCATGGAATCCGTTATTTTATCCGCATACATAATGACCTGTCCATGGGCATTACGGGCAGCACGACCGATAATCTGAATCAAAGAGCGCTCACTTCGCAGGAAGCCCTCTTTATCGGCATCCAGAATGGTAATCAGAGAAACCTCCGGTATGTCCAGACCTTCACGAAGCAGGTTGATACCGATCAGCACATCGTATTTTCCTTTCCGCAGGTCCCGTATGATTTCCGTTCGTTCAATCGTTTTAACCTCATGATGCAGCCACGCCACCTTGAAATCCATTCCCTTCAGATAGCTGGTCAGATCTTCCGCCATGCGAACGGTCAGCGTTGTAATCAGAGTACGTTCATTCTTTTCAATGCGCGTACGGATTTCATCCACAAGATCGTCGATTTGTCCCTGCGTCGGACGTACGGTTACCACCGGATCCAGAAGACCTGTCGGACGAATGATCTGTTCTATGATTTCACCCTTTGTCTGTTCCAGCTCATAGTTACCCGGTGTTGCGGAGACAAAGATTGCCTGATTGATCATTTTCTCAAATTCTTCAAAACGCATCGGACGGTTATCAAGTGCGGAAGGAAGACGGAAGCCATAGTTTACCAGTGTTTCCTTACGGGCACGGTCCCCATTGTACATGCCGCGAATCTGCGGCAGGGATACATGGGATTCATCCACTACGAGCAGAAAATCGTCAGGGAAATAATCAAATAAGGTATACGGGCGTTCTCCCGGCTTACGACCATCAATATGACGCGAATAGTTTTCAATACCCGGGCAGACACCGAATTCACGCAGAGCTTCTATATCATAACGCGCACGCTGTTCCAGCCGCTGCTTCTCCAGCAGCTTGCCCTCATTTTCCAGCACCTGCAGACGGTCAGCCAGCTCTTCTTCGATCGTATTCGCTGCCCGATTGATAATTTCCTGCTTTGTCGCATAACCGCTGGCCGGATAAACCACGTAAACGGTATAGGCATTCAGAACCTTGCCGGTTAGGGGATCCACTTCACAGATTCGTTCGATTTCATCATCAAACATTTCGATTCGCAGGATAAAGGAGTCCGTATGTCCCGGTGCAACCTCAATTACATCTCCGCGGACACGAAAGGTACCCCTCAGCAAATCCATGTCATTTCTCGTATACTGTCTTGCGACCAGCTTTCCCATCAGCTCCTTGCGATCAATGATATCACCCACACGGATTGAGAAAAACATCTCCCGATACTGTTCCGGATTGCTGGCACCGTAAATACATGCGACTGAAGCTATGATAATCGTATCCCTTCGTTCCAGAATGGAGTTGACAGCTGCCATTCGCAGCATATCCAGCTCCATGTTGGTTGTCGCATTCTTGTCAATATAGGTGTCGGAGCTTGGAATATAGGCCTCCGGCTGATAATAATCAAAGTTGGATACAAAGTATTCCACCCGGTTGTTCGGAAAAAATTCCTTAAATTCAGAATAGAGCTGTCCTGCCAGTGTCTTGTTATGTGCGAATACCAGTGTGGGCTTATTGACCTTCGCAATCACATTGGATATGGTGAAGGTCTTACCGGTACCGGTCGCCCCCAGCAGAACCTGCTGTTTCTTTCCTTTTTGAATGCCGTCCACCAGCTCCTGAATTGCCTTTGGCTGATCTCCCTGCGGCTGATAATCCGATACAAGATCAAATAATTTAGTTTCCATTTGTCAGTTCCACCGCTTTCTTCATCTGCGTATCCAGAACTGCCTCCTCACTATGCCATTTTAACGCACAGCTGGAAAGCAGAGAGGTCAGGGTATCCGCATCAATGTTTCCAGTGACCTTCATTCCCTTATCCTTCTGATACTGCTTCAGGGCTTCACCGGACGCATAAGAGAAATATTCATCCGTCCGATCCACTGCATAACCGAGGAATTTCAGATAAATCTGTGCACTCTTCGCTGCTGCGGAAACCGTATCCGGCTTGTATACTTCCTTTTTCAGAACCGGTGCACTCGTATAGAACGCTTCATCCAGCTTTACCTGAACATCCGGTGTAATGCCCTTCCCGTTTATTTTTTCCCCCTTTGGCGTAATCCATTCCGCTGTTGTGTATTTAAACATGGTTCCGTCCTTAAAGGTGAGCGGCACCTGCACCGTTCCCTTGCCATATGTTTTTTCTCCGACAACGGTTGCGCCCAGATGTTCGCGCAGTGCTGCAGTCAGCACTTCTGCCGCACTGGCAGTATCCCCGTTGACAAGTACAACAATTTTCTTATATTTGTATTGCTCATAACCGCTGATGGTTTTGTAATCCTCCTTCGTGCCGTCCTTTGTTTCTTCACGGAAGATAACGGTATTGTCCGGAAGCAGATAGCTGGCAATTTCCTGTGCGGATTTCAAATAGCCGCCGGTATTGTCCCGCAAATCCAGAATCAGGTTCTCACAGCCATCCTTCTTCAGACTTTCCAAATGGCTTTTAACCTCTTCCCCGCTTGTTTCCGCAAAGGTGTCAAGCTCCAGTATTCCGGTTTTCCCGTTGACACTGCTGTATACGGAATCCTGCACAGTTGCTTTCTTCACCTTGATTTTCTTATGCCTGTTTTCCCGTATGATTTCCAATGTGATTTCATCACTCTTGGAATTGGTGATCAGCGCTTTAACATCGCTTGTTGTCATATTCCTGCATACAGTTCCATCAATGGCATAAATCTGATCTCCCATCAGAAAGCCTGCTCCCTCTGCCGGTGAATTTTTCAGCACCTCATCGATGATAAACGTCGAATCATCCACGCCGTAAAACTGAATGCCGATACCGACAAAGCTTCCTTCCATGGAGCCCGTAAAGCTTTCTGTCTGTTCATTATCCAGATAGCTGGTATGAATATCGCCGCCGGCATCCACCAACCCGCTGATCGCACCGTCAATCAGCTTCTGATTCAGATTTTTCTGATTCTTTCCGAAGTAGAATTTGTCACTCATGATGGAATAGATTTCCTCCAGCTTCTGAAATTCATCTCTGGAGGCTGCCGCAGTCTGATGCAGCGTGGAGTTTAAAAAGAAGCCTCCGAAAAAGCATACGATACATGTGGCAACAATGCACATTCGTCTCTGTCTGCGTTTTTTCTCTGCCTGTATTTCATCCGGCCATTTATGTCTGACCAGTTTATATCTCACAACTTTTTTCTCTGCCATACAAAACACCTCATTGTCCTTTACAGATTTACGTTTATAATCATATCACATTTTATGAACGATGATAACTATTTCGATGAAAGAACATGACAGTTCGTGAAATCTCATTCGCTCATTTTCATAAAGGCGCTCATTTTCATAGACTTTCCTTCAAAGTGAAAACAAGGAAAAGGACTGCCTGAGCAGTACATCCTTCCCAGATTTACATAGAACGCTCCCTTTGGAAAGCTCTGTGTAATCACGGAATGCACACCCGGCAGTCCTTTTTTACGATTATTCTGATAAAGCGGCACTTTCATTGCGTGCCGGTGTCCATATCAGCGCTTCCAGCGCAGATACTTCGTAGTTGAGAAAAAGCTTCCCACAAGTCCGACCAGCATACCGCCCAATAGCAGAATACCGCAAATCTGAAGTGTAAACGGCATAATCGGCTGTAGTGTAAACAGACTGGTTATAATCTGACCGTTCAGCATGTCAAAGAAATACTGATAGCCGAAATAGGTAAAGATACACGGCAGTACAGCGCCCATTAAACCTATGAGCATTCCTTCAATCATAAACGGAACCTTTATGTACCAGTTTGCCGCACCGACATTTCGCATAATGGATATTTCGGCATTTCTCGCATAGATTGTCAGCTTTATGGAATTGGATATCAGGAAGAGTGCCAGCAGTGTCAGCAATCCGACAAAGACGAGTCCTCCGGAGCGAATGGTATTCAATACGGAAATCATTTTGGATACACTGTTTCCTCCGTAAACAGACTGCTTCACAAAGGGCAGCTGTTCAATCTGTGCATTGATGGCTTTGATCTGATTGGCATCCTTCACGGACACAAAGAAGGCATTGCACAGCGGGTTATCCTTACCGCGGTACATTTCAAATTCCTTCCCCTTTTCCTTAATCATCAGCTCCAGCTCATTATCCTTATCGGAAAAGGTCACCCTGCGTACACCGCTGATTTTTTCCAGACCGTCTTTTGCCTCATCAATTTTCTTCTGTGTTTTTACATCCGCCTTTAAAACCACATGAATCTGCAGATCATCCTCGATGGAATTGGTAAACAGAGATACATTTCCTGCAATCATCAGAAATGCGGAAAACAGAATCAGTGTGATGGTAACTGCACTGGATGCCGATAAGGACATGGCGATGTGACGAAAGATACTCAAAAAGGCCGTCTTTATGAATTTCGGGAACGCCTTGAAAAATCTAATCATGCTTCAGGTAGCCCCCCTTCATGATATCCGCAACCACATAGCCCTCCTCCAGACAGATGGTGCGTTTCTTAAAGCGGTCTACGATCGTTGAATCATGGGTAACCATGACAACCGTTGTTTTTTCAACCTCATTGATTTTCTCCAGCAGCTCCATGATTTCCGCAGATTTATCCGGATCAAGATTTCCTGTCGGCTCATCCGCTATCAGCACCTTTGGATGATTGGCAATTGCACGGCCGATTGTCGCCCTTTGCTGCTGTCCTCCTGAAAGCTCATTGGGAAAGGCTTTCGCCTTGTCTTCCAGCGATACCAGCTCCAGCACCTCTCGCACACGACGCCGGATATCCACCTTTTTCATGCCGATGACTTCAAGAGCGAATGCGATATTTTCAAAAATTGTAAGCCTTGGAAGCAGACGGTAGTCCTGAAATACGACCCCGATGTTTCTGCGGTAAACCGGTACACGGGAATGCTTCAGCTTTCCCACATTGATATTTTCCACCATAACCGTGCCGCTGTTTGGGATTTCTTCTCCATCCAGCAGCTTGATCAGTGTAGATTTACCTGAACCGGTCGGTCCGATGATGTACACAAATTCTCCATCATCAATGGCAAGATTGATATCCCGCAGTGCATGTACACCATTCTTATATTCTTTTGATACGTTTTCCATTACGATCATAACATCACTCCTGACTTTTCATAATTACGCTTGAAACGGGCAGCGTTCCTTATAGGTAAGCTTACCCGAAGATATTTTCCGGTTTTTCACGACAAGGGGCACCGCTTACGCCACAGGTTCTGCTTAATGCTCCATTACCCCAGCCGCAGCCCCATGCAAAGTCAGCAGAGGAACGGAATTGTGAGATTGCAGAGGATATACTCATTTTTCCCAGATTGATAACTTCAATGTGACAGTGAGGTCCTGTAGAATTGCCACTGTGTCCGGTTAACGCCAATAACTGCCCCTTCTTTACCTGTGATCCTCCAGATACCGCAAAGCCTTCTCTGGATAAATGAAAGAAACTTATCGCATATGTGGTTCCGCCTGCCTGTGTCAACATTTGAATCGTATTACCACCGCCAGCAGGATAACCAATCCAGTTATTGAGAAATCCACCGTTAGTTGGTGCCGGATTGTCCGCATATAAAATTATGCCATCAGCAGGCGCTACCAAAGATGTACCAATCGAGGTTGCAATATCAAGACCTAAATGCACTCCACCGTCAGGATAATACCAGGTACCGGCAGACACGCTGCCTCCGCGAACCGGCATCATAAGCGCACCATTTCCACTGAAATCCAGCTTTCCTGCGACAGAGGTATTGATATTGATTATATTGTTCTGAATGCTTGCGATATCCACCTGCACCGAACGCATTTTCTCATTCAGTTCAGCTTCCTGCTTACGGTATTCCTCCAGAAGCTTCTTTTTCTGCTTCTGTACCTTTTCTGTTTCTTTCTTATTTTTCTCGTTCTCCGCTTTTTTCGCTTCCACATCAGCCTTCAGCCGGTTTTTCTCGCTTTTCTGATGATCCAGCTCAGCTTTATCCTTCTGCAGCTTTTTAATTTCCACCTGATCACTGTCTGTGATTCTCTGCAGACCATCCACCTTACGAATCATATCAACAAGATCCTTGGAGCCCATAATGACCTCCACATCCATATTGGTGCCGGTCACCGCCTGTTCATCAAGCATGCGATCGGTGATGATCTTATTCCGCTGATCGATATCCTTCTGCTTCTTTTTGATTTCCACATTCAGCTTGGAAATCTGACCTTCAATGGTTCGAATATTGGCTTTATTGATTTCGATATTCTTATCCAGTTTATCAATCAAGGATTGCAGCTGCTTCATAACGGAGGTTATTTCCTCAATATTGCTTTTGATTGCGGATATTTTCTTATCCAGAGAGGATACCTCTCCTTCTAAAGAGCTGCTCAGCCCCGCATAGTATTCCTTAAAGGCCGCACACTGCTGCGCTGCCGCTTCACTTTCCTGAGCAACACTGCATTTGTTCAGCCATGCTTCTTCATTTCCTTCAAAATCTGCTGCATACAGCCAGCTGTTTTTCTGTGACGGTACCAGAAACAGCATTGCCGCCACACAGCCTGTAATCATAAGTTTCTTCATTTTCATCGACGCCACCTCAAATATTTCGTTGCTGCCAGAAAGCTGCCAATAATGCCCACAACAGCTCCACTCAGGAATAGCACCCCTGCAATCTGCAAGGTGAAGGGATATGGCTTCTGCATAACGAACATGCTGCTCATGAATTGCCCGCCAAAGAAATCATAGAGAAAGCCATAACCGAATATCGTCAGAATCACAGGAATCAATGCACCGATCATTCCAATGAGCATACCTTCGAACATGAACGGTGTTTTGATATACCAGTTTCCTGCCCCTACGTTTCGCATAATGGAAATTTCTGTCTGCCTTGTATAAATTGTCATTTTAATAGTATTGGTAATCAGGAATATCGCAAGCACACCCAGTGCCAGTATAAAGACGGCACCTCCGTATCGTATCGTTTCAAAGGTGTCAATCATATCCTGTATGCTTTCTCCGCCATACTGTGCCTTTTCAATACCTTCCATATTGTTTAATGTTTTTGTAATCTGAGGAATATCGGTTGCCTTCTCCACCTCCACGATGAATACATTTGGCATCGGATTGCGTTCCTTGTAGCGTTCAAACACCGAACCGCTTTCCTCAATCAGGATGTTCAGCTCATCCTCTTTGCTGGAGAATTCCACTGTTTTCACACCGGAGATTCCTTTGATCAGCTTTTCCATGTGTTCAATTTCATCCTGCTTCTGCAGGGAATCAATGGATGCATGAATTTTCAGATTTGTTTCCACATGATCCGCAAAGCTGTTCATGTTGGCCGCAAGCACGAGAAACAAAGTCATCAGTGTCAGCGTTACTGCCACAGCAGAGGCACTGGACAATGTCATCGCCATATGACGGCCCAGATTGCGGAGCGCCGTCATGAAATGCTTGGGAAGACTTTGTATAAAACTAATCATGATGTATATATCCGCCTTTCGCGATATCCGCAACGATAAAACCGTCCTCCAGCGCTATCGTGCGTTTTTTGTATGTATTCACGAGTGTGGAGTCATGCGTAACCATTACGATGGTCGTCCCCTCCACCTTGTTGATTTTATCCAGCAGCTCGATGATTTCCATCGATTTCTCAGGGTCAAGGTTTCCTGTCGGCTCATCCGCGATCAGCACCTTGGGATGATTGGCGATGGCCCGGGCGATGGTAGCACGCTGCTGCTGTCCTCCGGATAACTGATCCGGGAAGGATTTTGCCTTATCCTGAAGTGATACCAGCTCCAGAATTTCACGTACCCGCCGTCGAATCGTAACCTTATCCAGCGCCAGCACCTCCAGAGCAAATGCAATATTTTCAAAGACTGTCATTTTCGGAAGCAGGCGGAAGTCCTGAAACACGACACCGATATTGCGGCGATAAAAGGGTACACGGGAGTGACGCAGCTTTCCCACGTTGGTTTCCGCAACATATACCTCTCCCGCATCCGGAAGCTCTTCTCCGTCCAGCAGCTTGATCAGTGTGGACTTTCCACACCCTGTCGGACCGATGATATAAACAAATTCACCTTCATCTATTTCAAGATTGATATCACGCAGTGCGTGAACCCCATTCCTATATGATTTGGATACATTTTTTAAGAGGATCATTTCATCACTCCTTTGGCTAACATTATAACATAAATCGACACCGTTGACAGTGTCTGTCGTATGTAAAATTCTTACAATTTCAAAATGCAGACACAAAAGTTATGATAGATAGAAAACATTACCTGTCAGCCATATAGCATTTTTTGAAAACCGAATGGGATTAAAAACATTAATATACAGCCTCTGCAGTATTCTCTGTCAGATAAGCATACTGATGTTCTATTATGGTACAAAGATCAACGATTAACCAAGCTGAAAAAATATGAACACTCTTGCTTTCATATTTAATGTAATTCAAACCTTATCATTAGCCCTGTTCTTGTTGGACAGTCCTTTCCTATTAGGGTTATACACTGCCTATAAGCGGTATATTCAAATGCCAAGCATATACTTGAAGCAATTTCACAAGTTCTATACCTTATACCCCTGACGTTTTCAGTTCATGAAAGTACAGACACAAAGCTTTCCTTAATTAGCCGCCATATACACATCAGCGCAAACAATACACACTTAAATATTTAAAAGCCCTACCTACCTCTGCCATGTTTTACAGGGTACAAAAATTAAATAAGAGCAAAAACCAGAATACTGGCGTGCTCTTTACGGATACATTACAGCTGTTCCTGATATGTAAAGCCCTCTCCCTGTACCTCATTAACATCACTGACGATAACAAATGCTTCCGGGTCGACCTCAGTTATAATATGATTTAATTCAGAAAACTGCTTCTTGACCACCACCATCATAATCACCGGCTTGCTTGTTCTCGTATAGCCACCCTCAGCATGCAGAATTGTGGCACCGCGGTTGATATTCTGATAGATTACCTGCATCATCTCTTCAAATTTATCAGAGATAATCATAACATTCTTCGCTTCATGAGAACCCATGGTAATCACCTTGTCAATCAACTGTCCGCATACCCAAACGGATACCAGTCCAATCATGGCAGCCTCCACTCCATAAACACTTGCTCCTAAAAGAACAGTCGCACCGTCTATACACATAACCAGCGTAGGCAAAGCGATTTTCGTGTATTTGTTAATTATCAGCGGTGGGATATCCATTCCTCCCGTACTGCCACCTACACGATAAACCAGTCCAATACCGATACCGGTGCATACACCTGCATAGATAGATGCTAGTAATGGATTGCTCGTCACCTGAACATCCGACCACAGCATGCCCAATACGGAGATAAAAAGAGGATAGACAATCGTGGAAACGACGGTTTTCAATGCAAAGCGTTTTCCCAGCAACGCTGCTCCTAGCAGATATAAACCGATTGTTAGACCGTTAATAACAAGACGTGGAGACAGGTTGAAAATCGGCTGCAGAGCAACCGCTATTCCTGCCACCCCTCCGGAAAGAATATCCAGAGGGAGAATAAAGAATGTAACGCCTGCTGCAATAATCAGATTTCCCATGACGATACTGATAATTTCTATGATTTGATCCTTTTTATTATGATTCTGCATATGCTGCACCTCGATTCCTGCTGCCCGCAATTATAACACAGGAAGATATGTAATCCAAGACATTTATAACAGGAATTACTCTGAATATCGATCTTTCAGCTTAACATCAGGACAATTAAAAACAGAACAGGTGTACTGAAATACAATGGATAATATCAATCAGACGTTGTAGAGCTTTTCTGTACCTTGATGTAATGAAAAACCACGAATTTAATCCTGTACTATATGCTGTAAGTAGTATTAAAATATAGAAAACACCTACATAATAGACCCTTATATGTGTAGCTGTTTCATAAAGTTCAAATTTTTTATGTTGCATATAGTATAAAAGGTGAAAACTTACAAAATGCTGGATAGCTCATCATCAAAATATCCATGTCTCTTTTAACGTTCTCTGCTTTTTGCTTCAATAACCTTCAGAAGTCTAGCATCATTTTATCTGATTACTTCAATCAGCTTTTCCTTTCTGCGGCATTCTAATCTGTCTTATCACAATCTGTGATCCTTTGGAGTTTGTCTATTTTATGAATCATAACAAAAAATTCTCAATCTTTGTTGATTTCTACTTCCCATTATATTTAAATCAGAGCCAGTAGTTTTCTGGACGCTCTCTGCATGGTGCGCTGCCGCAGGCGTTCGGTACCTCTGCATTCCACCCTGTTCCAAATGTAAGGTCATTACTACTGTTATAAATATGCAATGCCTCAGACATACTCATATTTCCAACACGAATGATTTCCACATGGCAATGATTCCCCAAACTCCATCCGGAGTCTCCTGAATACCCAAGCACCTGCCCCTGTGATACCTTCTGTCCTGGGGTAACTGCAATAGAAGTCATATGATAAAATGGCATTGCATAGATAGTATTTCCCTTTTTTGTAAGAAGCAATACATTATTTCCACCGCCAATCGGAATACCGCAGTTACTGTAACCATTTCCACATCCTGAATATGTATGAAGGATGACTCCAGCTGCAGGAGCCTGTACAGGGATATTTATTGTACCTCCTGTAGAGAAGTCCATCCCCATATGACCACCTCCGCCAGGATAATGCCATGTTCCAGATTCATAATGCCATCCATAGGATAGAGGTACCAGAAAAGAATCGTTATTTGAAGTATCATTCGGGTGATTTGGAACCACTGGTTCCTGAGGTGTCTGCGTATCTGGTTTTTCAATATCATTATTGGTATTGTTGTCAGGTTTAGCAGTATCCGGCTTTTTCGGCTTATCAAATTCTTCTGCTATTGCCAGGTCAATTTTAGGAAGTGATGTCTGGGCCATTTGGATCTGACGCTTCTGCGCACTCAGCTTTGACTCCTGCTTATGATAGCCGTTCAGTAGTTCCTGCTTCACATTGTTCAGTGTTTCAACCCGCAACTTATCATCCTTTATATTGTTTTGCTGCTCAATTAGAAGCTCTTTTTGCTCTTTCACAATGGCGCGATCCTCGTTGAGTTTTTGCTTTTCCTTGTTCAGTATACTGATTTGTTCGTTTTCATACGTGTTTAATTCACCAACGATTTCCGTGCGACGCAAAAGATCAACAAAACTTGATGATCCCATAAGGAAATCGATATAGTAATTGCTTCCGGTGTAAGCCTGCATTTCAATCAGACGTTCGCGCATCTGTTGATCACGTTCTTTGATATCGTTTTCCTTCTCACTGATTTTAGCATTCATATCCTCAATGGAGTTTTGCATAGTTTCAATATTCAACTGAACTTTATGTATCTGTTTATCATACTGCTCTATTTTTTCATTATTCTCTTTAATGAGAGGAGCAATTTTATCAATATTCCCTTTCACTTTGCTAATCTGATTTTTTATTTCTTTGATTTCATTATCTAGGTTATTCGATTTGTTCTGTAAATATTGTTTATACTGTCTGCATAATCCTTGTGTTTCAGAATTTTTGATCACTTCACATTTTGCATTCATTTCATCTTCTTTACCTTCAAAGTTTTCTGCATACATGAAATCGTGATTACTGATAAATAGGATACCTGCAGCGAACAATGCTAAAATAAAGCCTTTTTGTTTATGTAGCATAGCTGTTTAACCATTCCCTTTCGTATAATCATAGTAATTTTATATTACTAACTGAAAAATACGTACATCATTGTGGTTCTTTCTTATTTTAGGGTGTTTGCAAAAGGGAGAATTCAAATACTATTGATAAATTACAATAGTATTGAATTCTCCTTTATTTGAATTTGCCCGCATTTGAGTAAGAACCGTCATTATAATGCAGCATTTTTCAATGCTATTTTAAAAGTTCTTAATCATTAATTACAACTACCATTTTTATTATTTGGATTATGTTCATACAGAGGTCCAGCATTTACCCAAACATACACATCTTTTCCCCATTTATCCTTGAACTTTAATTTCACAGTATTCGCTGATGCATTATTTGCATATACATAAAATCCTAAGTTATGAATTTGCGCAAACTTGCCATCTGGATGAAAATACTCTCCAACACGTAGTATTTGATCTAAACTGCCAGTACCGCCAACAGAATTTTGATACACCTCAGTCAAAGACCAAGCAGGTAACCAAGCTTTCAATTTATTATTATAAATCAAATCCTTTGCTGCATCTACTTTATCGACTCTGTATGAAGTCATTCCACTATTTCGCGGTGAAAACTGTGCATACTCACCAGGTTGAAGTATGTCATCGCAAGGATTCATTACCGCTCTACCATCTGGATTTTCAGTAGTCGCTGCTGTCACATTGATTCCTAACATAGGCATTGCAAGCATCATCATTAAAACCATTTTACCAATTTTTTTCATTATTTCTTCCTCCTATAAATGGTTAACTATATTATATTACAATTTATGGTTAATTACAAGCAGAATAGTTTTGAACTAAATATATTCAAGTGGTGTATAACAATAATTAAGTGTTCTTCTTATTATTTGATAACGCTTATCTTTTTACTTTGCACATAGTTTTTAATATTTTTGTATAATTACTCTACCATATACTAATCGTTTGTATCATTAAGAAAAATGTTGTTACTATTTACAGCAAGTTAAAGGCTATGTGATTTTCAAAAGAGATTAGAAGGACATAGCTGCACAGCTTATGAACATTATTGCATTATCGAATACATTAGGTTCCTTTTGCCACAGACTGAACCAAGTTATGCGATTCACATAACATATAACAAAAAAAGCTGGAATTCAAAAGTAGTGATTCATACCTCTGAAATTCAGCTTTTAATACAGTGCTTCCTGATGATGGAAAGCAGATAATCTTGTTTTTATCAGTATCCGCCCTTGCCTGTCGCTCCTTCTTCTACCTGCCCATATGTCTTGAAGCTTTCGATCACGACATCAATTTCCTCTTTACTCAGGACCGCCGGTTTTCCAACACACATGGTACGCCATTGAATTTCCGCAACCCATTCCACGTTTTCCGCAACGTTGAAGGCTTTTGATAAAGAGGGGCCACAGGCCACCATACCATGATTTGCCAGCAGCATCGCCAGTCCTTCCCCCGTTGCTTCACTCACCTTTTCCGCCAGCGCCTCCGTGCCGTAGGTTGCATAATCAGCACAGGGTACACAAGATGTTTGCGCTCCAGCAAGCAGATAATGTACGGCTTCAATCGGCTGCTTCAAACATGCAAAGGTTGTGCAGTAGGTAGAATGTGCATGCACCACACCTCGCGCATCCGGATGAAGCTTATAAATTGTCGCATGCAGTGCATGCTCACTGGATGGCTTCCGGCTTCCCTCTATAAGGTTTCCATTCAAATCCAGTATGACAATATCCTCGGCAGCGGTTTCAAAATAATCCAATCCGGATGGTGAAATCGCCATATAACCACACACAGGATCATAGGCGCTGATATTGCCTGATGTTCCTTTCGACAAACCGGCAGAGCTCATTTTCTTCCCGTAATCTACAATTTCCTGTCGTTCTTTTTCCATTAACATACTTCGTTTTCCTCCTTATACCGTCGTATTCACTCTATCTCGATTTGTTTTCCATATTTCATAATACTCCTGTATGAGCGATCCCTTTTGCGGTTTATAGATTTTGTATGATCGCTCATTTGTGTCTGTATGAATATTCCAATAAGAATTGCATACAGCTACACAGCCCATAATAGATGCCTGATGGAAATGATCCGGCAGTACCAGAGCCTTCTGCGTCAGATCGCTGAGATGCTGACACAGCATATCCGATTGAAAACCGCCACCGCAGCCCAGAATCTTATCATGCTGTATCGGCAGCATCTGCAGCAGCTGTCGATACTGATAAAAAATAGAACAGGCGATATCCCCCACCAGGGCCCATGCAAGATCTATTCGATGCAAATCAGCGCGAAATGGCGGGCGCATGAAGAAGCCGCCGTTTTTATAGCCGCAGGCATGTTCAAAATCCAGAGAGGAAAAGGATGCGGTGCATTTTATGTTGTTTACTTCCTTCAATGCTGCCTCCAGATCCTCATAGCTCACACCGTCAAAGAGCAGATTTCGAATGCGCTGATAGTTCAATCCCGTAACACCGGGGTTTGTTTCCATCTGATACATGCTGCCCTTTAACCAGGAATCCGTCCAGCAGCGCTCCTGCGGATCACAGTATCGTTCTGTTCTCAGCGTCACCACAGGAGACGTTGTTCCTGATACAACAGCAATATCCCCTTCCTGCATACCGGCTCCAAGCACTGCCACCTGCGTATCTGCCCCCCCTATAAGAAAGGGAATGTCATAGGCGATTCCAAGCTGCTCCTTGATATCCTCTCTCATAAAACCCAGAAGAGAGCCTGCATTCAGCAGGGGCGGCATGGTAAGCTGCTCCAGCTTGAAACGCTTTATCAGTTCTTCACTCCATTGCTGCGCACCGATGTCATATAGCTGTGTTTCACACGCCTGCGAAGGTTCGATGGCAAGCTTTCCACATAAAACATAGCCAATCCACTCGCTCAGGCTTGTAAAGGTTTGTACCTGATCGAAAATTTCTTTTCTGCGCTTTGATAGGCCCATAAGCTTAGCGGCAGGAAAATCCTCCGTAACCCAGCGCCCCGTTTTCTCATAAATCCCATCCTTCTGTATCTCTGCCATCCACGCTCTTCCCCGGTTATCAATATTGGGAAGTCCATAGAAGTCTTCCTGTTTCCGGTTGATGAGGACAATACTTTCTCTGGCACCGGAGGAGGATATGGCATCGATCGTGATATTTGGATACATATGAATGATTTCCCGACAAAGTCCTAAGATGTTGCGCTTCCAAAACGAAGGATCAAAATACTGCGCATCCTCATATGCCTCATCAATATAATAGATATTTTCAAAGGTTTTCACGCAAATCAATGCGCCATCCTCACGAACCAGAGCAACTCTTGAATTACCGGTTCCTATATCCACGATCATATAATGCTTCATAACGGCATCTTCAGGGAGTGATAATTGTATACGATACGCTCCAGCTGCTCCTGCTTTTTCCAGGCCTTTAAGCGCTCTGTGATGATATCCGACTGATGGTCTGTAACTTCATAGGTGGCTCCACAGATATGCGGTGTTAAAAGGACATTGTCATTTTCTATGATTTTCAAGTCATCCGGTAATGGCGGCTCGCTGTTCAGCACATCCAGAAGAATCCCCTTAATGCGTTTCTCTCTTGCCATATCCTGCAATGCTTCCATATCTACGACAGCACTTCTTGCGGTATTCACAAAAACAGCATCCGGTTTCATTGTATACAGCAAATCTCTTGAAATCAGCTTCTCTGTAGCAGGAAGCACCGGCAGATGAATGGAAACGATATCACATGCGGCAAACAGCTCCTGCAGCTCACATTTTGTATATGGCGTATCACTGACATACGGATCGTAATAGCTGATGCTGCACCCGAATGCGTCCAGCAGGTGTGCAGCCGCTTTTCCCACGGCACCAAAACCGACGAAGCCGACATGCTTGCCATGCAGCTCATTTCCCATCCATGTATAATACGGTGTTGTTCCTTCTATCCATTGTCCGTCCCTGACCCATGCAGTTGCAGGAAGCAGCTTGCGCATATAGGCAATCAGCATTCCCACTAGCATTTCCGCTACAGCCGTCGCATTCCGGGCCGGAGTACACAAAACCGGTATTCCATGAGCACTGCATGCCTCTATATCAATATTTGCTGGATTTGCACGGCAGTCACCAATTACCTTTAATCCTTTATAGTTGGATACTACAGCTTCCGTGATGCGATCCAGCTCTGTAATCAGAATATCCGGCTGCACCGTTTTCAGCGCCTCCAGCATCTCTTTTTCATAAAAGCGCTCTCCTGTTTTATTCCATGGATCATATACGACCTCTTCAAACAGCTCCTGCAGCTCCCGCAGTCTGATTTCAGACATGGGAGCACGTACGTAAACCTTCATAAACCGACCTCCTTATCAATAAAACTGTGATACATCTTCCTCAAAATAAGCTGCGACATCATATGCACTATATACCCCCTTATCTGTTATGACACCATCAATCAGATAGGGTGGAGTAATATCAAAGGATGGATAAATCGCCTGAACACCGGGCAGGGTATTGTTGATACCGCGATAGCAGAGTACCTGCTGCGGATCGCGTTCCTCGATAATGATATCCGCCTTACTGCGCTTATCTGCATCCGGTATACCTGTCACAAAATACGGAATATGGAAGTATTTTGCCAGAATTGCAATCTGCATGGTTCCGACCTTATTTGCGATATGTCCATCCCCGGCGATTGTATCTGCGGCAGAGGTAAATAGTGATATCCCCTTGTTTTCCATTGCATAGGCAACCATATTATCAGTAATCACCGTTGAGGAGAAGCCCATTTCATGACATACACTGGAGGTCAGCCGCGCACCCTGCAGGTAGGGTCTTGTTTCCGCATGATAAAACTCCACCTGTCTGTTTCTACGCTGTGCAACACGACACATCATGCCTACAATCGTTTCTCCAAAGCACTGTGTCAGTACACGCCCTTTCTCCGGTATCTGATCAACCAGATATTCCGCTACCTTTTCCATTGTCGCATATCTGCGATTTAATGATTCCAGTGTTCTTTGTATGATCGCCTCTACCGCATTCTCGCCCCGATCGATTGCCGCATAGGCTGCCTGCAGGCATCCGCTTGTTATGACACGGTAGCGGTTTGCAGTCGTAATTCTGGCTGTAGCGATATCCTCAGCTGCAGTCTTCAGAAATTCCTTCTGCTCCTTCTGGTCTGCATTTCGTATCTGCCATGCTGCCAGGGCCATTCCCATACCGGCTGCGGTATACGGTCCGGCACTTTGCGTCACCATGTCCCGTATCGCCTGAACAACCTCCCGATAATCCTTACATTCCACGTAGCGGATAACACTCGGATAAATTCTCCGATCCAGTATACGGACCATACCGTTTTCAAACCATGCCACATGCTCATATTGCAGCAGATATGCAAGCCCCTTGTCCTGTCTTTCCATTGTATCAGCTTCCTTCCTTATCATAGTTAACCCTTTATAGCGCATAGCATGTACCGACCTCAATTTATTTCATCAGCGTACCGCACAAAGCCCCTTACTTCATAAACCAAGTACCATGCCTACATGCAGAGAGCGTGTGTATGTGCTGTTGTAGCGTAAATGCCAAAGCACTACACACAATCCCTCAAGGTTCATCAGCCCTATGAACAAATCATGTTAAATTGTTCACTTACTTCCATTCCCTCATGAATCACCTTTCGATTCCGTATCAGCCAGATTCCCATTTTCAGCAATGCACGCTCAAAGGCTACACGCTTGTCTGTCTCTTTGATTGAGGTGACCTCCATAACCTTGGAATCCCCCACAACTCTGCGAATAATTTCCGTCCCTGCATAGCCAAGGGAATCACTCATTACATCTCTGAGATAGTGCTGCTTAAATTCCTTGGTACGATACAGCGGACATTCCACGCATTGTTCATAAACCTTTGACAGCTTTTCCATGGTCAGATCAATCGTATCTGCCACCGTATGTGAACACCAGGTGATAAATTCTGTATGCCGGGGTTCTATAAACTGTATTCTTGCCCAGGCGAAGAAGAGATTGCCAATCACATTTCCGATGTCATATCCCATTGGTCCGTAAAACGCAAATTCCGGATCGATAATTTTTATTCCCTGCTCATTGATGAAGATGGAGCCGGAATGCAGATCTCCATGCACCAGTGCCTGCGCATGGTTCATAAAGCTATCTCTAAGCTGGGCAACATCGGCTTTCAGCTGCTCATTCTCATATAGAAACTCTTTCACAAACTCCTCATTTTCCGGTAATACGATATTACGATTCTTGTAATTATCATATGGCTCTGTAAGCACAAGATCTTCTGTAATATCACACAGCTCCTTATTCAGAAAGAGCCTGACATTATCTTTCTTCACTGCCCGATCCAGCACCAAATCTGTTGTAGGCAGAAGTGTCCTTGCCAGAAATTCTGCGATATTTTCTGCAAAGTGGGGAAAGAATCGACCTTCCATCAGCTCTTTCCTCATATTTTTATAGGCCGAAATATCCTCCATTGCCAGCACGCACATTGTTTCATCATAGGCATAAACCTTTGGTACAAAGCCCTCTGCCAGCATACCCTCCAGTTTGAGAATTTCCGCTTCAATCTTATTACGATATACATCCAGCGCTCTTCCGGAAGAGCGCAGAAATTTATCTGCCTGCTTTATGATGATGGATTTTCCACTATCCGGATTCCATACACGGAAAACATAATTGATGTTTCCATCACCGATTTCCTCTGCCTGCAGAACTTCATCCTTTTGAAAGTATTGCAGCTTGGAGGTGACATAGCATTTTACTTCCTCCACATCCAGCAACATGTGATGCTCATAGTTATTCATATACATTTCCACCTTATATTCTTCTATGCTTCCTTTTCAACCTGTTCTTTTTTCGTTCTGATATCCTTGAATTTCGGAAATCCGATGATGATAAAGACAATTCCGAAGACAATCATCAGCATGGAATACCAGTTATAGCCCATGATAGCGGTTGGCGATACATTCGCCAGACCTCCGGCTACCAGCAGCTGTCCGGCATATGGCAACAGACCATTAAATGCGGAGGAAAACAGATCCAGGATACTTGCGACACGCGATCTTGAAATATGGAAATTATCCGCAATATCTCTGGCAATCGGACCGGCTGCGATAATCGATATTGTATTGTTGGTAGTCGCAATGTCCAGAAGACTTACCAGAGCCGCAATGGACAGCTCGCCGCCTCTGGATGATTTTGCCCCTTTGGTCAGCTGATTCATCAGGAAATCCATACCGCCGAAGTGTTTCATCAGCTCTACCATACCGCCGACCATAACGGCGATCAAAGCCATATCCTCCATACCGATTGCACCGTCATGAATAATCGTAAGCGACTGTATCAGGGTAAAACCGCCATTGAAGCATCCGATGATCACTCCGGATAAAATACCGATGATCATCACGACCACAACATTCAAGCCGACCAGGGACAAGGCGATGACCAAAATATACGGTATGATATTCACAAAGCTGAAGGAACCGATATTTCCAAGACTCACATCGCCTCCAGACTGGATAGCGAGCAGAATCACATTGATGACAACAGCAGGCAGAACCATCAGTATATTCGCTTTGAATTTATCCTTCATGGATACCTCCTGCGTTCGTGTTGCGGCAATGGTCGTATCGGAAATAAAGGAAAGATTATCTCCAAACATTGCACCGCCGACAACGGCTCCGGCTAACAGACAGACATTGATGCCCGTTTTATTGGATATATCGACTGCAATCGGCATGAGTGCGGCAACGGTTCCCATGGATGTTCCCATGGAGAAGCTCAACAGACAGCCAATCAGGAAGATTCCGGGCAGAATCAGATTTCCGGGAAGAATGGTAAGTCCCATGTTTACGATAGAATCAACGGCTCCCATTCCCTTTGCGACTCCGCCAAAAGCACCGGCAAGCAGGAAAATCAGAACCATCAGAATCAGAGTTTCTTCTCCTCCTCCTTTACAGTACAATGCAATTTTTTCCTCGAATGGTGTTTTCTTATCTCTTTTGTTTAACAGTAATGCGACTCCGGATGCGATGGCGATTCCCGTCATCAGCGGCATGTTGTCAAAGCTTCCTGTTCCAAGTCCCGTACCCATGTACGCAACAAGGAATACAATCAGCGGCAGCAATCCAAGAAAACTGCCTTTCTTTTCATTTTTCATAGTACCTCCTCAAGTATCACATGATTCTTTAAGTAGCTTCACCCTCGGCAGCTGTCCTGTGCTTCCCTCCCTTCTCAAATATTGTTTTCTGACCGAAATGAAACCCCCTACAACGAAAATACAACATATTCAGTCACATGTCAACAGTTTTGTGTTACTTTTTGTTGTTTTATTTGTGTTTACCCTTGCTTTTCATGTTGGATATTGTTATATTATAGATGTCGATGTGACTTTCTGTTTGATTATATGGGATTTTGAAGGAGGATGATTGACCATTTCCAAATAAACTTATATAATATTCATAGAAATATTACGATAAGAAAGAGGGAAGACGTATGTTAAAGCTAGAACGGCAGTTGTTTATTGAAAAGGAGCTGCACGAAAAGGGCAGTGTACTTGTTTCCGAGCTCAGCAAGGTACTGGATTGCTCAGAAGAGACAATACGCCGGGATATCAAGGAAATGGAAGCGGCCGGAAAGCTCAACAAAATTCATGGTGGTGCCTATCTGCCGGATAAATACGACAAGGGTGTGCCGATTGAATTACGTGAATCATTCTTCGCCAGTGAAAAGGAACAGATGGCGGACAAGGCGGTGGATATCATCAAGGATCATTCTGTCATTATGCTGGATTCCAGCACGACATGTCTGAAGCTTGCGGAGGCAATCATCTCATCAGGGAAATGTATTACATTGATCACCAATTCGCTGCGTATCAGTTCTCTGTTTCATTCCCAGTCATCCAATGTGAATCTGATTTGTCTGGGTGGACAGCTTCATCGGGCAACTGCATCCTTTACCGGGTATCGGACGACAGATACGCTGAAGCAGAATTTTGCGGATATCACCTTTATCTCCTGTCCGGCACTGCATCTGCAGCATGGACTCTCTGACAACAACCTGAATGAGGCAGAGGTGCGCAAGCATATGCTGGAAAATTCCCACTATAAAGTCCTGATTGTCGATCATACAAAGTTTGATTCCATATCGGACGTCCTGTTTTATGACCTTGCCGGAGTTGACCTGTTGATAACGGATCAGCCGCTCAGTGAGACATGGGAGGAGTATTGCAGAAAGTCATCTATCGAAATTATTTATTCGTAAATACGATAGGAGGACATCATGAGAAATTTTACGTATCACAACCCTGTACGGATTCTGTTTGGCGATCATGCACTGGATCAGCTTTCTGATCTGTTCAGGGAATTTCATGTTTCAAATCTTTTGCTGGTTTACAGCGGAGATTTTATCAAAGAGCTAGGAATCTGGGATGCTGTTCGTAAGGCTTGTGTTCAAAGTGGCATCGCCTTCTATGAAGAGGGCGGTGTTGTTCCGAATCCGAAAATCGAGCTTGTACGTGAGCTGATCACACTGGGAAAGGAAAAAAAGATTGATTTCGTACTTGCCGTGGGTGGAGGCAGCTCGATCGATACAGCAAAGGCAGTGGCAGCAGGAATACCCTATGAGCATGATGTATGGGACTTCTTCGAATATGCTGCTGTTCCTGAAACGGCTGTACCGGTTGGTGTTATCACCACCATACCTGCGAGCGGCTCCGAGTGCTCCAACTGTTCCATCATTTCCAATGGGCTGCACAAATGCGGCATTGAGTACGATTGCATCATCCCGAAATTCGCAATCATGAATCCGGAGTATACCAGAACGCTTCCGGCCTATCAGACATCGGCAGGAATTGCAGATATTCTCTCTCATATGCTGGAGCGCTATTTCACCAATACGGAGCATGTTGATACGACAGATTATATGCTGGAGGGTACAATGCAGGCCCTCATGGTGAATGCCCGCCGTTTGATGAAGAAGCCGGATGACATTCATGCGCGTTCTGAGGTACAGTGCCTCGCCTTTATCGCGCACAATAATTTGCTGGATATCGGCAGAGAGAGCGACTGGGGAGCGCACCGTATTGAACATGAGCTGAGTGCACAGTATGGGATTACGCATGGAGAAGGTATGGCTGTTGTAACCATCGCATGGGCCCGCTACATGGCTGCGCATCATCCGGATAAGCTGGCGCAGCTCGCAAGCAGAATTTTTGGTGTCGATCCATTTGTTTACACAAAAGAAGATATGGCCTATATCCTTGCGGACAGGCTGGAGGAATTTTTCCGGTCGCTGCATCTGAAAACCACCTTGCATGAGATGGGAATCGATGATGCACATTTTGAGGAGATGGCTAACCGGGCTACCAATAATGGTAAAGATTGTGTTGGACATTATGTGGCGTTGAATAAACAAATTTTTGTGGATATACTGAAGATGGCGTTATAAAAAAGCTTTGTCATCACGAATGCAGGTCCGTGATTGCAAAGCTTTTTACTGTTCTGAAAGCACAACATGTTTTCCTTGATTAAATGCGGGGCAATAAAAAAGGCATCTGCATCAGCCTGTACATTATATACATACCTATGCAAACACCTTATCACTCTCTATTGATTCTGGAATCCCCAGCTATTGATATAGCCAATCCACTTATCTCCGATATAGCAGGAATAATACAAGCTTCCATCTGCTCTGGCAAGAGAACGTTTGATTGTAAATTTCTGATTACGATAACCAGTCATTCGCTTCACCCATTTATCTGCCGGTGCGTTATAAAGCCAGTATTTCTGTGGATTCGGTGTATTAAAGACTCGAGCATTATTATCTCCCCATCCAAAATACGTATCCTTTTTCACACTGTTTTTCAATGCGTAGGAATTTATATAACCAATCCATTTCCCATTATAATAGGCAGACCAGTAAGAGGTACCTTCTTCATTCACATATTCTCTTGTTAAAAGCAGTGGTTTGTTATTGTAATTTTTCATGCTGCCCATCCATTTTTTCTTGAATGGATCATAGCGATTGTAATTTGCAGCATTCGGTGACGAGAATACACGGACTCTTCTGGACAGATTATAGAACCCCTGCGCCTTTTTTTGCGGATAAGTCAGACGGTTACTGAAGCTTGCTTGGCTAAATTTATACTCGCCATTTATAAGGTTTGCTGTTCTGACAACGAAGCGGTAGGATGCCCCAGAGGTTCCCGTTTTAAAGGTATAGGAAGTCCCGGTTTGAGATGTCAGATAATTCCATTCACCATCGTCTGTTGTCTGATAATATACACGGTATCTCGTATTGTAAGGAACCTTATCCCAAGTCAGCTTGATATTTGTTCCCTCTACCGTAGCTGTCAGATTTGCAGGACTTTGTGTCTGCAGACTCAGCAGGGTATTTGTAAACATACTAACATCCACATTTTCTGGAGTAATTCCTTCAAAATCAGCTTCCGATGTATACTGCCATCCACTGTCTCCCGTATAGTACGGATTATCAAACGCCAGATAGCTTCCATATTCTGCAATCCATGAAGTAAGTCCTAAAATATAGGCAGAGTTTAGCTGCTTCTGACAATAACTGCGATAGCTGTAAACGTGCACTTTTCCACTATAACCTGCGCTGTTCATTTTATCAACGTATGTTTTGATAATACTTTCATACGTCTTAACATCCTTTGGTGGAACACGTGTTGCTCCATCATGATTATATGCCTTGAACGCCTCTATATCATAATAAATCGGATAAGACATATCAGTTAAATCATATCCCTGCAGACGTTCAATTGTACTATCCGCTTCCGCATAGGCAAAGTTAGCATCATATGCATAGCTGTATAGATATAAACCATAAGGAATTCCCAGACGTTTACATTCGCTTATATTATAATCAAAATATTCATCTGTGTATCCGACACCCCATCCGATTCTAAGAATTGCGCCGTCAATTCCCTCACTTTTCAATTTTTCCCAGTTTATTTTACCATCATGCTCAGAGACATCAACTACCTGCTTTGGATTTTCAACAACAACGCTTTGTCCATTCTTTGTATATGTAAAGGTTTTCGTTGTTCCGTTCATTCCCCAGACAGGTGCAATCAAGCGGGCATTTGCTGATCTGCTTCTATACTGCGTTTGCGGCTGCTGTGGCGTACCGTCTCCCATGGCAGCATTTTCAGCTCCTTCCATCTCACCAATCGGCTGATATGTATCTGATGTAACTGTCTTAATTTCATTTGTATCTGTATTGGTTACAGTACCATCTGTATTCTCTGTTTCTTGTGCATGGACACCTGTCAGGCAAAGACCGGCTGCCAGCAATGTGACTAAAAGTTTTCTCAAATTCAGTACCCCTTTCTTTTTCTATATAAGTATAACATCCCTGTAGCTAATTTCCACATTTTTTTATAAATCACTAACATTATTTAATTAACTATGTGTTAAAAATACGATATTTTAAAGCCTTCACATATATTCTTAAGGAAATCGTAATAATCACACAAACATCTCAATTCCTTTATTTTTACATATTCTGTAATCTCCACATTAAATGATAAAAAGGGGAGGCTCCCCTTTTCTTGACATTACTCATAATAATCAAATCTGTGTTTTTAAATATGCGAAGATAAACGCATCCAGATCGCCATCCATAACTCCCTGCACATCACTGGTTTCACAGCTGGTCCTATGATCCTTCACCATGGAATACGGATGGAGTACATAGGAACGTATTTGTGAACCCCACTCATTAGCTTTCTGCTCACCCTTGATTTCCGCCAGTCGGGCTTCCTGCTCCTCAATCATTTTCTGATACAGACGACTTTTCAATACACGCAGCGCCTCTTCCCGGTTTTCATGCTGGCTTCGACCATTCTGGCAGGTGGCCACCAATCCGGTCGGCTTATGCACCATGCGGACAGCGGAATCTGTTTTGTTGATATGCTGACCGCCGGCTCCACTGGCACGCTTGGTCTCCACAATCAGATCCTCCGGTTTGATTTCGATTTCGATTTCGTTGTTAAACTGCGGCATAACATCCAGAGAAGCAAAGGATGTATGCCTTCTCCCGCCGGAATCAAACGGCGATATGCGCACCAGACGGTGAACGCCCTTTTCCGCCTTCAGATACCCATACGCCATATCACCCTCCACAAGGAAGGTCACGGATTTGATCCCTGCCTCATCTCCGGGAAGATAATCCAGCATACTGACCTTGAAGCCTTTTTTCTCAGCCCAGCGGGAATACATGCGATACAGCATATCCGCCCAGTCACAGGATTCTGTTCCACCGGCTCCCGGATGCAGCTCCAGGATTGCACTGGAATGATCATATTCATGGGACAGAAGAATCTTGATTTCAAAATCATCAAAGTTCTTTTCCATCTCCAAATACTCTGCTTCAAACAGCTCGAAAATTTCATCATCATAATCTTCCTTCAAAAGATCATGTGTTTCTTCCAGACCTATCAGCGCACTGTTCAGCTTTTCGTAGTTTTCCACGATGTCCTTGATACCGTTCAGCTGACGAATCAGTGTTTGCGCATGCTGCGGATCATTCCAGAAATCATCCTGCAGCGTCATGCTCGTCAGCTCCTGAATCTTATGTTTTTTTTCAGCTAAGTCAAAGTGACTCACCAAGCTGCGCAAGCTTTGCCTGATGAGTGTTCACCCCCTGTTTAATTTCGTATAGTTCCATATTAGTTTTCCACTTTTCTTTCTACCTGTACCTTTAAAGCAAAGAATACAACCTCACGTGCAATACGTGCCTGCATTTCCTCAAACATTTCATATCCTTCCTGGATATATGCCTGTAAAGGATTGTTCTGCGCATAAGAGCGCAGGTGAATACCGTTTCTCAGCTTATCCATCATATCAATATGCTCAATCCAGTTGCGGTCCATGTTCCGCAGTACGATGGTTTTTTCAAACTGCTTAAATTCATCACGGATATCCTTGATTTTATCATCGTATAGTGTGAAGATTTTCTCTGCACAGTATGTTGTTACATCATTCTTTTCCTTACCCTGGATTTCCTCCAGCTTCAGATTATCCTTTTCTTCCAGTCCGAGCAGCTCCAGTCCCTGCAGAACACCTGCATAATCCACGCTTTCATCATGGCGGGTATGATCCACATTCGCATCCACCACACTGTCAATGACGCGGTCTATCATATCACGAACGATGCCGTGAACATCCTCATTTTCCAGAACGAAATTACGCTGCTCATACATGATTTCACGCTGCTTACGCAATACATCATCATAATCCAGCAGCTGCTTACGAACATCATAGTTATAGCCCTCGACACGTTTCTGTGCCTGAGAAATCGATTTTGTTACCATCTTGGATTCAATCTGTGCATCTCCCATGGATTCAAACAGCTTTTCAAATTTATCGCCGCCGAAACGAATCATCAGCTCATCCTTTAAGGAAACATAGAAACGGGAATATCCCGGATCCCCCTGACGTCCGCTACGTCCACGCAGCTGGTTGTCAATACGTCTGGACTCATGACGCTCACTGCCCAGAACGACCAGTCCGCCAAGAGCTCTGGACTCATCGGTAAGCTTGATATCGGTACCACGCCCTGCCATATTGGTTGCGATCGTTACGGATTTCGGGCGACCTGCCTTGGCGATAATTTCTGCTTCCCGCGCATGGTTCTTCGCATTCAGCACTTCGTGAGGAATCCGCTCTTTGCGCAGCAGCTCATGCACCAGCTCACTGGTTTCAACGGAAATCGTTCCAACCAGTACCGGCTGCCCCTTTTCATACAGTTCCTTAACCTCTTTCACCAGAGCCGCAAACTTCAGTCTCGGGTTCGCAAAAATCGCATCCGGATAGTCGATACGCTGTACCGGTCTGTTTGTAGGAATTTCAATAACACGCATATTATAGATATCCAGGAATTCCTCTTCCTCGGTTTTTGCGGTACCGGTCATACCGGCAAGCTTATCATACAGACGGAAGAAGTTCTGATAGGTGATCGTTGCAAGGGTACTAGTCTCTTCCTTAATGGATACACCTTCCTTGGCCTCAATCGCCTGATGCAATCCATCGGAATATGCACGGCCCGGCATCGTACGCCCGGTAAACTGATCGACAATGACGATCTCATCATCCTGTACGACGTACTCAACCTCATTTTTCATGATATAGTTCGCCTTTAAAGCCTGTGTTATATGATGTACCAGCTGGGTGTGATCCACATCATACAGATTCTTGATTTTGAAGTAACGCTCTGCGACACTTACACCCTTTTCACTCAGCATGATCTGACGGGTTTTTTCATCAATTTCAAAGTCATCCCCCTTCAGACGTTTTGCGAATGCATCCGCCTGCAGGTACAGGTTTGCTGTTTTTTTCGCGCCACCGGAAATGATCAGCGGCGTTCTGGATTCATCGACCAGAATGGAATCGACCTCATCGACGATTGCAACATGCAACCCGCGCAGCACGCGGTCCTTCACATCGGTAACCATATTATCACGCAGATAATCAAAGCCCAGCTCGGAGTTTGTGGTATATGTAATATCACAGTTAAATGCATCACGCTTCTGAGATGGTGTCAGCGGGCGGGAGTTTACACCGACACTCAGACCCAGGAACCGGTAAATCTGTCCCATCCATTCCGCATCACGGCCTGCCAGATAGTCGTTGACAGTAACAACGTGTACCCCCTTGCCGCTTAAGGCATTCAGGTAAACGCACATGGTGGAGGTCAAAGTCTTACCTTCACCGGTTTTCATCTCTGCAATATCGCCCTGGTGCATAGCAACCGCACCCATGATCTGAACCTTGTACGGATACTCACCAATCGTACGGCGTGCAGCTTCACGAGATGTCGCAAAAGCTTCTATCAGCAGACTGTCAAGGGTTTCCCCTTCCTCATATCTATGTTTGTACTCCTGTGTTTTTTCTCTCAATGCATCATCACTTAACGCTTCCATGTCATTTGCCAGTGCCATGACCTGTTCTGCAGTCTTTTCCAGATTATGCAATGTCTTTTTTTCACCGTTTAATAAACGTTCGATAAAATTAGCCATTCAAGACCCTCCATACCTTCTTTATAAGTTTATATCGCCTGTTTCAAAACTTCATATAGCCTTATCTATTGTAACACAAAGTGTGTTTCAATAACACCGGATACAGACAATTTCAGAAGAATTTACATTTTGTTTCTTTTTTCCATAACATTTGTGTGAACAACCTGTCTGCGTTTTCGTTTACGTAAGCCTCCTCAATAATTTTACGTGTCAATTTCAACTCTGGAAAGGATTCTGTTTGAATAAAAACCAGGATAGGAAAAAGAGGACATTCCCAAACAAGCCAGGATTTCTGTCCCCTTCCTATTCCTTTTATTTCGTAATGATTTCTGCCTTACATGCTGATACAAATGTCGGATCGCTGTTGTTTGGGCCCACCAGTACCACCATTGCAAATTCATTTCTTATCACAGTTCCCTGTCCCACCGTCTGACCGCCGGCGTTAATGTCAACACCCGGAGTTCCGACTGGAAGGTATGAGCGTACAGCATTTTCGCAGGCAGCGCTGCATCCGGTTGGAGCAGGTACAGGTGCAGGAAGATACGTAATAGCTTCATTATATACTGCGCTCGTAATTCGCACAGACGCAATGCGGCAGATCGACACGGCCTCTTGAGGTACGCCCTGTGCATTGGTGAGCTGCAGCAGTCCATAATCAGGTGATGGCAGCAGGGAACCGGCACGGCCACTGGCATTGTTACCACTTTCCATTGCAACAACGACAGTATCGTTTGGATAGAGCTGAATGATCTGCAACAATATATTGATCATCTGCTGAACACACAAACAGTCAGCACCACTTCCTTCAGGGCCGGTTGGTCCTGTGCTTCCTGTATTTCCCGTTGCCCCGGTCGGGCCGGTTGGTCCGATACCCGCTGGGCCCGTTGCTCCGGTACTTCCGGTTACTCCTGTGGCTCCCGTAGGACCGGTGATTCCGATACCAGTTGGCCCTGTTGGACCGATACTTCCTGTAGCACCACGAAATCCTCTGGGACCACGTGGGCCCTCACAGCAACAATCACAACAGCAATCACAGCTGTCATAATATTCATTCTCATCATATAACATGATTCTCACCTCTTTTCATAACCATCACAAATTTTCATGGTCATTTCAGAGTATGTTGAACATATATCTCCGGTGGCTGTCATCTCCCTATTTTTATCATAAAAAAATAACCGTGACAGCCATTATACATTGGAATCACGGTTATTCTGTTTTTTTACGCTTTAACGATGTTGTGAGCCTGCAGTCCACGGTCAGTTTCAACTAAATCAAATTCAACTTCTGCATCAGCATCAATTGTTTTGAAACCTTCCATCATCAATTGTGAATAGTGGAAGAATACATCTTTTCCATCCTCTAAAGTGATGAATCCGTATCCCTTTTCCTGGTTAAACATTTTTACTTTTCCTCGCATTGCTTCAAAACCTATACCTTTCTATGCTTGATCTATTGCATAACATCATTATAGACAGTTTACGAGTGAAAATCAATCAAAAAATTGTGAACTTTTTGAAAAAACTATCATGTTTTTGTAATATGTTTCTTATTTTTAAACAGTTTTTCATTTATGTATAAAAATTACATATATAGAGAAATATTTTTCATTCATAAGACATGTACTTTGTAATGTATTATAGGTTTTTATCTGTTAAAAACCTATAATACATTACATTCGAATATCTATTTGCCAGAAAACAGGAAAAGGATCCGGAGAGCTCCTGATCCTTTTCTTTGCGCCATTTATGCTTTTTCTACATTTCTGGCCTGCAGTCCCTTATCGGAATCCACCGTATCAAATGTTACTTCCTGACCTTCCTCCAGGGACTTGTATCCTTCCTGTTGGATATGAGAATAATGTACGAAAATATCCTTTCCATCTTCTCCATTGATAAATCCATAGCCCTTCTCAGCATTAAACCATTTTACTTTGCCTTTCATTTCTGACTTCACCTTCCTGTATCTATGTCAAAGTATAGAGAACATCCCTTTTCTTTTCAAATCTTTTTTTTCGCAGTATTCGACAAATCGGGGATTCGCACAAAGCGCCAGTGCCTCTATCTTATACCTATGCTTTTGAAGAAGATCATATGCACAAAGTAATGTATTTCCACTTGTAACAACATCATCAACCAGCAACAGTCTGGTTTTTGGAAGAACGATATTCGGTTTCATTTTTATTACCTGGGAAATATTACTGCGGTTTTCAAAGCTTTGCAGGGACTGCTTGTGATTGCAGGTCTTATAAAATGGTTCAATGGTCTTTAAACGGCAGGCATGTAGCATGTCCTTTACCGGATGAAAGCCGCGTTCAATGGTTTTTTCTTCGCTCGAAGGGAGAAGAACGATCGTGTAGTGTCGAAATTTAGCATTGATTTTTTTCATGATGTCATGGAAAAACACGTCTCTTAGAGCTGTATCCAGACCTTCCTTATATTGAAATATCATATTTTCCAGAAAATCATTATATACATATGCGATATGCAGCTTTATGCCATTCAGCTTTACTGTCTTATTCAAAACGGCTAACTCATGACGGCAGGCTCCGCACAAAAGGGAATCCTGACGCAGGAATTCAAAAAGACTTTGCTGATTTATTATCTCCTCCATACATAGTCGGCACCATTCTTCCTTCATTTTGAATCCCCCCTGTTCATCCTCTGTAATGCCTGTATGCAGCGCTCGATATCTCTTGTTTTTCTTGTGCACAGAAACAAACCTTTCCCTGTCGGCATTTCAATATTACGTCCAACACGGCCAATCATCTGAATCAGGCTCGCTTCATTGAATACCGGATGATCAGCATGATAAATCACAACATGTACACCCTTGATGGTGATTCCTCTTTCCAGAACGGTTGTCGCAATCAGACATTCGTAGCGCTTTTCATGAAATCTTTTAAGGATTTTTTCCTTATCCTTCGTTTTTGAAGTAAAGGAAGTACAGCGAAACACAATACGCAGCCATCTGCTCATCTGCTCTGCCAGAGCTATCGTCGGTACAAAGACCAGGGTCTGTGCGGCTTCCTTTTTCTGACGCTTTAAAAATCGGATAAGCTGATACAGCTGTATGGAAGGCAAGGCTGCTTTCACATCGGGTACGATCAAAGGATAGCCGTGCGGTCTTTGAAACAGCTCGACCATCTGCAGTTTTCCCTGCTTTACATCTGACAGCATTTCTTCATCCGGTGTAGCGGTCAAATACAGACGGCTCCCGATACAGGCATGTATTGCAATCTGCTTCAGCACAGCATTGCCACGATAAGGAAATGCATCCACCTCATCCATGATCAACAGATCAAACACCGCATGATAGCGATACAGCTGGTGCATTGTGCATATGATGAGATCACCCTCTGTGACCTCAGTATAGCCCTCACAAACCGCGATCACATTTAGATTTTTAAACGCATCCTGCATGCGCTCCCGTATTTCCAGAACAACCTGACGACGGCTGATGGCAAAGCCCACCCTGCAGCCTTTCGCAAGGCTTTGCTTAATCGCCTCCATGACAAGCTCCGTTTTTCCGGCACCACAGGCTGCATATACCAGCACATCCTGGTGATGATTCAGGTACATTACTATTTCTGAAGCACACCGTTTCTGTGCAGGAGTCAGTGGATATTTCAGCTGATATGCTGTATGAATGGGTTTTCTACATACGTTTTTCCTTTCCGGCAGCTCTCCTACCCCAATTCTTCCAAACATGATGCATTTTCGACAGTACCAGCCCTTGGCATCTTTATAAAAGTAACGTTTCTCTGTATTTCCGCAACGCAGGCATTGCATAGTATCACCTCCATAGTTCTATACGTATGAAAGTGGTAAAAGTCCTAAAAAAAACAGAATTTTTTTCATTCTGTCTTTTCTAACTTATTCGTTATTTATTCGATAGTGCTGAAGCATTTCCATTTGTTTTTTATCTGTTTTGTAGAATTGCAAACTATTAATTTGCTTCTTTTTCCACCTGTAAGAAATGCCATGCATCTGCACACATTTCTTCCAGTCCTCTTTCTGCTTTCCAACCAAGCTCCTTCAGCGCTTTTTCTGTGCTGGCATAGCATTGTGCAATATCCCCAGGACGTCTAGGATCAATCTGATAAGGAACCTCGATATTATTAACCTTTGCAAATGTATTAACAACATCCAGTACACTATATCCTATACCAGTACCGAGATTATACGCATCAACACCAATTGGTTCCATAACCTTATTCACAGCATTCACATGTCCCTTTGCAAGGTCTACTACATGAATATAATCACGTACACCCGTACCATCCGGTGTATCATAATCATTTCCATAAACATGCAGATAAGGCAACTCCTTATTGGCAACCTTAACGATATACGGCATCAGGTTATTCGGGATATCATTCGGACTTTCTCCCAACAGACCACTCTTGTGTGCTCCGATTGGATTGAAATAGCGCAGCAAAGCAATATTCCACTCATTATCTGAAATGTATAAATCTTTTAAAATCTGTTCAATCATCAATTTTGTCGTACCATACGGATTCGTAGTAGGTCCCAACGGGAAATCTTCAAAGATAGGTACACTTGCAGGGTTTCCATATACGGTGGCACTTGATGAGAAAACAATGCGCTTGCAGTTATGCTTTCCCATTACCTTACACAATGCAAGTAGCGACATCAGATTATTCTGATAATACATAATCGGTTTCTGTACTGACTCTCCTACCGCTTTATACCCGGCAAAATGAATAGCTGCATCAATTTTATGCTCACTGAATATTTTCTCCAGTGTTGCCTCATCACAGCAATCTGCCTCATAAAACGCAACACGCTTTCCTGTAATATTCTCAATCTTATCAACAACATCAGCCTGTGAGTTATACAGGTTATCGATTATCACTACTTCATTACCAGCTTCTATTAATTCAACGCATGTGTGGCTTCCAATGAATCCGGTACCACCAGTTACTAAGATTTTCATGTACGGTTCCTCCCTTAGTTTATCCATGTCCTATTATAGCATAATCCATTACTGATAGCGGAGAAACAAGAAAAAAAATAAGGATTTCACAAAACTAATCACCTTCAGTATATCAATTTAACCGTTTTCTATGCTTTTATATAACTCACCAAAAGCTTTTCTATCGCTTTAACTAAAAAAAGACCATGACGAAAGTGCTGTCCTAACACCATGGCCTGTTTTCCTGACAGTTTGATTTTTCTAACGCTGCTTCACAACTAATAATCCAGACGTCTGTAATACCGGCGAATATCCATTGGATGCCTTGTTTCTCTTTCCATATACGCATCGATCCGGTTATTTACGGCATGCATCACCAGGTGTGAAATGTGCTTTCTGTACCCTTCACTGATTCCCATCAGCTCATAATCCTTTGTATCGATAATCGTATAATTCTCACAGATTCTTGGCAGGAATTTCGCGACTCTTTCAGACAGCGGACGCTGTGCATCTTCTCCTATGAACACGGTAACCGGTGTTTCCTTTGTGATGATTTCAAACATACCATGAAAGAACTCCCCGGATGTGATGGACTTCGTCTTGATCCACAGCTGTTCCTCCCAATAGCACATTGCATAGGAATACGTTGCGCCCCACTGGTTTCCTGCCCCCACAAAATAGTGGATTGGATCATTCCAGTGTTTTTTTGCAAATTCCTGTCCGAATGCATCAGCCTTCTTTTCCACATCAATCAGCGCCTGTGCCAGATGTGCTTCAAATTCCGCATACATAGCATCACAATCCGAGAACTCTCCGTTGTTCTGCATGAATCGATCCGCAACCATAAAGAACTTCAGCTGTTCATTCACCGGATACACTATTTCATAATCCACCAGCTTCGCCAGCTCGGTCGTATCGATATCAATAAATCCAATCACCTTTGCCCCGGCTGCCTGCATACGCTTTACAGCCTCTACCACTTCCACTGTGCTGCCGGTAACGGATGAGGTAATCACGACAGTGCCCTCACCCACACGCTTATTCCCCGTCGTATTGTACTCGGAAGCATTTTCCGCCCAGGTTTCGATTTCTGATTGTTCCTTCATATGAACCGCCGCCTGCATGCCGCTCGCCCAGGTTCCCCCAATACCCAGCCAGCAGATATTGCGATATCCCTGTGCACATATCTCATCCACGATCCGGTTGATATCCTTACGGATTGCCAGTGCACCATTGACACTGCTTCGTGCCCATTCTTCATTGAATTTCAATAACATGTTCATGTCCTCCTCTTATTTTGTAAATCATTTATCTTATCCGGCAAGTATACCGAAATAAGCACCTGCAATACCGAGAACCATTGTTCCCAGAATCAACATGATCGGATTAACTTTTTTCTTTAATAGCCAGAAATACATCCATGTACCGCCCAGTCCGATCAACCCGGGCATAATTCCGTCCAGAATAGACTGCAGGGTGGTGACCTCTTCACCGACCTTACTCAACTCGACATTCAAAGTCGTCCATACCATATCCTTTGACATACAGCCAATAACCATAACACCAAGAATACTCGCTGCCGCAAGCAGCTTATCCATCATACCGTTGGCCTGCATTCTCTGCAGATACTTGAAGCCAATGCTATAGCCGAAATGCGCGCCGAAATAGCGGATGATAAACGCAGGAATGTTATACATCAGAAAATACACGATCGGTCCAAACATATTTCCGTTCTGTGCCAGTGAAATACCGATACCAACAGCAATCACCCGCAGACAGCCGACAAATACAGAGTCACCGATTCCGCTCAGCGGCCCCATCAGTGCCGTCTTGATACTGGAAATCGCCTCTCCGTCCACCTCGCCACGTGATTTCATTTCCTCCATGGATGCCACAATGCCGCCAACGAACGGAGCAAGCTGCGGTGTGATATTAAAGAACTCGACATGGCGGGTCAGTGCATCCCTGTAGCCTTCCTCATCTTCTGCATATACCTTTTTCAAAATTTTATTCATCATCATGGCAAAGGCGATGTGCATCTGCCGTTCATAGTTCCAGGAAAACTCCATTCCCAAAGAGCCCTGGTTAAATGCCATTCTGGTAATATCCGCTTTCTGAATGCTCTTATCGGATTTAGAAGTCATCATCATTCACCTCCACACCGGCTTCTCCAGCTGCGGCTCCCTTCAGATTCATAAAATCGAATTTGACAACAATCAGAATCACACCCAGAATTGCCACGCCTAATACAGGTACACTCATATAAGCTGCAAGCGCAAATCCCAGAAAATAGTAGGGAACATTCTGCCTGTTTACCGTCATGCGCATCAGCATTGCAAATCCCAATGCGGGAAGTAATCCGGCTGCCGCAGCCATACCATCCGTCACATAGGCAGGAATTGCATTGATCATACTGCCCACTGCTTCACTTCCCAGATAGAAAGCAAAGAACACAAGCAGGAATCGTCGTACAATGGTGATCATACCGATCAGCCAGTGTGTTGCCACAACACCGCCGTATTTTCCTTCCATGGCATAACGGTCTGTAAAACGCAGAATCACGGAATTAAATACATTGCAGAAGTTACCGATTGCCTGTGACACCAGTGCAATCGGCATCGCCAGCGTAACCGCCGTTTCGATACCCTTCCCCATGGAAATTGCAAATGCAGTGGCCAGAACACCGCCGACAATCGTATCCGGTGGAACATATGCCCCAATACTGACAGCCCCCATAAAGAATAATTCCAGACTTGCGCCGATAATCAGTCCCTGATGCAGATTTCCCAGCACCAGGCCAACCAGCGGTGCAAGAATAATTGGTCGATTGATATACAGGGAGCCCAGCTGATCGCCGAAGACACCCAGACTTGCAATCAATCCGATTAAGCATGCTTGTACCATGATTTCCTCCTCTTTTGCATTTTCATGCATGTTTCAGGAATTAAATTCCTGTATATTTGACCCGCACGGTTGCGGGAAGCGGACCTTATTGATGCAGTACATGCTCCAGTGCTATTGGAGATTCTGCCGGCAGCTGCTGGATGAATACAGACACGCCGCGCTGCTGCAGCTCCTTTAATTCCGCCTCATCCCTATCACTGATGAAAATCGCCTTGCTGATTTGACGACAGCCTTCCCTTCGAATCGTTCCGCCCAGATTGAGACTGTGAACAGCCGGACAGCCTGCACTCAGCACATTGGCATCATGAATGGTCTTTACGACCACCAGCAGTCGGTACTTATCGGTGACTCCGCTATTGATTGCCTTTATGGAATCCTCCAGATTTTTAATGACCAGCTTGACCCCGGAGGGCTTTGCCAGCTTCATGGTCGTTTTGAAAACCTCGTCATGTACCACTGCATCATTGGCAATCAGAATGCAGTCAGCACTCAATTCATTGGTCCAGGAAAATGCAACCTGTCCATGCAGCAGACGATGGTCCACTCTGCATAATTTGATCATATTTGACACCCTTTCCTTTGCGCTTTTTGCGCTTACTCACATGTAGAATAAAGCAGTTCAGCTATCGTTTCTTACACCCCACGCTCTTCGTGCATCTGTATGTCTTCTTTACAGCATGTGGTTACTCTTTTGTGCTTTGCGATTGTTCTTTTTAGGTTGCAGTATTTAAAATTCATCCTCCTGCGACGAAATACCTTTGACGGTTTCATTGCAGTACATGATCCCCGTTTTTGCTTCTGTGAACAGACGGCGAATCAGCTTATCCGCATCCTCATCGGAAAACAGAAACAGATTCATCAGCATCGGCAGATTCATTCCGGTTAACAAATGGAAATGCTTCTTCCCGATATATTTCATCAGTTCATTGTTTACACTTCCCCCGAACAGATCCGTACAGGCAATGATTTCCGCATCTGTCGGGATTTTCTTCATAGTCTCTTTAATCAGATCTGAAATATCCTGCCCGTCTTTCACATAAGCGGTTATAAGATGCACATGCTTCTTCTCTCCCAGAATAATGCGGATGGAATCATAAATCCCCTGTGAGAACATCCCATGACTTGCGAGTATATAATGTCGTTCCATATTCTCCCTCCTTTCACTCCTCAAAGCTTTTCAGCGTTTTCATTTCCGCAGACCATGGTTTTTCATAATACCTTTGGGTTGCCGTCTCCAGTGACAGATATCCCGGATAGCCATATTCCTCAAGGACAGCAAGATCCGCTTTCAGATCACGGCTACCATCCCCCCAGGCCAGATGACCGGTCGGATTCCCATCCACAAAGTGAATATGGACAATATCGCTGCCGAAGGCCTCGAAGTATTCCCGGGGTGTATGTCCCATACGTGCCATTGCCCCAAAATCGATACACACCTTGAGACAGCTGCTTCCAACCTCGTTTCGATATCGCCTGATGTCCTGAATTGTATTTACAAGACGCGATTCCTCCGGCTGCAGAGCTTCCAGAGCCAGAATCACATTTCGCTGTTTTGCATAGTCTGTGATTCTCTTCATCATAACGACGGAACGATTCCATGCTTCCTCCACCGCTTCACTGTAATAGCACCATCCGCTGGTCACCAGAACCTGACGACATTCAAGCTCACATGCGATATCGATCATCTGCCGGTAATAGTTGAGTACCTCTTCCTGACGATGCTTCTGCTTGACTGCGATATTGTTCGGCTTTGGGTTAGTCTGTTCCGGACAGATGCCGATGATGGTTATCTGATAGCGATCGCACAGCTTCTTTAGCTGTTCCGGCGAGTCATGACGGCGGGCATCCACATAATAATGCATGGGACCGCTCCACAGCTCCACATAATGCATGCCCAGCTTATGGACGGATTGAAAGAAATCCTCCAGCTCATAAAAGCGGTAATGGCAGTTCATCGCACAGAGTCTGTCTTTAAAATTCATCTTCTCCTCCCGCCTTTCGTACATCATTTTCTATATATTCAAAGAGATATGCTATTTCCGATAGGGGCAGTCTGACATGGTAGTGCTGCAGCATAACCTCAAAGCTCCGGTTGACATCTGCAATAAAGTCCTCATGTTGTTTCTCAAAGGATGACAGATCTGTATATTTTTCCAATGCCGTTTTTGTGACCAGACGTTCCACCAGGAAACAGATATGAATATAAATGCCGACAATGGTCTTGCTTTGAAACTTACGGCCCATCGTATGCTGAAGCGCACTGACGGAGTCACTGACATAATCCAGCAGCTTATCTGCATTCAGAATCGTGATATTTTCCATGACTGACTGCATGGAGAAATTTTTCAACAGCTGACGGTCAAATTCTTCAATTTCCTCTTCCTTCAGATATGGCCGAAATACCTGATTCAGCTGTTCGATATGTTCGAAATTCATGATATCCTCCAGCGTCACACTATTGACCTTTTTCAGCTTCAGCGAATACGGCTTGATCATCAACACCACATCATATCTGTGAAATAAAATGTCCTCTGCCTTATTTTTCATCAGCTCATCATATTCATAAGAAATCATTTTCAAATCAATGGGACGCGGCAGACTGTTTTTGAATAATCGGCACAGCTTTTCTGAAATGACCATACCGGCATCATTTGTGAATACGATTGCTTTTTCCTTCTTCGCCTCTGAGAGTACCTTGTAATTGCATTGATTTTCTGCACAGGCCGTTTCCAGCAGATTCTCCAATTCGTAGTGCTGCTGTATCTTCATACCGATATTCAGGGCAAGTGAGGTGGAAATATTATTGATCACACCGACATTCACACTGTCTGCAATCACCTCGCCGATTCCCTCCAGTGACCCCATATCGACAAGCAGGATAATGTTTTTCAGATGCGGATTTTCTTCAATGAAATCGTTCAGCTTGCCGCTGATTTCCTGTACCGGTGTATTCAGCGGCATATCGATAGCTTCAAACGTATAGGAGTTCAGCAGCGAATTTGCGGCATCGGCAATAGAGCTTGCGGTAGAGTACCCGTGACTCAATATGATACCCACAGTATCCTGAGAGCGGATATCACGATTGTAGAAGTTGATATTCAGCATCAGAAAGATACGGTTCATTTCCGACAGGCGCATGTTGATATTGGAATGCAGCTGTCTGGCAATGGATTCCGTCAGAATATATTCATTGCTCATATTCTCTGCCATTTTCTTTAGACAGCGCTGTATTTCCTTCTGGTGATCCTGTTCCCACTGATGCAGGGAGGAGGTGTTTTTCTGCGCAGAGACGAGCATTCTCGCCAGTACATAGGCACAGTTGATCGGCAGGTTGATATTTTTCATGAGCTTCACGCTGTTCAGCACACCGATGACTATTTTCTCCATAGCCTCCAGTCGGCCGTCATAGTACGTTTCCTGAAAAACAAGGATATCATAGTAGTAGCGCAAGGCCTTCTGCCCCTGTTCCAGAAAGCTGGTAAAGGCATGTGTATCCATGCAGGTTTCTTCAAATGCCTGCAGCAGCTGTTCCCACATGATGAGGATTTTACTGCCGGCTGCGTTTTTCTCCACTGCGTCTATGCGAATCAGAGAATCACTGTCCCTGCTGTTTTTTTCCACCTTAAGATGATCGAGCAGCTGAACAGGCAGGTGATACAGGCAGATGTCCATGCGCTGGTTTGATACACAGTCCGCAAATGCATTGGCACATATGGTACGGATACATCTTCGCAGTTCATCGATATTGCTTTCAAAATGGCAGCTCATCAGGAAATGCTGAAGACGCTTTGATATATAAATCGTGCGTTCCAGACGTGCCTGTTCTTCCTGAAAAAATTTAATAACGAATTCCAGACGCTCCTCCTCGTTGCGTTCCTGAAAGGATGGGATGGAACAGATAACAGGAATGCTGAGCAGCAGGCTATGACAGAAAGCCGTATGCGGATCTTCACTGGTGGAGAGAATCAGATGGACACGGGATTCAATCTGTGCCTGATCATCCTGCATTCTCGTAAATTTATTTCTGCTTAAATAGTCGGCCAGCTTTTCCTGACATTCCTCACTCAGATGACTGGCGTCCTCTATACAGAGGATGCCTTCATCCGCCTCCTCCAGCAGTCCCCGCTCTGCCGCTTTCCCATCTACGGCACCTTTTCCAAACAGCTCCTCCATCTGTCTGACTTTATCCTCACCGCGAAATGCCTTTTTGCGAAGCAGCGGTATTTCTTTTCTCGTGGAGGTCATGTGATTCAGACAGTATTCATGTGTGAGTCGTACCAGATAGGATTTTCCACATCCCATTTCCCCATGGAGAATGACAGGTAATCCTCCCTGCGGATAGGAGAGGGCGGTTTTCAGCTGTGCAATCGGGTATTGCAGGCTGCCGTCACAGCCGATTGCTTTTTGAAAATCCTGCAGCTTGGGACTGTTCCGGTGCAGCTCCTTCATAAGCTCACCCAGACTCAGATATTCACAGCTTTTTAATTCCAGCTGATACTTGCGTTCCAGCACACTGCGATCCATATAATAGACGGGACGCGTACTGATCTTTATGATACGCTCATCCTTCACCAGCTCATTGAGATACTGGGATGTTAAGGAGCGGGAGATGTTTAAAGCACTGCTGATACTGATTGTTGTAAAACCGCCCAGCTCATTCATGCGCAAGCCCCGGGTAATTTTCTGCAGATATTCCAGAATCTGTAATTTTGATGTTGTGATATTCATGAAAGCACCTCACTTTTTCGGTACCGCTTGTTTACGATACCATTATAGAAATTCACATTGCACTGTGTCATCAGAGTCCTATATTTTTGACACTGCGCAATGTTTCCATTCTAACTCAAACACTAAAGCGGTTTCAACACTATATAGTGTTGATTTCAAAGACACTGTTGAAATGGCGGCAACAGTGTCTGTATAACATAGTTAGCATTAGGTAAAGCATCAAGCAGGATCCTACGTCTATTTCGGCTCCACTTTCATTTGCAGGAATGTGTTTCCCGTTTAGCTACTGCCATACTATGAAAATCGATCAAATTCCTTTATTGCATATACTTCCCTGTATCTTGGTTGTCTCCGGCTTGCATCCATCAGAATTAACTGCTTCATCATATAACACTGTGATGCTTAACTTTTTGAAACAGAAAAAATAATCGTATCGTAACCGATTAAATTTTTTATCCTGAATCAGTCACAACACACATGATTGATCGATTGAAAAACAAGTAAGCTTATCCTAATTTTTGTATAATCCTAACCTCGATTGGGACATTATCATATACGTTGTACACGTATCGCTGGAAATCATTATAATGATTGTCATAAGGAGGTGCATATTATGTACATTAAAGATACAATATTAAAAAGTCTGGCTATGGCCAATATGGATCCTGTTATCATTATGGATCAGGCCCCTCTGACACATCCCTCGTATGCCACATTCTCAGAAGCAATGGTAAAGGAGAAAAAATCCACTGCTGAAGCTGAGGCATTATGGAAACTGCTGATTGATGGGTTCCGTCATCAAAGAGAGCTGAATAAGGATGCTCAGAAAGAAGCTGAAGCAATCAAAAACACTGCACAGTTCAATACGCTGCTGATAAAGTATGCAATTCCGGAGCCGTTGAAATCAATTTATCAGGACAACTTTATTTACTTTTCTGAAAAAATCACAAATGCTTCTACTGCTAAAAAACAGGAAAAGGCTAAAGAAAACTACATGAGCTTTCTGCGTGGTGTCATACGCTCCACCAATCCCGAGTTTGAGCAATTTGCACATAAGCTTCGTGCTTTATTAACAATTTCGGAAAATCGTGAGCTCGCCTTATGGTCAGGAGGAATTGATCTGAGTACGTTCTCTTATGATAAAGGACGCTGCCCTCTGGAACAAACAGTTCTCGGTAATTTATTAAACAATATGCCAATTACTACTTTATGGAATCTGGAAGCACCGCTTTGGAATATCATTTCCAGAACCTTTGTATCGCAATACACGTGGCTTCCCGTTCATGTTTACTTCCGCGTACTTGATAATGCCAGTGTTTTATTACGGCAGGGGGTGGCCCCCCTGCAGAAAAATAATGCAGCCCTCGTTATCCACTGGCATCCTGTATTTAATTATCCAAAGGGCATGGCGGAGATCGGTGTCCACGGCGAAGCTATTACAGAGTCAGGGCGTGGTATAGACGATATGAAAGCTGCTGCAGAATTATTGATTGCCAAATTAGGAGCAGCCAGCTATAAAGCAAACAAACAGGCATATGAAAGAGCGAACAGTGATTATTTCGATCCGACTCGTCCACCTTTTGCAGTCGATGAATAACGGGATAAGCAAAGGGGGCTGTGACGAGTAAGAGAAATTAGTGTTTCTCTGAAAATCACAGCCTTTTTT